>Ga0172380_10004863_pt1 | contig 16843 bp, 14 predicted proteins | sample Leawe162metaG_FD_119747 | JGI IMG/M metagenome (GOLD analysis project Ga0172380, IMG submission 119747) | Leachate microbial communities from a municipal landfill in Southern Ontario, Canada - Leachate well 162 metaG | ecosystem: Engineered > Solid waste > Landfill > Unclassified | place...
GCGGGAAGCAGGCGTCGTGCGCGACGAAGGTAGAACGCTTTGAAGCTAATTCGGCCAGTTCGCTCGACTTCCTGCAGCAGCAATGTGGTGATGAGGAAGCCCGAGAGCACGAAGAAGACGTCAACCCCGAGGAATCCGCCGGGCAGCCAGGGGACCGCTGAGTGGAACACCATGACCGCGAGGACCGCGATTGCCCGGATTCCATCGAGGCCAGGCAGGTATCCCAGCGGCGGGGTGGCGTTTGCTGTGTTGGGTGCGGCACTTGTCGGGGTGGGTGCGGTTTGGGCAGCGGTGTTCCGCGAGTCTGTCGCTCGCGTAGTCGTACTCATGCCCCATGCCCCACGTTCCGAAGTCGGTATCCCTGCCGCAGCCTAAGTTGGCGCGCAAGACAAACGCGGTATTGCGATTGGTGGTTCGCTGTGAAGATGTCTTTGGCCCGGTCCTTCGCTAGTGAAAGTCCCGAGACGGTGGCGCCACTGTGATCTTGAGGTCTTCAAGTTCCTTGGCGACAACGTTGATCGCGCCATCGGCAGATTCGACGTACCCGCGAACCAGTAGGGCAGTCGAGTTCCTGGCGATATCGCGATATTGCTGCCACAACACCAGCGAACAGACCACGTTGATGAGTCCGGTCTCGTCCTCAAGGTTCAGGAAGGTCACCCCTGCAGCGGTTTCGGGGCGTTGTCGATGGGTGATAACTCCGGCCACACTCACTCGACTGCCGTGGCGATGGTTCGCCAAGTCGTTCGCAGGGACAATCGGATACCCGCGTAGCCGATGTTTTAGTAGTTGCATGGGGGATGAGTCCACGCTGATTCCGGTGGTCTGAAGGTCAGCAACTAGCGTCTCGTCAGGCGACATCTTCGCAAGCGTCGGTGCAGCGTCACCAAAGATTAGGCCAGGTAGTTGATCTTGGGATTGATGTGCGACCGTTCCGGCGCTCCAGAGGCTTGCCCGTCGTTCGCCGCGATCGAGGCTGGCCGTGGCACCCGCGCTAGCGAGAGCTTCGAGTTGCTTCTTGGACAGTTCCGTCCGCCGGGCTAAGTCGTCGAGGTTGCTGAAGGGCCGGGTTGACGCGATCCGTTCGGCCGCCTCGGTGCCAACGCCCTTGATGCTGGTGAGTCCGAGTCTGACTGCCGCGCTGGATTTGGTCGCTTCACCGTTCTGCGAGGCATTGCTATCAGGAGCAGGCTCAAGTGTGGCCAGCACATCACTGAAATTGACGTCGGCCCGCAGAACCGTGACGCCATGGCGACGGGCATCTGCAACCAGGGTTGCTGGCGACCAAAACCCCATTGGTTGGGAGTTCAACAGACTGGCGAGGAATGCTGCTGGGTAGTGCAGTTTGAGCCAGGAACTCGAATAGACCAGATATGCGAACGATGCCGCATGAGACTCGGGAAAGCCGAAGCTTGCGAACGCTGCCAGCGAGGTGAATACCTGATCCGCTGCTTCGCCGATGATCCCTCGTTCAGCCATTCCGGAGTAGAGCCGTTCCCGTAGGGCCTCCATCTTGGCTGCTGAACGCTTTGACCCCATCGCTTGCCGGAGTTGGTCTGCTTCGGCTGCGGTGAAGCCAGCGACATCGATCGCCATCTGCATGAGTTGTTCTTGGAAGATCGGCACGCCGAGGGTCTTGCGCAGCGAAGGTTCCAAGCTGGGATGCAGGTAAGTGACGGGCTCCTTGCCGCTTCGACGCCGTAAGTACGGGTGTACAGATCCGCCCTGGATCGGGCCCGGCCGGATTAGGGCAACTTCAACAACGAGGTCGTAGAAGTTACGTGGTCGCAGCCGTGGCAGCGTCGCCATTTGGGCGCGAGACTCGATCTGGAAGACCCCAACGGTGTCTGCTTCGCATAGGCGGTCGTAGACGACATCTTCTTGTGGCAGCCTCGCGAGATCAACGTGAACGTCATGGAACTGTGCAACGAGGTCGATAGCGCGATGGATGGCCTCAAGCATGCCGAGGCCTAGGAGATCGAACTTCACTAACCCGATCGCAGCGCAGTCCTCCTTATCCCATTGCAGGACTGTCCGACCAGGTGCCGTCGCCCATTCGACTGGGCAGACTTCGGTGACCGGTCGATCACAGATCACCATTCCGCCGGAATGAACGCTGAGGTGGCGAGGGAAGTCCAGGAGTTGTTCGGCTAAATCGAGTACCGGTCTGGGGATAGTGGAATCAGCGTCGACTGTTGCGCTGCCTCGGCCCCAATACTCAAGGTTCTTGGTCCAGGCGTCTGCGCTGCCTTGCTCATAGCCCAAACCGCGTGCTGCATCGCGGATAGCTGAACGAGGTCGATAGGTATTCACGTTGGCTACCTGTGCAGCGTGGTACCGGCCGTGGCGCGTGTAGACGTACTGAATGACTTCTTCACGGCGACCACTTTCGAAGTCGACATCGATGTCGGGCGGACCATCGCGGGCGGGGGATAAGAAGCGTTCGAAGAGTAGGCCGAGACCAACCGGGTCGCAGTTAGTGATCCCAAGGGCGTAACAAACAGCGGAGTTTGCTGCCGAGCCACGGCCTTGGCACAAGATGTTGGAGTTGCGTGCAAAGGTCACGATGTCCCACACGATGAGGAAGTACCCAGGGAAGTTCAACTGCGCGATGATTGTGAGTTCGTAATCGAGTTGCTTCCAAGCGCCGGGGACTCGTTCGCGATCACGCGGTCCATATAGCCGCTGCGCGCCCTGTTCGGTAAGCAAGCGTAGGTAGCTTGCTTCGGTATGTCCGTCTGGAACGGGAAAATCGGGCAGGGCAGGCGCCACCAATGACAAATCGAATGCTAAGTCGGCAGCGAATTGTGCTGCTTGGGTCACTACTCCCGGGTATCGCTGGAAGCGCCGGTGTTGCTCGGCTGGGCTGCGCAGGTGCGCTGTCGGTGATGCCGGTAGCCAGCCAGCCATTTTGGTGAGATCACGTCGAGCTCGGATCGCAGCTGTTGCATGGGCAAGACGCGATCGCTCTGGTGTTGCGTAGTGGGCATTTGTGGTTGCCACGGCGGCGAGTCCGTGACGTGATGCAAGTCCATACAAGAGGTCATTACGCTGGTCGTCGTATGGATCGTGGTGGTGCCAGAGTTCGACGGCCACGTTCGCTTTGCCGAAGACGTCGATGAGTTCGCCCAACGCTTGTTCTGCCTGGCCGACGCCTCCCCGTGCCAATGCTGCGGGGACTAAGCCCTTGCGGCATCCGGTCAGGATGAGCCATTCACCGTTGTGTGCGTCCGCGAGGTCAGCAAGTGCAAGTTTCGGTTGGCCCTTTTGCCCGCCGAGGTTGGCGTGAGAAATGGCGCTGCTGAGACGGGCATATCCGCTAGGTCCTCTGGCGAGGACCACCAGATGTTGCCCTTCTGGATCAGTAAGTCCGTTTGGTCGTTTGGTGGCCCCGAGCGTGAGTTCAGCCCCAAACACTGTGGGCAGGCCTGCCTCACGTGCGGCTTGAGCGAACTGCACCACCCCGTAGAAGCCGTCATGGTCGAGGAGGGCAAGGCCACTGAGCTCGAGACGAGTTGCCTCCGTAACCATCTCGGCTGGAGAGCAGACTCCATCAAGGAAGCTGAAATAGGAGTGGGCATGTAGTTCTGCGTAGTGGTTTGCAGTCGAGGTGGAACGCTGATACCTAGTCATAAGTCGCCTCGATCCACCACAAGTTCTGTTGCACACAGCACAGATATGCGTTTGATCTATTTGCCGTGACGTCAACTGGTGACCGTGACGGATTGGCGACCTCGGCTTCGGTCGTGAGTTGGAATCGTGCAATCCGTTGCGCTGCCTCGGGTTCCCACCAGTGTTCGTCGGCGAGCCACGGCCCTGCCCACGCTGTGACCGGTGCCCAGCGGCCCCCTGGTTGCCGAAGCTGGGTGGGACTCCCGCTGACCTCCCCGCGACTGGTGACACGCACCGGACCTTGCGCGCCGTGAACCTCGATCGGAATCGGGTCGGGATGGATCACCGACGGCATTGGTTCAGGAATGTGCCCTGGCCACGGCATCGGTGGCTCAATCGATGGCGGGGGTTGACCCCACGGAACCAGTTGCACTCGATCAGCGGGGGAGCGGCCACCACTGACGAGGGCGGTGAAGACCGCAGCGGGGCCGAGTAATCCGCTGACTCGGTCAAGACCCCTGACTGCTCGGCGGTCAGCTTGAGAAAGCTCACCCCACAGGCTGATCTGAAGGTCGTTAGCACCAGCCACTTCGTCTGCGACTAGACGCAGCACACTGACCCCCGCTGTTGGCTTGGCGAGAGCTGGATCAGTGCTGTCGAGCCAGCCAGACAACTGCCATCGAACGCGTTCGACGATGGTCTCGGCGTCGAAGACGGGACTCGCGCGCCAGATCCGGCAGAGCTCCTCGCCATGTTCCGTTGCCGCTTCGATCCGAAGTTGTGTACACGCCAGGCCGTGGCGATCTAGGATTTCGATCAATTCGGCCGCCAGTCGTTTTGCTGCAAACGACGCGATATCGACCCGTTGGGCTGGTGGGTCTAGCTCGCTGGACACTGCCAGTTCGACTTCGGGTTGATGAATCGCTAACGGAGTCGGGTCGAGTCCTCGTGCTAGCGCATGTGCGGTCGCCGCTGCGGAACCGAACCGGGTTAGTACGGATCGAGTGGGCAGTTGGGCGAATTGGCCGAGAGTCTCAATGCCGAGGCGGTGAGCAATCGTGGAGAGCTCATCGAGTTCTAGAGTCGAGATCGGTAGGCCTGCCAAAAACTCTCGTGTTTTGCCTGGGGCAACGAGGCGGCCGTCAGTCCCGTGTGAGGCTGCAAGCTGAGCCCCAAACCGACTGTCCGCAATCCCGATTCGTGCACCAGAGAGTTCGCGTCTCTCGTGCTTGGCATCCAGGCTGTGCGCGCCGATTTCTTCAAGGGCGCAACGCAATTCGTCGACGAGTTCAACTTCGCCGCCGTAGTAACGGGCCGGGCCAGCCGCGGCCAAAGTGCATAGACCCGGCTTCGTGAGTTCAAGGCGAGGGACAACCTGAATCAACGCAGCAACGATCGGCTCAAACTGCTGGGCATCGAGGTGCGGATTTGGAGTGAGCGTGATCAGCTCAGGGCTGTGTCCCTTCGCTTCTCGTCGGCGCTGGCCGCTGCGCACTCCGTCGCGGTAGGCAGCAGGCGAATAGTGCTGAACCCGTCCTGATTCGATGACAGCTGCCGGGACGCCCGGTGGGTAGCCTGCGGCAGTGATTGGCCAGTGCGGGAACAAAACGGCGAGGAATCTCATGGGTCACCACCGGGCGACCAATGTGAGGTTTGGTGTTCGCCGATGCGCAGGCGGCAACTGCGTGCCGGGCCGTTGAGTCGGCGCCCCGTTGCGTTGACAGTGATGACTGCTTCACGCAGTCGTCCGTGTCCCTGTTCAAGCCCACGCCAACTGCACTGGCTTGGGGTGAGGATGATGTCGGGCTGTTCAGGCCACATGCGTCGAGGGGGCCGGTTGGGTGGTCCGCGGTGAGTATCGCGCTGCACGAGTATCAAAATGCTTCTTCGTTGGCGAGCGCGGGCAAGGAGGCGCCGAGCGTCAGTCGGGCGACATTCCTGTTGGAGATTGAGGACAACAAGTTCGACTGTGTCCAGGAGCGCGGCCACGACCTCAAGCCAGGTGCCCCCGGGGTTTGCAACCATGGCGAGTCGCTCAAGCGCAACACCGGAGCCACTCGCTGCATGTGGATTGAGATCATCGAAGCCGATGACCGCCGCCCAGGCACCACGGGCAGTGGGTTCAGCAATCAATCGAAGGAGGAGTGAAGTCTGACCGGACCCGGCGCCGACCTCTAACGTCGATCCAGGTCTCAGGCACCCTTCAGGGATGAGTGCCGCTAACTCTGGCGCCAACTGCAATCCGGGGCGCCGATCTACATGCAGCAGGGACGCAGCGGCGTGCTGCATCGGGGGCGGAACTGGCGATAGGGCAAGCGCATTCGGGAGGGCCATTCAAGGATGATATCGAACATGTGTTCGAAAGTGGATAGGCCTTTTGGGTCATTAGGCACTAGCAGCGTTGGCGTGGTGTCGAGAGACTGAGCATTCAAGCCGCTAAGAATGCAGAGCGAGCTACCGCTCTGCGCAGGTATACCCGGTCAACCCGACACATCGTGAGGGGTTTGAAGTGTCAATCAAGCGAATTGTCACGCTCGTCATTTTTATTGTCGCTGTGCTGGTCGGGCTATTCCATCCTCTCTTACAGGGATCTTCTGCCGACAGCACGTACGAACCGGTGGTCATCACCAACTTCGACGCGGACTACTCCGTTGACGCCAACGGCTTCATGACCGCGACTGAGAACATCACCGTCAAGGTTCCCGTCGGTCGCCGTGGAATCTTCCAGTTCTGGGATGTCGCCGATCCGGCGAATGACAAGGGACGCTATTTCCCAACGATCCTGTCCGTGCAGCGCGACGGCGAGCCTGAGCCATATGAGACTTCCTGGCAGTCCGGTGGCACCATCTACTCCGCGAAAATCGGCCAAGAAGATGTGATCTTGAGCCCTGGCTTGCATACCTACGTCATTCGGTACACCACCCCAGGCGTGATCTCTCCAGTTTCAGCGGGCGAGCAGAAGACCTTCCCCACAACAGTTGGCGCCAACAGTGGCGATCCGCAGTCCGTGTTCTTCTGGAACGTGATTGCCCCGGGGTGGCGGATGCCGATCCAGAAGTCGACCATCAGAGTCACCTTGCCATTTGCAACTGAACAGGTGCAATGTGCTTCCGGAATTGGTGCTGGATCCGCCTCAGCGGCCGCCATGTACGGTCCCTGCACCGTCGTTGGAGCGGGAACACCGAACCTCACGTTGACGGCGAGCAACATCCCGGCCGTCAGCGGCATGACGGTGAGGGCAACCATGGCCCCGCCGAATCCGCCGCAGGTGACGCTGCCGTGGACGCCTAAGTTCGATGCAGTATTTGGGCGAAGTATTGGTCCCTTCGCTTTTGTCATGCTGTTGTCGATTGCGGTGGTGATCGCAGGCTTCTTCTGGGCGCGCACGTCACGCGAACCTGAGCCGGGCTTCCCGGTGATGTACGCACCGCCAGACGGATTTGGCCCCGTGCAAACCCGCTACATGGCATACGAAGATGCCGGACCACACGCGTTGGTTGCGAGCCTCTATTACATGGCTGACAAGCGGCTGATCTCACTCGAGAAACGAACGGACGATTCCTGGCTCGTTACTTCTGCTGCTGGACCGGATGAATTCGCGAGGTTGGATACCCCGACCCGTAGTGTCGCGACCAGTCTGGGCCTTTCTAGTCCGGGAGAGTGGTTCCTGGCGGACAAGTCCGTCGCGAACGGTAAGGCACTTGCCACCGCCAAGACGACAGTGGCCAAAGAGGCCGCAACCTGGGCTCGCAGCACAGGGCTCGTGGTCCCGTCAGCATCAGAGAAGGTTGGTCGGCTTGTTTGGGTGCTGTGCTTTGTCGCGGCGTTCATTGGCTTCTTGGGGTTGGGCTGGCCGACGATGATGGGGCTCCCCTTTGCCGCATTCGTCCTTGGTGGATACGGCTTTATGAAGATCGGAGTCGGGACCCGGCGGACCCAACTCGGGCGCGAGTATTGGTCGAAATCGGCTGGGTTCGAACGGCTGCTATCGACTGATTCGGCTCAAGACCGCTTTGACTTCGCAGCAAACAGAGACTTATTTATCAGCTTCATTCCCTACGCGGTGGCGTTCGGTGTTGCCGATAAGTGGGCAGAGAAGTACCGGGTTTACACAAACTCCGAGCCGCCGAATCCGACGTGGTACCCCTACGGCGCCGGCTACCTCGGAGCCAGCGCGTTATACAGCGCTGGTGGTGGCGTCGATAGTTTTGAGTCCGCGGTTTCGTCGTCGATCGGCACCTACCAAGCGTCGCAGTCTTCCTCCAGCAGCGGCGGAGGAGGAGGCGGCGGTGGCGGAGGTGGTGGCGGTGGCGGAGGCGGATCGTGGTGAGTCACACTAGAACCACTGCGTGCCGGAATTTCCGCAAAGTAGTTCTCGATCTGATTGGAAGTGGTCTGTCGTGATCATCGCGATCATTGTCATCGTCATCTTGGTCCTGCTCGTCATCTTTGCGGTTGTTGGCTTCAACAAGCTGCGGACCGCAGACGTCGCCGCGCAAGAGGCGCTCGGCGGCATCGATGTTCAACTCACACGCCGTGCTGACCTCGTCCCGAACTTGGTCGAAACTGTGAAGGGTTACGCCAAGCACGAGTCCGGAGTGTTTGAGGCCGTCACGGAGGCGCGCGCCCAAGTCAATAAGGCTGCAGCTGGTGGCTCGGTGGAACAGAAGGCAGCTGCCGAAGCTGCGCTCGACAAGTCGTTGGTCAACGTGATGGCGGTCGCTGAGCAATACCCGGACCTCAAGGCGTCAACGAACTTCCTTCAGCTGCAGAACCAGTTGACCGACACTGAGAACCAGGTCTCCTTCGCGCGGCAGTACTACAACGATGCCGTGGGCACCCTCAACACTCTGCTCGTCACGTTGCCGTGGATGTTGTTCAACGGTATGGCGAAGGTCGCCAAGCGCGACTTCTACGAAGCACCTGAGGGGCAAGCCGCTCCTCCGCAGGTGTCGTTCAACTAGCGAGGATCGACCAACGCCGCACCTGCCCGCGGCGTTGGTCGGCTGCTTGGCTAGCTCGAGGACGGGCTACTTCACCGGACTCAGAATGGGCCGTTTTGCTTGGACCTCGTCGCCGGAACTTTGTCGGCGGATTCGTCGAGTCAGCCACGGCGCGAGGTATCGACCCGTCCACTCGATATCGTCGCGGACTGTTTGGATAAGCCCCCGCGGGTGGGCCACGGGGAGAGGTTCGCGCCAGTCGTACTCACCGAGTTCAAGGTTCGTCGCGACGATATTTCCAACGCGTTCGTGGCCGAGCTCATTGAGGTGGAGACGGTCTTCAGCCCAGAAACGAGAATCATCGAAGACGGTCTCAGGCCAGAAATCGACCACGTAGCAGTCATGTTCCTCGGCGAGCGCAAGAGTGATCTCGCGGTACTCGGCCAGGCGCGGCGTCACGGTGCCAAGCGCGCGCGAACGGCGTTCCAGGTTGCCAAAAGCGAAGACCAAGACGTCCGCGCCAGAATCGCGAGCTTTGACCACACCTTCTTCGAGGAGGTCGGCGCTGCGAGAGGCATCCCACTTGGGGCGCAACACGTCGTTGACTCCGCCAGCCAGTGAAACCAGATCTGGTTCCATTTCAAGTGCCAGTGGCAGTTGGTTACCGACGATGTCGTCGAGTTTGCGTCCGCGCACTGCCAAGTTTGCGTAGGTAAAGTTGTCCGTGCGTTCTGCCAGGAGTTCTGCGACGCGATCTGCCCAGCCGCGATGTCGGCCGTAGGGGCGACGATCTTCGAGGCCTTCAGTGAATGAATCTCCGACGGCAACGAACTTGTGCCAAGTCGTCACGAGGTACCCCTTTTGTCATTTGCCAGCGCCCATTTTTGTGAAGTTGCGGTTTCAACCATATGCGCCAAACGTGATCCACGAGGCGAGATCGTGGGGTAGAACTCATAAATCACTTGCGATGAACCGCCCGTGCAAGGGCAGCGACTGTCGATCCGTCGACCCCATGGGAAGAATCGGGCGTAGCAGAGCTGTGTACGTTCGTGGCGCCTAGATCGAGAAATTCACCAACGTTGCCAGGTCGAACGCCACCCCCAGGCATCACGATCGGTTGGTTTCCGAGGTGATTGATCAAGACGTCGAGCAGTTCAACCCCAAGCAGTGCGGACTCTTGCTGTCCAGACGTTAGGATGCGAGTGAATTGGAGCCCGCCAATTGAGGCGTAGGCCTCTAGCGGATCGGCAACGTCGTCGAACGCCCGATGGAAGGTCAGTTGGATGTGCGGGTTGGTTGCTTTTGCCGCATCGACGAGTCGCGCGCATCGATCGGTATCGACCTGGCGCTGGGCATCCAAGACGCCAACCACGATGCCGTCAAATCCGAGCTCAGCAATCGTGATGACGTCGGATTGCATCGCTTTGAACTCGTAGTCGTCGTACTGGAAGTCACCGCCCCGTGGCCGGACCATCACAAACACCGGAATCGTGATTGCTTCGCGTGCTTGGCGCAATACCCCGAGCGAAGGGGTTGTGCCGCCTTCAGGTCGCCCGGCGCACAACTCGATCCGATCTGCTCCGTTCTCCTGCGCGACGAGTGCATCAGCGACGCTGAAACAGCAGATTTCTAGTTCCCGGACCACCTCGGAATTATTGCCTTCTGGTGCGCGTGATGCACGACACGCCGCGGCAGACGGGGTCCAGGAGATTGCGAAGTGGCATGACGCGGCTATGCTGGCGTTTGACGCGCACGATCTCGCAGCGCCCAATTCACTCGCTGAGTTGGCTGCTGTTTCGGATGCTCACAGGCCGCTGGGGAAGGCGACCCTGAGAGTGAGGAGATCTGTGGTGTCTGATTTTGCGCGCTCTGCGACGACGCAGGGCTCCCACACGCCCCTGCTTCGGGGGGTTGTGTATATCCATTCGTGCCCACGCGCGCTGATGTCGCACGTCGAGTGGGCTCTTGCTTCCACCCTAGGTCCCGGTGCGCGCCTTGATTGGGACTCGCAACCTGTGCTGTCGGGAACCCATCGGGCCGATCTCGGCTACAAAGCACCAGCAGGCACGGCTGGGCGACTCGCCAGTGAACTGCGCACCTTTCCTGGCCTCAGATTTGAGATCACCCAAGAACCGCACGGCTCGGTAGAGGGTGAGCGTTATGCATTCACCCCGTCCCTGGGGGTCTACCGGGCGGCGATGGGGCCGCACGGCGACGTCCTGATCAACGAGGAACGGCTGCGCGGTGCGCTGGCTCGCGCGGATAGCGGCGCGAACCTTGCCGACGAAATCAACGCCCTGCTTGGTGCCGCGTGGGATGCCGAACTTGAAGCGTTCCGCTACGCGGGTGAGGGCGCGGCCGTGCGATGGATGCACGAGGTCGGCTAAGTAAGAGCGCCGATGACACGCTGCCCAGCGCTTCGTTGGGTCGCAACCCAATAGGCAAAACCCCGATGATGTCTGCGTGTCCAAATCAGCCGCCGCAGACAGCGTCGAGGCAGTAAAAGATCCACGCCGCTGGTGGGCGCTGGCCGCCCTGAGCCTGGCGGTGTTGTTGGTCTCTGTCGACAACACGATCCTGGCGCTGGCGATCCCCAGCCTGGCCGAGAGCCTCAAGCCGAGTCCCACAGAACTGCTTTGGATTGGCGACATCTACTCGTTCGTCCTCGCGGGCCTGCTCATCACGATGGGCAACGTGGGCGACCGGATTGGTCGCAAGAAGCTCCTCATGATCGGACTTGTGGGCTTCGCTGCGGTCTCAGTGCTTGCGGCGTTTGCGCCGTCGCCGGAGGCACTCATCGCGTCGCGCGCGCTCCTCGGTGTCGCCGGTGCGACGCTAATGCCCTCAACCCTGTCGCTGATTCGCAACACCTTCCTCGATACGCGCGAACGCACTGTTGCCATCTCCGTATGGAGCGCGGTTGCGGCCGCAGGTGGCGGTCTCGGCCCGCTTATCGGCGGCTTCCTGCTCGAGCATTTCTGGTGGGGCTCGGTGTTCCTGGTCAACGTCCCGATCGTCATGGTCATCATCGCAATCGGGTTCTGGTCGTTGAGAGAGAGCAAGAATCCGAACCCCGGACCCATCGACCTCATTAGCGTGGTGCTGTCAATGGTTGCCGTGCTCGGAACGATCGCGGGTATCAAGGACATCGCCATCCATGGCTTCGACGATCCGTACCCATTCGGCTATCTGGCAATCGGGATACTCGCCGGGTACGTGTTCGTTCGGCGACAGTTCACGTTGGAATCGCCGCTGATCGACATGAACCTCTTCAAGATCCCGGCGTTCAGTGGTGCTGTTGGGGCCGACCTGATCAGCGTGTTCGGGCTCATGGGCGTGTACTTCTTCCTGGCACAGCAGTTCCAGCTTGTTCAAGGGGAATCGCCGTTGCAGGCAGGGTTCCAACTCCTGCCAGCAGAGATCGCTGCCTTGATCGGTGCGCTGCTTGCTGCCCGAGTCATTCGAAGACTCGGTCGGCGCTTCGCGATTGCCGGAGGAATCACCCTCGGCGCGCTTGGGTTGCTAAGTCTCGGGATCATTCATCTCGAAGGGAACGTGTTGGTCATCAGCGCGATGATCTGCGTCGGACTCGGATTCGGTTGTTCACTCACCGGAACGGCCGACGCCATTTTGGCCGCAGCGCCACCGGAGCGGGCCGGTGCTGCAGGTGCCGTCTCAGAAACGGCGTACGAACTAGGTGCGGCGCTCGGGATCGCAATCCTCGGTTCGATTCTGGGGGCGTGGTACCGCAAGAGCGTGGAGATTCCGCCTGGCTTGGCGCCAGAGAACAGTGCAGCTGTTGAAGAATCCCTGAGCAGTACGGTCGAAGTCGCCCAGAGTTTGCCGGCAGAGGTCGCTGAGTCGATGTTGGCTGCCTCGCGGATCGCGTTCACCGATGCATTGAGTGTGACCTGTTTGGTTGCCGGTGTGGTCTGCGCAATCGCTGCGGTGATTGCTGCTCGCGTGCTGCCCGCCAAGGCCGACGAAATTGAGCCGGTGGATCATTAGCAGGTGAGCAAACCGGGAACTCCTTCTATCGTGGTACAGCGATCGCAGTCACGGTTCAACACCAACGTTTCGTGGCTTGATTCGCGGCACTGCTTTTCGTTCGGACAGCACTACGACCAGACGAACACCCACTTTGGTCTGCTGATGGTGTCGAATGACGACATCGTCTCCGCCGGAGCGGGCTTCGACACTCATCCTCATCGGGACATGGAGATCGTCACCTGGGTGATGTCTGGCTCACTGGTCCATCAAGATTCGCAAGGCAACAGTGGGGTCATCTACCCAGGGCTAGCGCAGCGCATGAGCGCAGGCAGAGGGATTTTGCATTCCGAGAAGAACGACTCCTGGCGTCTGACCGGAGTCGCCGAACACGCCGATCCCGTGCACTTCATCCAGATGTGGGTGTTGCCCGATACGCCTGGAATTGAGCCGGGATACCAGCAACTTGATATCAACGACCAGCTAAAAGATGGGTCGGGGCTAGCCGTGGTCGCCAGCGGGCTTGCGGAGCACACAAACACCACGGCGATCCGCATTGCGCAATCCAAAGCCGGCCTCCTTGCGGGGCACCTTGCGCCACGCGAGCGCCAGAATCTGCCGAGTGCTCCGCGACTGCACCTGTTCGTCGCTGCGGGTGATGTCTGGCTTGAATCGGGTGAGCAACTCGCAACGGGTGACTCGGCCCGGATGTCTGAAGCCGGCGGGATCGCTGTGACGGCCGGTGCGGCGGGTGCCCAGATACTGGTTTGGCAGATGCACTAGGTGATTGTTGAAGGCACGTCGACGACTAGTCGCGGTCCACTGCGGCGCTGAGGCGGACCGTCTCACCTAGCTGTCTGGCAGCAGCTTTTACTGCGGGTCCGAACTTTGTTCCGGGTGCTCGACTGAGGCGTTCGATGGGGCCACTGACACTGATGGCTGCAACCACACGCCCACCCACCCGGACGGGCGCGGAGACGCTCGCGACGCCGGGCTCTCGTTGGCCGACACTCTGGGCCCAACCGTTGAATCGGACCTTCGCCAGCGCAGCAGGCGAGAACCGCGCACCCACGAGTTCATGTTGAACAGTCGCCGGATCTTGCCAAGCTAACAACACTTGTGCTGCTGATCCGGCCTTCATTGGAAGCACTGTTCCGACGGGAACAGTGTCACGCAATCCAGCGGCGGGTTCAGCCGCCGCGATACATACGCGGTGTTCGCCCTGACGTCGGTAGAGCTGCGCGCTCTCGCCTGTCTGGTTCCGCAGCGCGGACAGGATCGGTCCGGCCGCCGAAATTAGTCGATCTTCACCGCGGGATGCTGAAAGTTCACCCAACCGGGGGCCCAACACAAACCGCCCACTGGCGTCACGGCCTACGAGTCGGTGATGCTCAAGTGCGATGGCGATTCGGTGTGCTGTCGGTCGGGGGAGTCCAGTGGCCGCGGTCAAGCCTGCGAGGTTGAGTGGTCCGCTCTCAAGCGCGACCATGACGGTCACGGCCTTGTCGATGACTCCAACACCGCTGCCCACAGATCCCTTGTCCATATAGTGATACTGCAATCCCAATATGTGGGATGTCAATTCGCAATTCCGTCTGGCCTAGCGCACTCTTGCGAGGTAGGTATTTCTCTATCGACAGGAGTGGGTCATGGGTAGGACATTGGCCGAGAAGGTCTGGGAGTCACATGTGGTGGCCCGAGCCGAAGGTGAGCCGGACCTGCTTTACATCGACCTGCATCTTGTGCACGAGGTAACAAGCCCGCAGGCCTTCGACGGCCTGCGGGCCGCAGGGCGCCCAGTTCGTCGACCGGACCTGACGATGGCGACCGAAGATCACAATGTGCCGACGATCGATATCGACAAGCCGATTGCCGACCCGATCTCGCGAACCCAAGTCGAGACACTTCGTCGCAACTGCAACGAATTCGGCGTTCCGCTCTACTCCCTGGGAAACGTTGAGCAGGGAATCGTCCACGTGGTTGGCCCCCAGATGGGGCTGACCCAGCCGGGGATGACGGTTGTCTGTGGCGACAGTCATACGTCCACGCACGGTGCATTTGGTGCGCTGGCATTTGGCATCGGCACCAGCGAGGTCGAGCACGTGCTCGCCACTCAGACTCTGCCGCTAAAGCCCTTCAAGACCATGGCGATCACCGTAAACGGCGCGCTGCCGGACGGCGTCACGGCGAAGGACCTGATCCTCGCGGTGATTGCCAAGATCGGTACCGGCGGTGGCCAGGGATACGTACTGGAATACCGCGGCGAAGCCATTGAGTCACTGTCGATGGAAGCGCGGATGACGATCTGCAACATGTCCATTGAGGCTGGTGCTCGCGCTGGCATGATCGCCCCCGACGAGACGACCTACGAGTTCCTCAAGGGACGTGAACGTGCACCGCACGGTGTCGCGTGGGAAGAGGCCGTGCAGTCATGGCGTGGATTGGTCACCGATCCCGATGCCGAGTTCGACGCGGAGGTCGTTATCGATGCCTCGACGCTGAGCCCGTTCGTGACCTGGGGAACGAACCCAGGACAAGGGTTGCCTTTGTCCGCAGCTGTGCCCAACCCTGATGACTTCGAGAACGAGGTTGATCGCTCAGCTGCTCAGCGCGCGATCGAGTACATGGGACTGACCGCTGGCATGCCCCTGAAGGACATCACAGTTGACACGGTCTTCCTGGGATCGTGTACCAACGGGCGCATCGAAGATCTACGTGCGGCGGCGGCAGTAATTGAGGGTCGCAAGGTCGCCGACGGCGTAACAATGCTGGTTGTTCCAGGCAGTGTTCGAGTCCGGTTGCAGGCCGAATCGGAAGGGCTCGACAAGGTATTTATCGAGGCCGGAGCGCAGTGGCGTCAAGCGGGCTGCTCGATGTGTTTGGCGATGAATCCAGACAAGTTGACGCCTGGCGAGCGCAGTGCATCGACGTCGAATCGCAACTTCGAAGGCCGTCAAGGGCCAGGTGGGCGTACTCACCTGGTGTCACCGCAAGTCGCTGCAGCAACTGCAGTGACTGGACACCTCAGCGCACCCACCGACCTGGTCACCGCCTAATCGGCGCCCGGCCACACTGAACAGGAGAAGACGATGGAGAAGTTCACAGTTCACACCGGGGTTGGTGCGCCGCTACGCCGCAGCAACGTTGACACCGATCAGATCATCCCTGCTGAATACCTCAAGCGGGTAACTCGTCATGGCTACGAAGACGCGCTCTTTTCTGCGTGGCGCAAGGATCCTGAATTTGTGCTGAATCAGCCTGCGTATTCGCTGGCATCGGTCTTAGTAGCTGGCCCCGATTTCGGCACCGGGTCGTCCCGTGAGCATGCGGTTTGGGCGCTTCAGGACTACGGCTTCAAGGTTGTGCTCTCCAGTCGATTTGCCGACATTTTCAGGGGCAACGCTGGCAAGGGCGGACTCCTCGCCGCAGAGGTTGAAGAATCAGTTATCGAGCGACTGTGGGAGATGCTTGATGCTCATCAGGGTGCCCAGATCACTGTAGATCTTGTGGAATGTCGGGTGCGAGCCGAGCGGATCGATGAGCCGTTCGTCATCGATGAGTACGTCCGCTGGCGTCTGCTAGAGGGGCTCGACGACATCGGTATCAGTCTCAAACACGAAGTGGCGATCGGTGACTTTGAGCAGCGGCGTCCGGAGTTCTTGCCGACAACTGCCTGAGATTCAAGGGTTCCTTCGAAGTGATCCCGCGTGTCGATCTCGGCGTGGCGCGGGTGACGGCTCGGTGTTGTACGTCTAGATTCTCGCGGTAGCGAACGATCGTGTGTTCGCAAAACCTAGACGGAGGACTTACGTGAACAAGGCTGAACTCATTGACAGGGTGGCAGAACGCCTCGAAGTCAGTCGCAAGCAGGCTGCCGAGGCAGTTGACGAGGTAATCAAGTCGATCACCGAAGCAGTCGCCGAGGGCGAGCGGGTTGCGATCACTGGCTTCGGGATCTTCGAGAAGGTTGAGCGCAAGGCACGTACCGGACGCAACCCGATGAGCGGTGCGATCGTCAAGATCAAGGCGACCAATGTGCCGAAGTTCCGTCCGGGATCGGAGTTCAAGCTTGTTGTGAGCTCTGGGCGTGCCAGCGCCGCCAAGCGTGTCGCTGCCGCCAAGAAGGCAGCGCCAGTCAAGAAGGCTGCGCCCGCTGCTAAGAAGGCAGCACCAGCGGCAACTAAGGCCGCGCCTGCAAAGAAGGCAACCCCTGCGGCGAAGAAGGCTGCGCCTGCGAAGAAGGTTGCTCCGGCAGCGAAGAAGGCGACCCCAGTGAAGAAGGCAGCTGCGACGAAGGCGCC
>Ga0172380_10004864_pt1 | contig 16840 bp, 12 predicted proteins | sample Leawe162metaG_FD_119747 | JGI IMG/M metagenome (GOLD analysis project Ga0172380, IMG submission 119747) | Leachate microbial communities from a municipal landfill in Southern Ontario, Canada - Leachate well 162 metaG | ecosystem: Engineered > Solid waste > Landfill > Unclassified | place...
CGCACAGCTTGCCCTGGCTGAACGGACAGTCCGGGTCGCCGCGCACTTCGGTCACCACTCCGTTCACCCGGTGCGCCAGCATTCCGCAGGTCGCCGCCGGACAGCCGTAGCAGGTGGTCTTCAACCACTGATCTTCCTTGGCGCCGACCTTGGCCGGAGAGTTCACGCTCGTGTCCCGTGCATTCATATTTCCTCCAAAGCAATCGAGTAGCTCCTGAAGCAGCGCTCTCGATGTTCGCAATGTCGCCAACCTATTGACGACGAATGCATAATTTGTCTTTTTCCTGCACCCGACGGCTCAAGATGCGGATTCCATCTGCTGAAATCGGCGACGTCATCACCGCCACTATTCAGCGGAGCAAGCTTACGCTTTCGGCCACCACAAATCAACCCATGTTCATTTGCAAAAAAACGGGAAGACGCCTCCATATAAAAATAAAATATTGTTTATATACATCATGTTAAAAATAAACGCATCGCCAAAATCGATAGAAACAAAGCTCGCTAAATTTCAGGAAACAATCGCTATAAGAACCATACTCACTACAAAGCAATCAAGGCTCGATATGGCATTCAAAAATCGAACATGCCAAGTAGAGACTACAGCCCACCCAGCCACCCCACGCAAACTCAAATTCAGACATCAATTCCGACAAACGAATGGGCCGACGAGCCTCCACAGGCCGCCAGCAATGGCGAGTCATGCGCTATGATCGCCGCCATGATTGACCGCTCATCGGCCTCCAGCCCCAGTAACCACCCCCGTCTGCTGATCGTCGACGACGACCCGTTAATAGCCGACACCCTGGCTTACATCCTGACAGCCGATTTCCGCGTCACCACGACGGCGTCGCGACAGGAAGCGGTGGATGCGCTGCGTGCAATGGACGCACCTCCCGATCTGGCCTTGGTCGATCTGGGTCTGCCACCGACAACCCATCGCCCCGACGAAGGCTATGCCCTGATCGGCGAATTGCTTGCCCACGTGCCCGCAATAAAGATTTTCGTCCTCTCCGGACAAAACGAAAAAGCCAACGCGCGCCATGCGCGAGCCTTGGGCGCCACGGATTTCATCGCCAAACCGGCCGATCCCGCGCAACTTCGCCGCACGCTGCTCCAGGCGTTGACCTTCAAGGTAGCAGATGCACCGGCGCCACTCAGAGCGGCCAGCGGCATCGTCGGTGAAAGTTTCCCGATCCAGAAATTACGCGCGCAGATCAGGCAATATGCCGACTCGCCATTTCCCGTGCTGATCGAAGGAGAATCCGGCAGCGGCAAGGAAGTGATTGCGGGCGCCCTGCATGAACTCTCGAAACGCGCTGGATGCCCTTATCTGGCGCTGAATTGCGCTGCGATTTCCCCTACCCTCGTAGAACCCACTCTGTTCGGCTACGCCAAGGGTGCCTTTACCGGCGCAACCAACGCCAAATCCGGCTATTTCGAGGATGCGGCCGATGGCACCCTGTTTCTCGATGAAATAGGTGAGCTTCCGCTGGAACTCCAGGCCAAGCTCCTGCGTGTACTGGAGAATGGCGAGTTTCAACGCGTCGGCGAAACCCAGACAAAAGTAAGCCGGGCCCGAGTGATCGCCGCCACCAACCGCGATCTGCGCCGCGAAGTCAAGGAAGGCCGTTTCCGCGGCGACCTGTATCACCGCGTTTCGGTGTTTTCCGTCAATGCACCGCCCTTGCGCGAGATGGGCACGGATCGCCTGCTGCTGCTAAATCACTTCCGCAACTACTACGCCGCCCAGACGACCTCGCAGCCTTTTTCTCTAGCAACCGAAGCCCAGCAGCGCTGGCTGGAGTACTGTTTCCCCGGCAACGTCCGGGAACTACGCAACATCGTCATCAGGCTGATTGCCAAGCATCCAGGGGAGATGGTCGACGCAACCCAGCTCGAAGCCGAGTTCGACACCGCAGCCCAGCCCGCTTCGCTCAGAACCGACGGCGAAGCCGATGACTTGCATGTCTTGGCACTCAAGGAACTTCAAGTCAATCCCAACTTCAACCTCGACGATACCCTGCGCCGCTGGGAACGTGCCTATATAGAAGCAGCACAACAGCTAGCGCAGGGCAACGTCAGCCAGACCGCACGCCTGCTCGGCATCCACCGCACGACACTTTACAACCGCATGGAAGTGCTGACCCGGGGCCGCACAGGCTCCCCACTCGACAAGTGAGCGCTATGTATCTGGATCATTTCGGCCTCAGCGAACCACCGTTCCGCATCACCCCGCATACCGACTTCTTCTTTTCCGGCGCCAAGCGGGGGGCCACTTTGGACGCCCTGCTTTACGCCATCACGCATGACGAAGGGATCGTCAAGGTCAGCGGCGAAGTCGGCAGCGGCAAGACCATGCTCTGTCGGGTTTTGATGGAGCGCCTGCCATCCAACGTATCCATCGTCTATCTGGCCAACCCCTCACTATCCCGCGACGACATCCTGTATGCGATTGCCGACGAATTGCAACTCCGCCTCCCCGAGCAGGCCCGACCCAGCACACTCATCCGCGCGCTCTACGATCAGCTGATCAACCTTTACGGCCAGGGCCGCCGAGTTGTGATCCTGATTGACGAAGCCCACGCCATGCCGAGCGAAACACTCGAAGAAGTGCGCCTGCTATCCAATCTTGAGTCGAGCCGGCACAAGCTTCTGCAACTGGTGCTATTCGGACAGCCGGAACTCAACGACGTCCTCGGTCGACCCGACATGCGCCAGCTCAAGGAGCGCATCACCCATAATTTTCAACTCGAACCGCTGGTCCGCGATGACGTCGCCGAATATCTGGAATTCCGCATGCGCGCCGCCGGCTACCGCGGCCCCAATGTTTTCAGCCCACAGGCAACGCGACTGATCGCCGAAGCATCGGAAGGACTGACCCGCCGCATCAACATCCTGGCCGACAAATCTCTGTTGGCGGCCTTTTCAGATGCGACCCATCAGATCACCGCCAAGCAGGTGCGCGCCGCGATTCGCGACAGCGAATTCAGTGCCAACGTCAAGACGAACATCACCCACCCGGTGCATCTGGGGGCCGTCACCAAGTCCGCCCTACTGATGGCAGGAGGAGCCGCCATCGGCATCCTCGCGGCGCTACTCTTGCTGGACCCGACGCAAGCTCCCAGTCCAGCAGCCCACCCGGCCGCCGCACCGACGCCGACAATCTCCTCGCCGGCGATTGCAGCAGCCGCGCCCATTCCCATTGCATCTGCAATCCCCCCTGCCGCTTCGCCGACAACGACAAAATCCGCGACTGATCGCTATCTCGAAGCCGGAAGGGTCTGGCTCGAACAAGCCGACGACGAACGCTGGTTCATTCAGTTGCTAGCGGCCGACGCCGACGAGCAGTCACGGGTCGAAAGCTTCGCCCGCAAACTCCCCTCAGCGCAACTCGACGACGCCAAGATAAAGATCTATCTATCTGATTTAAGCGGGAAAATGCGTTACGGCATAATCTATGGCGACTATCAGAGTGCCACCGAAGCCAAGGCGCAGATACGTCGCTTTCCAGCTTGGCTACAAACTCAACGTCCGTTCCCCCGTCCGGTCAGACAGTTGCGTTAACACATCCGCATATCGGGCTGAAGTGGGGGTTTTACCCCGATAATCAAATAATTCATTAAGTTGCAAGCAATTTCTTAAGTGGTATCATAAGATCTATCGTACTCTGCCCGGATGAGGTAACAGCGCGTGCGCTTCCAATCACAACGCTTGATTCCTACCAGCGCGGTCATCTCGGCTTTCATTCTGTCCGGCTGTACCAGCACCCCAACTCCCAGGCCAATCTCCGATACGCATTTGCACGCCGAATCGGCGGTGGCTCGAAACGATTCCGCCGCCATTCCGGCACCGGTTCAGTCTGCTATTTCGCTCCCGCGACCGAAAGCCGCGCCGAAGACCGAAACCTATAGTGTCGTCGTCAGCAACGTCAAAGCACAGGATCTGCTCTTTGCGCTGGCCCGCGACGCCAAACTAAACGTCGACGTGCATCCCGGCATCGGCGGTACCGTCTCGTTGAATGCCATAGACCAGACCCTGCAGCAACTCCTTACCCGCATCGCCAAGCAGGTGGACATGCGCTGGGAACTCGACGGCCCCAACCTTATCGTGATGCCGGACACACCCTTCCTGCGTACCTATCCGATCGACTACGTGAACATGACGCGGGACGTCAATGTCACGATGTCGGTGAATTCGCAGGTCAGTTCCGGCGTCGCCGGTGCATCGGGCGGTGGCGCGGGAAACAGTACTGTCACCAAAATCGAGAACACTGCCAAGAACCGCTTCTGGGAAACCCTGGAAAAGAACATCAAAGATCTCCTGCGCGAGACCGACAAAATCTTACCGGAAGGCTCCAGCGAGACGGTCATCGAACGTTCGGATCAGCAGACCGCCACGGGGACACAAACGACGACCGGCAAGGGCGGCACTGTCACGCAAACAGCCACCGGCGACAGAAACAGCGCCAGCGCTCAGCAGGAAGGAATGACCGTTGTACGCCGGACGACCTTCCGCGAGGCGGCGTCGGTCATAGTCAACCCGGAGAACGGCGTTGTCACGGTCCGCGCCACCTCGCGCCAGCATGAGAAAGTACAGGAATTCCTCGACAACGTAATGAACAGCGCACGGCGTCAGGTGATGATCGAAGCAACCATCGTTCAGGTGAATTTGAGCGATGGCTATCAGCAAGGGATCGACTGGTCGCGCCTCAGGGCAGACGGTAGCGGATTCGGGCTCCAGCTCCCAACGTTGAGTTCCAGTCCCACCGACATCAAGCCGTTTGTCATTTCACGTACGGACAATTCAAACCCGTTGAACCTGACTTTGGATTTGAAACTACTAGAAAGCTTCGGGACAGTAAACGTATTGTCCAGTCCCAGGCTTTCAGTTCTCAACAATCAGACTGCCGTATTGAAGGTTGTTGAGAATTACGTCTATTTCACAGTCAAATCCGATGCAACGGCTGGACAAACGGGTAGTGCAGTAGTTGCCTTCACTACGACACCTCAAACCGTATCGGTCGGGCTCGTGATGTCCGTAACGCCGCAAATTGGCTCAAACGGATCGATCATCCTCAATGTGCGGCCTTCGATTTCCAGCATTTCCGGCTTTCAGATTGATCCCAATCCTGACTTGAAGACTATAGAAAACAAGGTTCCTCAAATTCAGACGCGGGAAATCGAGTCCATCATGCGCATCCAAAATGGCGAAATTGCCGTCTTGGGGGGGTTGATGGAAGAACGCAGCGATTACAAAACCGGACGCGTTCCTGGCGCAAGCGCCGTACCGCTTGTAGGAGAGTTGTTTTCCAGCCGCAACAACTCGACGACGAAATCCGAACTTGTCATTTTCTTGCGGCCGGTCATCGTGCGCGATCCGGGCATCGATGGCGATTACCACACGTTGAAAGCGTCGTTGCCTGCGCAAAACTTCCATCACCCCCCGCCACATGCCAAGATATTTTCCGGGACTGGGGGCAACGAACTACCCTCAGGGATCCGCCCATGAGCCTGCTGATGGAGGCGCTGAAAAAGGCGGAAGCCGCCAAGCGTCGCTCCCAGACTGAGCCCTCCCTGCCCGAGGACGGCACGACGCTCGAGTTGGCGCCGCTCGGCGCATTTCCTCCTGCCGCCGCCGAACCGCCTCCACCGGCAGCGACCTCGCTCCCGGCATTGCCCTCCGATCTGGAGATTCTCGATGCCGAATTTCTCCATAGCGCACCGCCGCCGCGTCGTATCGAAAAATCTCCGCCGGCCCCCGAGATAAAGTCGGCGACAGTCGAGCCGCAGAAGATTCCCGTGCCGGAGATTCCCTACGAACCAAGGGAAATGCGCGGTATCCCACCGCAACCGTTTCAGCCGCGCGCTACAGCGCCGAAACCCGAGGCGAAAGCCTCGGAACAGGAGGCGGTGCAGAATCTGTTCGACGCCAAGCACACCGCAGCGCCCGTGCGAAAAAACCTCATCGTTGCCATAGGACTCTTCAGTCTGATTGCCGCAGTCGGCATCGGCATCTATTTCTGGCTGCAACTTCAGCCGAAATCATCCTTGACGCTGGCGGCACGCAACGCCCCACTGCGGCAAACGATCGCCCAACCGCAACCGCCTCCGCCTGTCGCAGCACTGCCGGTCGTAGAACCGCAGCCCGAGACGGAGGAACCGGAACAAGCGGACGCGAAACCGGCAAAGCAGACTACCGTGGTCGTCGAACCGGCGCCCGCGCCGGCCGTCCCGATCCGCGTAACTACGACCAAATTCAAACTCGATCCGGCCCTCGACAAAGGTTACAACGCCTTGCAGCAAGGCGATTGGGCGACGGCGCTCAGCGCCTACGAGGCCGCTCTGAAGAACGACTCGGCCAACATCGATGCCCTGCATGGAATGGCCGTCGTCAACCTGCGCCTGGGCAAGAGCGCCGAAGCCGACTTGTACTTCCAGCGTGCGCTGGAATCCGATCCGAAAGACAGCTTGGCGATCGCCGGCCTCGCCAATCTGCGCGGGCAATCGAGCAGCGCACAGACAGAAAGCCGTCTAAAGGGCATATTGGCGGACCAACCGAGCAACGCCGCAGTAAATTTCGCGCTGGGTAATCTCTATGCTCAACAAAACCGCTGGGGCGACGCTCAGCAGGCATATTTCCGGGCAATGGACGGCGATCCCGAAAATTCCGACTTCCTGTTCAACCTCGCCGTTGCGCTCGACCATCTGCACCAGGTCAAACCGGCCGCACAGTATTACGCCCGCGCCCTTGACGCTGCGAAAAAGCGCCCAGGCGGTTTCGATCCGGCGCAGGCATCGGAAAGACTGAAAAAATTGCAGCCATAAGCTATTCGGCGTCGAAGCAATTGCCCATAATGAACGCCGAATGAACGCGCCCAACTCCCTTAGACGGCCGATCGGCCAGATCCTGATTGCGCAAGGCGTAATCAGCGAGGATCAGTTGCGCATCGCGCTGTTGGAACAGATGAAGTCCAACCAGCCGGTGGGCAAGCTGCTGGTGTCGCTGGGCTTTGTTTCCGAAGCCACCCTGCGCGATGCGCTCGGTGAATCTCTGGGTCACGTGTCGGTCGACTTGTCCCACGCCATCATCGACGCCAGCGCCCTGCGCCTAGTGCCGCGCGAACTGGCCAAACGCCACGGTCTGCTGCCACTCGACTACAACGTCGAAGCCCGCCGACTGACCATTGCCATCGCCGACCCGAACGACATCGTCGCCCTCGACAAGCTGCGGGCGCTCGCCACCCATGAACTAACGATCGAAACCCTGCTCGCCGGTGAGCAGGAAATTTCCCGTGCCATCGACCAATACTACGGCCATGAACTGTCGATCGACGGCATCCTGCATGAGATCGAAACCGGCGAAATCGATTTCCGCTCGCTGGCCGCCTCACTCGACGAGTACAGCCAGCCGGTGGTGCGCCTGGTTGATGCGCTGCTCACCGACGCAGTCAAGCGCGAAGCATCGGACATCCACTTCGAACCGGAAGCCAGCTTCTTGCGCATCCGCTACCGGGTGGACGGCATCCTGCGCCAGATTCGGGCACTGCACAAATCCTATTGGGCCGCGATGGCCGTGCGCCTCAAGGTGATTGCCGGCATGAACATCGCCGAGACCCGCGCACCGCAGGACGGCCGGATATCGCTGAACATCAGCGGCCGCTCAATCGACTTCCGCGTCGCTGCGCAGCCGACCATCCACGGCGAAAACATCGTCCTGCGTATCCTCGACCGCCAACGCGGGATCGTCCCACTCGACAAACTCGGGCTCGACGACCTTCAGTTCGACATGCTGCGACTGATGATCGCCCGTCCCGAAGGCATCATCCTCGTCACCGGCCCCACCGGCAGTGGAAAAACCACCACCCTGTATTCGGTCCTCAACCACATCAACGAGGAAGGGGTCAACATCATGACCCTCGAAGATCCGGTGGAATACCCGATGGCAATGATCAGGCAAACGTCGATCGCCGAAACCGCGAAGCTCGACTTCGCCAACGGTATTCGCTCGATGATGCGCCAGGATCCGGACGTGATCCTGGTCGGCGAAGTACGCGATGCCGAAACTGCGGAAATGGCTTTCCGTGCAGCCATGACCGGCCATCAAGTATTCAGCACGCTGCACACCAATTCGGCCATCGGCGCAATCCCGCGGCTGCTCGACATCGGCATCCTGCCCGACATCATGGCCGGCAACATCATCGGCGTCGTCGCCCAGCGGCTGGTGCGCAAGCTCTGCATACATTGCCGCAAACCGCACCCTGCCGAACCTCATGAGCGCCGGCTGCTCGGCGTCGGCCCACAACAATCGGCACCGGTGCTATACCGCTCCGCCGGCTGCGAGGCCTGCGAATTCCAGGGCTATCGCGGTCGCATCGCGATCATGGAATTGCTGCGCATGGACGGCGACCTCGACGAACTGATCGCCCGCCGCGGGACTGCGCGGGAAATCCGCACCGCGGCGATTGCGAAGGGCTTCCGCCCCCTCGCCGAAGATGGCCTGCGCCGGGTACTCGACGGTTCGACCTCTCTTGACGAGGTGGCGCGCGTGATCGATCTTACCGAGCGCATGTAGGGTAGGGGCAGATGGCGCTCTATTCCTATAAAGCCATGAACGACAACGGCCGCATGGTGTACGGCCGCCTCGACGCGATCAACATGGTCGATCTCGAGATGCGCCTGAAGCGCATGAATCTCGATTTCATCAACGGCAATGCGGTACGGCAGGGCGGCATGTTGGGCAACGTCAAGGTGCCGCGGCGCGAGCTGATCAACTTCTGCTTTCATCTGGAACAACTGACCCGCGCCGGCGTGCCGATCATCGAGGGCCTCGCCGATCTGCGCGACAGCCTTGAACATCCGCGCTTTCGCGAAATCATCGCCAGCATGATCGAAAGCATCGAAGGGGGGAAAACCCTCTCGCAGGCAATGGAGGAAAATCCAAAGGTTTTCGATGAGGTGTTTACCAGCCTGATCCGTGCCGGCGAGGACACTGGCAATTTATCGGACGTTCTGAAGAACCTCAACGAAACCCTCAAGTGGCAGGACGAGTTGTCGGCGCACACCAAAAAACTGGTGATGTATCCGGCCTTCATGGGCGTGGTGGTGATCGCCGTGTTCTTTTTCATGATGATCTATCTGGTGCCCAAGATGGTCAGCTTCGTCAAGAACATGGGACAGCAAATTCCCTTCCAGACCAAGGTATTGATCGCCACGTCGGACTTCATGGTCAATTACTGGTACGTGCTGATCCTGGTTCCGGTGCTTGTCGTGATTGCAGTAAATTTCGCGATCCGCACCAACCCCGCAGCCCGCCGGCAGTTCGATGCCGCCAAGATCCGGATGCCGGTGGTCGGGGAAATTCTGCGCAAGATCATCCTTTCGCGCTTTGCCGGCGTCTTTGCCATGATGTACGGTTCGGGCATCTCGATACTCGACTCGATCAAGACCACCGAAGGCATCGTCGGCAACGTCGTCATCCGCGAAGGACTTGAAGAAGCGGGGCAACTGATCGCCGACGGACAGAACGTCACCTTGGCGTTCCAGAACGTGGGGTTATTCCCGCCGCTGGTGATCCGCATGCTACGGGTCGGAGAAAATACCGGGGCACTCGATACCGCTTTGATGAATGTCAGCTATTTTTACAATCGCGACGTCAAGGAATCGATCGAGCGGGTACAGGCCATGATCGAACCGGCCATGACCATGATCGTCGGCCTGATCCTCGGCTGGGTCATGCTCTCGGTGCTAGGACCGATCTACGACACCATCTCCAAGATCAAACTCTGAATCCAGCGATGCCCGCTCGCCGCCTGCTCCTTCTCGACGCCACCCACCTCACCGCCTATGCCTGGCGCAACGGGCACGTCGATCCGGAAGGCGAATTCGCCGCCGATCCGACCGGATTCGAGGCCTTTGGGCACTATCTCAAAAAACGCACGCGAAGCCTCTTCTATCTGCTGGCCGACGTCGCCGAAGAGGGTTTCCAAATCGACGACATTCCCTACGTTACGGGGAGCGACAGAACCGCGCTGTTGAAACGCAGGCTTGGGCAGTATTACTACGGTACGCCCTATGCCGCATCGATCTCCCTCGGCCGAGAAAAAACCGGCCGCCGCGACGAAAAGGTGCTGTTCACTGCGTTGACACGGCCGCCCCATGTCGACCCATGGATGGCTGCGTTAAGCGAAGCCGGCGCGCAGCTCGCCGGCTTGTACTCGATGCCGCTGGTGGTGGCCAAGCTGTTCGGCAATACGCCGGAACTGAGCGAAGGGCGCCGACTGCTGCTGACCCTCGGCCGTGGCGGCCTGCGCCAAACGTTCTTCGACAACGGTCATTTCCGTTTTTCCCGCCTGACCTCGCTGGCGACCGGTTCGGCCGAAGAGTATGCCGTCGCCTGCACTGTCGAATCGGAAAAAATCTATCAGTACCTGGTCGGCCAACGCCTGATCGAACGCGGTACGCGACTCGACTCGACCATCCTGATCGATCCGGGGCTGATCGACGAATTTCGGCGCCGCTGCAACGACACTGCGGATCTCAGTTTCCATTTTCTCGATTTGAACGAAGCGGCACGAAAGCATGGGCTGAAAAGCCAGCCAGCGCACAAATTTCTCAGCGACTGGCTGTTTCTTCACAGCGTTGTCCGCCGGTCTCCCGGGCACCAGCTGGCCCCCGAGGATGCGTTGCGCCACTATCGCATCTGGCAGCTCAAAACGGGGATCAACACCGCCGCCATGATCGGCTTTGCAGCATGCGCGGTGCTCTCCTTGAAATACGCCATCGATATTTACTCGCTGGAAAGCCGCAGTGCGCAGATACGCGCGGAAACTACAGCCGATACCCAGCGTTACGAATCGATGCTGAAGACCCTGCCGCCGATTCCGCTACGGGTCGACGCGCTGCGCGGTCTGATCGGGCGCTTCGACGAAATGGAGAAACGCTCACCGCAGATCGCAGATACCTATCGGCGCATCAGCCGGGCGCTGGATACAACGCCCGAAGTCGAACTACAGCGCATCGACTGGTCATTGTCGCAAAAGCCGGAAGGCGCTGCGAACCCCGCCCATCCGGGCGCCTATTTCGCCCTTGCCGACATCCAGGCTCAGCTACCGCTAGCCATGCTCAGCGACCACCGTGGCATGCTCAATGCCGTAAATCGGTTTACCGCAGAACTAAGCAAGGATCCGGCCCTGGACGTCAAGGTCGTACGCATGCCTTTCGATACCGAATCGGGCAAAACCATCCGCAGTTCAGGTGATGCACCGGCCGCACAACAGGATCCGCCGGGGTTTGCGGTACACATCGTGCAGAGGATCTTCTGATCATGGCGGCCCTCGCTTCCGTCGATCTCAAACGCCTGCGCTGGAATCTGGTGTTGCTCGCACTGATGCTCTCCATTGGCGGAGTGATGCTCAGCTTCGCAATACGCGAAGAAAAAACCGCCCTGCAAACGCAACGCCGCATCGAGGCCGCACGCAGCGAAATCCGCAACAAACTCGCACGCGCACAGGAAGAGGAGCAGGAACTGCGGGACAAGATCGCCCAGTACAACCGGCTCCAGGCAAAAGGCATCATCGGCCAGGAACACCGTCTCGAATGGGTGGAAGCCTTGCGCGCAATCAAGCTGGAACGCCGACTGATCGATCTGCAATACGAGCTTGCACCGCAAAAACCGTTCGACGCCACTCCTGGCAGCGTCGCGGAGTTCGAGTTCATGAACAGCCCGCTGAAAATGCAGATGCTGCTGCTCCACGAGGGCGATCTGCTGCACTTCATTTCCGATATCCGCGCCAAACCGCAAGCCTATACGCGGGTACGCCGCTGCTCGATACAGCGCGCAACCGTAAGCACCCGGGAAAGTGGCCCGACGCCGCAATTGCGAGCGGATTGCGAAATCGACTGGATCACGATCCGGGAGAAGCGATGAAAAAGACCATCGCCGTCGTCGCGCTGCTGTATTCGGCGCTACCGCCCGCCCTCGCTGCCGACGATATCGAAATCGGGCGACTGTTCTTCACCCCCGAACGCAGAGCAAACCTCGACCGCCAGCGCCAACTCAACATACAGGAAACCCAAACCCTCGAAGGCAGTACGATGAGCCTCGACGGCATCGTTCGTCGCAGTGGCGGCAAACAGACGGTCTGGGTCAACGGTCGGGCACAGAACGATACCGGGACGACTGGAGTGGTCGTCGGCAGTCGCGGCGCGAGGCCGGGGGAAGCCGTGCTCAGCGCCGGCGGCGAGGCGCCGGCAGAACTCAAGGTCGGCGAAAGCATCAACCGGGCGACGCGGGAACGGAACGACAAACTTGGAGGCGGTCGGGTAACCGTTGCCAAGCCCGCTCTCCGTCCGTGATCCGGCGGATTTATGCTCCCCATCCGCTTCCCGCGAAGGCTCCGGCAGGGTGGTTATGCGCTGATCATGATGCTGGTCGTACTGATTGTCGGCAGCCTGTATTCGCTGGCGAACCGAATGGACCAGATTTCGCAACGCTGGGGACAGAATGCGGCAACCACACAAGCCCTGGCGACGGCCAAGGAAGCCCTGCTCGCATACGCGCTCACCTATCGGGATACCCACAGCGACGAAGTCCCCGGATACCTGATTTGCCCCGACGTCGATGGCGATGGCAGCGCCGACACGTGCGGCGCCCAGGATGAAACCGTCGTCGGCTTGCTGCCCTACAAGACGCTGGGGCTTTCCGACCTGCGCGATTCGGACGGCAACTGCCTTTGGTATGCGGTCTCCGGCAACTACAAGAACAATCCGAAAAGCGCCGCTCCACTCAACTGGGACACGCGTGGCTTGATCAAGATATTCGATACCGACGGTGCCACAGCCCTGGCCGACCCATCCAGCGACAGCGGAGGAGGTGCGGCGGCCGTCGTTTTCGCGACCGGACTGCCGCTCACCGACCGCAGCAGCTCGCAGGACAGCTCGAAAGTCTGCGGCATTGCGTCCAGCGCCTTCTGGGCGGCCTATCTGGAATCTGCAACATTCGATGCGTCCGGGCAGAGCACCGCCTCCCCGCTGCTGATTCAGCGCGGCACGCGTGACAGCACGACGAACAACGACGAGTTAGTGTGGCTGACCCCACAGGACATCTTCGAGCGCATCAGGAAGAGGAACGACAAGGGCGGCATCAACGGCCTCAGCGATGTCGTCAAGCAGGCGCTGGAAAAGCTCGTTATGGCCGATCTCAGCACCGGAACGGCGCCGGGCGCCAATACCGTACCGACGAATACCGTAACCGCACCCGATACTCCGGCCTATGCCGGCAAGGTCGGCGAACTTCCGTCAGCCCTGAGCGTCGGCACGACCTACAGTACCTATCTGAGCAACTGGAAGGAGCAGTACCGCTATGCCGTCTGCGACAATCTCTGCGGCCACTGCATGACCGTGGGTGGAGAAAACTGCAACGGCGCCCTGTTCTTCGGCGCCGAGCACGCCACCGGCGGCCCCCGCCCCGCTCACCCTTCGTCGCTCCAGGATCTTTTCGAAACCGATGGCACGACGGTGAACGACGGCAAAGGCGCCCTCTCTCTGCTGGCAAGGACGGCAGCGGTTTTTACCGGAGCGTCCACCTACAGCAGCGGCGCCGCCGACATCGGCATTTGCCTGGTACCGAAGAGCCAAACCCTGAGCTTTTCCTGCAACCTCGGCAATTTCCAAGATATCGCCCCGGATTTCGGCGGCGGACGGACATTGATCAGCCGCAGCGGAACGGCGCTCACCCTGGGCCAACCCTATAACGGCACGGCGCCGTCCTTCACTGCGAATCTCTTCGGCTGCACCTGGTCGGACGACACCCTGGCATTCGGCAGCGGCATCCGGGTGTATTTTAATTTTGCCATCAGCGATACCGGTGACGGCTTCACCTTCGCCCTGATCGACGCCGCCCAGCACGCCAGCGGAACGGCCCCTTGCGGCCGGACCGGCGGCCGCCTGGGGTACGCGGGCAACAATGGCGTCAGCACGCCGATCAAGCCGCCGAAGATCGGTCTCGAGTTCGACACCCGATCATCTATCGACGCCGACGGCACCGGAACCTTCGGCGACCCCAGCGGAGCCAAACATGCCGCCATCGTTTTCTGGGGCGCCGGCAACAGCGCCGCCAGCGACGACGACAACACCCATGGCCAGGCGGCGGACAGCAGCAGCTATCCGTCCAACCCGTCCAACCGCAATGCCGTTCCGTCGTCCACCGGCGTTTCCACCGACATGGCCAGCACCTTCACCGGCACGGCCCATGTCCGGCTGGACATCATCCGCAGCTACGACAGCGCGACAAAAGTCGGCACCTATACGATCTATGCCTGGATCAGCAATACCACCGACGCCGACGTGCAGGACGACATGCGCGACATCACGATCGACTTCAAGACCACCGACTCCGGGAAATCGGGGGGCACACTGGAAACGCCGACGGTCTACCTCGAAAACATCGCCACCCAGAACCTACCCGATGCCAGCGGATCGGAAGCGCTGCAAAATATCCGCATCGGTTTCACCAATTCTCAAAGCGGCGTCCGGGATCAGGAAATCGTCGTCAGCGACCTGATCGCCCGTACCCGTTGAGCCCCCCTTCATGACCACACTCCAGCGCACCCGACACGCCCTAAAAGGATTCTCCCTGACCGAAATGGCAGTCGTACTGGTCATCGTCGCCCTGTTGATCGGCGGCTTGATCATTCCGTTCGGTATGCAGCAGGACCTGCGGGCCGAACGGGAAACCCAGATCCAACTCACCGAAATCAAGGAAGCCCTGCTCGGTTTTGCCGCCGCCAGCGGCCGGCTGCCCTGTCCCGCAACCACCACCAGCGTCGGACAGGAATCGACCACCAGCACATCGCCGACCGTCGTTTGCACGTCCGCTTACGGCTATCTTCCAGCCGCCGCGCTGGGCATCTCGAACATAAATTCCAGCGGCCTTACGCTCGATGGCTGGCACCAGCCGATCCGCTATGCCGTTATCTCCAAAACGATCAACGGACAAGGCGAGGTCTTCACCACCGCAGGCGGGATCAAGGCCGCCACGATGACCAATGTAGCGAATACAACGCCTCTGTTCAGCATCTGTACAGGCAGTACGGCTATCACCAGTCCGGGCACCGGCAGCGCCGCCTGTACCACCGCAGGCAAGCTGACCGACCGGGCCGTTGCCGTGATCTGGTCCACGGGAAAGAACACCGAAACCGGCGGTACCGATGCCGACGAATCGCAAAACCCCAATCCGGCAACCACGGTCACCGCGGACCCGGCATTCGTCTATCATGAGCCAGCACCTGACACGGCCAGCGGCGGCGAATTCGACGACCAGGTCGTCTGGATCGCCACCAATGTCCTTTTCAACCGCATGATCGCCGCCGGCCAGCTACCTTGACCCTGCGCCCCGCTTCCTGAGAAACTCCGACCCAATCCGTTTCTTCTCCACCCCATGACCACGGACACCCAAGCCGCGAACCACCCCGGATTCATCGACCGGTTGCGCAGCGCCGGCATCGAACCCGGCGACGGCGAGCAGTTGCGGCTTGCCAAGTCGCTGCTGGTGTTTGCCACCGGACTGGTCAGCACGATGTCGATGCTCTGGCTAGCCATCTATTGGCTGCTCGGGCCACGGCTGTCGTCGACCTATCCGTTCGCTTTCGAATTGCTGCTGGCCGGCAACCTGCTGCTCTACATCAAGACGCGCAATTTCGATTTTTTTCGCGTCACCCAGATTGGGCTGTTTCTCTTCGTGCCCTTTGCAGTGCAGTGGAGCATAGGCAATTTCATTTCCGCCAGCGGCGTCATCCTCTGGGGCCTGCTGGCGCCGGTCGGTGCGCTGATCATCTTCGGCATCGGCGGTTCGATGGCGTGGTTCCTCGCCTGGATTTTCCTGACGGCGCTCTCCGGTGCATTCGACTATTACCTAGCAGACATGCTGCCGAAGCAGGTGGTACCGATACGAACCAGCGTGGTCTTTTTCGCACTCAACTTCATCGCTGTGTCGAGCCTGATCTACATCCTGTTGCGGCATGCGATCGGCGAACAGAACAAGATCAAGCAAAAGCTCGTAGAAGCCCATTCCCAGCTTCAGGTGGAACAGGAAAGGGCAGAGCGTCTGCTACTCAACATTCTTCCCGCACCGGTGGCCCGTCGCCTGAAGGATTCGGATCAAACCATCGCAGACGGCTTTGCCGATGCGACGGTGATGTTCGCCGACATCGTCAACTTCACCCAAGTCGCAGCCGGAATGTCGCCTTCCCAAGTGTTTGCCATGCTCAACCGGATTTTTTCCGCGTTCGACGATCTGGCGGAAAAATTCGGCCTGGAAAAGATCAAGACCATCGGCGACGCCTACATGGTCGCCGGCGGCATCAACGAGGGCGACCAGGAATACTCGGCCGGCATCGCCGATATGGCGCTGGCGATGCGGGATTTGTTGGCGCAGGATTTCTCGATCAACTCGTCGCACCTACAGGTGCGCATCGGTATCGGCACCGGCCCGGTCGTGGCGGGCGTGGTAGGGAAAAAGAAATTCATCTATGACCTGTGGGGCGATACGGTCAATATCGCCAGCCGCATCACCGCGGAGGGCGTTCCCGGCATGATTCAATGCGACGTCACCACCTTCCGCCGGCTCAAGGACCACTTCCAGTTCCACGAGCCGCAAACCATCTACCTCAAGGGCAAAGGTGAAATGGTGGTGTACCGGCTGGTCGGCCGTTTGCCGAACTAGTGCAGTGTTTCATTCTGTTTGGAACTTAAGCGGCTATTGGCGCGGATGACCTTCTGCAGGATGTCGCGAGCGCTCTTGGTCCAGATGAACGGCTTGGGTTTGGTGTTGTGGTGCTCGA
>Ga0172380_10004865_pt1 | contig 16838 bp, 12 predicted proteins | sample Leawe162metaG_FD_119747 | JGI IMG/M metagenome (GOLD analysis project Ga0172380, IMG submission 119747) | Leachate microbial communities from a municipal landfill in Southern Ontario, Canada - Leachate well 162 metaG | ecosystem: Engineered > Solid waste > Landfill > Unclassified | place...
CTCTGCACCGTGGAGATGCCCATCTTGGACATGACCTTCACGACGCCCTTCTTGAGCGCCTTGAGGTAGTGCTTGTGCGCCTCGTCTTCGTCGAGGAGTGCATCGACGTAGCCGTCTTCCTGGAGGCGGGCGAGGCCATCCAGCGCGAGATACGGGTTCACCGCGCCAGCGCCGTAACCGATGAGCAGCGCGAAGTGGTGAACCTCGCGAGCGTCGCCACATTCGACGACGAGCCCCACCTGCGTCCGCTTGCGCGCCCTCACCAGGTGGTTGTGGAGCCCAGCCACGGCAAGCAGCGACGGAATCGGCGCATGCTCTCGGTCCACACCCCGGTCGGAGATGATGATCACCCGGGAGCCGGCGGCGATCGCTGCGTCAGCGGCGCGGAACAGCTCGTTCATCGCGCTCTCCAGCGCGTTGGCGCCTCCCGTGGGATCGAAGAGCATCGGGACCACGGCCGTGCGGAAGTACGCGTCGTCCTTCAGCGCCTTCAGCTTCGCGATCTCCGCGTTGTCGATGAAGGGGTTGTCCAGCTTCACCAGTTGGATATCGGCGAGCGACTGATCCAGGAGGTTGCCCTCCGGCCCGATCACCGTGTTGACGGACGTGACGAGTTCCTCCCGGATTGCGTCCAGCGGCGGGTTGGTGACCTGCGCAAAGAGCTGCTGGAAGTAGTTGAAGAGCGGCTGCGCCTGGCTGGACAACACCGCGATCGGCGTGTCCGTGCCCATGGAGCCGATGCTCTCCTCCGAGTTCGAGATCATCGGGCCGAGGATGTACTTCAGGTCTTCCTGGCTGTAGCCGAAAGCCAGTTGCTGTGTGAGGAGTTCCTCGCCCTCCAGCCGCGGCGCGGAGGCGCCCTCTGGCAAGTCCGTGAGCGGGTGGACATGCTCCGCGAGCCAATCGGCGTAAGGCTTCGCACGCGACAGACCGAGCTTGAGCTCCGTGTCGTCGATGATGCGCCCTTCTTCAAGGCTCACCAGGAACATCTTGCCCGGCTCCAGCCGGCCCGTGCGCACGATCCTGTCCGGCTCGATCGGCAGCACGCCAACCTCGGACGCCATGAGGACGATGTCGTCCTTGGTGACGATGTAACGAGACGGGCGGAGGCCGTTGCGGTCCAGGACCGCACCAATCGACCGTCCGTCCGTGAAGGCGACAGATGCCGGGCCGTCCCACGGCTCCATGACGGTGCTGTAGTACTCGTAGAAGGCCAGCTTCTCCGCGGGCATCGTCGTATGGCCGCTCCACGCTTCCGGGATGAGCAGCATCATCGCGTGCGGCAGGGACCAGCCTGACTGGGTCAGCAATTCCACGGCGTTGTCGAGGATGGCCGTGTCGCTGCCGTGCTCGTCCACCACGGGCATGATCTTGCGGACGTCCGGGAAGAGCGGCGACTCGAACAGTGCCTGCCGGGCAGTCATCCAGTTGATGTTGCCGCGCAGCGTGTTGATCTCACCGTTGTGCGAGATGAAGCGGTACGGGTGCGCGAGCTTCCACGACGGGAAGGTGTTGGTGCTGAAGCGCGAGTGGAACATCGCCAGCGCGCTCACCACCCGCGCGTCCGACAGGTCCGGGAAGTAGGGCCGCAGCTGCTTGGTCGTAAGCATGCCCTTGTAGACGAGCGTGCGCGACGAAAGGCTGGAGAAGTAACAGAGCTCCGCGTCCGCCAGGCCGGAACGGCCGATCGCCTTCTCGAAGCGCTTGCGCACCACGTACAACCGACGCTCCAGCGCATCCTGATCGGCGATAGTTGAGCCGCGGCCCAGGAAGACGTGCATCATGTGCGGCTCGGCGGCCAGCGCACTGGTGCCCACATCGGCCTTGGCAGCGTCCGTTGGCACGTCGCGCCAGCCGAGTACATGCAGGTTCTCTTCCTCCGCAATCCCGGCAAACAGGTTCATCACCTGCTCGCGGGCGGCCCTGTCCTTCGGCGCGAAGAGGAAGCCCACGCCGTACTCACCAGCCTCCGGAAGCCGGATGCTGAGGTGAGCGCACTCGTGGCGGAAGAACGCATCTGGCACCTGGATGAGGAGGCCCGCGCCGTCACCGGTGTTCGGCTCTGCCCCGGAGGCCCCGCGGTGATCGAGGTTCTCGAGCGCGAGGATGCCGTTCTGCACGATCTGGTGCGAACGCTCGCCTTTGAGGTGCACCACGAACCCGACACCACAGGCGTCATGCTCGAAGTCTGGGTTGTAGAGGCCCTGGGCGGTGGGGAGTCCGTATGCGCTCATACCGTTACCCCCCGGGCGATGGCGTCGAAGGACGCGGCGGCATCAACACCAATGCAGCGGCAGATGATCGAGTTCATCGTCAGTCTCGATTCGGGTCCCCTACGCACCGCCTCGCCGGAAGGAAGGATTGGGCATCGTACCCCAATCTCCAACCCTCTGGAGGGGAACGTAACCACCGGCCCTCATCGAGGACCAACCTTTGCGCGATCTGTCACAAGGTGCGCGAACTATAGCGGAATCGTGACGGTTTGCACATACCGCCGACACAATTCGCCTCCCGGTTCGGCCAGGCGAATGAACGCGAGATCAGCAGCACGTCAGCGCAAGCGCGACGAGGGTCGACCCTACAGAGGCTGCCGGGCATCTAGAATCCGGATGCCGTTAGCGTCCAGTGCAGGAGACCCCATTGGCATCCAGGCTTCGTCTCGCGCTCCTCGTTGCAGTCGGCGCCACCCTTCTGGCTTGCTCCGGCTCTGAGGGCGAACCCGGAGGCGGCGAGGCCACCAGTAGCAACAGCGGCCCCCGGCGCCTGATCGCGGACGACACGCTCACTGTCTGCGTGGATGCCCCCAAGTACCCATTCGCCTTCCAGGACGCGAGTCAGAACTGGCTCGGTTCCGACATCGAGATCATTGAGGCGGTCGCGGACGAACTGGACCTCACAGTCGCCGTCGTGACGGCGCCTTTCGACGGCATCTGGGCCGCGCCGGCAACGGGGACGTGTGACGTCGCAGCAGCCGCCATCACCATCACCCCCGAGCGGAGCAGCGAGGCCGCGTTCAGCGTGCCCTACATGGAGGTCGAGCAGTCGCTCCTGGTGCGCAAGGCGGACGTCGCGACCTACGCCACCCTGGCCGCGCTCGCGGACCGGCCGGTAGGCGTCAAGGCGGGCACCACGAGCGAGGACCACATCGCGAGCAACCTCCCGGCTGGCGCGACGATCGTCTCGCTGCCAGAGACGGAGGCACTGTTCGTCGCGCTCGGATCGAGCGACGTCGACGGGGTCATCGCAGACTTCCCGATCAACGGCTACCGCTCCACGCTGGATACCGCCGTGACCGTCACGGAGCGGTTCAGCACGGGCGAGCAGTACGGGTTTGCGGTCGCACCGGACAACCTGGGCCTCGTGGACGACATCAACGACGCGCTGGAGGACTACCTTTCCAGCGAGGACTTCACGGACCTGCAGTTCCGCTGGTTTGGCCAGTAGATCGCCACGAACTCGAGCGCCGCGGGAGGCGTTGAGGTTCAGTAAAAGGAGCCTCTGCCTTCTCCGGCGTACGAGCGTCGGATGTTAGTGTCGGTCTATGAGTGCAGGGTCTTACCGGGGCGGACGTTGGTGGTTCAGGCTGCCACTGGCCCTGACTGCGCTCATAGCGATCCTCGTAGGATCGGACGCGACGGCCCACGCACAGGAACCCGAGCGCGAAGCCGTCAAAGAGGCGCCCGAGCGCATCACGACAATCGATGACCTCGGGTTCGGCGACACCCCGGTGTTCGGCGCGTCCGCGCAGATCAACTTCTTCTTCTCGGGCCACGGTGACTACGAGATCGGTGAGGACTCGCGGCTGGTCGTCGACCTGACGCACTCCAATCTCCTTGACCCCGAACAGTCCGCTGTGTCGATCGCGTTCAACGATCGTCCGCTGCTCGGTGTGTTCCTTGACGAGACGAACACGAACGGTGGCACCTACGAGATCGCAATCCCGCGCGACCTCGTCGAGCAGGACTTCAACGAGCTCTCGTTCACGTTCAACATGACCACGGGCCTGTTCTGCGAGTCCTCGGCGAGCTCCGCGCTGTTCTCGACCGTGCTGGGAAGCACGTTCTTCGAGATGGACTTCGTGAGCGATCCGCCGGTCCCCTCCCTGAGCGACCCAAACCTCTCGGACTACCCGTACCCCTTCTTCCGGGCGGGATACCCGATCGTCGCACCCGTGATCATCGGCATCCCCGACCAGCCGACCGGTGACGATCTCACGGCGGCGTACAAGATCGCGACGGGACTCGCGTCCCGCGTGTTCTTTGAGCTGGACCTGGTCCGGATCCGGCGGGTGGGCACCCTGAGCGACGACGAGCTCGCCCGACACCAGCTCATCCTCATCGGCAACCCGCTGCGCAACGTGCTGGTGCTGGAGGCGATCAAGCGAGCCGAAGCGAACTACGACCCGTCGACGGACACGATTCGGCGCGGCACGGTCACGCTCGACGAGAACGCCGGCTACCTCGCCCTCGTCAGCTCGCCGTGGAACCCGCTCTACCGAGCGCTGATCGTGACGGGGAAGACTCCCGCCGCCGTCGACCGCGGAGTGGACGCGCTGACACTGGACGAACCAGCCGCGCTCCTCGTGGGGCCGGACGCCGGACTGCTGGAGCCCGTGGTGCCGCCCCTTACCAGCGCCTTCCAGTCCACCTTCACGTTCCTGGATGCAGGCACGGGCGAGAACACGATCGAAGGTCAGGCCGGGAACGTCTCCGTCGCCTTCAGCGCCCCGGCCGCGGCCCCGGGTGCTGTGGGCACGCTGGACCTGGTGCTGTCATTCCCGGACGGCCTCGACACCCGTCGCTCCAACATCATCGTGGACCTCAACGGCCAGACCATCGCCACCGTCCTGGTGAACGAGGACGAGAGTCGCCGCGGCTCCTACCGCGTGGACCTCCCATGGGACGTCCTGCGCATCGGCCCGAACGCCCTCACGCTTCGTGCCAACCTGTACGACCAGCAGTCGCTCGTGCTTGCCCCGTGCGAGTCCACAGCGCCGGAGCGGCTCTGGATGACGATCCATGACGACTCGGCGATCCAGCTTCCGCAGGTCGCCGGCGCGATCACGGGGACAGACCTCGGAGCGCTGCCCTTCCCCTTCGCCGGCCTCCGCGGGCTGCGCGACACCACCGTCGTAGTGAACGCGCTGGACGACGAGGCGCTCCGCGCCGGCATGCTGAGCGTCATTGCGCTCGGCCGCGCGTTCGGCGCGCAGAACGAGTTCGACGTGCAGAGCGTCCTGGAGGCTACCCCGGAGACGATCGGAGATCGCCACGTCATCGCTATCGGCGTCCCGCCGTCGACCCCGCTGGGGCAGCAGCTTGAACGAGCGCTCCCGCTCGTCCTCCGCGAAGGCGGCTCGCGCGCGCTGGTGGAGGAAGAGGGCACGCTGACGGAGATCCTCGACTCCTCGCGAGTGGGTGCGATCCAGGAGATCGCCGTGCCGTGGGCGCCACAGCGCGCGCTGCTGAGCGTCAGCGGCACGGACGCGACGGCGCTCGGGTGGGCGGCTGACGCGCTCATCGGACGGTCGCTGGACGGCAATGTCGCGCTGTTGCAGTCAGCGCTTCAGATCAACACGTTCTCGCTGCAGCGCCTCGCGATCGGCACCCCAGAAGAGCTGGAGGACCGCTTCACCGAAGAGGACTCGCAGCTCCGGATCATCCTGTCGATCACGCTGATCTCGCTGGGCGCGATCGCCGTCGTTGTCATCTACGGCCTGCGGAACGTGATCCAGCCGCGGTTCATCTTCAACCGCCGCGGCCGGCGCCGGTAGCGACGCTCCACGCGACGCAGCTAGCCGAGTTCCACCTCAGGCCGCTCTTCCCACACGATCTGCCGCCCCACGAGGTCATCGAGGGCCGCCGAGGCGATGCCGAGCAGCTCCCCCAGCACCTCGCGACTGTGCTGTCCCATATCCGGTGAGGTGCCCCGCACTCCGCCCGGTGTCCGGGAGAGCTTCACGGGCGTGTTCGCCAGCTTCACCGTTCCCAGCACCCGGTGAGGCACGTCCACCAGCATCTCCCGAGCCTGCACCTGCGGCATCGCCGCCGCTTCCGCGACCGTGTTCAGCGGACCGCAGGGGATACCGAAGCGCTCGAGGCCCTGCACCCACTCCGCCGTGGGGCGCGTCTTGAAGCGTTCGGTCAGGATCGGCTCCAGCTCCGCGTGGTTCCGCGATCGCGCGGCTGCGGAGTGGAACCGCTCGTCATCGATGAGCTCCGTGAGCTCCATCTCGGAGCACAGCAGCGCCCACTGGTTCGGCACGCCCCACGCCAGCGCCAGCACCATCCAGCCGTCGGCTGTAGGGAACGCCTGGAACGGCACCGCCGAGGGATGGCGCGTGCCCAGCCGCACCGGGACCTCGCCGCTGAGGTGGTACCGCATGTAGGCGTTCTCCTGGATCGCGATCTGGCAGTCGAGCATCGAGATGTCGACCATCTGGCCACGCCCGGAGCGCTCACGCTCCTGTAGCGCCGCCAGCACGCCGATCGCGCAATAGAGGCCACCGGCGATATCCCCCAGCGACAGCCCCGGGCGCGCAGGCGGACCATCCGCGAAGCCGGTGACGGACATCACGCCCCCCGCGCCCTGGACGATCACATCGAGCGCCGGCTTCTCCCGCATCGGGCCGGTCTGCCCGTACCCGGAGATCGCCGCGTAGATCAGCCGAGGGTTCTCCTGGGAGAGGCGCTCGAAGCCGACGCCCAGCGCATCCATCTTGCCCGGGGTGAAGTTCTCCACCACCACGTCGGACTCCCGGACGAGGCCGAAGAAGATCGCTCGCCCTTCCTCGGTCGAGAGGTCGAGGGCGATCGACCGCTTGCCTCGGTTGACGGAGAAGAAGTAGCCGGACTCGCCGTCGATGAGCGGCCCGGTCGTGCGAGAGACGTCACCGTATGGCGGGCGCTCCACCTTGATCACGTCCGCACCGAGGTCCGCGAGCGTGAGGGTGCAGAACGGCCCGGACAGCACCCAGGTCAGGTCCAGGATGCGGATCCCGGCGAGCGGGCCGGAGGTTGGGAGGGCTGGCATGACGGCGGCTCCTGCTGTGCTGCGTCGATCGCGCTGCGTCGGTCGTGTACTCGTCCGGGTCGGATGCAGTGTAGGAAGCGGCGGCCAGCGCGCGACTGCCAGTTGACAGGCGCGGGTGTCACCGGCAACGTGCCGAGCGGCGCGCCTGCGTGCGCCCGCGCAGGAGGCAGAGATGGCCGAACCCCACATCAACTGGGACGAATGGACGGATCAGGCGACCACCTGGCTCTCCGACTACATCCGCATCGACACCGTGAACCCTCCGGGGAACGAAACCCGCGCGGTCGACTGGCTGGGCGCAATCCTCGACGCAGAGGGCATCCCCTACGAGCGCTACACGCCGAACGGCGACGCGAGCCGCCAGACCCTCGTCGCGAAGATCGAGGGCGACGGGTCGCGCGGCAAGGCGCTGATCCTCCTGAATCACACGGACGTGGTGCCCTTCGAGCGTGAGCACTGGACCGTGGAGCCCTTGGCTGGCGAGGTCCACGACGGCTTTGTCTGGGGCCGCGGCTCACAGGACATGAAGGGGATGGGCATCATGGAGCTCGTCACCTTCCTCATCCATCGCCGCCACGGACTGCCGCTCAAGCGCGATCTGGTGTTCATGGCCGTGGCCGACGAGGAGGCCGGATCAGCGTTCGGCATGGAGTTCCTGGACCGCGACCACCCGCATCTCCTCGACTGCGAGTACGTCATCAACGAGGGTGGAGGCGGCTCCACGGAGGTGATGGGCAAGGAGCGCAACACCTTCAATATCGGCGTGTCGGAGAAGGGGCCGCTCTGGCTCACCCTCCGCGCTGAGGGCCGCCCCGGGCATGGCTCCGTGCCGCACGATGACAACGCCGCCGATCGGCTCGTGCGTGCCCTCCAGCGCATCCAGGATTGGGAACGCCCCCTGCAGCCGGCGCCCGAGGTACGCGAATACTTCCAGCAGCTGTACGAGGCGGGTGTCATCGACGACGCCCCCACGGACGAGGTGCTCGCCGAATTCGCGAAGCAGAACCCGCGCATGCGCTCCGTCCAGATGAACTCGATCTCCCTCACCACGCTGAAAGCGGGCGTGAAGCACAACGTAATCCCCGCGGAAGCGGAGGCCACGCTCGACGTGCGCCTGACCCCCGGCTACGACCCTAACGAGTTCGTGCGGGAGATCACCGAGGTCATCGACGACGACAAGATCCACATCGAGCGCATCTTCGACTCATCCGGCCCGCCGTCCCGCATCGACACGGAGCTGTACGAGGTCATGAAGCGTGAAGCGAAGCGGGCCGTCGAGGATGCCGTGGTGGTGCCGACGGTGGGCACCGGCTTCACGGACTCACGCATCTTCCGACGCCACGGGGTGACGGCGTACGGCTTCGTACCGGCGCTCAACGGCCCGGCGGAGCAAGGCCGCGTCCACGGCAACGACGAGCGCATCTCGATCGACAACATCCGGCTCGGCATGCAGATCCTCCACAACACCGTCCGAGGAATCTGCGGCTAGGCCTTCGGCCCCACCGCCCAAGGCAGGGAGTCCCCATGCTCGGCGCGCGCCGTGTGGTGGCCGTCATGCTGATGGCGCCGCTGGTGGTGACCTTCGCGGTCGCCGTGGCGGCGTGCCGCGCGGATGCGACGCTCCTCGATGACGGCTATCTCCGCGACCGCCTCCATGACGCTGACCTCTACGCGCGGGCGCACGACGAGCTGACGCGCGAGTGGGTGGACGGGTATGTCGGTGATCCGGACGCCCTGCCGGAGCGACTCCAGGCGATGGGCCTACCCGCCGACCTGGATGCACGCGCTCGGATGGTGGAGCTCGTCCAGGCCCTCGCGCCGGTCGACCTCCTCGAACGTACCGGCGACCAGTCGCTGGGTGTCATCCCGTGGATGACCGGCAAGACCGATGGCTTCGAGGTCACGATCGAGCTGCACGACGGCCTGGAGGCGACCTTCGGGCATGCGCCGGGTGAGCCATCGCTGTTTCAGGAGGCGTGGCTGGACTTCGAGATGGGCGACCGCATGGTGACGGGCTTCATCAACCGCGCGACAGAGCGCCCCGAAGCGGACGCGCCTTCGCAGGACGTGGGCGCACGAGGCGAGCCGCGCGACGAGGATCCCGCCCCACCGCTGACGACCGAGGAGCGCGCGGTGCTGGACGCGCTCCTCGCAGAGCGCCTGCCGGATGCCGCCGCATGGTGGGACGAACAACTCTTCGCGGTCATCGACGACCTGCTGCCGTACCTCACGGGCGAGTCGGACGAGCTGGACATCACGATCTCCTTCGAGACGTTCCCGGAGCTGGCGCTGGCGTTCAGCGACATGCTGGGCGAGGACGCCGCGGTGCTGCGTTCCGAGGGATGGCGGTTCACGGACGACGATCTCGCTGACCGCCTGCAGGAGTCCGGTGACACGACCATGGCCGATGTCGACCGCGCACTCGCGATCTTCCGGCCCGGCGGCACGACCTTCGACCAGGACGACTTCCTGGAGCGGATGCAGTCCGAGCGGGCGAAGCAACGAGAGCGCGGTGAGAACGTCGGCGCCGACATCATGGAGGTCAGGCAGCAGGTCTCGAACGTGCGGCTGGCGCTGCGCTGGGGCACGGTAGTCGGCGCGGCGCTACTCATCGCAGCCATCGCGTTCCTCGGCGGCACCCGCTGGGCATCGAGGGTTGGCTGGGGTGCGGCGGCACTGCTGGCCGCGTCCGGGCTGACGTATGTGGTCACCAGCATCCTGATGGCGGTGCTGCTCCGCTCTCGCCTGGACGAGTGGGTGGAGGAGCAAGACACCACACGCGAGGGTGGTGTGGGCGAGGTGTTCCGAGTCCGCGCTGCGGAGGTGGCACGCACCGCCGCCGATGACATCGTTGGCGGGATGCAGACACGCGCCCTGCTCTGGGCCGCCGTCGCGATGATCGCGCTCGGCCTCGCTATTGTGTGGCCGCGACCGGCGTTCCGCGACTTCATCCGCCGCGTGCGCGGCACACCGCCGCCGGAGCTACCGGCGACGTAGGGCGCTGGACGCGGCTACTTCAGGAGATGCTTCGCGAGCTCCTCGCCGCCGGGGGCGTTGGGGTCGTCCTTGAACTCGGCGAGGCGGCGGTAGACCTCGGCGGCGGCGAGGTGGAAGCCGTCCGGGAGGCCCGCCCCGGCGTATGTCGCCGCGATCTCCTCCATCTCGCCCACCCAGCGCCAGGCCTTCGCCGCGGCAGTGCCGAGGCCGTCCGCGCGCTTCAGGAGTCCGTCGCCGCCGCGCGACCATTCGGCGCGGAGCGGCTCCAGGACGCCTTCCTGGATCGCCAGCGCCTGCACTGCCGTGAGGAGCGCGCTGGTGCCCTTCGTCCAGGACGCGTACGCCATCTTCAGCGCCGAGGCCGCTCCCACGGGAGCGTCCAGGACGATCACCTCGAGCGGCCCACCCTCGAACGCGCGCGCCACCTTCGGCGCGGCCTCGCCTGACAGGTACAGGCGCGAGATCCCCGGCTTCCACGGCGGGCCGCCGATGATGCCGCCATCGACGAACTCCGCGCCGACGCCCTCAACCAGCGTGCCGATACGGCGCGTGGTCTCCGGGCTGATCGCGTTCGCATCCACGTAGATGCCCTGGTAGCCCAGGTTGCGTACGTCCTCCGCAACCTCGTAGGCGGACTCCGGCGGGCAGATCGAGAGGATCATGTCCGCCTGGTTCACCATGGAGTTCAGCCACGCGAGCTCTTCGAGGCCTGCGGCATCGGCGCGCTGGTGCGTCGCCTTGCTCCTGCCCTCCGCCACCCACATGACGCGGTTGCCGCAGGTTGCCGCGGATGCGGCCACGGCGACGCCCATCGCGCCCGGATGCAGGACACCGATCGCGGTGCGTGGGTCTTCGGTTTCGTGGTCCATCGGTGCTCCCTCGTCGAGCGCCCAGTGTATCGAGGGAACACGTGCCGGCGACCCGCGGCTCATGGGTGGGGCTGTCGCGCTACTCGCGGCCGGCGCTCTTCGCGAACTCGCGCATCTCCGCCGCGCGCGCCTTGCCGTACGCGCCGGTGCCTTCGAGGTACTCCGCGAGCCCTCGGAGCGCGTCGCCGTCCAGCTCGTCCCAGTCCGCGCCGTCCAGCACCTCTTCCCAGGCGTGGCTGGTGTTACAGGTGCCGTGCTCCAGGCGGAGGTTGTCCAGGTCGTTGTACGCCTGCGCCGCCTCGCCCTTCGTCGCCGGCTGCACAGCGTCGAGGTATTCGAGCCAGCGCGTCTGATGGCCGATGTGCATCTCGCTGGCGACGCCCCAGTGGTTACACGCGCCACACCGCGCCCACATCGTGGGCGTTCCGCTGGGGTCGGCGTGGGCGATCGTCTTGGTGCGCGCCAGCACTGCGTCGTAAGTCGCGGGATAGAAGCTCGGCTTCTCACCGCGCACATACGGCGCTAGCGAGTGCGAGGCCCCGTGTGGCGGCAGCACCGGCACGTACCCCAGCACGAACCGCCGCACCGCCGAGGACCCGCCGACCTCGATCAGCCGGCGCAACGCGGCATTCCCAGGCACCCTCGCCGACCGCGCCGCCCTCGACGCACTCGCGCGAGCACTCCTGGCGTCGAACGCACGCTCCAGCCGGGGCCGTTGCATGCGGGCACGGCGCTTCATGCCGCGAGGATACGCCGCTAGTCCCTCGTAGAAGTCAGCCAGCCGAACTTCTGGGGCTTGCGGCGGGCGTCCGGGTCCAGCGGGACGTGGATCAGCGAGGGGCCGTCGATGGCGAGCGCCTGCTGGAGCGCGCCCTCCAGCGACGCGGAGTCCGTGCAGTTGAACGACGCGCCGCCGAGGCCCTGCATCATGATGTCGTAGCGCGCGCCCAGGCTCATGCCGCCGACCGGCATGTGCTGGCCCTCGAACAGCTCCGGCTTGTGGCCGCCGATGCCGCCATTGTTGAACACGATCCAGGTGATCGGCAGGTTGTAGCGGACGGCGACCTCGCACTCCGTACCGGCGAAGCCGAATGCGCCGTCGCCCTGGAGGCAGACCACGCGCTTGCCGGTCGACACCGCCGCACCGATCGCGAACCCGTGCCCGAGGCCCATCGAGCCGAACGAGCCGGCGTCGAGGCGCGTGCGCGGGAGGTATTGGTCGATCACCGTGCGGGAGATGTCCATCGTGCTGGCGCCCTCCGCGACGAAGATCGCGTCGTGCGGGAGCACCTCGTTGATCGCGCGCAGAGCGCGGTAGTAGCCGAGGGGACTCGTCTCCTCCTGCATCATCATCTGCACGGACTCGGAGTTCTGGCGCTGCTCCGCGCGGACCGCCTGCAGCCACTCGGCATCCTGCGGGTACTGCCAGCCGTCGCGGTCCAGGACGTCCAGGAGCTGCTGCAGCGTCTTCTTCGCGTCGCCGATCATCGTGACCTCGGAAGGCACGTTGACGCCGGTCTCCTCCGGGTTGAAGTCCAGCTGCACCACGCGAACGTCCGCGCGGAAGCGCGGCGGCAGGCCGAAGTGGAGCATCCAGTTCAGGCGCGCGCCGACCAGGAAGATCAGGTCGGCGTTCTGCAGCACGAAGGAACGCGCGGCGGCGGCGGACTGGTCGTGATCGTCCGGGATCAGGCCCTTCGCCATCGGCATCGCGAGGTACGGGACGCCCGTCTTCTCCACGAACGCACGGATCTCGCGCTCACCGCGCGAGGAGGCGACGCCCTTCCCGAAGATGATCAGCGGCTGCTCCGCCGTCTTCAGCGCAGCAATCGCCGCCTCGACGTCGTCCGGGTCGGACATCACGCGACGCGCGTCCGGCACGCGAGGCGCCCACTGCACGCGGCTCTCCTCCACGGTGCCGGAGATGATGTCGCCCGGCAGGTCCAGGTACGACGGGCCGGGGACGCCGTGGAGCGACTTCTTGACCGCCTCCGCGATGTACAGCGGGAGGCGCTCGATGGTCTCGACGCGCTCGGCGTACTTGGCGAAGGGGCGGAGCGGCGTGAGCTGGTCGGCTTCCTGGAAGAAGCCCATCATGTGGCCGTTCTGCTCGTAGGAGCCGCCGAGGAGCAGCATCGGCCAGCGGTTGGACCACGCGTTGGCGAATGCGCCCACGGCGTTCAGGACGCCTGGGCCGGAGACAGCGAGCGCCGAACCCATGCGACCGCCGAGGTAGGAGACCGCCTGGGCCGCGTACGTGGCCGGCATCTCGTGCCGCATGCCGACGTAGGTGATGCCCGCCTGCTGCGCTGCGGCCGCTATGCCCGTGACAGGGATGCCCACGACCCCGAACATCGTGTCGACGCCCTGCGTCTTCAGCGACCGCGCGATGATCGTCTCGCCGTTGATCTCTGCCATAGCGCTGTGCTCCTTGCGCGCGGTCGGGGGAGAGCAACACGCGCGAGCCCGGCGGCATGGTACACGTCCGTGATGAGGTCGGACAGGGCTGCGCCCCCGGTACCTACGCCCACGCCTCCCGAGCCACCAGCCAGACGTACGAGCCCGGATGCTCCGAGGACAGCTCGCCGGTACGGCGCATCCCGAGCGACTCCGCGACCCGGATCGAGGCCGCGTTCGAGGGGTCGATGACGGCGACGACCTCCGCAGTGGCGACATCGAGGAATGCGCGCGCAACGGCGGCACGGGCCGCCTCTCGGGCGTAGCCGCGGCCGCGATACGCCTCCAGCAGCCCGTAGCCCACCTCGGCACGACCGTTCCGCGGACGGCCCTTCAGGTTCACGCTCCCCGCGACCGTGCCCGAGTCACGGACGACGATCGCGCGGCCGTGCCAGCCGGCGAGGTCCGGCCGGAGCGTCAGGACGTTCACGTAGTGCGGGAACGCCGCCCGAAGCTCGTCACCCTCCGGCCAGGCGCCGATCTCGTAGCCGAAGAGCCTCGAAGCCAGGGAGCGATCGCCCGCGAGCACGGCTCGACAGAACTCGAGCGATAGCGGCAGCAGGTCCAGACGCTCCGTACGCAGGACCTCGGACGCCGGGTCGAACGGGGGGTCGAACGGCTGCGCGCTCATGCGCGGGAGTGTATGCGTGCGCGCGCACCGCGAGGGCTAGCGCGCCGCTTCGATGCCGTCCGAGAGCAGGTCGCCGAAGACCGGCCCGAACGTGCGCGCTCGCAGGACGCCGTCCGGGTCGATGAAGAACGTCGCGGGCAGGCCGACGGCGCCGTAATGCGCCCGCACCTCGCCCTGCCGGTCCAGCACCACCGGGAACGTCAGCTCGAACTCCTCGACGAACCCCGCCACCGCAGTCGCCGTCTCCTGGGCGTTCACCGCCAGCACGATCACCGTGTCGTCAGCAATGTCGGCAGCCTGCAGGTCTGGCATCTCCCGCCGGCAGGGCACGCACCAGGTCGCCCAGAAGTTCAGGATGACCGTCTGACCTCGATAGTCGGAGAGCCGCACCACCTCGCCTGAGTCCGCCAGCACCAGCTCGAAGTCCGGGGCAAGCTCATCAAGCTCGGGCCTCCCCTGGCTCGCCAGCATGCCAAGGTCGGCGTCGTCTGCCGGGTTGATGTACTCGCGGTAGACGAACAGCCCGCCGACCACCACAACGATGGCGGCCACGGTGGCGTAACGGGCGAGGGTGCGCGCGGTCATCGACAGGCTCGATCGTGGGTGCCCGGTGGGTGAAGCAGTGCTCCCAGTATCCCCTACCGGACTGCTCGCGCTACTCCCACCTTGAGGGCGCGGGTAGGATGACGCGCGTGACCTCCGAGCCTACCGACGCAACCAGCCTGGACGAGGCGATCCGCCGGGCGGCGGACATCCTGGCTGCCGCCTCCTACACCGTCGTCCTCGCGGGTGCGGGGATATCGAAGGAATCCGGGATCCCGACGTTCCGCGGGGATGGCGGACTGTGGACGATCCACGGGGAGCCCCCGCTGAACCAGTTCGAGACATTCTCCGCAGACCCGCGACGCTGGTGGGAGCGACGCCTGGACGATCCTGACCCCAACGGTTTCGCCGCCTCCATCGACCAGGCCAGCCCGAACGCAGGGCATACCGCGCTGGTGGAGCTGGAGCGGATGAAGGTGGTGCGGCACGTCATCTCTCAGAACGTGGACGACCTCCATCGCCGTGCGGGGCAGCAGTCGCTCACGGAGATCCATGGGAACCGACACTGGCTGCGGTGCATGACCTGCGGGAGCCGCTGGCCGAAGGCGGAGTTCATCGTTGATCCGCTCGCCCTCCCGCCGATGTGCGCGCAACCCGGGTGCGACGGGGTGGTGAAGAGCGATACGGTGATGTTCGGCGAGCCGATCCCGGTGGAGGCGCTCTTCCGCTCCTCCGAGGAAACGCGGCTGGCCGACTGCTTCATGACCATCGGGACGTCCGCGGTGGTCTACCCCGCGGCGCAGTACCCCGTGGAGGCGGTGCGCCGAGGGCTGCCGCTGATCGAAGTCAATCCAGAGGTCACACCGCTGACCGATGTGGCAACGGCCATCATCCGGGCACCGTCCGGCGTGGCTCTGCCGGCGCTGGTGGACGCACTCCGGGCACGACGTGAGGGGAACGGGACAGGCTCATGGTGATCATGCGGCGGCGGTATGACCCGCTCGGGATCGTGATCGCTCACGACGACGGGCTGGCGCAGGTGATCCCGGGCGGCAAGTCAGAGACCGTCGTCTCCGGCGAGCGCTTCACCTCCGTCTCCTACTACGACGGCCTGGCGATCGCCGCCGCGCCCGAAAAGGGCGTATGGGTCCACAACATGAAGAACTGGCAGCAGGTGTGGGAGGGAAACGCCCGCACTGTTGCCGCGATCGGGACAGGCGACCTCTTTATCGCGACCGCTGACGGCAAGCTCCTGAAGTCCGCGGACCGCGGCGTGGAATGGGAAGAGCTGGAGAGCGCGGCCGCGCTGATCAAGCACGGACAGCGGATGGTCCCTATGGCCGGAGAGTCCCGCCCCTTTGTCACCGGTGTCGTCCAGTCAGACCAGGGCATCGTGATCTCTGTCGGCGGCGGCGGCTGCTGGTACACCCGCGACAAGGGCAACACCTGGCTGAAGCACTCGGACGGCCTGGACGCCAAGACCCACGGCATCTGGGCGCACCCGGAGAAGAAGGAGCGCCTGTTCGCCACGGCGGACAGCGGCGTGTTCCGCTCCGAGGACGAGGGCTACTCGTGGCTCCAGTCCCAGGGCGGCCTGGACCGAGCCTGGGGCGGGAGCATGGCTGTCCTGTCCGGCGCACCCGACACCCTGGTGGTCTCCATGGCCCGTCACGCTCCCGGCGTGGACGGCGCGGTGTTCCGCTCCGCCAACGGCGGCGCCACCTGGACGCGCGTGTCCCTGGAGGGCGAGGACGAGTGGGACCGCGTCCCGTGCGTGGAGCGCCCGTGGGACTGGGAGGACGTGGTGTTCATCTCCGCGGGTACCCGCCTCTTCGCCTCCCACGACAAGGGGCGGAACTGGATCGGCCTGAGTGACGGGCTCCCCGTCGCGAACGCGATCGCAGCCTCGCTCTAGCCTCAGGTGGCCGCCCTCGCGCGGACATTGCGCGACTTCCTCTATTTTGTTTGTGATGAAATCAGGGTGTTCAGGGCGACCGACTGGTACATTTCACTCCCGCCCGTCTCCGGCACGACGGCTGCGCGAAGGCGTCCCCTCCGCTAGTGGTTGATTGCGAGCAATGCGATGGCTAATCCGACCAAGGCCCGTGATGAGTTCGTGGAGGTCAACGACCTCCGCCTCCACTACCGAGAGTGGGGCGACACCCGCAGCCGGCACGCGCTCGTGCTGCTGCACGGCTATGCCGCCACTGCCGAGATCTGGACGGAAGTAGCGGTCGACCTCGCCCGGGAGTTCCGCGTGATCGCCATTGACCAGCGCGGATACGGGCAGTCCGCCCGCGCCGACGACA
>Ga0172380_10004866_pt1 | contig 16836 bp, 11 predicted proteins | sample Leawe162metaG_FD_119747 | JGI IMG/M metagenome (GOLD analysis project Ga0172380, IMG submission 119747) | Leachate microbial communities from a municipal landfill in Southern Ontario, Canada - Leachate well 162 metaG | ecosystem: Engineered > Solid waste > Landfill > Unclassified | place...
CCCGGAGCTGCAGCCATGCGGGTTGGGCTGTATGACACAGGCCCAACCCGCACTGCTCAACGCTGTTGTCCCCCTCCCGCTCGATTCATCTCATGGCATCCCGTTGCATCCATACAGGCGAAAGCCGGGCCGCTCACTCAATCGCTGGTAGTAGTCATTCACTGCCTGCAGTGGTGGCCGGTCAAACGGCGTTTCCAGCCAGCGGTTGACCGACAGGCCGATGGGAATATCCGCGAGCGAGAAGCGGCGCCCAGCCACATAAGCACCGCTTGCCTGGAGATGCCGATCCAGGATCTGCATGTATCTGGACCAATCCGCACATCCAGTGCTGAGTGCCCGGCTGTCCTGATGCAAGGGCGAATGCCTGACCAGCGACAGGAATGCGTAGCGCCAGGCGGCGTTCAAATCCGATGCTTGCCAATCGATCCATTGATCGACCATGGCCCTCGCGCGTGCCTCGGCTGGATAGAGAGCGGCTTCACCATAGCGCGCCGCCAGGTAGCGGATGATGGTATTTGATTCCCACAGTGTGAAGTCGCCATCCTGAATGACAGGCACCATGGCGTTCGGGTTCATTGCCAGGAATTCGGGGGTATCCGTCGGCTTGAAGCCCGCTCCCCACTCCTCCAGCTCGAAAGGGAGACCCGTCTCGGCGCAGGTCCACAGCACCTTGCGCACATTGATTGACGAGGCCTTGCCCAATATCCGTATCATCTCTTCGTCCTTGTGTGGTGAGTCGGGGCTTATCCATGACAGGGTTGCATCGATTGGCGGGTCAGCCGCGGGCCGTCTTGGGCTGGAAGAAGGCGATAAATTTGCCGAATTTCGCCTCGTCGTAGCTCTTTCCCTTCTCCAGCAGCCCTGTGTTGAAAGACTCCAGCAGCTTGCCTTTGGCATCCAGCACGTAGAAGTGGGGCACCCCAAGATACTCGGGGTAGCGTTTTAGGAAGGGCTCGTTCTTGTTCGCCTTGCTGACGTTCACCTTGACCACCACGAAGGTCTGGTTGAACTGGCTGGCAAGGGCTGGCTCCCGGTCCAGGAAGTGGTTCATCTCCAGGCACCAGCTGCACCATTCACCGCCCACCAGCAGCAACACCTTCTTGCCCTCGCTCTGTGCCTTGGCGGTGGCGGCGGCCAGATCCTGCGCCGGATCCCGCCGCTCGTCATACCCCTGGCTGTAATCGGGCAGTGTGCTGGCCCAGAGATGGCCGGCGCTGTACGCCTCGCCATGGAACAGGGCCGTGCCCAGCAGCAGCGGCAATAGCAGTCGCTTCATCCTTTTCTCCTTGTGTTGTTGTTCGTTGCTTCCAAGCCGCAACAATGTGACACGAGCGAACCCCTTCGCCAAGTGGCAAGAATGGCAGGGCATATGCGAAAAATGGGAATGATGGGTCAGAAAGGTGCCTTTATCGGTGTGGCCGTGTTGGCCGTCTGGATGAATTGGCGAGACAGCCAAGGACCTTAACTTGGGTCTGCCGCAGATCTATATCCCGTCGGCCGGCGGTGAGTGAGCCGCTGGCTGCTTCAGGGAATGAAATGAGGAGAGTGGAATACAGAGCCTGTCCCTTGGGATATTGATGCGGGAAAACGGCGAATAATAAGCGGCCGTCATGTGCACGCTGGTATTCAGCGCCATGGGAAATAATACCCGTCACGCTGGCGATAAAGGTGGATTTCATATCTCTGTATATTTGACCGAACCCATATATAAAATATTGTTTTGCTGAGGTTCCATCTGTGTTGGTGATACAGCTGTAATTCAGCTCACTCCTTGGCGAGCGCTGGGAAGCGTCATGCTTGCGCTGTATTGGTTATGCGTGTCGATACTTTAAATTGATATTTAATATGTTTTTGGTGTTTTGAGCCTTTTATCACGTTTGTGATAGTCGATAAAACCTAACATCGTCGCACCCATAATAGATGCGAACCGGTTGCGTATCGAGAATTAACCTTCCTTTGAAAATTGTCATGGGCATAAACAGTTAGCGGTATTGATAACCCGTCGACATGGCTCATGGCATTCGGGTTTATCGAGCGTGTCACCCTGTCAGCTATATCCATCGCTAGATGGGAAGGGGTATTTCACGTTAATTTTGCAACAAGGAGATATCATGCATTCCTTCAAGAAGTGCGTCGTCGCACTCTCCATCAACCTTGCTCTCTTCTCGTCGGCGTTCGCCTGCACCACCTTGCTGGTCGGCAGCGAGGCCAGCGCCGATGGCTCCATGATGGTGGCCCGCAGCGCCGACAGCGATGCGCTGAAAGCCCAGCATTTCGTGATCCATCCGGCTAAACAGGGGCAGAGCGGTGTGCACAGTTCCAAGGCTCACAACGGCGCCAATGATTTTAGCTACCCCTTGCCGAAAAACTCCCTGCGTTACACCACGGTACCGAACTGGAAGACCCAGCTGCACGGCGCCACAGGTTTCAACGAGAAAGGGGTGGGGGTGAGCGGCACCGAGTCCATTTTCGCCTCGCCCGAGGCACTCGCCTTCGATCCCTATGTCGAGGATAAGGGGATCACCGAGGACGATATTCCCGATGTGCTGCTTTCGCGCGCCACCTCGGCCCGCGAGGCGGTCGCCCTGCTGGGCAACATCATAGAGACCCTGGGGGCGGGGGAGGGGTTTGGCGTCGCCGTGGTGGATGACAACGAGCTCTGGTATCTGGAGACAGCCACCGGTCACCACTGGATGGCGCAGCGTCTGCCCAAGGACCAGTATTTTGCTTCTGGCAATCAGGGTCGCTTGCAGCACTACGATCCCAAGAGTGCCGACATGATGGGCTCGAGAAATCTGGTCGAGTTTGCCACCGAGAAGGGGCTCTACCAGCCACAAAAGGATGGGACGTTCAATTTCTCGAAAGCCTATACCCGCGACGACGAGCGGGATCGTACCTATAACGATCCCCGGGTCTGGACCATACAGCAGATGTTCAACCCCTCGCTCAAGCAGGCGGTGGAGGCCGGTCGCCAATTCCCGGTCACCCTGATCCCCGAGAAGAAGATGACCCTGGAGGAGGTCAAGGCGGTGCTGCGCAATCACTATGACGGCACCGAGCACGACCCTTACGGCAAAGGGTTGAATGGCCAGGAGCCGTGGCGCCCCATCAGCGTATTTCGCACCTACGAGGCCCATGTGATGCAGGTGCGCCCCTGGATGCCGCGCGAGGTGGGGGAGGTGACCTATGTGGGCCTCGGCATGGCGGACCTGACCGCCTTCGTTCCCTACTACAGCGGTCTGGAAGCCTATCCGGCCCACTATGCCATGGGCAGCGACAAGGCGGACAGCGACTCCATCTACTGGAAATATCGCAAGCTGCAGACCCTGGTGATGACGGATTACCCCAAGCTGGCACCCATGGTGAAGCAGGCTTACCAGAGCTGGGAGGCGAAGATCGCCAACGAGCAGAAAGAGATGGAAGTCAGCTATCTGAAAACGGTCAAAACAGACAAGGCCGCCGCCAACCGTATGCTCAACGACTTCAATCTGCGGGTGATGAAGGATGCGGAAGCACTGACCGACGATCTGACCAACCAGGTCTTCACCGTCCGCACTCAGGATATTCAGGCCGATATCTTCTTTGCCAACAAGGCGAAAAAGGATTGATGCCGCTCAACGCGGCAACATCGGCCAGCTGAGCTGACGAGCGCCATCGCCATGGCCAAAAAATAAAAGCCCCTCGCGAGGGGCTTTGTTGTTGGCTGGTTGGCCAGGATATCCGTCAGCGGATCAGTAACTCTGCTGGTGGACGTCCATCACGGCGCGACCTGAGGGGTCTGCCATCTCCTTGAACTTGGCATCCCACTCCAAGGCGGTCGGGGTAGAGCAGGCGACCGACTTGCCGTAGGGCACGGTACGGGCGGCGGACTCCAGCGGGAAGTGCTCGTCGAAGATGGCGCGGTAGTAGTAGGCCTCCTTGGTGAGCGGGGTGTTGACGGGGAAGCGGAACGCCGCCGCCTCGAACATCTGATCCGTCACTTCGGTCTCGACCATGGCCTTGAGGCTGTCGATCCAGGAGTAACCCACGCCGTCGGAGAACTGCTCCTTCTGGCGCCAGGCCACTTCGTGGGGCAACAGCTCCTCGAAGGCTTCGCGCAGTATGTGTTTCTCGATCTTGCCGTTGCCGCACATCTTGTCGGCAGGGTTGAGGCGCATCGCCACGTCCATGAACTCCTTGTCGAGGAAGGGCACGCGACCCTCCACGCCCCAGGCGGCCATCGACTTGTTGGCCCGCAGGCAGTCATAGAGGTGCAGGGAGGCGAGCTTGCGCACGTTCTCCTCGTGGAACTCTTTGGCATTCGGCGCCTTGTGGAAGTAGAGGTAACCGCCAAACAGCTCGTCCGAACCCTCGCCAGACAGCACCATCTTGATCCCCATCGCCTTGATATAACGGGCCATCAGGTACATTGGGGTGGAGGCACGTATGGTGGTGACGTCATAGGTCTCGAGGTGATAGATGACGTCCCGCAGGGCATCCAGCCCCTCCTGCACTGTGAAGTGGATCTGGTGGTGGATGGTGCCGAGGTGATCGGCCACCTTGCGGGCAGCGGCGAGATCCGGCGAGCCTTCCAGGCCGACTGCGAAGGAGTGCAGCTGGGGCCACCAGGCCTCGCTCTTGCCATCGTCTTCCACCCGGCGGGCGGCATAGATCTTGGTGATGGCGGAGATGACGGAGGAATCCAGACCGCCGGAGAGCAGCACGCCATAGGGCACGTCGCACATCAGCTGGCGCTTGACCGCCGCTTCCAGCGCGGCTTTCAGCTCAGCCCGGTCGCTGACCTTGTGCTCGACCGCACCGTACTCCATCCAGTCACGCTTGTACCACTGTTTAAGCTCGCCATCCTTGCTCCACAGGTAATGTCCCGGCGGGAAGGTTTCGACGCTCTTGCACACGGGCACTAGGGCTTTCATCTCGGAGGCGACATAGAAGTTGCCGTGCTCGTCGCGACCGGTATAGAGGGGGATGATCCCCATGTGGTCACGACCAATCAGGTAGGCATCCTGCTCGGCGTCATAGAGGATGAAGGCGAAGATGCCGTTGAGATCGTCCAAAAAGGCGGGGCCCTTCTCCTTGTAGAGGGCCAGCAGCACCTCGCAATCGGAGTGGGTCTGGAACTGGAAGTCGACCTTGAGGTTCTTCTCGAGTTCCTTGTGGTTGTAGATCTCGCCGTTGACGGCCAATACGTGAGTGCGCTCCGGGTTGTAGAGCGGCTGGGCGCCATTGCCCGGATCGACGATGGCCAGGCGCTCGTGCACCAGTATGGCTTTGTCTGTGCTGTAGACGCCGGACCAGTCAGGACCGCGGTGACGCAATCGCTTGGACATCTCCAGGGCCGATTTGCGCAAGGCTGCTGCATCGGATTTGATGTCCAGAATGCCGAAAATAGAACACATTGGCGGTAATCCTCTTGATTTTTATAGGAGCCCCCCACGAACGGGCTCGAAATTCCATTTACATTCCTCGCCAATCACAATGCCTAGCGCAAAAACCTTTTGCAAGCGGGAAAACCGCACAAAATCATGCCGCAAACGTCAAGCCGACGGGGGCATCAAGCGGCGGGTTCCGAGGGGCGACTTGACGCGCGCGTCAAGCGGTGGCGGGCTCGAAGATCACATAGAGCTTGCGACAGGGGGTGAGTGTCTCCCACTGCCCGACAAAGCCTGCCGGAATAATGAACTGATCCCCTGGTTTGAGGGCAAGCTGGCCGCCCTGACTGTCGTGGATCACCACATCCCCTTCCAGCAGCTGGCAATACTCGTGCTCCGTGTAGTGGATGGCCCAGCGGCCGGGTTCGCAGGCCCAGAAGCCCACGTGAAACTGCTGGCTCGGATCCGAGTAGTGGTTCCAGACAGTTTGCGCCGGGTTGCCCGCTTTAATGCGCTCGGGGGCGGGTATCAGCGGGGCGGGGGCGGCCTGGTGGCTGCTGAGCAGGATCCAGTCGTTGAGGGTCTTCATGGTGCCTCCTTGGCAAGGATATAAAAGCGGGACCATACTGGCCCCGCGTTTGTTCGTTTTATTAAACACAGTTGTGCATAACGTAAACGATACGTCTCACCTTGCCAAGCGTCGTCAGCGTGGCTGCAACCGCTTGATGACATGGCGGGCGAAGCCGCTGCCCGCCTCGTCGTAGACATTGAACACAGCATCCACCCCCTGTTCGCGCAGGGAGGCTATGTCATCCTCGAAGCGGACTATGGCCGCTATCTTGCCGCCAAAGCCGTGGCTGCGCAGCTTCTCGATGGCGTAGAGATTACCCGAGTGGTGGGGCATGGCCAGCAGCACCAGGTTGACCTGGTTGGAGAGCAGCACCTTGTCCCAGAAGTCGGTATCGGTGGCGTCTCCTTCGATGACGTTCATCCCCTGGGCGCGCAGGGTGGGCAGCTTCTCGCTGTCGTTCTCCACCCCGAGGATCACTGTGCCGTACTTGTTCTCCAGCTCGAAGTAGGCCCCCTGGCCGATGCGACCCATGCCGAGGATGATCACCTCGGCATCGCCGAGCTCGATGGGCCTGTCCTCCGGGTGCAGGGTGTTGGCCTGGATCCCGCGCAGCCAGCTGCCGAGTCTGTGGTAGATCCGCTCGCTCTGGCTGTTGAGCGGTGCCGAGATCATGAAGCTTGCCGCCAGCGCCAGTGAAAGGGCGACCAGCCACTCGTGGGAGATCCACCCCGCCTTGGCGGCGATGGCGGCCACGATCAGGCCAAACTCCGAGAAGTTGGTGAGCGCCAGGGTGGAGAGCAGGGCGGTACGCACCCGCAGGTGGGCACCGCTGTAGACCAGGTAGTAGAGCGCGCTCTTGAGCGGCAGCGCCAGCACCAATGCCAGCGCCAGCAGCATGGTATCGTGGGTCGGCAGGCCGTTGAGACCTATGGTCAGGAAGAAGCAGACGAGGAAGAGGTCTTTGAGGTTGAACAGCGCCTTGGCCAGCCCGGCGGCGGCCGGGTGCGAGGCCAGCATCATGCCGATGATGAGGGCCCCCAGATCGGGCTTGAGCCCCACCACCTCAAAACCGGCGGCGCCCACCACCAGCGCCAGGAAGATCCCGAACAGCACCTGCAGCTCGCCGTGGCCGGCCCGCTCCAGGAGTTTGAACAGCAAGGGGCGCAGCAGCGGCAAACCGAGCACCCAGAGTGCCCAGATGCTGGGCCACTGGCCGCTGGAAAACGCCAGAAAGGCCACCGCGAACACATCCTGCATGATCAGCACCCCAATGGCGAGCCGGGCGTAGAGGGCATTCATGTCGCTGCGATCCTCCAGCACCTTGACCGCAAAGACGGTGCTGGAGAAGGAGAGGGCAAAGCCGAGCAGCAGCGCCAGCTTCCAGTCCAGCGACAGGGCCAGCGCGAGCCCCAGCCCCTTGCACACCAGCAGAACCACGGTAAACAGCAGGGTGGAGCAGAGCAGATGGACGCTGGTGGTGCCCCACACATCGCGCCGCATCAGGGTCTTGACGTTGAGCTTGAGACCTATGGTGAACAGCAGCAGGGTGACCCCGAGATCGGCGACCTCGTTCAGTGCCAGGGTGTTGTGATAGCCCATGCCGTTGAGGAGAAAGCCGGCGGCCAGAAAGCCCAGCAGGGGTGGCAACCCTATGAGGTTGACCAGCATGCCGCACCCGAAGGCCACGGCGATCATCATTGGTTCCATTTCGCGTCCTTCGGGGGCTGCGGGTCAGCCCCGGCTAGATGCTGGTGACGGCCTGACGACGGGCATGGCGGCGCCATGCCCGGGCCGGCGATCAGACGATGTCTATGTCCACGACCGAGTCGAAGATGTGGTTCGGGCGAAACGGCATGCGATCGATATCCGCCACCTTGCTCACCCCGGAGAGCACCAGCACGGTTTCGAGACCGGCCTGGAAGCCCGCCAGAATATCGGTGCGCAGGTTGTCGCCTATGATGACGGTGTCATCGGAGTGGGCCTCCATCCGGTTGAGCGCCGCCCGTATGATCCAGGCGCTCGGCTTGCCCACGTAGAAGGGCTTCTTGCCGGTCATCCGCTCTATGGGGGCGCAGAGGGCGCCGCAGGCCGGATGCATCATGGGGCCGTGGGTATCCGGGTTGGTGGCGATGAAGCGGGCCCCCTGATCGACGAACTTGGCGCCCAGCTGCATCATGGTCCAGTTGTAGTTGCGGGTCTCGCCCACCACCACGAAGTCGGGGTCTATGTCGGTGATGGTGAAGCCGGCCTTGTAGAGCTCGTGGGTCAGGGCCCCCTCGCCAATCACATAGGCCTTCTTGCCATCCTGGCGTTTGAGAAAATCGGCGGTGCCCATGGCGGAGGTGTAGAAGCACTCTTCCGGCACCTCGATCCCGGCGGAGCGGAAGCGGTTTTGCAGATCTTTCTGGGTCTGGGCCGGGTAGTTGGTGAGGAACAACAGCTTGCTGCCCTGCTCCAGCAGGCGATGGACGAAGCGGTCGGCACCGGGCACCAGATCGTTGTTGTGCAGTATGACGCCGTCGATGTCACAGATGACACTTTTCTTCATGGGGACTCCTTGTGTAGGCGCAAGAGGCGGCGGAAAGTTGCGCCAACTCTTAATATCTTCAATCAGTTATGTTGTTTTTGTGACGCCATTATAAGTCTGTTTGATGACAAGTCTCCCCCACAATCAGAGATAGGTGCACAATGAGCAGAAGAGGGGAGGGATCCGCTCTGCGAGTGGCAGATCCCGCGGTCTGTGTGTTGATGGAGCCGTCATCATGGATAACTTTATTGCCGGTTTGCCCAAGCTGGAGTTGCACCTGCATATCGAAGGGACGCTCGAGCCTGAGCTGATGTTTGCCCTGGCCAAACGCAACGGGGTGGCCCTGCCCTGGCCCGATGTGGAGAGCGTGCGCGCCGCCTATGATTTTGACTGTCTGCAAACCTTTCTCGATCTCTACTACCTGGGCGCCAACGTGCTCGTCACCGAGCAGGATTTCTTCGACCTCACTTGGGCCTATCTGGAACGCTGCGCCGCCGACAAGGTGGTGCACGTGGAGATCTTCTTCGACCCCCAGACCCACACCGCCCGCAGCGTGCCCTTCGCCTCCGTGCTGGGGGGAATAGAGCGCGCGCTGCAGGCGGGGGAGCGGGAGTTGGGCATCAGCTGGCGCCTTATCATGAGCTTTCTGCGCCACCTGAGCGAAGAGGCCGCCTTCGCCACCCTGGCTGAGGCGATGCCGTTCCTCGCCCGCATTCACGGTATCGGCCTCGACTCGGGGGAGAAGGGCAATCCGCCCAGCAAGTTTGCCCGGGTGTTTGCCCGCTGCCGTGAGCTGGGGCTGCCGGTGGTGGCCCACGCGGGTGAAGAGGGGCCTGCCGAGTACATCTGGCAGGCCATCAATGAGTTGCAGGTGCGGCGCATCGATCACGGGGTACGCTCGGCAGAGGATCCCGAACTGCTGCGCTATCTCGCCGATACCCGGCTGCCGCTTACCGTCTGCCCCCTCTCCAACACCCGGCTCAAGGTGTTTGACCGCATGGCCCATCACAATGTGCTCACCCTGCTGGAGCAGGGGCTCTGCGTCACCATCAACTCCGACGATCCCGCCTACTTCGGCGGTTACATGGCGGCCAATTTCCACGCCCTGGCCCATGACCTTGGTGCCAGCATGAATCAGCTCTGCCGCTTGTCGCTCAATGCCGTCGAGGCGAGCTGGCTCAGCCTGGCGGACAAGGCACGGCTCACCCGGGAGATCAGGAGCTATGCCGCCTGTTACGGGGTCGCCCTCTACTAGTCTCGTGCGGCCGGTTGCGGCGGCGACACAAAGCAGCAGGCCCGCCAGTGATGGCGGGCCTGCTTGGTTTCGACGGGCTGATGCGCCGACAGGGGCCGCTGGCCGGTATCAGGCCGATTGCGGCTCGGTGGCCTCTTGATAGGTCGGGTAGTCGGTCAGCCCCTGTTCGCCACCACCAAACAGGGTGGCCGGATCGTGGGGGGCGAACGGGTAGCCGTGGCGCAGCCGGTTCGGCAGATCCGGGTTGGCCACGAAGGGGCGACCAAAGCCAATCATGTCGGCCCAACCGGCCTGGAGGGCGGCCCGTGCCCGCTCGCCATCGTATTTGCCCGCATAGATGAGGGTGTTGGGGAAGGCGTCCCGCAGCCCCTGCTTGAAGTTTTCCGGCATCAGGGGGGCATCGTCCCAGTCCGCCTCGGCGATGTGCAGGTAGACGACATCAAGTTCCCCCAGCAAGCGGGCGGCGGCCAGATAGGTCTGCTGCGGGTTGGCATCGACGGTGCCGTTGAGGGTGGTGAGCGGCGCGAGGCGCACGCCGATTCGGTCTGCTCCGATTTCGGCACTGACCGCCTCTGTCACCTCTTTCAGGAAGCGCAGGCGATTTTCCAGCGAGCCACCGTAGTTGTCGGTGCGGGTGTTGGACTCGGAGTCGAGGAACTGATTGATGAGGTAGCCGTTGGCGGCGTGCAGCTCTATGCCGTCGAAGCCGGCCAGCATGGCGTTGCGGGCCGCCTGGCGGAATTGGCCCACCACGGCATCTATGTCTTGCTGGGTCATGGCGCGCGGGGTGACAGTCTCCACGAAGCCGGGGGCATCGCTGCCGTTATCGACGAACACCTTGACACCCACGGCCTTGATGGCCGACGAGGAGATAGGCTGGGCGCCGCCCAGGTTGTCGGTATGGGTGACCCGGCCCACGTGCCAGAGCTGGGCGAAGATGGTGCCGCCCTTGGCGTGTACCGCGTCTGTCACCCCCTTCCAGCCGGCCACTTGCTCGGCGCTGTGGATCCCCGGGGTCCAGGCATAGCCCTTGCCCATGGGGTCTACCTGGGTACCTTCGCTGATGATGAGGCCGGCCCCGGCGCGCTGGGCGTAATAGGTGGCCATCATGGCATTGGCCACATTACCGGGCTGGCTGGCACGGGAGCGGGTCATGGGGGGCATGACGATACGGTTGTTAAGGTGCAACTGGCCCAGACGCAGCGGGCAGAACAGGTGATCGTGGCTCATTTTGAGTTCCTCATGGTGGGAGTGAGGCCACTCTAGCCCTGCGGCTTGTTGTGAAAAAGGGGGGTAATTGCAGAAAAGAATTGCAGTGATGGCATCAATCCATCGGCACAGGGTCTGGATGGCGCTCGCTGGCGAGCCAGCGGGCAGCTGAAGGAGAGCTGGCTGCGGTGTCGTGCAATAAAAAGTGCAACAACAGCGCAATAAAAAGAGGGCCTGCTTGGCCCTCCCTGTTCACGCGACCGGGGCTCAGGTCCCCAGCGGCATGACCCGTACCCGTTCGATGCGGCGCTCGCTCACCTCGACCACCTCGAAGCAGAGCTGCTGCAGTTGCAGCTGCTGGCCCGGGGTGGGCAAGGAGCCGAAGTGGGAGAGCAGCATGCCCGCCAGGGTCACGTATTCATCGCTCTCGCTCACCAGCCCCTCGTGTTCCAGCACCTGCTCCACATGATGGATGTTGGTGCTGCCGTTGATGAGCCAGCCTTCTCCGTCGCGCACCATGTCCGGGGTCTCGTCCTCGTCCGGCAGTTCGCCGACGATGGCCTCCAGCAGGTCGTGGGTGGTGACCAGCCCCTGAATGACGCCAAACTCGTCGGAGACCAGGATCAGGCTGCCTTTCGCCTTGCGCAGCTCCGCCAGCAGCCGGATCACGTTGATGGTCTGCGGCACTATGATGGGGTCGTTCTGCTTGGCCAGCTCGCTTAGCGGTTGCCCTTCGTTGAGGGCAAACAGCAGATCCCGCGCCTTGAGTACACCTATGACCTCATCCAGATCACCGTCACAGACAGGGAACAGGCTGTGGGGCTCCCGTTGCAACACAGCACGGATCTCTTCGACCGAGTCGTTGACATCGATCCAGGCCATGTCGGAGCGCGGCGTCATTATGGTGCGGATGGAGCGCTCGGCCAGCGACAAGACCCCGGTCACCATGTAACGCTCCTCCTCGCCAAAGCTCAGCGGCGCAGGCGCCGGCGCATCCAGATCATCGTCCGGTCTGTCCTGATATGCCTTGCTGCCCATCAGCTTGAAGATGGCAGCCGTGGTGCGCTCGCGCAGGGGCTGCTTGGCCTCGTGGCGCTCGGCGCTGCGCTGGGAGAGCTGGTTGAAGAACTCGATCAGCACCGAGAAGCCGATGGCCGCGTAGAGGTAGCCCTTGGGAATATGGAAGCCAAACCCTTCCGCCACCAGACTGAAGCCGATCATCAGCAGGAAGCTCAGGCAGAGCACCACCACGGTCGGGTGGGCGTTGACGAACTGGGTCAGGGGCTTGGAGGCGAGCACCATCACCAGCATGGCGATGGTCACGGCCGCCATCATGACGCCAAGGTGTTCCACCATGCCCACCGCAGTGATGATGGAATCCAGCGAGAAGACGGCATCCAGCACCAGGATCTGCGCCACCACAACCCCGAAACTGGCGTAGACGCCGCTGTGGCCGCCGGACTCGGGGTTGGCCTCCAGCCGCTCGTGCAGCTCTGTGGTGGCCTTGAACAGCAGGAACAGGCCGCCGCCCATCAGGATGAGATCCCGACCGGAGAAGACGAGCTCGCCGAGCTGAAGGATGGGGGCGGTCAGGGTCACCAGCCACGACATCACGGCCAGCAGGCCCAGACGCATCAGCAGGGCCAGCGACAGGCCTATGATGCGGGCCTTGTCCCGCTGGGCGGGGGGCAGTTTTTTCACCAGGATGGCGATGAAGACCAGGTTGTCGATCCCCAGGACGATTTCCAGAATGATCAGGGTAAACAGACCCACCCAGATGTGGGGATCCAGCAGCAATTCCATGTAATGACCTCAATAAAAAACAGACAGAGCGGGTGTCAGTGACGGCGAAAAATGGCCGTGGGAGCACGAAACTTGAGTGTTTTCAGAGGCGCTGGTGGAGCAATAACAGATACATTTTGACAGGGAGAAACGAAGGGCAACTTCGGGGATTGTCCATGATGGGCAATAAAACCTCGGGTTAAAAATGAGCCCTGATGATAGCGGGAATCGGCGCGTTGGCAAGCGCAGGGCGATTAATTTGACAAGCACAGGGCGCTCAAGATGTGAGGGCGCAGGGGGAGGCGACCGGGTCGCACTCCCCCGACCGGTCTTTACAACCAGCGTTTCTCGCGGGTGAAGCAGACCGAGAGCCAGGCATCTCCCAGGGTATCGCCGAGGCGGGACCAGAGCTCCTGGCGCAGGGCATCCTGGCGCTCGATGGGCCACTCCTGCCCCGGCGCCACCAGAATGTTCAATTCCAGATCGAAGCGGCGGCCGCTCTTTGCCAGATGGCTGTAGCACTCGATGCCATGGCGCAGGCGCAGGGCCTCGATCTCCTGCTCAACTTGCCGGGGCACATCGCCCTTGGGGGCTATCTTCAGCACCTCCCGCAGGTTGCGGCCCAGCACCTTGATGGGGATCAGGGTGGCGCACAGCGCCAGCAGGGTGACCAGCACGGGATCTATGTAGCGGTTGTAGTGGCCGTAGCCGAGGGCATCGAGCCCGATGGCCACCACGAAACCGATCAGCAGGGTGGCGCTGAGCAGGGTATCCACCAGCCACTCCTTGGAGTCGACCCGCACCAGCTCGGAGTCAATCTGCTCGGCGACCCGGGCTTCGATGCGATAGATAATGGCGCAGAAGAAGGTGCAGACGGCGGCGTAGACGAGGGCGTGGCCGAGATCGATCTCCCGGCCTCCCGCCAGCAGGGAGGTAATGCCGCTGTAGAAGGCGCCGAGGCAGAGCAGCAGAATGATGGCGCCGTTGATGACGTTGGTGATGGGCTCGAAGTGGGCGTAGCCGTACTGGAAGCGATCATCGGAGGGACGGGTAACGAGATAGGCGGTGATGAGCCCGAGCCCCGTCATGCCCATGCTGAACAGGGTGAAGATGCCATCGAGCATGATGGCGTTGGAGCCGACGAACAGGCCATAGCCGATGCCGAAGATGGCAAAGGTGATGCAACCGAACAGCGACAGGGTCAGTGCCTGTTTTTCGGTGCGGATCAGCGTACTGATAACATGGCTGTAATGAGCCATAAAAGTCCTCCTTTCAAATGGTGAAGATTGCGCGCGCAAGCGGTTTTCTAGCTGATATACTGCCCGCTCACATGTGAGCGGACTGGTTCGGGGGCCCGCGAAGAGGCTGGCCCGAACGGTCGTTGTCGCCGGAGTACCGGCATCAAGCAAAGGATGGGAACAAGGATTCATGATCCCGAGACTCGATTACCAGGACAGTTTGTCACCCGCAACCCTGCAGTTTCTTGAGTTGCTAGAGCGCAGCGCATTTCGTGGTGATATCGAAAAGTCTTATGCAAGCCGGTTGGCGATGGCGACGGATAACAGCGTCTATCAGGTTGTACCTCAGGCGGTTCTCTATCCGCGCAGTGCGGACGATATTGCGGTGATGCTCAAGCTGGCCCAGGGGCCCGAGTACGCAACCTTGAGTTTCTTCCCTCGCGGCGGCGGTACCGGCACCAATGGTCAATCCTTGGGCGGCGGCATTATCGTCGATCTCTCGCGCCATATGAACCAGATCATGGAAATTAATCTGGAAGAGGGCTGGGTGCGGGCCCAGGCCGGGGTGGTGAAAGACCAGCTCAACGCCTATCTCAAACCCCACGGTTACTTCTTCTCGCCGGATCTCTCCACCTCCAACCGCGCCACCTTAGGGGGCATGGTCAACACAGATGCCTCGGGGCAGGGGTCGCTGGTCTACGGCAAGACCTCGGATCACGTGCTTGGCCTGAAAGCAGTGCTGGAAAACGGCGACATCATGGCGACCGAGCCGGTCAATGGCGCGCGTCTCGCCGACAAGCTGGCGCTCGAGAGCCGGGAGGGGGATATCTATCGCACCCTCTATCGCATCGGCAAGGAACGGCGCGCTGACATAGAGGCGACCTTCCCCAAGCTCAACCGCTTCTTGACCGGTTACGATCTCAAGCATCTTTATGTCCCCGAGAGCGACACCCTGGACGTCAGTCGGGTGCTGTGCGGCTCGGAAGGATCCCTGGGCTTTATCACCGAAGCCCGCCTCAACATCACGGCCATTCCGCGCTACCGAACGCTCGTCAACGTCAAGTACGACAGCTTCCCGTCAGCCCTCAGGAATGCCCCCTTTATGGTGGAGGCGCAGGCCCTGTCGGTGGAGACGGTGGACTCACGTGTGCTGGGGCTGGCTCGCGCCGACATCATCTGGCATTCGGTCAAGGCCTTCATTGAGGACGTGCCCGGCAAGGATCTGCAGGGGCTCAATATCGTCGAATTTGCCGACACAGACGAGGGCGAGCACCAAGCCAAGGTGGCCGAGCTGTGCCGCCGTATCGACGATCTGTTGGCGCGTGGCGAGGCAGGCATCATCGGCTATCAGGTGTGCAACCACCTGGCCAGCATCGAGACCATCTACGCCATGCGCAAGAAGTCGGTGGGGCTGCTTGGCAACGCCGAGGGACGCAAGAAGCCGGTGGCCTTCACCGAAGACACGGCCGTGCCGCCGGAATCCCTGGCGGACTTCATCATGGAATTTCGCGCCCTGCTCGATGGCCACGGCCTCGACTACGGCATGTTCGGCCACGTCGATGCGGGCGTGCTGCACGTGCGCCCGGCGCTCGATCTGTGCGACCCCGAGCAGGAGGTGCTGCTGCGGCGCATCTCGGATCAGGTGGTGGCGCTCACCGCCAAATATGGCGGCCTGATGTGGGGCGAGCACGGCAAGGGTTTTCGCTCCGAATACAGCCCCGCCTTCTTCGGCGAGTTGTGGGAAGAGCTGCAACGGGTCAAGGGCGCCTTCGACCCGGCCAATCGCATCAACCCGGGCAAGATCTGCATGCCTTATGGCAGCGGGGCCGAACTGGTGTCGGTGGATGGGCCCAAGCGCGGCAAGTTCGACCGCCAGATCCCGATTGCGGTGCGGGAAAGCTATACCCGCGCCATGGATTGCAACGGCAACGGTCTCTGTTTCACCTTCGAGACCGACTCCCCCATGTGCCCCTCGGTCAAGATCAGCCGCGACCGTCGCCACTCGCCGAAAGGCCGGGCCGGGTTGATGCGCGAATGGCTGCGCCAGCTGGCACAGCAGGGCTTCGATCCCCTGGCAGAGGAGGTGGCGCTGCAAAGTGGCGGTCTGCGCTTCAAGCAGATTGTCGACAAGTTTCGCAACACCCTGGCCCGCGCCCGCGGCCAGTATGATTTCTCCCACGAGGTGATGGAGGCAATGGAAGGGTGCCTGGCGTGCAAGGCCTGCACCAGCCAGTGCCCCATCAAGGTGGATGTGCCCACCTTCCGCGCCCGTTTCATGCAGCTCTATCACAGCCGCTACCTGCGGGGCCCCAAGGATTACTTCGTCGGCACCGTCGAAAGCTATGCCCCCCTGCTGGCCAGGGCGCCGAAACTGGTCAACTTCTTCCTCGAGAAAGAGTGGGCCCAGAAGGCGACCGAGAAGAGCATCGGTATGGTGGACGTGCCGCTATTGAGCGTGCCGACCCTGGCCGAATCCCTGCACGACAACAAGGCGCGCTATTTCGACCTGCCGGGCCTCGAAGCCATGAGCCCGGAGCAGCGTGCCAACGTGGTGCTCATAGTGCAGGATCCCTTCACCAGTTATTACGATGCCCCCGTGGTGCGGGACCTGGTGAAGCTCGCCAGCAAGCTTGGGCTGCAACCCTATTTGCTGCCATTCAAGCCCAACGGCAAGCCCCAGCACGTGAAGGGGTTCCTGCGCGCCTTCGCCCGCACCGCGGCCAACAGCGCCCAGTTCCTCAACAAGATAGCGGCGCTGGGTATTCCTATGGTGGGAGTGGACCCTTCTCTGGTGCTCTGCTATCGCGACGAATATGCCAAGGCCCTCGGCGCGGCCCGTGGCGATTTTCAGGTGTTGTTGCCCCAGGAGTGGCTGCTTTCTCTTC
>Ga0172380_10004867_pt1 | contig 16834 bp, 17 predicted proteins | sample Leawe162metaG_FD_119747 | JGI IMG/M metagenome (GOLD analysis project Ga0172380, IMG submission 119747) | Leachate microbial communities from a municipal landfill in Southern Ontario, Canada - Leachate well 162 metaG | ecosystem: Engineered > Solid waste > Landfill > Unclassified | place...
GTGAGTATAATTTCCCATGTTTTGACCCTATACTCCTATGTTTCAGCCTGTAAATCCACGTCAGTCTTTTCCTGAGTTAGAGCATGAGATGCTCGATTTTTGGCAGCAAAATCATGTTTTTGAGCGATCGGTAGAGCAGAGAAAAGGACATAAAAAATATGTCTTTTTTGATGGACCTCCATTTGCTAACGGCCTTCCGCACTATGGTCATATTTTGGCTGGTTCGTTGAAAGATGCCGTGACGAGGTATTGGACGATGCGTGGGTATTATGTGCCTCGCCAGAACGGCTGGGACTGCCACGGCCTTCCGGTTGAATATGAAATTGAAAAGGAACTGAAGCTTACTGGACGAAAACAGATCGTCGACATGGGTGTTGAGAAGTTCAATAATGCCTGCCGAGAAAGCGTGTTCCGTTATACGCATGAGTGGGAGAAGTTGATCAAGCGTCTTGGACGATGGGTCGATTTTGATAATAGCTATGCGACACTTGATAACTCGTACATGGAGTCGATCTGGTGGGTTTTTGGGCAGATTTGGGACAAGAAAAAGGTGTATGAAGGTTACAAGTCGATGCACATCTGTCCTCGTTGCGAGACGACACTCTCGAATTTTGAGGTCAGCCAGGGATACAAAGACATCACGGATTTTTCAGTGGTTGCTCGATTCAAGTTGGTTGATATGGAAAATACGTATGTGCTCGGATGGACGACAACTCCTTGGACACTTCCAGCGAATATCGCGCTATGTCTCAATCCAGAGCTTGCGTATGTAAAGGTTTCTTCTGTTGATGAAAATGGAAAGGAGGAATTTTATATTCTTGCGAAAGATCGCGTTGCTGCAATCTTCAAAGAAAAACCATATACGATTGTTAGTGATGTTGATCAGGATGAGCTCGAGGGTAAGTCATACGAGCCACTTTTTGATTTCTATAAAGATGTTATTGCCGCTTCTTCAAGCGAAAAGAAACCATACGTTATTGTGCTTGATTCGTATGTTACGACGGAAGATGGTACGGGTGTTGTTCATCAGGCTCCGATGTTTGGCGAGGATGATCATCGCGTTTGTGCGAAGTACGGACTTACGGAGTTTTTCTTTCAGCATGTGAAGCTTGATGGATCGTTTGTTGATCGCGTTGCTCCTTGGGCAGGGAAGTTTGTGAAGTCTCAAGATCAGAATATCGTGACGTATATGAAGGAGCACGGACTTGTTTTTGATGCGTTTAATATTCGACATAGTTATCCACACTGCTGGCGTTGCGATACGCCTTTGTTGAACTATTTCACGACGTCGTGGTTTATTCGAGTGACCGACGTGAAGGATGATTTGATTCTCAATAATAAGAAAATTACGTGGCAGCCACCACATATTCAGGAAGGTCGTTTTGGAAAGTGGCTCGAAGGTGCTCGCGACTGGGCTATCTCGAGAAATCGTTTCTGGGGTTGTCCGATTCCGATCTGGAGATGCGCAAATGATGTTTGTAAAAATGTCGTCTGCGTGAGTTCCCAGGAAGAGTTGTCAAAACGTTCTGGCGGAAATCTTCCAATGCGTGACGGTGAAATTGACTTACACAAGCCATATATTGATGATATCGTTTTTCCATGTGAAAAATGCGGTACAGAAATGAAGCGAATTTCTGACGTCTTTGACTGTTGGTTTGAGAGTGGAGCCATGCCATATGCACAACTTCATTATCCGTTTGAAAACAAAAAAGAGTTTGAAGATAATTTCCCGGCTGACTTCATTGCCGAGGGTCTCGATCAGACACGTGGATGGTTTTATACACTTCATGTTATTTCAACGATTCTCTTCAATAAGCCCGCCTTCAAAAATGTTATCGTGAATGGAATTCTTCTTGCTGCTGATGGTGAAAAGCTTTCGAAACGAAAGAAGAATTATCCTGATCCTACAGAGCTTTTTGACAGTAGAGGAGTTGATAGTGTTCGTCTTTTTCTCTATACCTCGCCGGCAACACTTGCTGATGATGTGAGATTTTCTGAGAAACATGTCGATGAGATAGTGAAGCAGTTCACGCTCACGATTTGGAATGTACATTCATTCTTTATGACATATGCGTCGCTTGATAAGTGGACGCCGATGAAGGATGCTTCGAAGTTTAAGCCAACTCATACTTTGGATCAGTGGATGCTTTCTGAGCTTAACACGCTTGTTCAGACAGTTACCGACTCTATGGATTCCTATAATTTGATGGCGGCAACTCGTCCGCTCATTGCATTCGCGGACGACCTCTCCAACTGGTACGTTCGACGAAGTCGACGACGTTTCTGGAAGTCAGAATCCGATGAGGATAAGCAAAGTGCTTACCAGACGCTTCATACCGTTCTTCTCACACTTTCGCATTTGATTGCTCCATTTATGCCATTCATGGCGGATGGTATGTATCAGGGTCTCGTAAAGGGTCAGCCAGATGTTGCCGACTCGGTACATCTTGCCGACTGGCCAACGGTTACGAAGAATCTTCTCAAACCACTTCTCAACGAAGAGATGCATATTGTTCGACAGATTGTAAATCTTGGACATAGTGCTCGCGCTGCCGCATCCATGAAGGTTCGTCAGCCGCTTTCGAGCGTACAGATCGCCTGTCCGGACATGGTGAGCGAGGATGTTATTGAAAAATATCGCGATGTCATTCTCGAAGAGCTCAATGTGAAGTCGGTTGATTTTGTAAAGGATATCGGCGAGTCGGTTACGATCATTTATACTCCGAAGTCACGAGTTCTCGGTCCGAAATATGGTGGAGATGTTCAGAATATTATCAAGATGGTAAAGAGCGGTCAGATTGAACTTCTCAAAGATGGTACCTACAAAGTAGGGGATTTCACTCTTACAAGCGAGGAGCTTGAAGTTGGTTATAAGGGAAAAGATGGCACCGGTGTTGCGAGTGAAAATGGATACACCGTGATTCTTGATACGATTCTTACGAGCGAACTTATCGAAGAGGGAATTGCTCGTGATGTGATTCGTCTCATCCAGGATATGCGAAAGGAGGCGAAGTATGATGTCAGTGATCGAATCGTGGTGTTGATTACATCTGAAGACGCTGCGCTCAACGCTGCTGTGGAAAAAATGGCAAACGTTATTCGTAAGGAAACGCTCGCCGAAGAACTTCGTCAGTCTGGCGACCTCGAAGATAGTGATCTTGCTATGGACCAGGCTATTGAAGAGATGAAATTCAAAGTATCTCTTCGTAAGGTTGCGCGATAAATCTCATCCTCACTCTCTCGTCTCATGCTCAAAAGTATCTTTATCCGTCTCGGCCTCAATGCACTCACCTTATATCTGGTGATCTATATGATGCCAGATATTCGTTATACGGGTGGACTCAAGTTCTTTCTTGTTGCGGGTTTGATTCTTACAATCCTCAATATGTTTTTGAAGCCGCTTTTGAAGATTTTGGCGTTTCCGTTTCTTGTTGTGACCGCCGGCCTTTTTATGGCTTTCGTGAATGCTTTTCTGCTTTGGATTTTGACGTTTATGCTTCACGCCACCTTCCCAGACGTTTCACTTGTTATTCCGACCAAAGGAAGCTATCTTATTGCTGGCCTTCTTTTCGGACTTTTGAACTGGGTTTTGAATACCATTTTCCGAAAATAGCTCTCTTATATCACACATCTTTATGCACACATTTCTCAAAGTTTTCCAGATTCTTGTTTCTATTCTTCTCATCCTTCTCATCCTTACGCAGGAGCGAGGAACGGGACTCAGTCTTACTTTTGGGGGTATCGGACACGTATACCACAGCAAGCGAGGTGCTGAAAAAGTTATCGCGATTGCTACGGTTGTTCTTGCGGTTCTCTTCGTGGGATGCTCTATTGCTCTCTTGTTTGTTTAAGGTTTAACCTTACCTCATGTTTAGGGATTTTTTCCGTACCATTCGTTCGTATACGTTTGGTGAAAAGATAACGTCTGCCATGCTTCTCGTTGTTTTTGTCTTGAGCGGCTGGGGTGCTATTCATGCGTCTCCTGGAGCAGGGGATAACAGTACATATGTGGAAGGTACGGTTGGGCGTATTCTTGTGCTCAATCCTCTTTTTGTAAATTTCAATGATGTTGATCGAGATGTCGGGGGGCTTATTTTTTCCGGCTTACTCAAGTATGACGCATCAAAAGGAAAGATGGTCGAAGATCTGGCGACTATGAGTCTTAATGATACTCAGACTGTTTATACGTTTACCATTCGTGATGGAGTATATTTTCACAATGGCAAGCCTGTTACTGCTGATGATATTTATTTTACTTATCATGATCTTATTCAATCTGAGGATTTTTCCAATGCTGCACTTAGGGCAAATTTCGATGGAGTTACTATAACAAAAAAGGATGCAAGAACAGTTCAATTTCAAATTTCTCAGCCGAACTCTTTCTTTCTTACTAATTTTAGTATTGGGATTTTGCCGAAAAGCGTTTACGAAAAAGTTCCACCAGGAGATTTGCTTACAAGCGACCTTAACAAGAATCCTGTAGGAAGTGGTCCTTACAAGGTTTCTGATGGATATATCCTTAATAGTCGTGGCGATGGGAAATTGTCACTTAGTCGGTTTGATAAGTATTACGGGGGCCTTCCTCATGTTAAACAGATTGTTATTCGAACATATGCCTCGTCCGATCGTCTTCTTGCTAATATTTCCGATCTTGATGCAGTTTCAAAGGTTTCAGGAGACTTGATTGCTCAACTCAAAGATACGAAATTTACACTTCATCCATACGAACTTCCTCAATATCGTGCGGCATTTTTTAATACGAGTCGTCCATTTGTAAAAGAACGCAGTGTTCGTTTTGCTCTCGAAAAGTCATTAAATAAAGAAGACCTCCTTAAGCAACTTCCAAGCAAGGTTGGGGTTGATACTCCGTTCATGGAGCTTGACCAGCAAGAATGGTCTTCGAAATCTGACATAGCAGCAGCTCGTTTGGCATTATCGGATGCTGGATATAAATACGATAATCCAAAAAATCCCGATGTTCGTAAAGATAAAAAAGGAACACCTCTTGCAATTAGGGTCGTGTATTTTCAGAAGTCTGATAAAAATCATGGTACCGATGAAGACGAGATTACTGCTCAATTTTTGAAAAAGTCATGGGAGGATATTGGCATTAATGTTCAGCTTGAGCCACATTCTCCCGAGGAACGGGCTGATATTGTGAGCCAGCATGATTATGATGTGCTTTTGACTGGAGAGAGTCTTGGATACGACCTGGATACCTATTTCTTCTGGCACTCTTCTCAGGCGACAGATGGGGGCTCAAATCTCTCAAATTATCGAAACTTTTCCGCTGATGCTTTGATTGAGGATATTCGACGATATGTCGATGAAGACCGAAAATCAAAGAGATTGGTTCAGTTGGCGAAGACCGTGAGCGGCGATATTCCAGCAGCATTCCTTTATAGGCCTGTTTATTTCTATGCTACGGATGATAAGTTTAAGGGCTATGTCTTGACTCATTTAGCCTTCGCGGCGGATAGGTTTTTCAATATTCAGCTTTGGCAGTAGGGAGGGGGCGAAGGTGATTTTCGCTTTACAAGCCTGCTCTTTTTGTATAAATTAGCCTGGCTTTATTTAGGTCTTTACTTTACGTGTTATGAAAGTTGTTTTTACAAAAGCTGTATCAAAGGTTGCTCGACGAGGCGAGGTTAAGAACGTCGCTGATGGATATTTTCGAAATTTTCTTTACCCACGAGGCTTAGCGGTTTTCGCTACTAAGGGACGTATTAACGAAGCTGAGGTCCGACGAGGACGAGCTACTGCTGCTGTTGAGCAGATTCGAAAGAATGCTGCTGAAGTTGCAAAGAAGCTCGAAGGCGCTACGGTTACTGTTGCAGGTAAAGCTACTCCAAAAGGAAAGCTTTACGCAGCTATTACTGCTGATATTGTCCTCAAGGCTGTTCAGGAACAGCTTGGACTCAAGCTTACTGATAGCATGCTCGTATCTCACGATCCGATCAAAACGGTTGGAAAGATGATGCTTGCTGTTCAGCTTTCTGATGAGGTTAAGTCTCACATTTCTGTTGAGATTACTGCTTCTAAAAAATAATTATGGGTGAAAAACCCGGTCGCATCTTGGCTCTAGATTATGGGCTGAAGCGTATTGGTATGGCGGTTACAGACTTCGACCGTACCATGGTTTTTCCACGTCCAGTTTTGGAGAATAAGGGACACGGCGCGGTTGTCGAATTTTTGCGCGTGTTTTGTCGGGACGAGCAGGTGAGTTTGATTGTCCTTGGTTGTCCGTATGATGATGCGCATGTTGAGAATGAACAAACTGATAAGGTTCGTTTGTTTGGGGAGAAGGTTCGTGAGGCCCTTGGAATTGAGGTTATGTATGAGGATGAAAAATATACGACAGCTGAATCAGAGGCGCTTTTGGATGAGTTTGGTTTGGATTTTGGAGAGAAGAAGAGCCGCCGCGACGGAGTCGCGGCGATGCTTATTTTGCAGTCTTACCTGAAGAAGGTATAATCCTCCTGTTACATTACTTTACAGATGACTCTCACTATTTTATTTTCAATTGTTGGCGGTTACGCGCTCTTCGCTATCCTCGTTATTCTCACTCGTTGGTTTATCATTTTTCAGCAGTATCGTGTTCGACTTACTCAGAAGTGGGTTGTTCTTGCGGTACGAGTTCCGAAAGAAAATGAACTTGGCCCGATTGCGGCTGAGCAGATTCTGACGACATTTCACAGTATCAATAAAGAATTGAGTTTTTTTGATATGCTGCTTGGTCGAATGCCTGAACAGATTAGTTTGGAAATTGCGAATATTAATAATGTGATGAGCTTCTATGTTGTTTGCCCGCTACGACTTCGAAATCTCGTCGAGGGACAGATTTATGCTCAATACCCAAGTGTTGAAATTGAGAGAGTAGAGGATTATTCAGATTCTCGATATGGCAGGCTTATGAAAAAACGAGGTGGAACCGAGGATGCTGATCGATATGCCTTTTTTGAGAATGGTGTTGGTGTCGAAATGGAACTTGAGGGTCCAGATTTTGATCCTATTAAGCGATATCCGCAGTTTGAAGATCGTATTGCTCGCGTCTACGTCGATCCAATGGCTGGTATCACTTCTGCGCTCGCGAATCTCAACAACCCAAATGATCAGGTATGGCTCCAGCTTGTGATGCGCCCGCTCGCGGACAAGTGGCGTCTCTGGTATACCCGATCGGCTTGGATTATGAATCAGGGCGTTTTTGGTAATATTGAAATTCTTCAGGATCGGTATGCCGATATTCTCTGTACTCGAAAGATCTATCTTCGTGCCATCTTTTTTCCATTGTATTTTATCTTTTGGGTGAAGGCTGTTTTTTCCGGCACAGGTAAAGACCCATTTGCCGTTCTTTCAGCCGAGAAGGCTGACCTCCTCGATGAAGCGACTTCCAAAATGCACGAGAAGGAAACTGCTGATTCTGCCCGTATGGATAAGATCGTGAAGCTTCTTTATGAGGTAAATATGCGTGTTGTCTATGTGCCAAAAGAAAAAAACGAGGCTACCGATGAGGCGAAATTGCAGGAAATTCTTGGCTCGTTTAAACAGTTCAACTTGCCATTCTTGAATGGAATCACTGATCGAGAATTTATTATGGATAGGTCGATAGTTGAAAAGTTCCGTATGCGATGGATGAAGGATCCATTTGTCTTGAATAGTGAAGAGCTTGCGACGATTTGGCATCTTCCAAATCAGCTCGTTCAAACACCTTCTATTGCCTGGGTTCGTTCCCGAAAATTGGAGCCACCTTCCGATTTACCAACACCAAAGACGGTTGATCTCAGCGATCTTACGCTTCTTGGAAAGACCGACTTCCGAAGTAATCATCAGGAGTTTGGTGTTATGAGCGAAGATCGACGACGACATGTCTACGTCATTGGTAAGACGGGCATGGGTAAGTCCACGCTTCTCGAAAATATGATTTATACAGATATTCTCGCAGGAAAGGGTGTTGGTGTTATCGACCCGCACGGCGATCTTGCTGACCGTATTCTCGACTTCATTCCGTCGCATCGCACGAATGATGTGGTGATTATCGATCCTTCCGACCGTGAGTTCCCAGTTGCCTTCAATATGCTTGATAATATCGACGAGAGCCTTACCTCTATTGTCAGCTCTGGACTTATTGGTATCTTTAAAAAAATCTATGCCGAGAGCTGGGGTCCACGTCTTGAGCATATTCTTCGAAATACCATTTTGACGCTTCTGGACAATCAAAATGCAACGATGCTCGGTATTACTCGTATGCTCCAGGACAAAGAGTTCCGCGAGAAGATGATTCGAAAAGTTGAGGATCCAGTTGTGAAAAATTTCTGGCTGCATGAGTTTGATAAGCTGAGCGAGAAGCAGCGAATGGATGCTATTTCTCCAATTCTCAACAAGGTTGGGCAGTTCCTTTCGAGTTCTATTGTTCGTAATATTGTTGGTCAGCCAAAGAGTGAGATCGACCTTCGATATGCGATGGATCACCAGCGAATTATTATCGTGAAATTGCCGAAGGGAACGATCGGTGAGGATAACTCAGCGCTTCTCGGTTCGATGATTATTACGAAGTTCCAGCTCGACGCCATGAGCCGTGCGAATATTCCTGAACGCGATCGTGTCGATTTCTACCTCTACGTGGATGAGTTCCAGAACTTTGCCACTGATGCGTTTGCCACGATTCTTTCCGAGGCCCGAAAGTATAAGCTCAATCTTACGATCGCCAACCAATATATCGCTCAGATGCCCGAGACGGTTCGTGATGCGGTCTTTGGTAACGTTGGAACGGTTGTTTCCTTCCAGCTCGGATTTGACGACGCTCAGCTCATTTCTTCTCAGTTTGGTGAAGAGGTTATGCCGCCAGACCTCGTCTCTTTGAATCGTTATACCGCTTATACGAAACTCCTGATCGACGGTATGCCATCCAAGACCTTCTCAATGTTATCTCTTCCGCCTGTTGACGTGGATCCAGATCCATCTCGTCGTGAGAAGATTATCAAAATTGCTCGTGAAAGATTCACCCAACCACGTGATGTTGTGGAAGATAAGATTCGAAGGTGGTCGAATAATACTCTCGGCGGGAATGGTGAAAAGGGAGAGAAGGGAGAGAAGGGGGCTTAGGCTGTTTAGAGTGTGATATGATTTTCCCTGATAAGCGGGGACTTACGCCTCCGCGCGGAGGCGGCTTTTAAGGCTGAATCTTGACATATTCACAAATTAAGTGTAATATTAGCACATCAGTTTCTAAAAGATAATAAACCCCCTAAAGCATGTCTACTCCCTACGAAGGTCCAGAAAATCGTATCGACCCGAAAAATAAACTTTTCACTCCTGACCAAGAGGCTGCACGTGCCTTTGGCCGATTTGAAAAGCTCGATCCAGCTGACCGTCGAGAAGCCATTGCAACGGCAACCTTCCGTGAGGGCGACACAATGCGTGCAAAACTCACTCAGTATCTCGACCAGATCGAAGGTATCAAAACTCCTGAGCAGATAGAGCTCGTCAACAAAGTTGCAGCTCAATACGAATCAAGTGTTGCAACCTGGACGAAACTCAAAATTCCAACAGAAGGTATTCAGACAAAACAAGAAGTCACGGCTTGGCTTAACAGTCTTCCAGCGAAAACTCTCGAAAATCTTGCAGCCTACGGAGAGGTTCGCCTCAAGTTCATTCCTCCAAGAGAAGCCTTGGAACTTTTAGAAGCTATCAAGGGTCATAGCTATTGGGATGAGGGATGGAAAAACGTCGGAGCAAAAGAGTGGGAATTCGGTCTTACGGTCGATACTGAAGATATGCCACAAGATCCAAAAATATATTATATCAATGGGGTCGATAACAAAGATGGAACTCGAAAGAACGAGGCAATGGTTGATCTTTATGAGCAGAAATATCAGAATGAAGGATTGGATATTATGCCACAGAAGGCTGCTGTTCCATCAGCTGCAGATGCCCTAGCTCAAGGAAAAGTACTTGATCGCAAATTTTATACTGCATTTAAGCGTCCAGAAGGAGCTGACGTCCTGCCGAACGCGTGCTTCGCCAATGGTCGGGTGGACTTGCTCAGGAACGATCCTGACAGTTCGAGCGGCAACTTGCGTGCGCGGCCTTGGGTGAGGGGAGAAAAAGTTTAGTTTTTGGTTTTTAACTTTTCCTTTCTCTTTTATTTTTTCTTCGTAATCTACTAAGATGCTGGTACGTGGTGAATAGCCACCTCAGCATCTTTTTTTGTTGGGGCTACCACAGCCTGTTTACTCTCAAAAAGACTTTGCATGAAAGAAGAAGTCTCGAGTAAATAATCAGCACATCTCCCCTCACGTTTGAGCCAGATAGACTCCTTGGTAGGGTGTAAAAAGCAAGCCAATGCCAGCACTGTGGTTGCGACTGCAGATGTGATTTGTCTGAGTTTCAATATAAACTTGAAGAAAATCTTTATGGATTATTCAGTGATTTGGAAGCGGGACGTTATAAACACGGTTCGTATCGAACCTTTATGGTATGCGACAATAAGAGAAGAGAAGTGTCGGTATCGACCGTTCGAGATCGGGTAACTCATAGGCTGATATACGATTATTTGAATAAAATATACGACAAAACCTTCATCTATGACGCATGGTCATGCAGAGTTGGTAAAGGATTGACGGGGGCGATAGAGCGTGCTCAACAGTTTCTGAGGTCGTATCCGAAACGTTACATCTGGAGAGGGGATATTCGGAAATTTTTTGATAACGTGGATCAGGAAGTGTTGCTCCAGCTTCTTTCTCGAAGAGTGAAAGATGGGAGTGCTTACGGCTTGATGAGTGAAGTTATCAGGAGTTTTGCGCTCCACGCACGCACACACACACGGCGCGGGGCATGCCGATCGGGAATCTCACGAGTCAGATTTTCGCAAATGTGTATTTGAACGAGCTGGATCGATTTGTGAAGCATAGTTTGAAGCCATAGGAGTACATCCGATACGGTGACGACTTTATCTTAATTGCTGAGAAAAAAGAAGAGCTCGAGATTTTTCGTAATAAGGTGATTACTTTCCTTCGAGATTCTCTTGGGCTCGAGTTGAATGCGAAAAACGACAAAATTATTAAGGCTCGTCATGGTCTTCGATTTCTTGGCGTTATCATCTGGCCTCGTGGGAGAAAATTGAATACACGTTCAGTCGGACGCATACATACTCACCTGAATGAGAAAAATATTGCGAGTTATCGTGGATTACTGCTTAAGCACATGTCCCAGAAGAAAAAAGAATTTCATTGGAAAATCTACGAAACATTTTTGTCAGAAATTTGTTAACTTTTTGTTACGAATTTGTAATAAATAATTTAATATTTACGTTTTATATAAGCCATTTTTTGATGTATTATGGTTGATACCGTAATCAGAAAAAATGGCGAAAGATTTTACAAATTGGCATAAATTTAAGGCCCAATTAGATAGCAGAAAAAGACCTCCAACATTCAGCGAAGGAGAGATCTGGTGGTGTTCCGTTGGGGTAAACGTAGGAGTCGAAGCTGATGGTAAGAATCTCTATTTTGAGCGTCCGATTCTTATTATACGAAAATTTAATGACGAAATGCTTTGGGCGCTTCCACTCACATCAAAAATGAAAAAAGGTAGATTCTATTCTACTTTGGAAGTGAATGGAGTAATCGAAACAGTGATGCTATCTCAAATAAAAACTCTAAGTTCAAAACGTCTACAGAGGCCTATCGGAAAAATTAATAGATATGCGCTAAAAAAGATTAAGCTGGCAGCAAGAATTTTATAATTGAAAAGACTCCTCTTACGGAGGAGTCTAGTTGTGCTTTGCTAGCCATAATGCCTACATTCACAATAGCCGTAAGCTATAGATGTGAATGTAAGACCACGGAATCCTTGCGGAAACCTCGAGTGCCTTGGCTGGCCATAATGTGCTTATTTTATCAGAGTTGCCCTGGTAAGTCAAAAAAACTCTCCGCCTTTGGCTTGTTTTTATCTTAGCTTTGAGCTATTGACATTATTATTTTTGTTGTTATAATGGGCTTCTGTCTTTGTAACTCAACATTGTATGGTACGTACTTCTCCTACTTCTGGTACTCAATCTGCTGTTAGTGCTGGCCCTGCAGTATCTCCTACTGCAAGTTCCGTATTTAGTCGTGAACATGCTCTTGAGTTTAATCGTCTCATGCCGAGAGTTCTTGTACGTAATTTTTCCCCAGAGTTGGCCGCTGATTTTGCAAAACTTATTGAAGATGTGGCTGTTTTGACGCCGATTCAAAAAGTTTTACCAGCTGTTCTTGATAAGGTTCGGGCAAGTGTTTTTACTGCTCATTATGGGCCTCATATGTCGACACTTGAGCGTACTTCGGATCGTGAACTTGCCGCTCATGCTCGCGCTGATGGAGCTAGAGATTCTCTTAAAACAATCCTTCTGACTCATTTTGCAAACGAGGCAATACAGCTCAAAATTGCACAGGCTTCCGTAGGTGCAACAATCGAAGAGACACGATCGTCTTTAGAGACAGTATCTGAATAGATATATTTTTCTATCTGTACAATACCTCAATCCCCGGCAACTTCTTGCCGCTGAGAAATTCTAATGAGGCGCCTCCGCCTGTGGAGATGTGGCCGAAGTCGTCTTCGGTGAAGCCGAGAGTTTTGAGGACTTCTGCTGTGTCACCACCACCGAGAACGGAGAAGGTTCCGGTTTTTTTGGCATCAGCGACTGCTTGTGCGACAGCTCGTGTTCCGTTTTGGAATGGAGTGAATTCGGTTAAGCCGAGTGGGCCGTTCCAAAGAATGGTCTTAGACTGAGCAATGATTTTTTTGAAGGCTTCGACGGACTGTGGGCCGATGTCGAGAATCTTGGCATCTGCGGGAACAGCGTTACTTGCAACGACTTCCGTAGCGGCTGTGTTTGAAATTTCTCGTGCGATGACGACGTCTGTTGCGACGATAACTTGTGATGGGGAGGTGGCTTTTGCGAGGAGTTCTTTAGCGAGATCGAGTTTGTCTTTTTCACAGAGAGACTGGCCGACTTCATTGCCTGCTGCGGCGATGAAGGTATTGGCGAGACCTCCTCCAATCAAGATATTTTGTGCCTTACTGATAAACTGATCGATCATGCCGATCTTGTCTTTGATCTTTGCACCACCGAAAATGACGGTGAATGGCTGCTCAGGAGACGTGAGAAGGGGCTGCATCGCTTTCATTTCTTTTTCGATGAGGAAGCCGGCGTAGGCTGGAAGAACGGTTCCAAGGCCGCTTGATGTTGCGTGAGCGCGGTGACTGACAGCAAAACCGTCGAGAACAAAAACTTCTCCAAGCGTTGCGAGCTCCTGAACAAATGCTGGGTCGTTGGCCTCTTCTCCTGGATAGAAACGTGTATTTTCGAGCATGATCATCTCTCCATTTTGCATCTGATCGATCGCGCCTTTTACCTCATCACCAAGGCATTCATTGAGCTTTTTGACTGGCTTACCGAGAAGTTCACTGAGACGCTTGGCGACTGGATCGAGACGCATGGACTCGACAACTTTTCCATCTGGACGGCCGAGGTGGCTCAAGATAATAAGCTTGGCACCTTTTTCGAGGAGGTAGGTAATTGTTGGAAGTTCTTTTGTGATGCGGTTGTCGTCTGTAATATTTCCTTGCTCATCTTGTGGCACATTGAAATCTGCACGAAAGAGGACTTTTTTGCCCTGTGGGTCAAAGTCTCGGATGGTCTGAAGCGTTGCCATGATGGAAGGGGTGAAAAGATAGATGGGAAAAATATGTAGAAAAAATCAGTCGTATTTTACGCACGAAACTGCGCCATTTCAACTGCTGCCCTGGCGAATTCTGCGCCTTTGTTCATCTTGTTTGCTCGTACTCTTTCGACGGCCTGCTTCTTGTTTTCTACTGCGAGAATACCAAAAATCACTGGAACGTCTTCATCGAGATTTACCTCCATGAGTCCTTGATGCGAAACTTCTGATACAAGGTCGAAATGCTTCGTTTTTCCGCGGATAATAATTCCGAGAGCAATGATAGCGTCGTATTTTTTTGACTTAGCGATTTTGAAGGTGGCGTAGGGGAGTTCGAGTGCTCCGGGAACACGATAGAGCTGTGTCGACTTCACTCCAAGAGCGGCGAGTTCATCGATGACATTCTGAAGAAGTTCACCTCCGAGCTCGTCATTGAATCGCGGAAGGATGATGGCGATATTGAGGGATTTTTTTGCCTTCTTGATGGTGGATTGATTGAGTTTCATGGGTGTGTTGTTTGATTTCGATTAGATAAGATTTCGCTCTTTGAGGAAGTTATATTTTGCCTGGCCGTCTTGTGCGTCGAGCATTCGTTCGAGGTAGCGGGCGATGAGATCGATTTCGAGGTTAACCGGATCTCCGACTATGAGCTTCCCAAGGTTTGTTTCCTGGAGCGTGAATGGAATGAGTGAAACTTGAAGTGAGCTGTCCATGAGTTTTGAAACGGTGAGGCTGACGCCATTGATGGTGATAGATCCTTTGAAGGCGATAAATCGAGAGAGTTCTCTCGGAAAAGAAATCTCGATTTCGCTTCTTTCGTTGATCGATTTTATGGTTCCAACTCCGTCGACGTGCCCCTGAACGAGGTGACCGCTAATGCCTTTTTGGAGGGTTAACGTGAGCTCGAGGTTTACGCATGTGCCTTCGTGGTAGTTTTTGACGATCGTTCTTTCTTGAGTCTCTGGAATGGCCTCTACGGTAAAAAGACCCTCGGATATCGAGGTTGCGGTGAAGCAGGCTCCGTCGATCGCGACAGAATCGCCCAAATTGAGTTTTGAAGCTGTTTTTGGAGCGGAAATGGTCAAAACAAGGATAGTATCCTTCTTTTCCAGCTTTGAGACGGTCCCGAGTTCTTCGATGATTCCTGTAAACATGTGCGCCGATTGTAATCTTTTTTTTAACTTTTGTTGAGAGAATTTTAATGTCCGACTGCTACCCTTAAGATATTATTTCTTAACTTTTTCTTATGAAAAGTTACAACAAGGCGATGCTTCTCGGTCATTTAACGGCCGATCCGGAGCTTCGCAGTACTCCGACAGGCAAGACTGTCACTACTTTTAATCTTGCGATTAACCGCCGGGGCGGCAAGACGAGCGAGGAGTCCGTCGACTTCCACCGGATTGTGGCCTGGAACCAAAAGGCCGAGTTTTGCTGCCGAAACCTCAAAAAGGGGATGGCGGTCTTCATCGTGGGTAATCTCATGAATCACTCGTTTGAGGGAAAAAATGGGAAGCAGTACGTCACCGAAGTTATTCTTCAGGATGTGAATATTCTCACTTGGAAGGGTCGAGAGCAGGCTCCTGAAGTTGACGAACCGACTGAGGATGATGTCCAGATTGAGGAAGTTGATGTGGCAGAGGACGACATCTCTGCTACAATGAGTGCGTGATAAGTATTGTTATTCCTACCTACAATCGGGCAGATGTTTTGAAGGAGTGTCTCGAGTGTCTTTCTCGTCAGACATGCGCTGCAACTGATTTTGAAGTTGTTGTAGTGAATGACGGTGGCACGGATGCGACTGCCGACGTGGTGAATTCGTTTATCACTCAGGGAAAAATATCTGTCCGATACTTTGAAAAAAACAATGAAGGACAGGGGATTGCGAGAAACGTAGGCGTGAAAGAGGCGAAGGGCGAGATTATCGCCTTCATCGGTGATGATATTTTTGTGAAAGAGGATTTTGTGCAGAGGCATTTGGATATGCATAAACAGCACCCTGAGGAAAATGCCGGTGTTCTCGGTTTTATTGATTGGGATCCGCGAACTCCTGATATGCCGCTTTATCGATTTATGACGAATGGATCGATTATTCTCGGTCGATTTGGTGGTCATCAATTTGCATATGAGAAGCTCGACGGAAAAACTGAGGCGTCATATGATTTTTTCTACACCTCAAATATCTCTCTCAAAAAGTCACTCCTTGAGAAGTTTCCTTTTGATGAGTCGTTTTTAAAATACGGCTGGGAGGATATTGAACTCGGTTATCGTTTGGCTAAGGAGGCTGGATTTCAGCTTTTCTATGACAGGCAAATTTTCGCTTATCACTACCATTTAATGGATGAGGAAGGTTTGAAAAAACGAATGTTTGCAATAGGGAAGGCCGCGGTTCTTTTTGATCGAAAGTATCCGGAACTTGGCAAGGTTCCTTCTCCTTCGAAACAATTTCTGTTCACCATTTTTTCGTCGACACCTCTGATAGTTCTCTTTGATTATTTACGTAAGACTTTCGGTGGAAGTTTTTATTATTGGTACTATTACGCAATTTCTAAAAAATACTTCTTAGAAGGTTTGCATCAGGGCTTAAAGGAACTATAATGCTTTCGAAGTTTCTTTTGGAAGTCTTACCTCACCTCATTATTTATGAAAAAAGTTCTAGCCAATATCTCTCTTCTTGCGATTCTCGCAATGCCTCTTTCTGGATGTTCTCTTTTTCTCAAAGAAAAGGCTCAAAAGAAGGGTGCCGTTGAGCAAATGACATTGAACTACTATCGATTTGGCGATGATGCAGAGGTGATTAAGCCACTCCTTGATAGTTATCAAACAGCTCATCCTGGACTTACGATTCGTCTTTTTACTCAATTCCCTTCATACGCTCAATATGAAGATCAAATTATTAACGAGATGGCGGAGGGCGGTGGTCCAGACTTGTTTTCAGCTCCAAATGCATGGATTTATAAACATCAGAAAAAGATCGCTCCTTTGCCGACTGACATGATGTCGGTTGATCAGTTCCGTCAGACGTTTGTCGCTGTAGCTGATCGAGATCTTGTTCGCCCGGATGGCGGTACTCCTGCGGCTCTTCGTATTTATGGTATTCCACTTTTTATTGATACACTTGCCCTTTATTTTAACAA
>Ga0172380_10004868_pt1 | contig 16830 bp, 15 predicted proteins | sample Leawe162metaG_FD_119747 | JGI IMG/M metagenome (GOLD analysis project Ga0172380, IMG submission 119747) | Leachate microbial communities from a municipal landfill in Southern Ontario, Canada - Leachate well 162 metaG | ecosystem: Engineered > Solid waste > Landfill > Unclassified | place...
CACGTCCCAGGAAACATCAAAGATATGGAGCGTAAGCTGGTAGAAGACCTGACGGAAATCTCTACTCTATCCGGAGAATTTGCCATGACACGGGAAGCCGTGGACTGGGGCCAGACCTGGTATGAGAAAACTTTCAAGGGAGAAAACACCGACTACATCACCCGCAAACAGACCCATGTACATAAACTGGCCATGATCCTTGCGGCCGCCAAGCGGCAGGACAACTACATCGACATGGCTGACCTGATGGAAGCTGAGCAGCTCATCAGCCGTGCCGGTCAGGACCTGCACAAAGTCCTCGAATCAGTAGGTCGTGCCCAGGAAGCCGGCCCTGCCGACAGGCTGGTCCAAATTGTCGAACAGGCCGGCCGCATCAAGGTAGACGATGCCTATGCCCAGGTCCACGGCCTCTTCCCAAAGGAGTCCGACTTCACTAATATCCTAGGCGGCATCACCCGTGCCGGGAAGGTCCGTGCTGAAGTAATCAGCGGCGTCCCCTGGCTAATCAAGAAGTAATCACCTGGAGTCCATCATGATCACGCCACAAGAGAGAGAAATAACCGAGAGGTTAATAAAAAAGCTGGAAGCCCGTCTTCAAATGGAGACAGAAATACGTCAGGTCTGGCAGATACTCTACCAGCAGAAGTGCAGAGATTGGAATAAACAGGTAGTGGTATGGTCTATTGTAGCTGTGCTGCTGGGGTACTTCATAGGAGTTATGATAGACAACCTCCTATGAAGTACCCGCGGGGAGCCTTCCAGCTCCCTACTTTCCCACTTCAGGAGCCGGCTGTGTCACCACGGTCGTCGTAGTAACCACCTTACTATTGGTAATTGCCACCTTGCAGTCGGCATCCACGCTAATCCCACCCTCCGGAATCACCCCCTTATCCAGCGTCACGAAGACGGTAAAAAACTGCCCTGTCCAGGGGGTATTTCCCTTGATGCAGTTCACATTCGCGTCCTTCATCTTGGCCATGGCGCCCAGCTGCTCCGGCGACATACTTTGATACCCTTGCATCTGGGCACAGCCCCCCAGCAGCATCAGCCCTAGAAAAACCGGCATCTTCCCCATCTCACTTCTCCTCTTCCTTACTGGCCGGCGGAATTACCGGACCAGGACTACCTGACAACCCTGCAATAACACTATCCTTCTCCTTACTCCCTCTGGTCGTTCCATACTCAAAAGCAAAGCCGTTGTCAATATACCCCAGGAACCGGCCAATGACCAAGGTAATAATTCCCTGGGCATACTCAGACAGGGTCCATCCTACCACCACTCCAACACAGACAACCACTACTAACACGGCCCCTAGGAGCATCAAGCTCGACCGCCATGCACTAAGCTTTTCCATCACTCTTCCTCCTGGCCTGTGCGGCCTTTACATTATCACCCTGCCGGAAGAGCTTCTCCTCTGCATCCCTTCTCCTGACCAGCCCAGCCAGCACCTTCCCGCCGGCCTTATTCCACCGATCAAACTCAGCAGCCGCTCCCAGCCAATCTCCTTCATTAATCCTTAGAAGCAGAGTCGAACGTAGAAAGTTCCCACTGCCCAGATTAAAAACAAAGTCAACAAGCGCATCGAACTCCTCCTGGTCAAGTTTCTGATAGACAAAAAGATTTACAGCCTTCTCCGCATCAGCAACGTCCTGGATGAGCCACTCCTCCGCCATAGCCTCATCACACTGCATCCCTTTCCTCACCCCTTTAGTATGCCCATAGCCAATTGTCCAGGGGTCAGTAGGAACAGGCTTCATCGCCGTGAAAACACAGCCTTCAAAGAGCTTCGTCAGCTCCCTCCCGTCCTTTGAGTACCTCATATCCCCAGCCATCAAAATCCTCCCTTCGGCCATGCTTTTTGGATGAGTGCCCACAGTGTCCCACCTACCACAAGGATAGGCGCCAGCCACTTCGCCAGCTTACTAATCGTCCAGCTGAAGGCCTTCGCCAGCATCATGCTCTTCTTCCCCACCGTCCAGACATTAACCAGCCCCTCTACAGATTCCTTCACCTCCCTGACCAGCTTCGTACTCTCCTCCGTCGAAATAGTATTCGCCTCTGTCAGCCGAGTATTCTCCAGGATCAGCCCTTCCAGAATCGTCATCCTCTTATCCCCGGCATTCAGCCGCTCATGCGTATAATCCCGATATTGTATCTCAGTCATAGCGTGCACCAGCTGCCTCCTCTCCCGTTGTTCCGTCATTTCCGGCCCCTTAGTTCTTCCTGCTTCTCCCTTTGCTTCTTCTGGTAGGCTGGGTCTCTTTCCCTCTCAGCCCGCTTTCTGGACTGCTCTATCCTGTCCTGGATTCTCTGCTCATCAGTCTTCCCCATGATGGGGATGCCGGCTAGGCCCAGGGCTGTCTGCCCCGCCGGCTTGTCGCCAATTCCCTGCGCCCAGATCGGTAGGAGACTCTTCCCCAGATACTTAGTAGACGCCAGCGGATCAATCCCACCTGTCCGTCTGATCGAGCTGGCAGAATCAACCAGTGCCTTAGGCGCCCATCCCATCTTTCCCATGGCCTGCCGGCCTGGCTGGGTAATCCAGTGCACAGGCTCCATAGCATGTTTACTGAATTGCATCGTCCGGCCGTCACCCATGTCCACGACAGTAGGGTCCTTATTCTCCCAGATATGATGACCTGACAGAGCGTAATTAATCCCATCCCCGATGATGCCGTAGTAGACTGCACTTCTCAGGGTATACATCCGATGCAGCTTCGAAAGGTCCGTCCCTTTCAGTCCGCCGCCCAGTCCCTTAGCCATGGCCCTGGTTGTCGAGAGTGTCCAGTCCGGAGCAAAGGCCAAGATCTGCAGGTCCTGCCGGCCAGATGGATTCAGCGTCCTCAGCAGAAAGTCCCGTCCGTACTTTGTCTGCGCCCCCTCAGCAATCCGCCGCCAATTCAGGCCGCCAAAGATATCGTTCGTATAGCTGGCGGCTATCCTCCCCGCTTCATCCTTCCCCAGGCTCGGATGCTTCTGCAGCAGTCTCTCCGTCTCCTTGGCAAAAATCTCTAGCTTCATCCCTGAGTGCAGCCTCCCCCACATGAAGTTATCAAACTTATGATTCAGTTTGGAGAAGCCCTCCACACCCTTTCCCAGTCCAAGTCCCGGCAGGGTCGAGTCCAGTACCCGCTGAACGCCTTGCAGGCTGGTATAGAAATTCCCACCAATGTCCTCCACAATAGGGGTCGCCCTCTCATAGGAAATCTTCAGCCCAGCCTTATGAGCATCATCGACCAGGTCCCCAGCTCCTCCATCCCTCAGCATCTTCAGGTATGGATTCTCCCCCAGGGTCTTGGGGAATACCTTCTCCAGTCCCGGCACTCCCCTGCCCAGCGTCATGGGAATAGCCTTCAGTGGATTCATCCCTGCCCCTATGGAAGCATCCAGAAGAGCCTTCGCATGGAACAGACTGGTAGAAACCGCAATCCTCTTCGTCGCCAGATTGACCGCCAGCAAGGCATTCTTCATCGCCCCAGGCGTCTTACTGTCGAACATATGTGCCAGACTAGGAGCAATATCCGGATGGACTCTGAGGCCTCCCCACTGGGGATGCTGGATAGCCACATAATTCATCGGCGCTTTGTCAGCACTCTTCACCAGCTGCACCCCCCTTACATTAGCCTCCTTCAGTGCTGTCATCAGCTTTTTATTCTCCACCGACCTGCCCATGGAGTTTCCATAGATTCCCAAGATCTGGGAAACATCCTCAGTCACGGGGACAAAGCCTGCCGCCTTCCCTTCCTTAATGGTTGTCAGGCCACGCTCCAGAGCAAATCGACTGGTAGTCGACATATTCATCCCAGCCTTGGCCACTCCATTCTCAAACTCCCCGGCGTCCTTCTTCCACAGATGGGCAATATAGTCATTCAGTGTCCCGTCCAGGACGCCAGACTCCTTCCCAGCTTCTTTCATCGCATCTAGAAATGTCCTGGCCTCCTTGGCAGCTTCCATCTCCTTCTGCGTCAGGACAATGGACTTATCTCCGTCCAGCCAGTGGGTAATCTTCGTCCGGCCCAGCAGCTCAGGTACCAGCTTCTCTATCCGGCCCTGCAGTTGCCAGACTTCTCGAGACCGCCTAGCAAGCATGTGCTCCCACTGATCCGCCATGCCTGTGATTCGAATCCGCTCATCAGCATCCAGTGCTTTCTTCATCCCGGCCAAGGCCTTGCCGTAGGGAATAGCAGCTCCCCCCAAGCCAGCCACAGCCCCTAAAGCAGCTCCTAATATCGGATGCTCCTCGTCAGCCAAACTACCAGCCACTCCCCCCAAACCTGCTGCGGCCAACCTAGCCAGGAGAATCGGATTCACCTCACCACGTTGCTTCTCAAACTGCTTCAGCCTCAGTCTATCAATTGCACTTCTTTCGAAGGCTGGTTTTTCAACAATACTAGCGGCTTCTCTGGACGAAATAATACTCTGGAAAGGTGCTCTAGGCAAAGCAGCCTGTGCCTTTTCCATTTGAATTGCAGCCTCCTCAGCCTTCTGGGCAAACTGTGCCTGCTCTTCCGTCAGCTTCCTCAGGCCAGCCTGCCGGTCAGCATCGGCCTTCAACCAATTGGCATACTCAGGCTCACTCTTAAAAGCTGCCCTGGTAGCTGCCCTCTGTGCAGCCTTCGCCGCTTCCCCTGTCAGTGGCCTATTTCCCAGGTCCGTCCGAGGAGGGGGTACAACCCCAGTAGCTTCATCAATAAAGCTCTTCAGCGGCTTTCCTTCTGGTACAATCTTCCCCAGGATGGCGGCTTCTTCCTTCCCAGCTGCTTCTGCCGCCGCTTGGTAACCTGCCCGATTTCCCAGTCCCGCCTTGGGGACAGCTGCCTCCCCCATTCCTAGAACCGCCTTCCCCACCGTCCCTGCCCCGGCACTCAGTGTCTTACTCAGTCCCAGCAGAGGAGTCGCCATGCTCAGCCCCATTGCCACCTCCTCCGCTGCCTTCCCTTTCCCCAGTACCGGCTCTACCCCAAAAGCCTGGATAGCATCCTGCAGAGGCATGAAAGCACCACCCAAAGTAGAAAGCGCCGCATTGAGGATTGTCTTCCCACCTGGCGACTTAATAGCCGCTGACCAGGCGGCTTCAATATCCTTCCCAGCCTTTGTCTCCAGCTCACCGAACCTTTTGAAAGGGCTGACCAGCCCAGCTCCCGCCGGTGCAGCAGGGGCTACTGGAGCTGGCACCTTCCCCAGGAACTCATCATCGGTCATCTCACTTGCCTGTGAAGCTGCCGCCGGACTAGGGACAACGGCTGGCACCTTCATCCGGCCAATCTCCCTTTGCAGCCTAGCCTGATTCTCCGGATCTTTTTCCTCAGCTAGCTCCTGCTGCAGAATCTCCATTCGACCACGCTCCAACTCCTCCGACTTCCCCTTATAGGACAGATTAATTTTCTCCCATCCCCCAGAGGTATCAATCCCCTGGGAAGTCGCTGGAGCCCCCAGGAACTCTTCATCCGTCAGTTCATTGGCCATACTGAACCTCATCTTCCTCAGCAGCTTCCTCTTCTGTCGGCGGGATTCTCTGGGCCGGCGGAGCAACAGCCTGCACTCGGTCAGAGATAACCGGCCCAGTTACTGGCTTCCACCCAGTCTTCGTCCTCTCGGCAATCTTCCCCTGAGCATTCTTGTAAAACTTGCCCTCAGCATACTTCCCATCTGTCGGCAATGGCAAAGCACTCTCCGGCTTCAGCCCTTGTGATGCCCCCTCCTCCTGACCAGACTTCGCCGGCTTCCCGCCAGGACTATACTTCGCTGGCTTGGCGGTCTTCTGGCCGAAGAACCGGGCAACTGCCCCGGCTGTCTCTGGCTCCCCTGGCGTCAAGACACCATCCCGCTGCATCTCAGCAACCGCTCTGGCCAAGGACTCCTGTTCAGAAACTGCCTGATTCCCTTGCCGAATTGCCTTCGCCCGACTGGCCACATCCCTCATCACACCATAGTTGATACTCTTCTTCGCGCCATAGATCAGGTCCTGATCAGACACCAACCCTGGTACCATATCCTTTAGAAGGTGCCCGGCGGCCAGAATCTCCCCATCCTTCGGCTCAGTTACTACCGTCCCGCCGGCTTTCTTCACCCTAGCTGTATGCTCAATATAAGCTTGTGCCTTCTTCTCTGCAATATTCGTCCTGAGGTTCCGCGTCAAGACTTTATTCTTCGTATCCTCCTCCCGCAGCTTCTTTTCCTGCTCCTTAATATCCAGCTCTGTCTGTTCCTTAAAGGTCAGGGTATTTTCCAGCAGAGCCTTCTTTACTTCAGGGGAGTAGGACAGCCCTTGCAGAAAGGAAGGATCCCCCTTAGCCGTCTGCATCCTCGCTCGAAATGAATCAAAAGACGGCTGATCATAGACCATAGGAAGCTGCATCACCACGGCCTTTTGTAACTCGTTCTGTTTCCTGGCCTCGACCAGGGCGGCATTCCCCTCATGCTGAGAGATAAGACTGCCCTTCTCCAGCAGAGCAGCCCCCGCCTTCTCAGCCTTTCCAGCTTCCTCAGAGTACCCCAGGAGATGCAGCTGCTCAGCCTCATACAGCTGTTGATCTGCAAGACTCCCTAGCTTCTGTGCCGCACTCGGCGCTGCCTTTGCTTGGGCTACCTGGGCCATTTCCTGTCCGGCGGCCAGTTGTTTCTGCTGCCTCTCCCGCATATCGGCGGCAAGCCTCTGCCTCACCTTCAGCAGCTCCTGCTCCTTCTCCGCTTTCAGCTGGGCCGCTTGGTTTGCCAACTGCCCCTTCACAATATCCTGCTGACTCACCTGCAGCTGGCTCTCCAACAATGCCTGTCTCACCGGCGCTTGTGCCAGATTCGCCATTACCTGGTCCGTCGCAATTACATCTTGCCTCCCATGCTGAAAGGCCCCACTAATATCCCACGGACTAAGTGCCATCATTACCCCCACAGAGAAGAAAGAGAAGCCAGGCCGGAGGACCAAGCTGGTGATTGTACAAATTGCCCGAGGGAACTGCCCAGTCCTGCCAGATTCGTCCCTAGGTTATTATAGGCTGATTGCTGTCCAGCTCCAGGGGAACTCACCCCGCCGGCTCCCGCCAGTCCTGCAAGAGTCTGCACCTGCTCCTTGTAGGCTTGATTCTGAAATTGCCCTCCGAAGGTTGCCAGTGCCTGGGCGGAGAGACCACTCCCAGTAAACCCCTGTGATGCCAGGTTCCTCGTCAAGGCCTGTTCAGACGCTGCCATGGTGGCGCCGTAGCCTGGGGTAGCAGATACCTTGGAAGGATCATTCAGGAGGGCCATAAGCATCTCCCCTGAGAGTGCCCTGTTCCCACTAGTCCCCCAGGGGTCACTAGCCTCTGCAACATCACCCGCCTTGGACAGACCATAGAGATTCCCGGCAAGGCCACCCAGACTCCCCAGGAGACTTCCAGCTCCACCAGTCCCCCCCAAGCTAGCCAGCAGGGAAGACAGCCCACCTGCTCCTGCCGTCGCCCCACCTGCCGCGGCCAAGGCTCCTGCCCCCAGGGCTGTCGGCGCTCCAGTCAATCCGGCAAGGCCACCCAGACCAGTCCCTGTCATCCCCAACTCCGTCCCGGCAAGGCCTGCCGCTTGGATCTGTGCTGCCAGGGCTGCCTCAGGTGTCGCAGCTCCTAAAGCTCCAAGAGTTCCAGTAGCGCTCATCCCCCCTGCCGGAAGAGCAATATTCCCCAGTCCTGCATTTCCCAGGGCCAGCTCCGACCCAGACACCCACCCAGGTGCACTGGCTGCCAGAGCTCCAGCACCCTCCCCCAGACCGACACTTCCCAGCGCCAAGTCTGCCCCTGAGACCCAGCCAGCTCCACCGCCTAAACCAGTACCAGCCCCTCCTAGGCCAGCTGCCCCGCCGGCTCCCGCCATTGCTGCCCCAAAAGCTGGAAGCATCATAGCCAGAGCAGCCCAGGGAATACTCTCATCGATTTTATAGGAAATCGGTGTCATGCTGCCGCCTTCCCCAGGCCCAGCAAAACCTTCCATCATATTGGTTTCCCTATTGGCTCTGACAATGGAGCCATCTGGATTAACTTCCCAGATATCCATAGATCCTGGAGCCGCTCCTGGCAACTCGATTCGAGTAACTTCCCGATCAGGGTTGGTACTAACACCACCCACTCGCCCACCAGCCTGAGCAGCAGCCTTTGCCTGTTGAACTTGTTCCCAGGTGAAATTGGGTGTCTGGGTGGCCCCAAGAACTCCAGTCATCACTTCTTCCCAGCTATTTGCCATTATGCACTCCTGTTAAGTACTGCTATTCAAGAAAACGGTAGAGGTTATGTGTAAAAATCTGGTGCTTTCTGTTTGGTTCCGATATTCGTACTTTGGTAATGGCAGTCGGCCATCAGCAGAAATGGCGCTTGGTTGAGCGTGTCTGCAACGTCTGCCGGGTCGCGGTAGACGCGCACGATTAGCAATCCGTCTGGAAGAATCGTAGAGGCCGCAAGGCTTGCGCCAGTTATCTGAACCTCGGCGATCATGTGGCCGTATTGCGTGGTTGACCCTTGCTGCGTGACTGATACCGCATAAGGTGCGATGAATGGGTCGGCCGCGCCTCCCGCTGTCCCATGTCCGTCCGCGTAAGTCACATCAAAGTACCATTTTGCAACACCAGGAACACCGGCAGCACCGCCGGTATCAACTGTGATTTGCGCCCAGTGCACATGCATGAAAAGATCAGTAGAGGGGACGTAATCATGGGGGATGTGGAGAATTACCCACGCCTCATTCATTATTGCATTGCTGTATTGGTAGGCTCTGATTGATCCTCGAAACACATTAAAGACGGGATCGTTTGCGCCGACCGCTTTTACGATGATCTGACCTAGAATGTCGCGCCAGCCAAATGTTGGCGCAGCAGGGTCAACCCTAATGCCAATGCCGGACGTTTTTGGTAGGGTGAGATTACCAGTTGCGATACTGACATTCCTACTGGTATCAATCCGCATGGCTTCTGTTAAAATGCCAGTTGTTACAGCCCTCGTCTGAAATGTCATGTAGGAGCCATCGGCTGTGGCGGCCCCTGTAAACGCACAAGTTATGCCACCAAGACCATTTCCAGCCGTACCACCAGTCCAAAGCATCCTAGATCCAACACCAGCAGCGACCGCAGTTGGGTTCCAGATTTTTATTACATCGGCAATGTCAGCAGCAGTATGAGCAACAGTCAGAGGATGACTTGGCGTTGCTCCAGTACCTATTCCAACAAAGCCCGTGGTATTAATCCGCATGGCCTCTGCGCCGGATGTGGTAAATACCATCGGCAAATACGTACCAGCACCGCGAATACCAGACGCAATTGTCATCTGCGTAGCGCCAATGATGGTCATCTGCGCCGTTGCACCCGTTGTGAGCGCCGGGTCTGTTTCGAGTGACAGTTGTGCTACTGTGCCTGCTCCATTTGGAATAGCTGTAAGAGTCGTGTTCCCGTTTGTTGTACTTGACTGAAATATCGTCCGACTGGCAATAGTTGCACTGGAGAAATCCCCTGTGATCCGCCGAGCAGAGCCGCTCAGGGTGAGATTACCTGTCAGGACAGTATTTCCCGTTACTTGTAGCTGGGAAGTTGCATCATCTGTACTGGTCCCCAGCAGTAGCCTCCCCCACCAACGGCCGAAGGTGGTGCTGGAATTGCCGAGGACGGTGGTATTGGTGCCGAGGCCAACGGCAACATTCCCAACCACTACACAACCAGAATCACCAGCAGCTGACGCTCTGGAGAGTAGCCCTATAAAAACATTGCCTTCCCCTGTTGTGGTAGTTGTTCCAGAAAAAGCGCCTAAAGCCACATTGGAAGCACCAGTCGCGTCTGCAAGGGAGTTAAAACCAACGGCAGTAGAATAATCTGTAGTCGTTACAGAAGCAAGAGTGTTAAGCCCTATAGCTAAATTCCCATCACCACTTACATTAGTAACCAGCGTGTCAGTTCCAAAAGCTATATTGTCTCTACCAGAAGTTAGCACTGACAAGGCACCGGAGCCAACAGCCGTATTATCTCCACCAGAGCCAGTAGCAAGTGCTAGAGCCTTATAGCCGATAGCAATGCTCAGAGTACCGGTGGTATTCGCTTTGAGCGCCTGATACCCAATAGCTACGTTATAGTTCCCTGTCGTATTACCCGCAAGAGCCTGATAGCCAATAGCCACCTGGTTTAGGCCGGTACTGTTGCTCAGCAACGCCTGATACCCAAAAACTGTATTGGTAATCTGATCCCCACTTCCTAGACCCAGGGTCATTCCTCGGAAGTATGAATCACGGATAGGAGCTATCAAGGAATCTGTCAGATTGAGGCGATTCCCTGTAACGTCGCCAAACTCTACCAATGTCGTCAGAAAGCTGCCTGTTCCACTCCCAATCACGTCCCCTGTCAGGGTAATAGTCTGATCCCCGGTATTACTGCCGGACAGGTTGGCCGCCAGGATATTATAGACTCCCAGATCCAGGTCAGTAGTAGCCCCCAGGTATGGCACAAACCCCAGCGCCGTATTCAGGCCATTGACAGTACTGACCAGCTCCAGCAGCCAAGTGGCCCAGGGGGAAGTGACCACTAGGTCTTGCTTCCCCACCACTGGTAGCTGAGTAGGCGCCCCGATCAGTGCCATTAGAGTGTCCCTATGTCAATTTGCATCTCGATAGCCTTCATGTGAAAGGCAGTATCCGACTCGTGATGCAGCCGGTAGGCTCGGCGACTGAAGGTGCCGCACTTGTCCAACTGCGGCCTAGCCTTGGACAAGTCCACTGTCCTAGCAGCTGAGAACGTGGCATAATCATCATCACTGCAGGAGACGGACAGGGTCGACCCACTTGTCTGGTCCCCTATAAACTCCAGCATAGATATCATCTTCTTCCGTCTGGTATTCAGATCCGCATTCGGGGTATAGATATCCACTGGGATAATCGCCCCAGCATCGCTAGTAAAGACATTATCCACCTCATAAACATTCCCATTCGTCATATGCTGCATCAGGGCGACAGTAGTATTTCCGAAGGTGGTGGCAGCAATGGGGAAGTAATTATAGCTGGCATCTGTCCAGTACGCCCACAGCCCCTCATCAATATCCAGGACCAGGGTAAAGCCGGTGCCAATACCTGTCCCGGCGGAGGTCGAGGTGATGGCATAGAAACGATGGCCGAAGCCTCTGAACGTCCAGCTATGAGTAATCGCCGGACCACCTACATTATTCAGAATCTTCTCAATCGCTTTGTTGGAGACTCTGGTCGGCTGTGTATTAACCATCTTCATGACAGTCAGGGAGGCGGATTTATTCGCCGCCACCCAAAACAACTCTCCGTCTATTTCCTGGACTGACTCGGCAGATGCACAGCCCCAATTCAACTTGGCCGGCAGATTCGGACTCAGGGGACTGCCAGTCGCATTCCCGGCATCCCAGAAGAACTCCGTTGACCAGCCCTTAAAGGCGACGATGAAGGTGTTCTGCTGGGCCAGGGCCACCCCCTGGTCGGACTCGATCTGGGCAGTAATACTATTCAGGACAGGCCAACTGGTCGGATCATTTAGATCACTTCCGCGGATAATCCCCGCTGAGTCCATGACATACATCGTCCCGTTCAGATATGCCGCTCCCTTTACAAGGGAGGTCGGGTAATTCCCATCCGTCACCTGGGCAAAGGCACTCCCATCATAAGTAAAGGCATACGAGCCATTCATCAGAAAGAGCCGTGGAGTCCCACCCTTAGACTGATTAAAACGGTACGAGCCATTGGCTCCATCTACCGTAGCCAGAGCCGTTCCGTTCTTATAGAACGTCGTCCCGGCGACCATGTAGATATCCCCCAGCCAGTGCCACATTCCCCGAGCATCCCCGGTGACATTGGTATAGAGAGCACTTAACCCTGGCCGCTTATAAACCCAGTAGTCCCCCTCAGACACCATCTCCCCATAGGCGTTTATCATCCGGGAATCCAGGTTCGAGAGGGTACTTCGGTTATTCAGAGACTCGACCATTGGAAACCTGATCGGCATTGCTACTGACGGAGACTGTGCCATTATCCGTGCCTCCCCTGCTGGGACATATCAGGAGCAAAGGTGGTTGATGTATCCTCCACGTCCCAGTTCTCCAGAGCCGTTCGGTAGATGCTGGCCTTCTGGGCGCATCTGTCCATAATAGCCTGGGGTTGGCCCGTTGCCAGCTCATCAGCCAACGCCCACCGAAGGAATATATACCACTCACTTGGAAAGTTAATAGTATCCGTCGTCAGGATGGCATTGGTGATCTGCTGCTGCTGGACGACGTGGACTGTCCCCAGGGCTGCCGTAGCATCTGGCACCAACCACAGGGAGAGTCTCAGGCTGGAAACCTGCTTATCTACAAAGTAGGAATTGACTTGCCCAGTCTGAGTCACCTGACTTAGTTGGGTGTACTCCCGCCAGCTCAGCGGCCTCAACGGCCTCCTGATGCCGGTACTGTCCTGGTAATAGCACTCCAATATCCGGAGAGGTTTGGGACCTGGAGATGTAGTCAGCATATACAATGCTGTACCGCTTACCAGTGTTATACTGTAATCCTGATTCGTCCATAGTTTCAGCCCCTGTGTCTGCTCAAAATTAATAATGTCATTCAGGCGACTGATCGCGTCAGCAATCTGCGCCGCATTCGGGTCAGACCCCTCCTGCAGATAACCGGCATCCGCATAGGCCTGCCGAATCATTCGGTCTATACTGTTATATACAGGAGGCATCTTTTACTCCTTAATGAGAATGCCGATTAGTGGGAAGAGATCCCCTGGAGACAGGGAGCAGTCACCCAGGTCGTCAATGCCGAGGGGCTCTACTGCCAAGACCACCTCCTCTTGCTGCAGTTCCTGGAAGCCTTTCTGGAAAGCCTGCTCTTTCTCAGGCGTTTCGAAGTCATACTTATTTCCCTCTGCCGCCTTCCGGCCGAACTCCTCTAGCAGCTTTATCCGATTCTCATCATAGACCATCATGTCTACTGCGATGAGCTTCAGCGCCTTGGCTACTCGGAAGCTGGCTTTTACCGGCAGCTTCGTTCCGGCGAGAGTTTGCATTGCTGACTGGGCATTCACAACGTCGATCAATTTCATGTCTTACTCCTGGCTGGTTATGAGGCAGTACCGCTGCCCCGGTCGGTTTTATAAAGCAACTAGCAGATTTCTAACCCCATCAAAATAGGTAGTGATCTGGTGAGCACCCCCATTTACCCGCAGGTAGACAGGATTACTAGCATCGTTGGTGACTGTTATTCCGGCTGTTCCAGCAACGTAGATATTGAAGGTAGTGCTATTCCCATTCAAGTACGTAGTAAAGCCAGTGTCGAAATTAATAGTCGAAGCTGTGTACAATGCTCCAGTTTTCGTAATAACAAACTGCGAAACCAGACTGTCATTCATCAAGTTGAGGAAGTTAGTAACCATCCCTCCCTCAACGGCGGCGATGGCATTGTGGTACTGTCCTGTCCCCCCATCCCCAGAGTTGAAGTACATACCTGAGGTACTTTTCCCCCCATACGCCGTGACATTGATGCCGTATTTAGAAGTGGTTGTGTTGAAGGTAGCTTGGTTTGTACCACTATAGTTATCAATCTCAATCTCTAGGGCACAGGCCAGACCATCAGAACCACTACCGGAACCAAAGCTGATACCGGCATGTACAGCCCAGAGCCTACACGTTGTTACTCCAGAACCTCCCCTGGCCCAACTCTGCACCCCAACGGCATCACGGAGGATGGTCGTCCCGGTAGATGGGTCGTCACAGGTGATGGAGAAATATCCAGCCATCTTCTCGTAGCTGGCGGCACTCGCCGTAGCAGCACAAACGGCGGAGACACCGAGGCTTGCTTGGTTGGCGCTGCCTGCTACACCACTCCCAGTAAAGGTCAGCGCCTTGTTGACGATCAAGGCTGAGTAGCCTGTTCCCGTAATAGCTCCATCAGATGGGGTTGTTCCATCAGTAACCGATGCCCTGATAGTATTGGAAATGGTCCAGGTATTAGCCCCGGTAAAGGTATTGGTAGAAGCCATGCCAGCATAATCAACTCCAGCAACGCCGGCACTAATAGCTGTCCCATTTCCCTTCAGCATCCCGGTAATCGTCGTCCGAAGGGTGAGGATGGGGGTAGCGCCACCTGACGATGTACCGCCGAGGCCATTAGAGCTGGCGACAGAGATGGAGGTAACTGTTCCACTGGATGGAACTGCCCATGTCCCATCGCCCCTGAGGAATGTGGTAGTAGGAGAGGCAGCCGTTGAAACAATATTCCCAATCGGCAGGAAGCCGCTCACATCCGCCGTGAGGGAGACAGCACTAAAAGTCGGAACCCCGGCGGCATTGCCATGGAGTACCTGCGTACTCGTCCCAACGGCGACCAGGGTTAAAATGTCTGCCCCGCCATTCCCCAGGACCAGGTGGAAGGCAGTCAGATTTCCACTGATATTGGTGACTGTCCCGGCACCTGCCGGCGTTGCCCATGTCCCGTCACCACGCCAGAAGGTACTGCCAGAGGCGCTGGTTCCACTATTCAAGTTGGTCACTGGAAGATTTCCAGATACATCAGCTGTCAGGCTAACCGCGGCAAAGGTGGGCAGACCGGCGGCATTGCCATGCAGGACGGTGGTAGTTGTCCCTAGGGATGCCAGTACCTTTACATCTGTCGTCCCGTTTCCTACTACAATGGCACTGGCCGTCAAAGCTCCGCTGGTGGCAGTTACAGTACCTGCCCCTGCTGGAGTTGCCCAGGTTCCGTCCCCCCTCCAGAAAGTTGTTGCACTGGCCAAGGTGCCACTATTGAGGTTCCCTACTGGGAGATTCCCAGTTACATCAGCCGCCAGGTCAACGGCACCAAATGTCGGAGCACCTGCTGCATTACCGTGCAGAACCGTCGTCGTCGTCCCCAGGGAACCCATGACAATCGTATCGACAGTCCCATTCCCCAGCATGATAGCATTTGCCGTCAGGGTGACTGCCGTCGTGACATTACCAACCGGGACAGCCCAGGTTCCATCCCCTCGCCAAAAGGTGGTGGCTCCAGCACTTGTCCCGCTATCCAGGTTAGTAACCGGCAGGTTCCCAGATACATCGGCTGTTAGACTGACGGCGCCGAATGTGGGAAGTCCGGCGGCATTACCATGGAGCACAGTAGTCGTCGTCCCCAGGGATGCCAAGACTTTAATATCCGTCGTCCCATTGCCGACCACCAGGGCACTCGCTGTCAGCGCTCCAGAAGTGGCTGTAACAGTTCCACTCCCCGTCGGAGTCGCCCAGGTTCCATCGCCGCGCCAGAAAGTCGTCGCGGAGGCACTTGTCCCGCTGCCTAGATTCCCCACCGGCAGATTCCCTGTTACGTCCGTGGTCAAATCCACCTGACCAAATGACGGATTCAGGCCGGTATGGCCGCGGAGAACCTGCCCATCAAGACCACTCAGGACAATGGCATTCACCGAGGTAGAGTCACTCAGTCCGAGGTTGGCCAAGAGCTGGGCCTCAGTGATGGGGGGATTCAGACTCGCATCCCCCATCACTGAGAAAATTGCAAGATTTACTGCATTAAGCCAGGCGGCTGATATCACCGGACCACTCTGGTCGACAAACGTGGTAGAAGCGGTCATGCTAGTGTCCTATCAAGGCAGGTAAAAGTTGTCAGTTCCTGGAATACTACATCCCGGTGTTGCATAGCCGGGGATTGCTGTGGAGCCTAGGGGAGTGCAAAAAAGCACAAATGTCTCATTCTCAGGCTGGCTCCATGGCACTGGCTGATTATCAGGAACTGCCCGGACAAAGTCCTGTGGATGCCGGGGTTCCCAATGTTCCGGGCAGACGTAATATCCTTGCCAATGCCTCTTCATCTGGCTGGCCTTCATCTTCCTGCCGCATTCGTAGCAGGTTGAGTTCCAGTCGCCGGAGGAATAATAGTCTGCTCGTCCCATGTCAGGCCTCGTACAGCTTGATGAAGTGGATGGTGATGGTGAAGTTCTGCGTCGTGCCTGGGATAAAGCCAGTCGTACTCAGCTCAACACTTCCATCATAGCCGGCCAGGGACTGGTCTGGATGCCAACCACCATACTGGTCGGAGTGAATCCTCCCCTGCCCTGCCAAGGCATACATCTGCTGGGGAATCGTTGCATGCCAGTGGAGATTCACCCCCAAGTCGTTGGAAATCGACCACTCGACACTATTAGCCCGCAGACCCACCAGAGTATTATGCACATCATTGTTGGTAAAATCCTGCAAGGCAACTGCAGGAACCGCCGAGGCATCGGAAGAGTCCAGAATCCCCGTAAGCTTTACCACAGCATTACGGGGTCCTTCCTCTGCGATTCTCATATCAAGAGAATTGGCCACAGAGGATTCTCCTTACTGGCCAGACAGACGCTCAGCATACCCCAGCTCGAATTCGAAAGCTGGCTGGGCGGCTAGAGCGACACCAAAGATGGCAAGTTGGAAATTCCAACCAGGGGCGATGATGATTGGGCCGCAAGGGAGGGTGAGATTCTTGATAGCTGAGGCACCCAGGACGTTCGTCGGACCTGATACATCACCGAAGGTGAATAGCCACTGATCGCCAGGCAGCGGGATACTGCCTTGGATCTGGCCGCGACCCAGGAGGCGCTGGTTAGCCGTCGGGATTGTGACAGCATTAGCGCCGAAGTAGATCAGGGCGTTGGACTGATTGCTGCTATTCGGATTGACATTCAGTGGGTTGATCTGCGTCCCACCAGAGTTCCAACGGGCAGTGTTGTCCAGCCGAAGACTGTAGTGAGCACTGGTGCAGCTGGTCCAAGCCTGGCTGCCAACCGGCTGCAAGAGACGCAGGTATTTCAAATAAATCGTCTTTGCCGTTGGGTCGGTGGCTACCCCCCTGTTCTGAATATACAGGACA
>Ga0172380_10004869_pt1 | contig 16830 bp, 24 predicted proteins | sample Leawe162metaG_FD_119747 | JGI IMG/M metagenome (GOLD analysis project Ga0172380, IMG submission 119747) | Leachate microbial communities from a municipal landfill in Southern Ontario, Canada - Leachate well 162 metaG | ecosystem: Engineered > Solid waste > Landfill > Unclassified | place...
ACGCGAGCCACCGCAGAGCGTCACGGTCTTCTGATCCAAGTGCCGACCCGTTTCCAGGAAGTACTTGAGCTCAAAAATCCGTTGCTCCAGTAGTGTCACCGTTTTGATCTGACGGCTGGCGAGATCGTCGGCCGAGAGGTTTCTCAACTCCTCGTCCGCTTCTTCACCACCCCGAATCCAGATGGCGTAAGAGCCGTCCTTGTTCGGGTCGCGATCGTTTTTCGAGATCGCCAGGTCCAGATCATTGGTGTACCGCCAGCACGGAAAGTGCTTTTGGTTGACCACGTCGTAGACCAGGTTGAGGCTGACCCCCTTCGGAATCAGCAACAGACGGTCAAACCCAGCCCGCTTGGCTGGAATCCGCACCCCAGAAAAGTCCACGGTCAAACCGAAGACCTTCTGGTAAAAGCGTTCCCAGTCCTTGATGACCGAGTCGCCCAGGTCGCTCTGGCGTGGGAAAATGTTCCCGATCTGACTGATGATCTCGCCCTTACGAGAGAGAACATCCGTCGCCGACTCGAAGGTCAATCCATTCGGCACGCCTTGAGCGAGCAGAGAGAGGATTTCCTTCAACTGTCCGAATGTTGCTGGACGAACTACTGCTTGGGCTGTCTCCTTTTTCATGGAGCTATCCCTTTCTATTAGTGTGCTTTTTCTTCTTGGTTTTTGGATTATCGACTATCGTCGAGTCCTTAACCACCTGCCTACTATTATACACCCAAACGATTTAAAAGTCAAGCTTTATGATAATTTCTATTTCACAAACTGATCAGTGTTGACTCGGCGGTTTTGGACTTTAATATCACTTTCGATTTCACCATCTTTGACGCGGATGATTCTTTCAGCATACTCGGCAGTGTAGGTTTCGTGGGTAATCAACACAATCGTATGACCACTTTCTTGATTTAATTTCTGAATGATTTCAATAACTTGCTGGCCACTTTTTGAATCAAGGTTTCCCGTTGGTTCATCGGCGAAAATCACATCGGGAGTACAAACCAAAGCCCTAGCAATCGCCACCCTCTGCTTTTCCCCACCCGAGAGCATACTGGCCTCGTGACTCAAACGATGAGACAGGCCAACTGATTCAATTGCCTTGGTCGCCAAGGCCGTCCACTCGCGTTCTGGTTTATCCGAATACAACAATGGTAATTTCACGTTTTCCAAAACGGTTGAATGCGCCAGTAAATTAAAAGATTGAAAAACAAAACCCATTTTCTGATTGCGGATTTTGGCGATTTCTTCCGGTTTATAATTTTCGATATTCTTACCATCAAAAATATATTCCCCGTGTGTATGATCGTCTAACAAACCCAACATCTGCAACAAAGTGGATTTTCCCGAACCAGATGGACCCATGATCGCCACGAATTCGCCTTTATTAATGGAAAAAGACACACCCTTGAGGGCCTCGGTTTTCACACCTTCATTATCATAAACCTTGCCGATTTTTTTGACTTCGATGATGGGCATTGGCAAATTTAAATTAAATTTTTGGATTAGTGACAATCAATTCACCTTCGACGATACCAGAAACTATTTCTGTCATACCATCTGAACCTTTTAGACCGACGACAATTTTTTTCTCAACAGTTTTTTGTGGGTCAATTGGATCTAGAATGAAAACATATTTTCCATCTGTTTTAGAAATAATCGCTCGACTAGGAATAATCAAGACTTCAGTTTTTTCGGCCGTTAAAATATCCAAGTTCGCCGTCATCCCCGATCGAATTCTCTCGTCGGCTGTTGGGAACTGAAGGGTGACTTTGTAAGTTGGCACACCGTCAATCACGGTCGCGGCTGGATCAATTTTGATCACCAAGGTCTCAAATTCAACATCGTCGCCATATGCATCGAGCGTGGCTTTGGCTTTATTACCAATTTTAATTTTCGCGATATCAGCCTCAGGAACAAAAGTTTCCACTTCATAACTGCCGTAGGAAATAACGGAAATGGCTTTCTGGTTGGCGGGGACAATTTCACCCAACTTGATTGGAATATCAGTAATAACACCGGAAATCGGCGAACGAATAATAGTCTTGGCGAGCTCCGCTTCGGCACTAGCCACCTGTGCCAAGGCATATTCCACACTTGCCTCTTCGGCTAAAGAACTGCCTTCAGCGATTTGATCAGACAGACCAGCTGTTTTGTACTGATTGTATGAAGTCGTCAAAGTATCGATTGCGGTATTGATACTGGTTCGAGCGGTTGAAACATTTAATTTCCAAGTATCAATCTGTGTTTGTGATTGTCCTGATTCATCAGTGTTTAAACCATTGACTGCCTCGGCACTTTTATCAAGCAAAGCCTTGATTTGATTTAAATTAGTTTTCGCTAATTGATAATTAGTTTCGACATCAAGCGAAATATCGGTCTTCTTAAAAATTCGATTCCAGGCCTCTAGCATTTCCACCACGTCATCTTTACCTTCTTCAATATCTTCTTGCAAAAAAGTATCGGTACTAAAAGCTAATCTAGCATTATATCTCACTGGATCATTAAACAAAGAAAATATTTTATTGCGCACCGCATCATCGGCTTTGGTATAAGAATCTTTAACAGAGTTGACCAAGGAAATTTTTGCTTGCGATAGACTCAAAGCGCTTTGATCGGCGGAATTACCGAGAGCCGCCTTGGCTTTTTTTAAATTCGCTTTGGCTTGATCCAAATTTGCTTGCAAATCCGCGTTGGAAACAGAAGCCAGATACTGACCAGCCGAAACCCTATTACCAACAGCAACAGAAAGAGTCGCGACTTTACCACCGCGCTCAAAAGCTAAATCAACCTCCGACAAGGGCTTCACATTACCAGTCACACTGACTTCAGCCTTCAGAGCACCGATTTCGGCTTTTACTGTTTTAAATTCTTCAGGTGCTGAATTACCTTTGATTAGAAAAAAGGCAATGGAAATTATTATTAAAATAATAATCGTAGACCAAATTTTATGATCTTTAACCCAACTCCAAATATTAGTTATTTTTTTTCTCATGGTGTCCCTATTATAACATAAAAGGGGCGAACTATTTAAACCATCGGGCAAATATACCGGCCGGCAAGAGGCGTTCAGTTTTTGCCTCAGCAATAGTGAGTTCCCCGCTTTCAATTTCACCGCCTAAATTTTGAGTAATACTTTTCAAACCATTTTCATAAGCAATCGCCGAATAGCCCGAGGCATAACCGTTGACGATAATAAAAAGCGGTTCGTCAGACAAAATTTCTCGGCACATAGCTAGAAGTTTAATCAGATCTTCTTCAATTTTCCAAACTTCGTTTTTCGCTCCATGACCAAAAGCCGGCGGGTCCATCACAATCGCGTCATATTTATTTCCTCTTTTTATTTCTCGCGCCACAAACTTTTTCGCATCATCTTCAATCCAACGCACTTTTTTGTCAGTCAAACCAGAAAGCTCGGCGTTTTGCTTCGCCCAAGTGATCGCACTTTTGGAACCATCCACATGTACCACCTCGGCTCCCGCGGATAAGCCCGCCAAAGTTGCGCCACCAGTATAGCCAAATAAATTTAACATTTTAATCGGTCGGCCAGCGGTTTTAATTTTTTCTTTAATCCAAATCCAATTACTTTCTTGTTCCGGAAAAATTCCCACATGCTTGAAAGGTGTCGGCTTGATCATGAATTTCAAATCGCCCATCTCTATCTCCCACTCTTTTTTCATCTCTTCTTTCATTTTCCACTTGCCATTTTCTTTCTCCTTTAAAAAAGAAGCGTCAGCCTGTTTCCACAGCTGCTCGGTCAAATTTTTCGGCCACAAAGCTTGCGGATCAGGACGTCGCAAAATATATTGGCCGTATCGCTCCAGCTTTTCCCCCTCACCCGAATCGATGAGTTCATAATCTTTACTTGGTTTGGTTGTAAGTATTTTTGGGTTTGTCATGTTTTGAATCATATAATATTTTTACTTTTTGTGCTAATTTAAAACCGTTTCCGTGTCTTAACATTCCCCAATATGAAAAAACTACTGCTTCTTTCTGGTCTTCTTCCAATTTCCTAAACATTCTCCATTTAGTCGAAGTCCTTAAGACACGATGATATGGAAAATGTATCCAACCGAGAAAATCTACGCCCGAAGAAAAGGTTTTGATGAACACTTTGTTGGGATGTAATTCCAATTTTAATTTTTCATATAAAAATTCTTTGATTTTTGGTAGGATATTTTCCAACTCATCCTTACCTCTGGACATAAAAACAAAATCATCAGCGTAACGAATATAATGTTTTATTTTTAGTTTATGTTTTACGAATTGATCAAGTTCATTTAAATAAATATTGATTAATAATTGAGAAGTTAAATTACCTAGAGGCAGACCTTTTCCAATATTTGTACTGGAGAAACTTTTGATGATATTTCTGAGTAACAATAGTAATTCGACATCTTTAATACTTTTCTTTAAAATCTGAAATAGAGTCGCTTGATCGACGGAGGCAAAACACTTTCTGATATCACATTTTAAGACCCAAACGATTTTAGTCTTATTTTTACTGACCTGAGAATAATATTCTTGAAATTTTCTTATGGCTTTATGCTGACCCTTTTTTAATCGACAAGAATAGGAATCGGGAATAAATTTACGATCAAAAAAAGGATATAGAATTCGGTAGATGGCATGATGCAGTAATCTATCTCGCACAGTAGCTTTGTGAATATCTCTCGGTTTTGGGTCGTTTATTTTGAATTGTTTGTAGACACCATGATTATATTTCTTATCTTTCAAATCTGAATACAAAGAAAAAATATTAGCCATTAATCTTTGTTTGAATTCCAAGACATCGCCTTTTTTTAATTTATTTCTCGAAAATTCTCGCCAGGCTAATAGTAAATTATCAACCGATATGATACGATCGTAGGCATGAATCAGAATTTTTCGAGTAACTATAAAGTTACCCCCCCCCCACGCAGATTTGTCGATTATTACTAGTCTGAAAGAGGCTTATTTGATTTGGATTACTTATTTCGTCCATATTCCTAATATACACAAATATTCCCTGGGTGAAAATACCAGCAAACTATTTGTCGAAGCAATCGAGATGACAGTCTATGCTGGTTTTTTATCTCGAGAGGAAAAATTGCCTTATGTTAAAATTGCGGTCAGGAAAGTCGATACGATAAAAGTCTTTTTGCAATTAATTTGGGAAATGAATATTTTGATTGATAAGCAGTATATTGCAATTTCAGAAAAATTAGATACGGTCGGTAAAATGCTCGGTGGTTGGCATAATAATTTAGTAAAACCACTCGAGCAAACTCGAGGTAAACAAAACTCCCCGAGCAAAAAGCAAGGGGAGAAATGAAGAGATTAGCGAAGGCCCCCAAACCACCAGTTGTCGTTCCAGTCGTTGTCGTTGCGGTTGACGTTCACGTTCCGCTCGTCGTTCCACCGGTTGAAGGTCGCGTAGTTTGTATAAAGTGCCATCGAGATCACCACCCATCGAATAATCTCAAGGTTGAATTTAATACGGTATCTAAAATACCAGAGCACTCTATACCAAGTATCTTCATTTTTTGTCAAAGTCATAACATAAATCCTCCGTCTCAAGTTTTTTAAACCATCGACGTTCTCAATTTATGGATACTGGATTCGGCGGCAACAAGCTCATCACCTGTTACTTATACTCGCCTATTACCGAGATTATTTTATCACACATTGTAAAACCCCACACGTGATGTGTGAGGTTCCGATTTTGAAACTCTGTCGGAAGAGGTTTAGTGGGGATACCACAATTTTTCGAAGTCAAGTTCTAAGTCTCAAGGACCAGAACTAAGTGACCAGGACCAAGCGCTACTTGCGAAGGCCCCCAAACCACCAGCCGCCGCCCCAGCCGCCGTCGTTGCGGCCGACGTACACGTGCCGCTCGTCGTGCCACCGGTCGAAGGCCGCGAAGGACCAGTTACCATTGGCATCCTTCCAATGAGTGCCATTCGGATGGTCATCAGCGAAGGCGGGATCCGCCTCGTTGACGGCCGCGAGGGAGTACGGATCGGCAGGCTTGAGGCCGCGCAATTCGAATTCCTTTTCGAGGTCATCGTCCGAGATGTAACCGTTGCGTTCGGTCAGATCGGGCTTGAAGAACACGACTTCCTTCTTGCCACCACTGCCTTTCGGCATGTTGATGACAACGACTTCGTCCGTGTACTGCTTCCGACCCGTGGCGTTGAGTGCCTCTTGAGGCTTGCGGCCAATGTCGACGTCGACAACCCGAACGATCAGGTTACTGACGGCCTCGACGTATTTACGAACCACGGCGACGAGGTCGTCAGTGAGCGAGCGTCCCTTGGTCTCGATGACCATTTGGATTGCTTCGCTTTGAAAACCTGCCTTACGAAGACCGGTCGTCAAGAAGTCACTGATTCGGCCCGCCTGTGCTGCTGTCATCTTGGATGGGTTCATGGTTTTTGTGGCCATGGCTTCATCCTTTCTTTTTTGTGGTGCTGTTCCCGATATGGAACTTAGGGCTAGACCTGTTTGGTTTTGCCACAGCTTTCAGAGGATTTGTAAAAAACCCACTAAAAGCTGTGACAAAATTGCTTTTTTCTAGTCATTATATTAAGGTACTTATTCTTCTTGTATTATACCATACCTGACCTAAAAAAGCAAGCCAAAACGGTGATGCATATATTATATCCTTATTTTAAGCCACTTTCACCGCTCCCTCTCTCAACACTTCTATCTCATCATCCTTGATCCGAACAAGTGTGGACGGCAATGACTCCAGATTACCACCATCTTCATAAAAGTCCACTGTCGAACCAAAATAGACATGTGCTTCCGCAATATTTTTTGCTGGCGCTTCCCCCTCCGGATTAGCACTCGGTGCCACCAGCGGCCCGGTTTCTTTTAGCAAATCAATCAGATCTTTCTTGTCTGGGAGGCGAAAAGAGAGAGTCGGAGACATTACCACACTCACTTTTCCAGGCCAGTATTTTTTTAAAAAGTTTTTTGTCACGTCGGAAACTTTGATATCAAATAATTTAAGATCATCGAGAGAAGAAATCAGCACAATAAATCCTTTACCGTCTGAACGATTCTTTATTCTGCTAATATACTCCACAGTTTTAGGCAAATCCGCACGACCAACCAGACCGTAAATCGTATCAGTTGGAATTACTCCAATGCCACCGGCTTTCAGAATTTCAATATTTTATTTTTTCATGGTTTAAAAACTATAACAGATAGTGTGATATAATAAAAGGATGGAACCAAACAATGAAGAACGGTTTAAAAAGTTAGAAGAAAAAATTGAAAAAACTTACATTTCAGTTGAAAAAACTCGAAAGTATTTTCAATGGACTTTGATTATCACTGTCGTTATTGTAGTCTTACCACTAATCTTAATGTTATTCGCCATTCCCTCTTTCATTAGCACCTATTCAACCATGCTTGGCGGTTTAACTTTATAGCTCGACTATTTCATTACACTATAAACGCTTGGTAATTCCAGGCCGAGCGCCCAAGCGGAAAAACCGCGCAAATTATTTTCTTTAATTAATTTAATTTTCTGGGCGACACTTCTGGCGTTTTCATACCAGATAGTATAGCCCTTCCCCTCTTTCCAAAAATGAAAATACGGCGCTTGCTCTTTCTCATCGAAATAATAATTCACTTTGTATTTCTTCGTCACGTTATCAATCCCCTCGACACCCCCAACCCCCACCCTTTTGCCATCCAAATGTCGCCACTGCCAATAATAAAGTCCAAAACCTAATGAAATTTTATTAGCGGGTATTTTTGTTAAACTAAAATCAATAACCTGATTAAGCCAATCGTAACCAGCGATTGGTCCAGAAGAATTTGGATCATCATAGGACATCAAACTGATAAAATCAGTACTCGACGCCAAACGCGCATAATCATAGACACCAATAATCCTCTCCCATAAATTTTTGGGGTAGTCGGTTGGGTTTTCAGAGATTTGAGAAATCACTGCAACACTAAGTTTTAAATTATTTTTTTGAAAGACTTGGTAAGTGCGGTCGATAAAAGCAGAAAATTTATCGCGATAAGGTAAATCCATTTGTTCAAAATCAATTTGCCAGCCCCAATAGTTGAAACTTTGAGCTTCCAAAACAAGGCTGTTTATCAAAACTTCCTGAGCCTTAATATCATCCAAAAAAAGCTTACTGGTCGTGGCATTAAAGCTTCCGTTAGTCAGCAGTGGCATGACTTTAATGTTATTTTTCTTAGCAAAAGCCAAGAGATCCGGCTTCACACTGCCGAATAAAAAACCTTCTTTGTCGGTCATGTAATTTTGAGGTGCGAAAATATCAATCTGACCAGGGTGAGCAAAAAAAGACTGCCGAGCGTTTGGCCCTTCACGGAAATAAAACAGACGTTCATAAGTCGCGGCTTCAACCACATTCAAGAAACTAAAAAATGAAGCGAGGAGAAAAATTGTCATGCAAAACTTTTTGAGCATAATTTTAATGTCCTAAAAACTTAGCTAAGTACATGATGACAATACCGAGAATGAAAATCAGAAAGGAAATAATAGATTTTTTCAAGTTAGTTTCTTTTTTAATCTCCGGCATCAAATCCGAAGCGGCGATATAGACAAAGCCACCGGCCGCGAAAGGCATCAGAAATGGAAGAAAACTCGCCAAAGATGAAAATAAAAAGTAGCCAACAATTCCGCCGATTACCACGGTGAAAGCGACGAGATAATTTAAGAGTAAGGCGGTTTTTCTTTTAAAGCCGGCGTAAACTAGCACACCATAATCCCCGATTTCTTGCGGTATTTCATGAATAGCGACGGCAATGGTGGTGGCGATACCTAGTCTAATATCCACCATGAAGACGCTGGCAATCACGAGTCCATCAATTAAATTGTGAATACTATCCCCGACCAAATTCATATAACCAAAAGTGTGGACGTGGCAATCCGATTCATGACAATGCCGCCAATGTAAAACTTTCTCGATTAAAAAGAAAAAAATAAAAGAAATTAAAAAGGTGCCGAAGACTGAGTCAATTTCGATCATTTCTGAAGCTTCTGGTAGTAAGTGTAAGAAAGCCCCACCCATCAAAGTACCGGCTGATAGAGAAACAAGAAAAACTAACACCTTATCTAAGACTTCTTTTTTAAAAAACATAAACAAAACCGCCACCCAGACGCAGAGGGTGATCAAAAATGTAGCAAGAATGATTGATAATAAAGTCATGAGATTATTTATACCATATTTAATAAATTTAATCTCCTCCTGTAACGAAATTAATTATTGCACGGCTATATTTGGTAGCTTTATTAATTAATAATTAACTATTATGACAACTGTAATAAACAACCCGGGAGAAAATCGAGGTGACGGGGCAAGTAGTGGTGCGGGGGTAGTGATTGGTGCAATTATTGTGCTTTTGGTCTTAATCATCGCGACTGTTCTGGCCCTACCATATATTCGCCAGCGTCTTGCTACCAACTCTGAACCAGCAGTAAATAATTCCGTGATCAACGTTCAACTACCCGGCGCAACAACGACGGTGAGATAGTTTAATGGTATATAAAAAATGGGCGCCCTTGTTAGAGCGCCCTTTGTCGACAAAAACTTCCTTACTCTCGCTTACTTCTTGAGAAAGAGAATACCTTGAGCAACACGAAACTCCCATTCTCCACCTAGTGAATTTAGGGAAACTCGTATTTCGGGAGCGACCGTCCATCGTCCCACCACCTTGAACAAGACGAATGTGGCATCAAGTGGTAGTACCCTTCTGGCCGCATCGAGATGTGGAGTCTTGTCATCTCGCAAAAAGATCTTGGCCTGCACACTTAAACCCGCTCCGTCTCCTTCTTCCTCTTGGTCACAGGGCCTAAATACGAATGAGACCTGTCCCAGCTCATAGAGACGATGGCCGTTTCTCAGTGCCAATAGAACCATCTCTTGGCAAGTCTTAACGGCGAGCATTGTTGACTCGGTCACTTTCACGGTACTGCTTTTCTTCACTGCTTTCTCCCATTTGGGGATTTCGATAGAATATCTACCGAGTTGCCGTTTGAGCAACAATTTATTCGGAAATAATTCTGAACAAATTGTTGCCAAAAAAGCAACCTTCAAAGAGCAAGACCACTACTAAGTAGTTAATCATAAATCAATATCCTGTCAAATCAGTGTAGGTCCCGACACACCTCAATGACTTTCTTTGCGACAAGTTCTTTTTGCTCGTCACTTAATGTCATCATAGAATTCTCAAGTCTAGCAAGAAAATAATCGTCGCTAATTATATAAGCGGAAATTAACTCGGTAATATCCTCGAGTGTTTCCATCTTTAGATGTCCCGATCTTTTGCTTTGTTCTTTATATATAGATTCCACACTTAATGGATTCACTGGTCCGATACCGGAAAGTAAAGCGTAGAGCTCAATATAAGGAATCATACTATCAGGAATGTTATTCTCTCCATTTAAAAAATCAACTAATGATTTTTCATAACCTTTCTCTGTCTGAAACGCATGGGCAAGTTCGTGAGCTAATTTTACAAACCTTTGCTCCTCAGGACTAACAGTTCCCATATTCCAACGTTTAACAAGTTCATCTGAGTATGGCTGTGCACCTATTCTAACTGTATTAAGATTATTCTCCCTATGTGTGACAGACGCAGAAGAGTTTTCATCAAAGAAAACTTCTGTTTTATGGAGTTTCTGAATTAGCCGATTTAAACGCAAAGTCGGATCACCTTCAGAAAATAATCTGAGTGGCTCGGCCAGTAAGGAAATATTTTGGCCTTCAAATTTATTTTTCATAACAAAAGTCTAACACGGTAGAGCTAAGAAATCCAAGTCGAGTAAAACTTTATTTCTAAACAAACACTGGGTGACCATCCGGGGTCGAACCGGAACTTATTCCTCCACAGGGAATCGTGCAGGGCCGCTACACTATGGTCACCATCATTTCTAACAATTTCCTCTCCTCTAATCTATCATAATGTACCAAGGAATGGCAATTGAAGCATAGCCAGACCAAATTCGCTACTTTGTTATTTTTTCGATTCTTATCTATATGATGTACAACCAAAACTCTCTTATCTTTTTCTCCACAAAGTCTACACCTTATCAAAGTGGAGTTTTTCTCCAAAATTCTTCTATACGTATGATCTCCACCCTTCCAGCTCGTGTGTTTTTGACCAGAAAATTCTACGTTACGCCATTTTGTCTGACACGATTTATCACAAAAAAATTTACCACTTTTAGAACGCTTAATCTTTGACAACATTCTATAAGTTTTCTTGCCACAAATATCACAGCTAACTAACTTTCCGTTTTTATCACTGAAATGACATTCCCTTGAGCAATATTTACCGAATCCAATTTTAATAAAATATGGTTTTACATAAAAATCTTTACCGCATTTTTTACATTTAGAATTTGGCATTATATTTATTTATAATTATGAACCAAATGATGACAGTTTCTGCACATCCAAACTAAATTTCTCAAATTATTATTTTGCCTATTGTGATCTATGTGGTGCACTGACAAGATTCTTTTATCATTTCGGCCACACCTAACACATTCACATTTTAAGGAGCTCCTCTTCATCACTGCCTTATAAGAGGCTTTCCCTGTAGTCCAGTTCGGGTGATTAGCTCTAGATTGTATTTGACCTAAAACAATATTGCTACACTTCTTACCACAGAAGAACTTCTTATTTTTCGAGGCTCGCACCGCTCTCATCGCCTTGTATATTGGTTTCTGACAATTAGCACATTTAGTGTAAATTCCAAGCTTTCTGGCTTTATAGTGGCAACTTTTGGAACAATAATGATGCTTAAAATAACGGACCTGGGACAATTTGCGTTTAAAAGATTTATTACATACCTCACATAAAATCTTTTCCATATAAGATATTATACACTATAGGGTGTAGCAATGTAAACATACAGCTCTGTGGATAAGAAGATTACTTATATTTTGGAGCCGTTTCTCTCACTCCACTTTTATGGGCCGAATGTCTAGCTAAAGCATATAGGACACTAGACAGACGATTCAGATAAGCCAAAGTTTCAGGTTCGATTTTGACTAGATTTTCCTCGGCCACCGCCACCACTCGCCTTTCTGCTCGGCGGGCAACGGTACGAGCAAAATCAAAATTGGCTGACAGGAGATTAGCACCGGAAATTAAAAAGGTCTTGATGGGTGGTAATTGTTTTTCAATTTCGTCGACAATATTTCCCAACCGCTCCACTTTTTTCATCTCAATTTTTTTGTCGGCACCAGCCACTTGAGCTTGAATGATAAATAAATCTTCTTGAATTTGATTCAGTAAATCGAAATTAGTTTCGTCTTGCGCTTTACAGACACCAAGAAAAGAATTGGCTTCGTCGAGCGAACCAAGCGCCTCAGCTATCGCCGAGCTTTTAGAAATTCTTTGATCACAACCAAAAATTTTAGTCGTGCCATTGTCGCCTTTCTTTGTGTATAGCATGTGCCTGGGAGAGGATTTGAACCTCCATAGGGTTGCCCCCGCTACCACCTCAAGGTAGTGCGTCTAGCCAGTTTCGCCACCCAGGCATTTACTTCGCCTCGACAGGAGTTTCGGCCACGGCTTCCTTCGCTTCAACCGGTTCTTTAGTATTTATGATATTTTTCATCTTGCGACGGATTTCCTTAGCGGCTTTGTCGCGGACATTGTAAAGCTTGGAACGTCGAGATTTAGAGTTTCGAACGATTTCGATTTTTTCAATATTAGGTGAAAACAATGGAAAAATTCTTTCTACTCCGACGCCATCAATCACCTTTCGGACGGTCAAAGTACCCCCCGCTTCATCACCGTGCTTGCGAGCGATAATCATTCCTTCGAAAACCTGAATACGGCTTTTGTCGCCTTCCACAATTTTCTGGTGTACACGAACTGTGTCGCTCGATTTGAGGTTTAATTTCTTTCTTTCTTCAATGTTTACGAATGAAATTTTCATTACGCTAATCTAGCACAACTACTTAAAAAAGTCCACTGCTTTTTGAAAATCCGCTGGGTACGGAGCAATGATTTTGATAATCTCCCCTTCTGGCAATTCAAACTCGATGGCATAGGCATGCAAAGCCAAACGCCCGATATCGATTGGCGATTTTCGATAAACGGCATACTGTTTGTCGCCAATAATCCCGTGGCCAGTGTCGGCAAAATGAACACGCAACTGATGAGTTCTTCCCGTCTGCGGATTAGCTTCAATAAAAGAAATTTTTTCCTTTCGCGCCAAAGTTTTATAATGCGTGATCGCTTCTTTCGTCTCCCCGCGCACCGCTTTACCGGTCGCTCTTTTTCGAAAATCACTTTTATTACGGCCGATTGGTAAATTAATTATTCCTTCATCATAACGCACTTCGCCATAGACGATGGCGTGATAAAATTTCTCGATTTCTCTTTTCAAAAATTGTTTTTTCAAGCAATCGTAAGTTTCTTGATTCTTGGCGACCAAGACGACCCCCGAAGTCTCGCGATCAATGCGATGCACTATCCCCCAACGATTTATTGTCTCGCCCGTACCAATTTTGAGTGGCTCACCAACTTTTTCAATTTTTGGATATCGTTCTTTAATCCAGTCCGTCAAAGTCGTCTCTTTCGTTCGTCCATCGGCATGCACCACCAAACCACTCGGCTTGTTTACCGCCAAAAGATTCTTGTCTTCGTATAGAATTGAAACCTCCATGTGCGCCCTGAGGGACTCGAACCCCCGACCTTGTCAGTGTAAATGACCTGCTCTACCAACTGAGCTAAGAGCGCCTTACTTATAATATTACATAAAATAAGAAGAATAGCAAAAATAAACTTTTATCGTGTGTGCCCTCGGTTGGAATCGAACCAACATTGACGGCTTAGAAGTCCGCAATTCTATCCATTGAATTACGAGGGCAAGGCTTAGACTAAGAGAATATAACAGTTTTAGAGCGATGGGTCAACCACTTTGGGGCTGGTTTTTAATTTTTGATATTCGTCGGCGCGGGTTTCGAAAATCATGATGTCAGCTTGTAGACGTTTTTTATCAACCGTTTTTGTGTTTGTCTCGGGTGCGGTGATCGTGGGAGATAAATATCCACCGCCAATTTTATCACTCAAATAAATCTGCCAGGCAAAAATAGATAGAGAGATCAGACCAACAGCAAAAATCAAAACCATAATTTTCCAATCACGCTCGATCGAGCGGGTTGGTTGCTTAATATTCTTGAAGACTTTTTCAAAATTCAACTTTTTCATAATAATAATCAAATTTTCAATTTAGCCACGGAAAAATCCAAATCGGCTGTCCAAATCTTGGTGCTGGTTTTACCAGTCGCGCCAAGGTCCGAGCCAACCGTGAGTGATAAGCTATTGATAGTAGCGACTTTTGATAAATTTTCAATCGCGTGAATAAAACCAAAAACGTTTGACCATTGCCCAGAAACACTGAAACGTAGACGAATAAACGACACGGTTTCGGAAGAGTTTAGAGCTGGAACGGATTCATAACCGACGGATTTAATATTGTGACTAACGCTATTTTGACCAGCTAGAGATTCCAGTGAAGCAATAAAATCAGCGGTTTTTCCATCACCCGCCCCGACAAAATATTGATCAAATTTTTCTCTCTCTTCGACCGAACTTAAAATCGAATCCTTGAGCGTCAATTCTTTTTCTCTTTCTTCTGATGAGATTACCAACTGTTTCACCTTATCATTAATGGCAATAATCTTGCCTAACAGTAAATTAGTGAAGACAATATCCAAAATCAAAACTCCAACCAAAACCAGAATGGAGAGCGCCAATATTCTTTTAGAATAATTTAATTTCATATTTTTGTCTTAATGTTCACGGTGAAAGGAATATTTGTATCCTTGGCGAAATCCGAAATCGGCGATTCGACACTGGCAAAACCTGCTTCTGATTTTAAAGCTTCGACGAAGGACACCAAACCATCACGATTTCTAGACACGCCGTTGATTAAAAACTGGGCCTGATCTTTATTTATTAAACTAAAAGACAAACGGCTAATTTGAATATTATTATTCTTACTATTGATGATTTTAGTAAAACCAACTGAAGCTTGGTCACTTCTTTGACTATAAGTTTCGGCGACTGTTATTTCATCAAGGGTTCGATTCACAATTCGCGAGACGCTTTCGCCGACATTTTCTTTATTTTCAACGCTGATCACCGACTGAAATTTATCGGCTACCACCAAATCTTTTTTACTGACTGACAGATAATACGGGATAATGTAGGCCAATAAAAATACGCCCAAAAGAGAAATTAACCAAAAAGACATCGCCGTCAAGCGGATCCAGTATTCGGAGGCAACTTCTTTTTTTTGTTTTTCAGTGATTAAATTAGCCATAAAATTAATATAAACTTAAACCATTAACGATGGAATAATTCATTGATTCTACTCGTCCAATTTCCGGTACATATTCAGCAATTTTAAAATTGTTCGTCCAAATATCAGCAATGTCTACTCGTAAATCGAGGTTAAGTGATAGATATTCGGCCAGACCGATAATCATCGCTTCTTGACCAGAGAGAACCACGCGGTCAATTTCCGTTGCCACATCTTCCCTTTCATTACAGTACAAAATAAATTTCGATAATTCATCCTTGATCGCGGAGATGGTATTTATTAGGTAAGAAAAGACTTCCATATTATCGTCATGACTGCTGTACAATTTTTCTTTTTGCAATTTTAAAGCCTCAGCGGGGGAGATTTTATAATACTTGCAAAATAAATCCGTAAAAGTCGAACTTCCAAAATTTATCGATGAAGTCTGATAGACAGTGCCCGAAACAACCAAAGAGAAAATTGTCGTGGCTTCTTTAATATTGACTGTTACGACAGTTTGCTGATTTCCGACATGGATCACTGATCGCGCGACATTGCTGGATTCACTGACAAATAAAACGGGTAGCAAATCCGCGGCGACAAAAATATTTTGCCATTCTTCAATAAATTTAAGTGGAGCGACAGAAGTGACGACTTCAATGTCGCTTGAAATTTTATGATTTGATACAATATCAAAATCAAAGACGGCTTCTTTGGATGATAACGGAACGTTTTCTTCTAATTTAAAGTCGAGGACGTCACGAATTTCTTTTGGCTCCAAGTTTGGCAACTGGGTTTTAAAAATATAGGTTTTTTCTTCAGGAATAGAAAACCGAGCAAAATTTAATCCGGTCGTCCGACGAATTTCCTTCAGAGCTTTCAGCACAACTTCAGGTTTTTTAATCTCCCCACGAACAATAGCCCGCTCTTCCAGGTCAATCTGTCCATATTTATCTGGCAAAAGACCCTGTTCAGTATTCTTTGTCGAAAAAAAACGAAGAGCGTTCGGTAAAATTTCCACCGCGACAGACGGCATGGCCAGAAATTTCGGCGGAGCAAAAAGTTTTGAATAAGATACTTGATGAGACATAGTATTTCTCCAACTATTATAACATTTATTTCGCCGATGTGCCTACTATTACTTCGTCTTTCACCTCAAAAAGAGAAAAAGGTTCTTCCCCGCCACCAACCGCCAAGATCATGCCATTACTTTCCAAGCCCATCAAAGCTCTTGGCTCTAAATTTGTGACAAAAGCACATTTCTTGCCGATCAAGGCCGTTGTTTCAGGAAAATATTTCGAAATTCCCGAGACAATCTGCCTTGGTTCCCCTTCAGCAAAATCTACTGATAACTTCAACAACTTGTCAGAATTTTCAATTTTTTCGGCACTTAAAATCTTGCCGATCTTTATTTCCACTTTTTTAAAATCCTCGTATTTTATTTTTTCCATTTTTTATATTACTTGAGAACCTAGAATAATTGAATTTCGAGTGGAATGGTTGGTTCCGTCCCGAGAAATTCAATTATTCTAGGTTCTC
>Ga0172380_10004870_pt1 | contig 16825 bp, 11 predicted proteins | sample Leawe162metaG_FD_119747 | JGI IMG/M metagenome (GOLD analysis project Ga0172380, IMG submission 119747) | Leachate microbial communities from a municipal landfill in Southern Ontario, Canada - Leachate well 162 metaG | ecosystem: Engineered > Solid waste > Landfill > Unclassified | place...
TCTCGAAAAGAGCGTCCACGCGGCTTTCACAATCCTCGGTTACGAGACGCAGCTACTTGGCCAGGGGCAAGGCCGGATTCAAGATGGCCTTGCACTCGCGAACGACTATTCCTACGCGATCTTGTGGGACTCGAAGGCTCGCCAGAACGGGTACTCGATGGGCACCGACGACAGGACAATCCGTGAGTACATCACTACGCAGAGCCGTGAAATCAAGCGACGGCGCCACCTGCGCAACCTTTATTACGTGCTCGTTTCCAGCGGCTTCAAGGACGAGTTTGATGACCTGATTCGAGGCCTCAAGATGGAGACCGAGGTCAGCGAAGTTGTGCTTGTCGAGGCTGAAGCACTGGTCGTGATGGTCGACGCCAAACTCCGCGATCCGAACCAACTGACGCTCGGTCCTGACGGGCTTCAACGGCTCTTCTGCAAGAGCGGAATCCTGACTGCTCAGGATGTGCGGGAAGAACTTGGGTTGGTCTGAGAGACGTTATCTTTCCGCCCTTTTCGGCTAAGAGGCTTCGCATTGTTCGCCGCGCTTAGGGAGGCGTTGATTGAGTCCAAATTCGTCATTCCGGCGAACGCCGGAATCCAGAAAATTCAACGAACTGGACACCGGCTTCCGCCGGTGTGACGGGCTGAATCAGCATTCCCTTAGCAGCATTTTCAGCTTTGAACCCGCCTCTCGTTTCAGGCACCAAGTGTCATCAGCGTCGTGTTGCCGCCGGCTGCCGTGGTGTTCACGCTGAGTACCCGTTCGCTGAGCAGGCGGTAGAGCGGGTAGCGTCGGCGTTGTATTTCGCCGGCCGGCCGGACAAGCGGCAGCAGCGGGCCATCGCGCTCGGCCAGTTGCCGGCGGATGCTTTCTTCCTCGTCACCGTCGTAGAGCACGCCGGCAATGTGCGTGCAGTCATCGGGCGCGCGCAGTTCGACGCAGGCAGCCAGTGTCGAGGGCAGCAGGGCGATCAGCGCGCGGCCGGCGGCATCGTTGCCGACGGCAGACTGATTGCCGGTGGCGAAGACGGCGGCCAGTTGCGCGAGCAGGGCGTCGATGTCCTGCGCCAGACACAGCAGGCGGCCGCGCGGGGCAAAGCGCAGCGTGTTGCGTTCGCCGGTCGGCCCCGGCAGCGTCAGGCACAGCGGCAGCAGGCTTTCTCCGGCGTAGTCGCGGCAGGTGTCGACGAGTGCGTGGTAGCCGCAGGTCTCGGCCCACTGGCTGAAAGCGTGCAGCACCTCCAGCGTTTGCCTGGTTGCGCCGTCGGCAATCGGTGCGTCGAGCATGGCCGGGGTGACGCCGGTGCTGTCGGCCAGCCGATGCAGGTAGAGCGGCCCGCCGGCTTTCGGGCCAGTGCCGGACAGGCCTTCGCCACCGAAGGGCTGTACCCCGACGACGGCACCAACCATGTTGCGATTTACGTAGAGGTTGCCGACATGGGCGCTATTGCTGACTCGCTCAATGGTTTCGTCGATGCGGCTGTGCAGGCCCAGCGTCAGGCCGTAGCCGGTGGCGTTGATGTCTTCGATCAGCGCCGGTAGCTCCGCGCCGGCAAAGCGCAGTACATGCACGACCGGGCCGAAGACCTCGTGCCGCAGCTCGCTCAGGGCTTCGATCTCGATCAGTGTCGGCTGCACGAAGCAGCCTTGCCGGCAGTGTTCCGGCAAGGGCAGTTGATGCACCGGCCGGCCCAGCGATTTCATGTGTTCGATGTGCTGCAGCAGCTTGTCGCGCGCCTCTTCGTCGATGACCGGGCCGATGTCGGTGGCCAGTTGCGCCGGGTCGCCGATGACCAGCTGGGCCATCGCTGCCTTGAGCATTGCCAGCGTGCGTCCGGCAATGTCGTGCTGCAGGCAGAGCACGCGCAAGGCCGAACAGCGCTGGCCGGCGCTGTCGAAGCCGGAGCTCAGCACGTCCTGCACGACCTGCTCGGGCAGTGCCGAGGAATCGACGATCATCGCGTTCTGGCCGCCGGTTTCGGCGATCAGGCGTACCCCTTGGCGTTCAGCGATGCTCCGGTTGATCAGGCGGGCAACCTCGGTCGAGCCGGTGAAGACGACGCCGCGCACCCGTGGATCGGCAGTCAGCCGGGCGCCGACCGTTTCGCCGCGTCCGGGTAAAAACTGCAGCACGGCGGGCGGGATGCCGGCCTGGTGCAGCAGTTGCACGGCCAGGTGGGCGATCAGTGGCGTCTGCTCGGCCGGCTTGGCGATGACCGGGCTGCCGGCGGCCAGTGCGGCGCTGACCTGGCCGATGAAGATGGCCAGCGGGAAATTCCACGGGCTGATGCAGGCGACGGGGCCGGGCGCTTCCGGCGCGTTATCGAATTGACCGTTGACCAGTTGCTGCGCGTAGTAGCGGCAGAAATCGACGGCCTCGCGCAGTTCGGCAATGGCGTTGGGCCAGGTCTTGCCTGCCTCGCGGAGGCACAGGCTGACGATCTGCGCTTGCCGGCTTTCCAGCAACTCGGCGGCGCGCAGCAGCAGTGCCGAGCGTTCGGCGGGCGGTGTCCGGTGCCAGCCGGCGCTGGCCGCCGTGGCATTGGCCAGCGCCTGCCCGACCATCCAGTGCTCGGCCTCGATCACCGTGCCGACCTGCTCCGCGCGCTTGGCCGGATTGCGCACGGGCAGCGCGGTGCCGGAACAATGCGGGATGCCGGCAACCAGCGGTGCCGCCTGCCATTGCCGTTCGGCCAGTTCGTCGAGCGCCTGTTGCAGCGCGGTGATGCTCGTTTCGTCGGCGAGATCGACGCCGGCCGAATTCAGCCGGCCGGTGCCGAACAGCTCGCGCGGCAGCGGAATCGCCGGGTGGCGCTGGCCGCCGGTGGCCTGCACTGCGGCTTGCGGGTCGGCGATCAGTTCGTCGATGGACACCGCCTCGTCGACGAGGCGATTGACGAAGGAGCTGTTGGCGCCGTTTTCCAGCAGGCGGCGCACCAGATAGGGCAGCAGGGTTTCATGGCTGCCGACCGGGGCATAGATGCGGCAGCGCTTGCCGAGATGCACAGCGCTGATCACATTGTCGTAGAGCGGTTCACCCATGCCGTGCAGGCACTGGAATTCGTAATCGTTGATGCCGCGTGCCCTGGCCATGTGGACGACGCTGGCCAGTGTCTGCGCATTGTGCGTGGCGAACTGCGGGTAGATGGCATCCGGCGCGGCGAGCAGGCGGTGGGCGCAGACGAGGTAGGCGACGTCGGAATGCGCCTTGCGCGTATAGACCGGGTAGTCGCTGAGGCCATCGACCTGGGCGCGCTTGATCTCGCTGTCCCAGTAGGCGCCCTTGACCAGACGGACCATCAACCGGCGCTGCGTGTGGCGGGCGAGGTCGATCAGAGCGTCGATGACGAAGGGGCAGCGCTTCTGGTAGGCCTGGATGACGAAGCCCAGCCCGTGCCAGCCGGCCAGGTCCGGGTCGGCGGCCAGCGCTGCGAGCAGGTCGAGCGACAGTTCCAGCCGGTCGGCTTCCTCGGCGTCGATGTTGAGGCCGATGTCGTATTCCCTGGCGAGCAGCAGCAGGTCTTTCAGGCGCGGCAGCAGTTCGCCCATGACGCGCTCGCGCTGGCTGCGCGTGTAGCGCGGATGCAGGGCCGAAAGCTTGACCGAAATGCCGGGCCCCTCGATCACACCACGTCCGCCACTGGCGCGGCCGATGGCGTGGATGGCCTGCGTGTAGGCCTGGCAGTAACGCTCGGCGTCGGCCTCGGTCAGCGCGGCCTCGCCGAGCATGTCGAAGGAATGGGTGTAGCCGCGGGCCTCGTTTTCTTCCGCGCGCTGCAGCGCCGCTTCGATGGTTTCGCCCATGACGAACTGCTGGCCGAGCAGGCGCATCGAGAAATCGACGCCCTTGCGGATCAGCGGTTCGCCGCCCTTGCGCAGGATGCGCGAGAGCGCGCTGCCAAGGGCGCTTTCGCTGTGCGTGGCGACCAGCTTGCCGGTCAGCAGCAGCCCCCAGGTGGCGGCATTGACGAACAGCGAAGGGCTGCCGCCGAGGTGTGCCGCCCAGTCGCCATGGCTGATCTTGTCGCGGATCAGGCGGTCGGCGGTGGCCGGGTCGGGGATGCGCAGCAGGGCTTCGGCGAGGCACATCAGGGCCACGCCTTCCTGGCTCGACAGCGCAAACTCGTGCATCAGGTGGTCGACGCCGCTGGCGTGGCTGCGCTGCCGACGCACCGCCTCGACCAGCCCGCGCGCCTGAACGGCCACGGCTTCGCGGTCGTAGCGGATGGCGGAAAGTTCCTGCATCAGGGCCGCCACGCATTCGGCCTCGTCGCGCCGGTAGGCCCGGCGAATGGCGGATCGCAATGCTTCGTCCATGATGCCTCCCTGATCTTGTCCGGCATGCGTCAATCGTGAAGACCGTGACTATTGGTGGATGGCCTGTCGGGAAAGTTGCATGCCACAAAAGCAATATAAGGCACTGGTAACAGCTTTTCGACGTGCCGCATCCAGTCGGCGTGCTTTCGGTTCATGCCCCGGCTCTGCTATCCTTGCGCACCGCAGCAAACATGGCCTTTTCCGGATAGACATGCGTTCATTTCTGCTACCCACCCTTCTTGCTTCACTGCTGCTTGGCGCCTGCGCAAAACCGGCGCCGGCCTACCGTGCCGAGCAGTTTACGGCGGTCTCGCCGTTCGAATACCGCACGCCGCTTAATCCGCCGGAAGCATGCTCGACCGCCCAGCGCGCCCTGCTCAGCCAGGGCTATCAGGTGGACGACCAGAAGCCGCAGACCGTGCGCGGCCGCAAGCTGTTCCAGCCGGAACCGGGACACCACATGGAATTGAACATCACCCTGGTCTGCCTGCCGATCCAGGCCGGCGCGGTGGTCTACGCCAATGCGCTGCAGACGCGCTACGAGCTTAAATCCAGCAGTTCGAGCGCCGGCGTCAGCGTGGCCGGCATGGGCTCGATCTCGCTGCCATGGCTTTCGGAAAAAGAATCCCTTATGAAGGTGGGGGAGGAAACCGTGGCTGATCCGGATTTCTACCGCCGCCTGTTTGAATTGATCGAGTCGATCGACGACTGATTGACCCGGCAAGGTCCGGGAGTTTCTGGAGCGCGAAAGCATGCAGATGAAACTGGTCGCAATGCTCGGCCTGGCCTTGGCAAGCACCGCCGTTGGCGCCGAAACCATCGGTTGCGTCACCACCGCCTGGAAGCTGATCGGGGCCAATCACAAGGTCTGCGTCGAGGCCTTTGCCGATCCGAAAATCCCCGGCGTTACCTGCCATGTGAGCCAGGCCAAGACCGGTGGCGTCTCGGGTTCGCTCGGCCTGGCGCAGGACCCTTCGCAGTTTTCGCTGGCCTGCCGGCAGACCGGGCCGATCCAGCTGCCGGCGAAATTGCCGAAGGACGAAACGGTGTTTTCCGAAGATACCTCGATCCTGTTCAAGGAAACCCGCGTGGTTCGTCTGTGGGACGAGAAGAACAAGACCCTGGTCTATGTTGCGATCAGCCGCAAGTTGATCGACGGCGCACCGGCGAACAGCATCTCGACGGTGCCGGTGATGCCGTGGGGTGGCCGCTAAGCGCGGCTGGTGGAAGCCGGGCGGAAGCCGAGGCCGCAATTCTCGGGTAGGTAGAGCCTGCCGTTCTCGATCGCCGGCACCGTCCCGGTATCGTGTGCCAGCCATGAAGAAGTGGCCAGTCCGTGCGCCAGTGAATTCCCCAGTGCGGCAGCCAGATGGGCGGCGGCCAGCGTGCCGCAGGCACTGTCGATGCCCGTGGTGACCACACATTCCAGACCGGCGGCATTTGCCCGCTGCGCCAGCACCAGCGCCGGCAGCAGGCCGCCGAGCGGTGCCAGTTTGAGCACCAGCCGGCGCACCGGCGCTTCACTGCAGAGAAAATCCGCAGCTTGGCCGTGCAGGCTCTCGTCCAGCGCGAGGGGGAACGACAGCTGCTGTTGCAGTGTGCGCAGATCTTTCGTGACGGGCTTGGCCAGCGGCTCTTCGATTGATTCGATCGGCAGGCCGGACAGGGCGTCGCAATAGCGCCGGGCGCTTTCCATTGTCCAGGCACGGTTGGCATCCAGCCGCAGGCGGGTGTTTGCCGGCAGCCGCTGTGCGAGGCGACGAAGCGCAGCAATTTCATCCTCTGGCGCAGCGATGCCCACTTTCAGCTTGATCACCGAATAATTGGCGGTGAGCGCCTCGTCGAGTTGCGCTTCCGTAAACCCGATGGTCGTACCAAGCATGGTATTGGCCGCGACATTTCGGCTGCATTCCTGCTGACACAGGTAGTTCGCGAGCGGGCTGCCGGCTTGCTGCGAAAGGAGGTCGAGCAGGGCGGTTTCGACGGCGGCGCGGGCGGCCGGTGTGGCGCAGGTGGCGGGGGCAGCCAGCTCGGCCAGCGCGGTTTCAGCCCATTGTCCGGGCAGTGTTGCGGTCCATCGGTTCAGGGCGCGTTCGGCGGCTGCTGGGTCTTCGCTGCCATGCGATGGGAGCGGTGCGCATTCGCCGTAGCCGGTCAGCCCGCTGTCGGTTTCCAGCTGAATCAGCCAGCCGTGGCGAACCGACAGCGTGCCTGCCGCCGACTGCCATGCGGCCTTGAGCGGCAGGGCGTAGGGCTGCAGTTGGGCGGTAGTGATGCGCACGGGATTCCGGCCCGGCGGCTCAGGGGCGCTTGCGGTATTTGCCGAAATCCGGCGCGCGCTTTTCCAGCCAGGCGTTGCGCCCTTCCTGGCCTTCCGCCGTCTGGTAGAAGAGGCCGGTGGCGTTGCCGGCGAGTTCCTGGATGCCGGCGAGGCCGTCGGTGTCGGCATTGAAACCGGCCTTCAGCATGCGCAGGGCCATCGGCGAGTGCTGCAGCATTTCGCGGCACCACTGCACGGTTTCCTCTTCCAGCAGTTCGAGCGGGACCACGGTGTTGACGAGGCCCATGTCGAGCGCCTGCTGGGCGCCGTACTGGCGGCACAGGAACCAGATTTCCTTGGCCTTCTTCATGCCGACGCTGCGTGCCAGCAGGCCGGCGCCGAGGCCGGCGTCGAAGCTGCCGACGCGCGGGCCGGTCTGGCCGAAGCGGGCGTTGTCGGCGGCAATGGTCAGGTCGCAGACCAGGTGCAGCACATGGCCGCCGCCGATGGCGAAGCCGGCGACCATGGCCACCACCGGCTTGGGCAGGCGACGGATCTGCATCTGCAGGTCGAGCACGTTGAGGTGTGGCGTGCCGCCCTGGTCGATGTAGCCTTCGGCGCCGCGCACGGTCTGGTCGCCGCCGGAGCAGAAGGCGTCCGGACCTTCACCGGTGAGGATGATGACGCCGACTTCGTTGTCGTGGTGGGCGCGGTGGAAGGCGTCGATCAGCTCGTTGATCGTTTCCGGGCGGAAGGCATTGCGCTTCTGCGGCCGGTTGATGGTGATCCTGGCGATGCCTTCGGCGAATTCGTAGCGGATGTCGGTGTAGGCGCTGGCCGGTTCGCGCGGCTTCCAGTCAAGGGCGGAGCGGATCATGAGGGGATTTTCCGGGTCAAATGCGGGCAGTATACCGCGCAGCTTCTCCCCTATAATGGATGCATATCAGAAGAACAGGAGGGGGCCGGCATGCAGCGCAGCACGCTTACGGGTCAGCGACTGGTGGCTGTCTTTCTGGTCGGTTTCGTCCTCTTCAATTACCCCGTACTTTCCTTGTTTGACAGAGCCGCCACCCTCTTCGGCGTACCGCTGGTGTTTGCCTATCTGTTCCTTGTCTGGGCCGGGTTGATCCTGCTCATGGCCTGGGTGGTCGAGCGCCGCAGCGACCGCGTTGAGAAACCGGGGGGCTGACGATGCTGCAGGGCTCCGTGGTCATTGCTGTTTCCTTCCTCTATCTGGCACTGCTCTTCGCGGTGGCCTACTGGGGCGACAAGCGCGCCGATGCCGGCCGTTCGATCATCGCCAACCCGACCATCTATGCGCTGTCGATGGCGGTTTATTGCACGACCTGGACCTACTACGGCAGCGTCGGCCGCGCGGCGGTGACCGGTGTCGGCTTCCTGCCGATCTATCTCGGCCCGACGCTGGTGATGACCCTTGGCGGTTTCCTGCTGCTGAAGATGATCCGCACGGCCAAGGCCAACCGCATCACCTCGATTGCCGACTTCATCGCCTCGCGCTACGGCAAGAGCCAGCTGCTCGGCGGTCTGGTGACCATCATTGCGGTGGTCGGCATCGTTCCCTATATCTCGCTGCAGTTGAAGGCGGTGGCGATCAGTTACGACCTTATTGCCGGCTACCCGGCGCTGGTTTCGCCTGCAGGCGGGCACGGCCCCATCCTCGCCGATACGACGCTCTACATCGCGCTGATCCTGGCGGCCTTCACCATCCTCTTCGGCACCCGCCATCTCGATGCCACGGAGCGCCACGAAGGCATGGTTGCGGCGGTGGCGCTGGAGTCGGTGGTCAAGCTCGTTGCCTTCGGCGCCGTTGGCCTCTTTGTCACCTTCGGGCTGTACAACGGCGTTGGCGATATCTTCGAGCGTGCCATGGCCGACCCGCAGCTGGCGCAGCTGACGGCCGTTGCCAGCGGCAGCCGCGGCTATGCCACCTGGTTCTCACTGACCTTGCTGGCGGGGCTGGCCATCCTTTTCCTGCCGCGTCAGTTTCAGGTGACGGTGGTTGAAAACGTTTCGGAAGCCCACCTCAAGCGGGCCATCTGGCTGTTCCCGCTCTACCTGTTCCTGATCAACCTTTTCGTGCTGCCGATAGCACTCGGCGGTCTCATGCATTTCTCCGGGCAGGGCATGAACGCCGACACCTTCGTGCTGACCTTGCCGATGTCGGGGCACCATGAGGCACTGGCGCTGCTGGTGTTTGTCGGCGGCCTGTCGGCCGCAACCGGCATGGTCATCGTCGAAACCATCGCCTTGTCCACGATGGTCTGCAACGACCTGGTGATGCCGCTGCTGTTGCGTACCAAACGGCTGGCGCTGAATGCCGAGCGCGATCTATCCGGCCTGCTGCTGTCGATCCGGCGCGGCGCCATCGTGCTCATCCTGCTCCTCGGCTATCTCTATTTCCGGCTGGCCGGCGATGCCTATGCACTGGTCGGCATCGGCCTGATCAGCTTCTCGGCGGTGGCCCAGTTTGCGCCGGCGATGATCGGTGGCATGTACTGGCGCGGCGGCACGCGCAACGGCGCGCTGGCCGGGCTGCTGGCCGGCTTTGTCGTCTGGGCCTATACGCTGCTGCTGCCCTCGTTTTCGAAATCCGGCTGGTTGCCGGCAAGCTTTCTTTCCGAGGGCCCCTTCGGTATCGAGTTGCTGAAGCCGCACCAACTTTTCGGGCTCACCGGGCTCGATGACATTTCGCACTGCCTGTTCTGGAGCTTTGCCGCCAATATCGGTGCTTATGTCGTGGTCTCGCTACTGCGCGCGCCAACCGCTGCCGAAGCCAGCCAGGCGACGCAGTTTGTCGACGCGCTGAAGACGACGCGACCGGTCGGTTCCGCACTGTGGCGCGGTAGTGCCGATGCCGCCGACCTGGTCGCACTGGTCGGCCGTTTCCTTGGCCCGGCACGGGCGCAGACCGCCTTTGCCTCCTACGCCCGGCGGCATGGTCTGGCCGATGTCGAGAAGCTGGAGGCTGATGCGGATCTGGTGCATTACGCCGAGTCGCTGCTGGCCGGTGCCATCGGCAGCGCCTCGGCACGCGCGATGGTGGCTTCGGTGGCGAAGGAAGAGCCGCTGTCGTTGCCCGAGGTGATGAACATTCTCGACGAGGCCTCGCAGTTACGTACCTACAGCCGTGAGCTGGAGCGCAAGTCGCGTGAGCTGGAAGCGGCGACCGGCGAACTGAAGGCAGCCAACGTCCGGCTGCTTGAAGTGGATCGACTGAAGGATGATTTCATGGCCTCCGTCAGCCACGAGTTGCGTACGCCGCTGACCTCCATCCGCGCGTTTTCCGAAATCCTGCGTGATGACCCGAGAACGGCCTTGCCGGAACGCGAGCGCTTCCTCGGCATCATCGTCAGCGAGACCGAGCGCCTGACCCGTCTGGTTAACCAGATCCTCGACATGGCCAAGATCGAATCCGGCAATGCGGAATGGCTGGTCGAGGAGGTGGATATGAACGCCGTTGTCGAGCAGTCGGTGGCGACTACCAGTCAGCTTTTCCGTGACAAGGGGGTGGCCCTTTCGCTCGATCTTGCCGGTTCGGTGCCCTTGATCCGGGCCGACCGGGATCGCCTGATGCAGGTGGTCATCAACCTGCTGTCGAATGCCGTCAAGTTTGTTCCAGCCAACGCCGGACGGGTGATGGTTCGGCTGACGGCGGACACGGAGTCGCTGCGGGTGTCCGTTACCGACAACGGCCCCGGCATTCGCCGCGAGGACCAGAAAGTGATTTTCGACCGCTTCCGTCAGGGGGGCGATGCGATGACCAGCAAGCCGACGGGAACCGGGTTGGGCTTGCCTATCAGCCTGAAAATCGTCGAATATTTCGGTGGGAGGCTGTGGGTGGAAAGCGAACCGGGCCAGGGGGCCAGTTTCATTTTTTCCCTGCCGCTGAATAATCCAGAGAACGGAAAACGCGAATGAGCAAAAAAATCCTGATTGCCGACGATGAGCAGAATATCGTCATCTCCGTCGAGTTCCTGATGAAGCGCGAAGGCTATGACGTGTCCGTCGCTGCCGATGGCGAGGAGGCGCTGGCGCGCATCCGCGCGGACAAGCCGGACCTGGTGCTGCTGGACGTGATGATGCCGAAAAAAAACGGTTTCGATGTCTGTCAGGAAGTGCGCGCCGATGCTGCGCTGGCCGGGGTGCGCATCCTGATGCTGACCGCCCGTGGTCGTGAAATGGAAGTGGCCAAGGGCATTGCGCTGGGCGCCGATGGCTACATGACCAAGCCGTTTTCGACGAAGGAGTTGGTGGATAAGGTTCGTGACCTGCTGGTGTGAGGGCTGAACCATGACGCTTAAACCGCGACACAAGCTGGCCCTGGCCACCACGGCTGCGCTTGTCGTCATTGCCGGCCTGCTTTATGCCGCCGTGGTCGTCATCCAGGCGGCGGCGGAAGCCGGTAATGAGGGGGCGGCCGCGCCCCTGGTCATGGTCGGGCTGGCTGCCGGTGCCCTGATCTTCTCGGTATTACGGCCTTTGGTGGATCAGCTTGTGCGCGCGCCGATGCAGCTGGCCGAGGAGACCCGCATTCTGCTCGGTGACAGCAGTCGCCGCGTCAGGCTCGTCGGCAGCAGCGAACTGCGTGCCGTGGCCGAGGCCATCAATGAACTGGCGGGTCGGCGTCAGGCCTTCGAACAGGACGTCAAGGCCGAGATTGCCCGATCCCAGCAAAATCTCGAAGCCGATCGCAACCGTCTGGCGGTGTTGATGGCCGAGTTGCAGCAGAGTGTTGTTGTCTGCAATCTCGATGGCCGCATCCTCCTCTACAACCAGCGGGCGCGCACGGTGCTCGCTGCCGGAGCCGGTGGTGAGGCCGTGGGTCTGGGGCGCTCGCTCTACGCGGTATTCGAACGCAGCCTGATTGCCCATGCACTGGAACAGATGGCGCGTCGGCTGGAAACGGGCAAGCCGCCCGCCGCCGAGCTGGTGACGGCGACGCAGGCCGGCCGGCTGCTGCGCGTGCACCTGGCGCCGGTGACCGGCCATGAGGTCGACAGCGACAAGGAGAAAATGACCGGCTTCGTGCTGCTGCTCGACGATATCACCGCCTCGTTCGAAACCGAGGGGCGTCGTGATGCGCTGATCCAGTCGTTGACCGAAGGCAGTCGCGGACCGTTGGGCAACATTCGCGCCGCTGCAGAAATGCTTTCTGCCTATCCGGACATGAATGCCGACGAGCGCAGCCGTTTTCTCAACGTCATCCGCACCGAAGTCGAGGGGCTTTCGGGGCGCGTCGAACAATCGGCACGCGAATATGCGCGCGAGTTGACGGTGCGCTGGCCGCTCGAAGACATGCGCGGCGCCGATCTGATCGCTGTGGCCATTCCGCGCATGTCCGAGCGCTGCGGTTTGCCGGTGAAGGCCGAGGAGATTGACGAAGGCGTATGGATGAAGGTGGATAGCTTCTCCTTCCTGCAGGTGCTGTGCTACCTGACCTCACGCCTGCGCGACGAATACGGGATCAGTGAGGTGCGGCTGGCGCTCTCTGCCGAGGGCGACCATGCCTGCCTCGACCTGATCTGGCTGGGTACGTCGATGAGTACCGAGACGGTGATGAACTGGGAAATGGACCCGATGCGTAGCGCCGGCGAAGAGTCGCCGCTGTCGGTGCGTGAAGTCATGGACCGCTGCAACGGCGAGATCTGGTTCCAGCGCAAGCGGGCCTCGCATCGTGCTGCCTTCCGTTTCCTGCTGCCGCTGGCACAGGCACCGCAGCATCCCGGCAGCGTCCCGACGGGCGCGCAGGGCAGCCGCCCGGAATTTTACGATTTCGACCTGTTCAGCTGGTCGGAGCGCAGCCACGCGCTGGATGACCAGCTGCTGAGTGACCTTGCCTACACCGTGTTCGATACCGAAACCACCGGGCTGGAGCCGTCGAAGGGTGACGAGATCATCCAGATCGGTGCTACGCGTATCGTCAATCGCCGCCTGCTGACGCACGAAGTGTTCGACCAGTTGATCGACCCGCGCCGTCACCTGCCGGAGGCTTCGGTGAAAATCCATGGCATCACGCCGGAGATGCTGGTCGGGCAGCCGCCTATCGATACCGTGCTGCCGGCCTTCCGCAATTTCTGCGCCGATACGGTGCTGGTTGCCCACAACGCGGCTTTCGACATGCGCTTCCTGCAGTTGAAGGAAGCGTCGACCGGCATCACCTTCGATCTGCCGGTACTCGATACGCTGCTGCTTTCCGCTGTGCTGCATCCGAATCAGGAGTCGCATCGTCTGGAGGCCATTGCCGAGCGGCTGGGGGTGCTCATCGTCGGTCGTCACACGGCGTTGGGCGACGCTTATGTCACCGGTGAAGTTTTCCTGAAGATGGTGCCGTTGCTGGCTGAGATGGGGGTGCGTACCCTCGGTGAGGCAAGAGCCGCAGCGGAGAAAACCTACTATGCCCGCGTCAGCTATTGATCAGGCGGTCGGGTTGTCGCCCTACGCGTCGGTGAGCAGCGTCGTGCGTCGACAGGCGCCAAGCCTGCCGCCCTCGGCAGAAATTCGTGAAGCGCTCGAATGCCTCGACCGGACACAGGCGGATGCAGTGGCCGTGGTCGATCCGGAAAGTGGTTCGCCGCTCGGAATACTGACCCTGCGCGATGTCCTGAAACGCGTTGTGATGAGCGGGGGTGATCTTCTCCAGCCCGTGGCGGCAGTGATGACCGGTGGCGTCATCCGGCTGCCGGCCGAGGCGACGATGCATCAGGCCAGTGTGCTGATGATCCGCCGCAATGTGCATCACCTGGTGCTGGTCGAGGCCGACGGGCGTTTCGGCAATATCGTTTCGCAAGCCGATCTTTATGCCCAGCCCAGCGCCGGCAGCGGCGAGCTGGCAGCTGCGATTGCTGCGGCCCCCGATATTGCAGCCCTGGCGAACGTCGCCGCTGACGTGCGCCGCTTTTCGGCACAGCTTCTGGCGCGGGGAACGACGGCGGATGCGCTGTGCCAGCAGATATCCGCGCTCAACGACCTGATCGGCCTGCAGGCCATCGATCTGGTTTCTGCCCGCTTCGAGCTGCCCTATGTTCCCTGGTGCTGGCTGGTCTTCGGTTCGGAAGGGCGGCTGGAGCAGACGCTGTCGACCGATCAGGACAACGGCCTCATCTTTGCCGCTGAGAGCAGCGAAGAAGCTGAATCCTTGCGTGCCTTCTTCCTCCCCTTTGCTAGGGCAGTGAATGATGCGCTGCACGCCTGCGGCTTTCCGCTGTGCACCGGCAACATCATGGCCAGCAATCCCGACCTTTGCCTTTCGTTGGCCGAGTGGAAGGGGAAATTTGCTGGCTGGCTGCGCCAGGCGGAACCGCAGGCAGTGCTCAATGCGACGATTTTTTTCGATCTGCGGCCGCTCTATGGCGATGAACATCTGGCCACCGAACTGCAATCCTGGCTATTGCAGCACACCCAGGATAGCGGGCTGTTCCTGCGCGCCATGGTTGAAGCTTCGCTGAACTGGCAGTCGCCCCTCAGCTGGTTGTCGGGTTTTCGCTACGAAGACAACAAGGATTTTCCGCACACCATCGATCTCAAGGCGCATGGGGTCCGGCCGTTCGTCGATGCCGCACGCGTCTGGGCGCTGGCCAAGGGGGTTACGGCGACCAACACTGCCGAGCGTTTGCGTACCGTCGGGCCGCTGCTTTTCCAGCGGCCGGAGGAAACTGCAGCCTATCTGGCGGCGCTCGGCCAGGTGCAGCGCATGCGCTTTGCCAACCAACTGACGGCGGCATCGCCTGCTGCCGCCAATCGTGTCGATCCCGATCAGCTGAACGAACTCGACCGGGTCATCCTCAAGGAAGCCTTCAAGCTGGTGAAGCGTTTGCAGCAGATGCTGCAGGTCGAGTATTTGCGCAGCTGATCTGTAACTGGTACCGGGGTCAGATGCGGGCGAGGCGTGCCGGTTCGCTGGCCCGGCTGCCGAGCCAGCCGAGGCCCAGGGCGGGCAGCGCAGCATGCAGGCGTTCTGGTTGTGCCGTGGCGATCAGGTGCAACTCGCCGTGGCCTTCGCCGGCCGACCCGGCCAGCCGCAGACACTGCCGGGCAATAGCCTCGGCGACATCGACCAGTTCGGCGCGCCCGGCCACCAAGGGGGTCAGCAGCGGTGTCAGGAAGCTGTAATGCGTGCAGCCGAGCACGATACGGTCGGCGCCTGCCGCCAGCAGCGGTTCGACACGCGCCGCCACTTCCGCCGCAAAATCCGGCCCATCCAGATGCAGATTTTCGACGCGTGTTGCCCAGCCCGGGCACGGCTCGACATCCACCGCTACGCCCTGCGCGTGGTCGGCGATCAGCCGCGCCAGCCGCTCACTTTTCGCTGTTGATTCGGTCGCCAGCACCGCGATGCGCCGCGACCGCGAAGCCTGTGCCGCTGGTTTCACGCCTGGCTCGACCCCGACGATGGGTAACTGCGGAAACTTCTCGCGCAACACCCCGACCGCCGCCGCCGTCGCCGTGTTGCAGGCGACGACCAGCATGGAACAACCCTGCGCGACAAGGTGCTCACCAATCGCCGCGACGCGCCCACGAATGAACGCATCCGGCTTGTTGCCATATGGCACGTGTGCGGTATCGGCGAGGTAGGTGAGATTGGCGCGCGGCAAGCTGCGGGCAATGGCTGCGAGAACCGAGAGGCCGCCGAGGCCGGAGTCGAAGATGCCGATCATGGGGAGGTTTGGCGCGCCAAGTAAATGCTTTACCGTGCCGCCGTCACCACAATCTCCACCCGATACCCCGGGTTCGCCAGTCGTGCTTCGACGCAGGCGCGTACAGGGGCGGTGCCTTCCGGCACCCAGGCATCCCAGACCTCGTTCATCGCTGCGTATTCGCGCATGTCGCTGAGGTAGATGGTGACCATCAGCAGGCGGGTCTTGTCGCTGCCGGCCTTGGTCAGCAGGCGCTCAATGCTGGCCAGTACTTCGCTGGTTTGTGTGGTGATGTCAGCGGTGAGGGTTTCCGGAACTTCGACAAGGTAGATCGTGTTGCCATGCGCAACCACGTCGGAGTAGCGGCGAGTGGTGCCGAAGCGCTCGATCATCGGCTCGGTCTGGCTGGACTTTGTGCCCATTATGCTGGCTCCAAAAAACGAAGCCGGCTCACGTTGAGTGTGGCCGGCTTCGTGTGTTCAAGTTGCTATCAGGCGACTTTGACCGGGATCTTGCCGATTTTGGCTTGCCATTCCTTCGGCCCGGTTTCGTGCACCGAGGTGCCCGAAGAGTCGACGGCCACCGTTACCGGCATGTTCACGACATCAAACTCGTAGATGGCTTCCATGCCGAGATCGGCAAAGCCGACGACCTTGGCTGCCTTGATCGCCTTGGCCACCAGGTAGGCGGCGCCGCCGACGGCCATCAGATAGGCCGATTTGTTGTCCTTGATGGCTTCGATGGCGACCGGGCCGCGCTCGGACTTGCCGATCATCGAGATCAGGCCGGTCTTCTCCAGCATCATGCGCGTGAACTTGTCCATGCGCGTGCCGGTGGTCGGGCCGGCCGGGCCGACGACTTCGTCGCGTACCGGATCCACTGGGCCGACGTAGTAGATGACGCGGTTGGTGAAGTCGACCGGCAGCTTCTCGCCCTTGGCCAGCATGTCGGCGATGCGCTTGTGCGCGGCATCGCGGCCGGTCAGCATCTTGCCGTTGAGCAGCAGCTTCTGGCCCGGCTTCCAGGCGGCGACTTCTTCCTTGGTCAGCGTGTTCAGGTTGACCTGGGTGGCTGACTTGATATCCGGCGTCCAGGTAACAGCTGGCCAGTCTTCCAGCTTTGGCACTTCCAGTTTGGCCGGGCCGGAGCCGTCAAGGTGGAAGTGGCAGTGGCGCGTCGCGGCACAGTTCGGTACCAGCGCCACCGGCAGGTTGGCAGCGTGACACGGGTAGTCGAGGACCTTGACGTCGAGCACGGTGGTCAGGCCACCGAGGCCCTGGGCGCCGACGCCGAGGGCGTTGATCTTCTCCATCAACTCCAGGCGCAGTTCTTCCGGGCGAGTCAGCTTGGCACCCGTTTTTTTGTACTCTTCGGCTTTTGCTTTCAGTTCATGGATGTCCACCGGCGCCATGATCGATTCCTTGGCCAGCAGCATGGCCTTTTCCGGCGTGCCACCGATGCCGATGCCGATGATGCCCGGCGGGCACCAGCCAGCGCCCATTTCCGGGATCTTCTTCAGGACCCAGTCGACCAGGTCGTCGGAGGGGTTGAGAATGGCGAACTTGGCCTTGGCTTCCGAGCCACCGCCCTTGGAGGCGCA
>Ga0172380_10004871_pt1 | contig 16823 bp, 30 predicted proteins | sample Leawe162metaG_FD_119747 | JGI IMG/M metagenome (GOLD analysis project Ga0172380, IMG submission 119747) | Leachate microbial communities from a municipal landfill in Southern Ontario, Canada - Leachate well 162 metaG | ecosystem: Engineered > Solid waste > Landfill > Unclassified | place...
ACTCGGTATTTAATTTTTTCTTTGTGTTTCCCTGCGAAATAGACCATTTGTGCCCCCAAAAAACCCCCTTGACTCCCCTCCCCCTCCCCTGCTATCCAATACCCATTCACTACTGAAAGGCGAGGTACGATTACATGGAAAAAATATACATGATCATTAACAAATACGAAGATAGATTTTTCAGAGATACAAAAGATGAAATAATAAAAATATGGAATGATACCTCTCATAGCGATACCTTCGACGATTATCAAATTTACGAATTTACAAACACAAAACTAGAGACATATAATAAAATCAATCCGAGTTACGTACTTGTAGACACAGATGAGGAAACACATGAGCGAAAATAAACACCCATTATCAGAAGTATTGCCATTACAAATTTATGAAGCAGATATGATAGATACTAAACAAACTCACGACGTTTACCTCGTCTCCGACGTCGAACAATTTCTAGCGAAAATAATGCAGCCCCATAGAATAACAAAAATGATCAAAGCCATAACCTTTGGTCAATCATTAGATCTTAAAAAACTCTTAGAGGACTAACATGACAACACTCATACTCTCAGCAAAGATCACTGAGACAAACATTGTTATTGATTATCACTCCCCTCAAGAACTTGTCTCTGGCGGCAACATTAAAGATCTACCAGAGCATTTAAGTCAGCCTGTGGCCTTAATGGCACAAATTATGGAATGGTTTAAACAATCAGCGAAAAAATCTAGATCTCAGATAACGATCAACATCAACGGGAAATTATTATTGACTGAAAAACATAATTCAAGGTAATTATAAATTAATGTGAATTTTTCGCCTTTGATCTTGTGAGCCCTAGATTTTCGCCGATCTAGGGTTTTCTTTTTATAGACACACGACAACATCTATTGATTAACAACTAACTTAAAAACTAATCTTTACTTCATGGCGAAAAAATCAAAACAAAAATTAAAGAAAAGGCGAAACATTTCTTTAAAAGAAAAGATCAAAAAGCAAAAAGAGGTTTTAAAAAAACTTCTTAGCAAACAAAAAAAGCTTAAACCTAGAAAAAAAAGATCAGAACCGTTATTTACAGAATTCGTTCACACTAAAAAAGTTAGATCGAGAGAATCACTTCGCTTTAGAGATAAAAATGGACGACTAACTAAATTCGATGCTAGAAAAAAATTGATCGTTGAGATTTGGTTAGGTAATAAAAAAACAAATCGTGTTTTAAATGAAACTAAAAAGAAAAAACCGATATTACAAAGATTTAATAAGAGATCTATTCGTCGAAAGCAATTATTTTTAGAGAACGAAAAAAAAGGTCATAGAAAATCAAGTGAGATCAAACAAAAGAGCATAATCATCGATGCTCATATGACGATAATGGATAATTTAGAATCAAAAATACCTGAATTACTTGACGATTGTATCGAGTACACTAAAAGAGGAAACGCTTGTATTGTAAATATAACAATTCATACGACTAATAACGAAAAACGTTATTTAACCTTTGACGTTCGTTCAATTATCAAAGAGACATCACCATTAAAAGCAGCATTAGAATTAGCACGAAACATGATACATCAATTATATATTAACGAGGTACGACTTAGTGGGATCGATAAAACGCAAAACATTAGAGCGAAATACCGTAGATCGATCAAGGTCGATTTTGCATGGTATGAAAGCTACGCGCTCAAGGATATGTGATAAACCTGAATTAATAAAACTCTATGAGCAACCAAGGGATAAACTTATTTTAGCTTATGATACTGAGGATGATTCAAAGGGTATGACCTATATGGTTAATATTTTTGATGGATTAAATCATTATACTTTTAGACATACTGAGACAGCAGTTGAGTACATTTTAGCGTTATCGGATCAATATAAAAAAGGTATTGAGATATGGTCGGCTAATCAATTATACGATATAGGTAATACTTTTAGAGTGAACCAAGATACATTATCATTTGTATTAGCTGGATCTCGATTCATTACGGGAAAAATTTATAAAGAAAAAATAAAATTTAAAGATATTTTAAATGTGATACCGGGGGCGTCGGTAAAAAAATTAGGGAAAATGATAGGTTTTGAAAAATTAGAGACCGATGATTTTAATAACGAGTTTTACTGTCAGACAGATACTGAAATAGTATACTGGTCATTATTACAATATAAAAAAACATTACTAGATCTTGGTGTGGTATTAAAAAATACAGCGGCCGGGACTGGTTTTTCGGCTCTTTTAAAAGAATATAAGCAATTAACTTATAATTCTTTCAAGTTTGAGGATCATCTTTTTTTAAAACAGGGCTATTATGGCGGACGTACTGAAATTTTTAATACAGCTAAGCAAAAGGGCGATGTTTATTGCTATGACATTGTTTCCTCATATCCCCATGCGATGACTCAAATACCGATTTGTAATACGTATACAAGATACTACACTAAAAAACCTGATTTTAGATTAGAGGGTATGTGTGAGTGTATTATTGAGGCACCTGATGATATAACAATGCCCTATTTACCGGTAAGGATTGAGGATAAATTATCTTTCCCTATAGGTATATTTCATGGGACATGGACTTATTTTGAAATCAGAGAATCGTTAAAATTAGGTTATAAGATTAAAAAAGTAATTAAGGCTTTAGAGTTTCCAATAAATTATAATTTTACACTCAAAGATTTTGTTATGAAATTTTTTAATGTAAAATCTAAAGCAGAGGCAGAAAAAAATATGGTTTTAAGAGAGGCAGCTAAAACCATACTTAATGCAAGCTACGGAAAATTTGCGTTATCAAATGAGCGCTCGGATTTAGTGGCTTTAAATGAGATTGATAATATAAAACCGCCTTTCTCATCGATTATCTATCCGAATAATCAGATCATGGTGACTCGCTCTGGTGATTTCGCACCTTCGACTAATTTTTTAATAGCTAGCCTTATTACAGCCTATGGTCGTCATGCGCTTTATGAAAAACTAATACTTTGTTCTAGTGAAAATCGAATACCTTTATATTGCGATACGGATTCAGTTTTTTATAAGGGGGAAAAATTAGCACATGAAAAAAGTCCTAAATTAGGTTCATTTAATTTACAATATGAATGCATAGAGGCGCATTTTATATTACCTAAAACTTATTATATCAAATTTTCAGATAACACCAAAATTTATAAATGCAAGGGTGTGAGAGATAAACTAGCAGAATTATTTTTTACTAAGGGGTTTGCTGAGAGTATGCAACCGTTAAAATATGTAGAGACGTGTCGAAAAAACTACTATATAGCTGAGCGTAATAAAAAGAAAAAAGATAAAAAAATTACAGTTGAGTCACTATTACCTTTTAATTTATGGGTGAATAAACCAAAGAAATTAAACGCTAAATACAATAAAAGAATTAAATTAAAACATGGTGCAACAAAACCAATTAAATTAAATTTTGATCTTGAAACAAATACCTATATTTAATTATAAAAATAATATCCGAATTAACGGATAAAACCACGAGGAGTGAAAAATGCAAGCACAGGTAGAAAATCCATTTAAGCGAGCAGAGCGCATAGGTCATAATTTCTTTGATAATCGTGATATGAAGTCACATTATTATGAAATTACTAATTTTGAAGTGCGTGAAAATAAAAAAGGCGAGGCTAACCCTTTTTTCGATGCTATTGATTTAATAACAGGCGAGCAAGGGTCAATTTATATTGATGGTGGTATGAAAGGTCAATTATCAAAAGCTGGTGGTCCAGAGGCCATGGTTGGAAAATCAATTGAATTAAAATATAAGGGTATGGTTAAGGTCACTATTTTAGATGAGCGTAACAAAGAAATTGAGACTGAGATAAACTCTTGGGATATTTTTTTATTGGACCGGAAATAATCGAATTTTTAAAATATTTTATTTAGATAACTAACCCGCTTTATAGCGGGTTTTTTATTTAATTTGATTTAGCCCTAATTAATTGTATTATTTTCAAACAAGGAGTGAATTATGTCCGAAAAAACAGAAGAAATAGAAAAAACAGAAGAAATAGAAAAAACAGAAGAATTAGAGGAAAAAAAGCCTAAATTAGAAAAAAAGAAAAAAATTAATATTATGGACGCCTCTAATTCAGCCGAGCCGAAAAAAGAAAAAAAGGAAAAATCAAGTGAAATTGATTTAGAACCTATTTTAGAGGCTATTACTGATTTAGGTGAAAAAATAATCCCTAAAGTTGATGACACTCCTAAAGAGTCTAAAAAAGAAAAATCAGATTTAGGATTTTTATCACCATTAGCTAATTGGTAATTAATGAAAATTAAATTAAAACTAATTAGAAAATTATTAATTCAAATTGATCGCGAATTATTAAATATGCAATTAGAATTAATAAGTGATGACGAAAAATTAAATAAAATATCGGCTATATCGCTATTTATAGATAAACAATTATATATAATTAAACAATTAGAGGAAAAATGTCAGAAATAACAAAATCAGATGAAATTATTCAAGCGGCCAAAGAATCAGAGGAAAATAATCCAAAGACATTTATGGAACCGCAAGTACGAACCACTAAGAAAAAACCGGGTAGACCGCCTAAAGATAAAATAAAATCGACCGATAAAATAGATGAGTCTATAAAAACTCAATCAAGCGAGCCTGTTAACCCTAAATTTAATATACCGACTAAAGCCCTGTGCTACCCTATCGTGAGAGGTATCTCTACGCTTTCAGCTCAATACGTGGGTGATAGACGTGCGGCTATGATCCCCGATGAGGTTGAATCTATGACCGATGCTTTTGCGATGGTGATAGATAAATACATGCCCGATGCTATGAGCAAGTACGGTCCTGAAATTTATTTAGCCTCTAATTTAGCGATGTATGGATCAAGGCTCTTAGCTCTTAAGAAATTAATTGAGCAAGAGCAAAAAATGCGCATGCAATCTCAGCAACCTCAAAGTCCTAATTTAAATCTTGAAAATACCGTCAATCTAAAATAAACTTGATGAGGCACTGCAAAGCCCGTTAATATAAAATTCTCATGGTTAACTCTCTTAGGGCTTATAGCGACTCATTCCCGCTATAAGTCCGCTTTATTTTTAATTGATTTCTTACAAATTTTCTTTGAACATACAAAAATGCTTGTAAATATTTTCGGCAAACGTGGTGCCGGAAAAACCCATATGATTAAACGCGCTTTGATGTATTGCGAGCCGCCTATAGCGGTGATCGATATCTTGGGTAACTTTAATAATATTAAAAATTCTTACACAACCGACTCACTTTCTGATGCCCTTCAAAACATAAAAGATTACAATGTTTATAATGAGGCTTCAGAGCATGAGCGTAATTTTATGGACGAAGTTGCGCCCATCACTATTTTAACCCCGAGTGATCCCGATGAGGCGATTGATTTTGTATCATCATTATTATGGCATGAAGAGGGTGGTACCTTAGTTATTGATGAGGCTGATGGTTTTAATATTTATAATGCCCCATGTTATTCTGAGTTAATCAGATACGGTCGAAATAAGGGAGTGCATCTACTCACGGGGTGTCGCCGACCGGCTGAACTTGATCGTAACATAACAGCGGGTGCCAATACGATTTATATTTTTCAAACTCAAGAGCCACGAGATATTGAGTATTTTTCAAAAACATTGATCGGCAAGGCTCAGGCCGAACGTCTAAAAAACTTACCTGAATTTCATGGTTTATTCATAAACTATGATAAAAAGACTATAGGTATTTTTAAAACAGACGAACAGGGCGATGTATTTATTTTATCAGAAAAGAAATTAAATGACAGCAATGGTGCGGTCACAATTTAAAAAAGGAAGTATTTTATGCAACATTTAAAATCAGCTTTAATGGTAGCTTTGATCTGTTTTCTAGTTATCGTTGCGAGTAACCGTATCGATTTTTTAAGAAAAATTGCTTATCCAGCGGTTTAATCATTTTTCATTAAAATAAATTTTTCTAATTATCACATAACTAGTGATCTAGGAGTATAAAATGTTTAGAGAGCGTCAATTAGCATCGATAGCCTATGCTGCCGGACAAGTGTCACGAGCAAGATTACCTAACGATGCCGTTTATCATCAACTACAATTCGCAATCTTTGGTGGGAGTGTGTCTTCTGTTTTTGGACTTGCACCATCAGGTCCGGTATTTGAAACTAATTTTCCATTTTCATTGATTCGTGACATGCGTATTATCAGAAACGGTTCTGATATTATATGGCAAGGATCAGGTGCACAACTAGCTAAAGAGCATTATTATTTAAATAATTCTCCGGCTAAAGCAAGGCTTTACACCACAACTTCAAATGTTGAGACACTTTTAACAGGTACGTCTCGTGGTGTAACCGTTCCGGCTAATAGTTCAGGTATTAATGCCAACTTATTAGAGTTCGTTGGAACAAGTTCAGTGTCTACAACTCAAGTTTCATGTCAATTTGATATGCAAATGGAAATGTGGTTCCAATTAAATTTGGATTCGACAAAAGCAAGTTGTAACACCCTTGTGGACGCTAGAAAGCTTGCGACTTTTGATATTGAAATTACATGGGCTGATGTGACTTCAATCATCACTGCCGGAACTAATAATACAAGTAACACCATCACAGCGACTCTTCAGGTGTTATCAATCGACCAAGACAATGTGGATGTGAATACTAATTTCGGAACTTTTAAAAGATCCGCATTTCAGTATTCAAGCTTTCCTTATGGATCAAGCAATCAACAAATCTTACTTGCTCGTGGAAATTACTGGTATGGGATGATCCTTCAAACAAGAGCATTTAAAACAAGTAGTACAACGATCAGTCATCCTGAAAATAACGTATTAGGCTCTATTCAAAATAGATTAAATACGAATTTTCAATTAAGAATTGCTGATTTCGCTCAACTACAAGCTAAGAACATAAGCGATAATGGCGGACGCCAAGCCCCTTATGATTTAGCTCAAGGTCATCCGCAAGGTTGGGCCGCTATTCAGTACACAGCCGCGCTTGATAATCCGGGTGAGTTGATTCCGACATATGTAACTGATGTGTTTGATTTACTTCTTACATATCAAGCTATTGGATCAGCGACTAACGGTGTGACAACAGCGGCAACTCTGCCGCAACTTGATATTCTAACTCAAGAAGTGATTCCGGGTGTGACGGTGTCAACGAGTGCACCTCAAGGGGCTACTAATGGCTCTATTGGCGGAACCTCTGCTAAGCCTTATGTGAGATAATGAACATAGAGCGTCACTCGTGTTGATGCTCGCTTAATATGAAAAAAGAGACATAGACTTAAAATGTCTATGTCTCACGCTTTTATGAAAAAAGGAAACTATGCCAAGCGGTCAAGAGCAAGCAAGAACCTTTGCTAATTTTTCAAATAATGTTAAAAAAACAGCTCTTGGTGTGAGATTCACAAAGACTTTATTTCTAGAGCCTGAAAGGCTTTCTGCTAAAACCGTAACACTTGCTTTAAAGCAATTAGGGCTAAATATCCCACCGGGGGCTGAAATTGCCGCTGAAGGTGCACAGGTCATTGTCTCAGGTCAAGCGATCTCTACAGCTAATAACGCCAAAGATTTAAATTCGGCTACGAATGCCACAGCCACAGCATTTCGCTCTATTTCAGCGATTGCCGAGGCTAATGGAATGCTCGATAGTGATTCGGCAAGCATCATGCGTATTGGTACAGACGTTGCGATGATCGTTGGTAGTGGGGGTACGAATGCAGCGGCTTGGGTGTCACTAGCTATGAACTTAGCTAACACGGTTGCTGTAAAACAAGGGCTAGCTGATATTCATGCGATACAAAATGCTCAGGATCAATATCGTATAAGAGTATCCCCTCAAGCTAGAATCTTAGGTGAGACTTTCAAAGATTTTCAGGAAAAAAAGATTTCTATTTATGGCGTGATCGCTAAGATGGCCGTTGAAACTCCTGATCTATGGCCACAAGTGATTAGCCCTGATTCTGAATTAACAAAGGCATTTCCAGAACTCATGATGATCCCCACAGTAACAAATACGATTGTGGGAAAGGGTAGTAGTGAAATTGGTGGTGATTATCCATGGCCTGCCTCAGGGCGCTACGTACTTGATCGTTGGGAGTCAGAAAAAACTCTAGATATAAGAACACTCGGTGTGACTTTTACGCGTGAGAGTGCGGCTGAATATTTTTTCGAGCTCATTTTAAAACCATGGATGAGTGCTTATGCATATGCGAATAACGAAATTGTTAGTCGTGGGAATATGAGCATGTCGAGTATTGCAAGCCTCACGTATTTGATTAATCCTCAAGGGGATATATCAGATCGCTATGATTATGTGAATATGCTATTAGGATCATGTCTCACCCCTTATGACTTTGATGACAACATGTTAGATAATATTGCTAAACAATTTGTTGAGGATCATTTTAGTTCACAAGATAAAATTTTTCATGAACAAGCCATATCCACAGGGATATCCACAGCTAATAAAAATTGGAACGTGTATCAAAAAGATTTAGATACCATGCGTGCTAAACTCATGAGTGTAAAACAAAACGATGATATCTCAGAATTAGTAAAATATCCTTATATCTATAAAAAATTACAAGATTACATGGATTTTGAGCAAACAAGTTTTGAGAGAGATCCGACACTTGGCGGGCAATTAAACGCAAAATTTGATCAAGGAAATGTGCGTGCATGGAGATCTCTTCATAATTATTTTTCTGTGCTACAAATGCTCGATACTTTTAGAAAGGATTCTTATTTGTCACAGACTAGATATGCTCAGCAATTACTACCGTTCATGCCGAGCATTGAAAGCTTTGATCAACAAGTTTCAAAAATAAATTATTTATCGACCATGCGCTCAGTGAATAGACTAGCTATGAAAAACATTGCTAGCTTTATAGGGACAAATACAAAAAATTTAATTAAAATCACCTCACCCGATGACATGGGGGCTGTGAAGTTTGGAGTTAAAAAATATGGGAATTGATTTTCAAAAACTTTTTGAAGATGCTGGTAACAAAGCTCAAGCCGCTGTGAATGACTTAGTTAAGGTCGGCACCCCCGCTCTTAAATCAAGTCTCGAGCAATGGGGAATAGACACGCTCACTCAAATGCATAAAGAATCAGAGCGTGATTTAAATATGGCTGTAAAAGAAGTCACCGCGACAAGCCCTCAACCGGGGAGTTTCGGGGCGGCTTTAAATGCGACCGTACAAGGGAGTGTGCTACAAACTTATGGCATGGAGATCACCCTAGGGGTAGCGGCTTTAATTTTAATTGGCTTTATGCTTAAAGGAAAATAATTTATGACTGATATTTTTAATTTTACACCTCAATCCACGAATATCACCGAAAATGCTTACCCGGGTAAAGCAAGTGTCGTCTCATCAACAAAGACCGCGCTTGATAACTATGCTGCAAGTGATGTTGATAATACTCCAAAGGACTTTTTAAATAAATTAGTTTCCTTTGATTATAATTATGATTATGCCGCTCATCCTAATGAAGTGGTACAAGATACAAGTATGTGGGAAGAGATCTCTAAACCAGTTGAGGCCACTGGGGCTTTTTTATGGGATACGGCTCAAGGGACTTGGAAATCTGTTAAAGAGGGGGCCGCAAGTATTGGAGAGAGTGCGGCTAATTTAGTTGATAGTGCAGGAAATAAGATTGGCGGGGCTTATGACTGGGTTTTAACTCGCATGGTGATTATTTTCGCAGTGCTTGTTGGCGGGTTATTTTTATTAGGTCGAGCCGGAGTGATTTCAGATATTGCTAAGGTGTTTGTAGTTAAATGATGATTATTATTTTAGGTTTAAGTATCACTTATTTTTTCATTAATCAAATCGGAAAGGATAACGATATGTCTCGTCTTTATGATCTTGATGATGTATCACCCGCTGATCAAAAAGGTAATTTCAATAGTGATTATGATCTCTTTTTTGAAAGTGCCGCTGATGAGTTTAAAGTTCCTTTTGCTTTATTAAAAGCCCATGCTATCCAAGAATCCTCACTTAAGCCAAGTGCGTATCTTGATGAGAACCCATCAAAAAGGGCTGATCGCATGGGATGGGCCTCTCGTGGGCTTATGCAGATATTATGGTGGCCGGGATCAGAGAGATTTAAAAAATATGGTTATCCTGATAAAGCTTTAGGTTTTGATGGGGTAGAGATGTTTAAGCCAGAAGTGAATTTAAGAATTGCAGCTCAAATAGTACGTGATAATTTAATTAGTTGTAACGGAAATATAAGAGATGCGATTAATATGTATAACACGGGAAAAAAAGAGAGTGAATATAAAGCCCCTTTTAATTACACGGATAAGGTTTTTAATAATTACAGAAAAATTTTAGGAAAATAAATTTATGAAAAATATTTTTTATATATTAGGTGGTGCGGTTTTACTTATAGCAAGCTACAAGCTTTTAAATAAAAGTGATAGCGATGACATGGTTGATACTAATGCACCTGAAAAAAATTTCGCTCTGCAAACTCAGCCTCAAAATAAATATCCCATTCAGTTCCCTCAAACGCCAAGAGTCGATAATGCTGATCAGCCGTGGTATGATGGCGCAAGGGGTTTTATCAGTGACGCCTCAAAGGCTATTGATACCGCTCATAAAATGAGTATGGATATTACAAGCTATGGTAATTCAAATTTTTGGTCTGAGTTAAATTCAAATTACGTTCATTAATAAAATTGGAGATAAAAATTTATGAATAAAACTGTTTTATACGCGGGACTTGGAATAGGTGCCGCTCTTATTGGATATGTAGCTTATAGATATATGGGAGTGCCCACACAAGTCATTCAGCCAACAAGTGTGAACCCTTATACACATCCGGGTCCATTTACAACATCTAATCAGCAGACATATCCCTTTCAAGCGAACGTGCCCCCTAGAGTAGATAACTCTAATCAACCGTGGGCGAATAATAATCGCGCTGAATTAGCTAAAATTGGACCCGCCAGTGTCGATGTGAACTTATCTAATGTACAGATGGTAGCAAGCTTTGCAAAAAGTGCGAACGAGCTAGTAAACTCAGTGAGTTCACTTGATAAAAGTTTAAATATATCTTCATGGTTTTCATCAGGGGATGCCTCTGAGACAACTCAAGATTGGAGTTTTTAATTATGGCTAATAATCCTAAAAAAGGTCCCTTTGATTTAAGTATTAATCTAAATCAAATACCCTCTTATGGTTCTCGCTTTATTCCTAATACTCAATCAGGTGAGCAGATCAACATCATTCATGATGAGGAGATGGACATTAAAAATGCAAGTGATTCAAAATTAGTTGATAAACTTAAATCAGGTCAAGACGTGCGCTCTAATCCGAGTGTGATCCTAAGGCGAAACGGGGTGAGAGTATGATTCAATTACTTAGCGGGCTTTTTTCAAGTACAAGCTTTATATGGAAACTGATAAAAAATTGGAAAGTTTTATCTGATTCACTTAAAGCTATTGAAAATACGATGCATAATATGAGTAAAGATGGTCGATTTGTACCAAACATGGAGGAAACTCCAATTTTACTTCATGCTGTGAGTAACATCATTAAAACTGAGATCATTGATATTCCCGGCATTAATGAATATGAAATTGCATTAAGCATTGATCAAATCAGTTCAAATTTTGTACTCTCAATTCAAGATGCTAAATCAGAAAAATTTTATCAATTACCAGTTATTAAAAAAGAAGAGGTAAAACCATGATCGATTTAAAAGCCATCATAGGCTCTTGGTATCGCGGAAAAAATCAAGATCGCTTTAATCAAGGTCCATGGCCTGAAAAGGTATTCTCACCCTTTGATATTCCTGATGAGTTGATTCAAGACATGATTTCTAGAAATGTGCGCCCATTCACAGTACAAACTCTTGATCTAAGCACAGCTAATCAAATCACTGTCATGGTGCCGGGATTTCATGTAGTTATTTATGGGCATGATAATTCAGCAAATAAAGCTGTCAACACGACGGTCTATATGGAGTTATTTTGGGGAGATTTTAAGCCCGGTGATAAGGGATTCCCTTTAAAACACGCTCGAGGATATTCGGGAGTTTTTGAAAAACTCACTCTTAAATGGCCCGCTCAGGCTAATGCGTTTGCTGATTTAGTTATTCATTCAGGGATGATGCATCCTTGGATTGATGGAGAGTCTTGCACATAATATATGAATGAAATTTTTAATAGTGAAGCGCTAAATAATTATCAAAATAATTGGAATGACGTTGGGACCAACTCTAGCGCTCTCACTAATTTATTTGATAATATGTTTGGTTGGGTGAATTCACAATTTGAATCTCATTACAAAACTATCGATCAAGTTCGTAATGAGATGCTCACTCAAAATCCAAATCTTGATATCACTAATCTTGATGATGGGTTTGCCCTTGAGGCTGAACGACTTAATGCCATTGCACAGAAAAAATCTAAAGGCTTTACGATTATTGACATTAATCCCGGTCTTTTAACTCAGCAAAATTATCCCTATTCCATGCCCTATGAGTTTTTATTTGATGGGACTAATTTTATTCCCGCTGACGACGGCTCACTCGTTAAAAATTTTCGAAGTATTCCTATCGATATAGCCGGAAATTTTGTTAAGGTTGAATATATTTATGAGAATAATTCAGAGGCCAATGTCGGTAATACCTCAATATTTCCAATTGACTCAAGACCATATGCCTCTCGTAAATACACTCAAGCTTTAAAAAACTTTTTTATCATTAATGGCACACCCTATTATTATGAAACTGATCTGATTAGTAATTACAAACAATATGATTTTGATAATTTCGCTAGAAATAAAGTCTATCTAGGCTTTGATGATACTATAGCTAAGCCTCATTTGATTAATCGCTCTGGTGATAGCTTTAATACCTATTTTAAAAGTTTATATTTACATCTTAATATAGGTGCGCCAAAAATTCGGATCACTATTGGCTTTAATTCTGAAAAATTTGATGGTCCAAGTGATGCGGCTATTAATTCAAAGCTTGCGCTCATGGGTAGTGCGCGCATGTTTAGAGATAGTGATACCGTGCTTAACCCTTTTAATTTTAATCTTGGTGATAATTTTGACCCCTATGCACCTTTCGGGTTAGGGTTAGCCATTGGTGCGGTTATTACTAATATTAAATTATTGCTATTAAGTAATCGCGGACAAAGTGATAATAACACTGGTGGGCGCGCTATAGGCTATTCGCTATTATTTATTAATGGTATTCAATTTAATGTTCGTCGAAATACAGCCGCACAAGTGAGTTTTAAAGCTGATCTGATGTGTGGACCATCTAATGATAATACTAATAGTGTTAGGCTTTATTCTATTAATTTAGAACTATCTAATGCCGATGTGTTTGAGGCAAAAGAAAATACTTATACCCCAAGTGAGGCTATCAGATGTGTAATCCCTGATGGTTGTAGCTTATGGTTAAATATTTATGCTCAATCTAGTGTGGCCGCTCAAATTGTTTATAATTTTAGTTTTCAAGGGTACTCTTATGGTCAACTTAGAAAATTAGTTGGTGGCGGCTTTGGTTTTATTAATACCTCAAAATTTATAACCGATTCGACTTTTCTTTCGGACTATAATAGAGTCGATTCAATAAGGAATCTATAATATGCAGATTTTGTTTTATATGTTTATTGCTGTTTTAACACAAGTTGTCTCACTTAAAATTTATTATACCTATTTTCATGGAGTGTAACCTATGGCTCGTCTACAAGTTCCCAAAGTTTTAAGTTTAGGTCCCTTTGGTGCAGCGATTCCTTTAAGTAATACGACTCTTAATGTCACTAGTTTTATTATTCAAGGTCCATTAACTAACACTGATTTTATCGTGCTTGGGAATCAGTCCGGGCAAGTACATCAGATTTCACCGGGTAGAGAGTTAGCTGTTAATGGTGATAACCTTGATAATGGAACTACGGCTTATATGGATCTTTCACAGTGGTATATCAAAGCCCTCTCGGGTAACCAATTAGCTAATGTGACTTATTTGGAAAGGTATTAGTTTATGTTCAAACCCGGAGACAGTGGTGGAGTCGCTATAGTGACCGTTGATAACTATGTGCGCACAGGTATGGTGATACCCTTTGCGGGAGTTGCAGCCCCAAGTGGTTGGTTGTTATGTGATGGTAGTGCGGTCTCACAGATCACTTATGCGGCTTTGTTTACTATTTGTGGGACTGCTTTTAATACAGGTGGCGAGCCTATAGGGACTTTCAGAGTTCCTAATATGATCTCTAGATCCATTATGGGCTATGGGACTACAGCCGGTTTAACACCTGTGGCTCGTGGTGAACAAAAAGGTGAGGAAACACATATTCTAAGTGTGGCCGAATTAGCTACTCATAATCATGGAGTCACTGATCCCGGACACTCTCATGCGATCGGGCCTCATAGTCACACAATAACGGATCTTGGTCATAATCATACGCAAAATGCTCATACACATACCCAAAATGCTCATAATCATGCTTTAACTGATCCCGGACATATTCATAATGAATCAGCCGCTGGTGCTATTGGCGGTGCTGGTGCTCAAGTTAATGCCGTATCTGGTGATGGAACTACAAACTATTTACCATTATCAGTAACCGCAAGCGCTGTGACAGGTATAAGTGTAAATAATACAACGCCGACTAATCAAAATACTACGGCTACTAATAACAGCGCGGCAACTGGTATTAGCATAGATAATACAACTGCAACCATGCTTTCAAATACCACTGGAGTTACCACAAATAATAATGGTAGTAGTACAGGTCATAATACGATACATCCCGTATTAGGGTTAAATCATATTATTAAGTATTAAGAGGTGATCAATGAAAGCGTATCGATTTTTATTTGATTCAAAAACAGGCGTGTATCAAGGTATTGTTAGAGAGCCTTTCCCTGAAAATTGTACCGATATAGAACCGTTTTTCAATTACGATTGTAAAACGGTTTTTGATTTTTCTGTCGGCTCTTGGAAACTTGTAAATCGCCTTGATTATTGGGAGAGCATCTCTCGCTCTGAAATGGTTAATGATTATAAGGATGATCTTAAACCGTTGATAGAAAAACAAGGGGAGTTGATTTGTAGTGTTGTTAATGAACTTAATCGGCAGCGAGAGTTGATTAGTGATTTACAATATAAATTAACTGAAATTAATAACGATGTTTATATGAAAAATGCTATCGAAAAAATCAAGAAAGATATTATTTTTACTCATGGAATATTGGGTAATCATCAAATGATTTTTGGTAGAATAGAGCGAAATATGATTAATAATATGTCATCAATTTATTTAGCTTTTGATAATACCTATAAAATTGTTAAAGCTAATCGCGGCTTATACGTTCGTATTAAAGAGTTTTTTGACCTTGCCTAAGCTTATCATGGGCTGAGTCGATATCTAGCTCTAGAGACTTTACACGCTCTTTTAATTCGTTGATATCACGTTGCATGTGTGTCCAGTCCACTATTCTACCTACTGTGAATCTAATTACACCCCATATCACTGTGGCGTGGGCTATAATAAAGGCAAGTGATAGATTAAACGTTTCTGGTGTCATGAGGTATGCTTAATAAGTATTTATTGAAATCTTTTATCGCTAATTTTTCGTTCGGGTAATCTAGAATAAATCTAAAGTTATTCGATGTGAATATGAATATCTTATCCTCTTCTTGATAACATGAGGTGATGTTTTTATATTCAAACTCTGAATTTTTTTTGTCTGTGAATTTTATTTTCATATCGGTTTTTCCCCGTGTAGCATTTTATCCACACATGTTTTATGAAAAGGCTCATCAAAATAGATCACAACTTGTTTTTTATCGTAAGGCTTGCCACAGGCCCCGCATAGCGCATGACGCTCACGTGCTAGGTCCTTAGGGAGTATAAGTCCTGATAACTCATCAGTGCGTAGATTATTAATTAATCTAAGCGTCTCATCGTGAAATAGATTGTCTTTTTTTGAAATTATTCGCGTCTTTGGCATTTGAAATTTATTATTTTGTGAGTGTTATATAAGTGTCAATAAAAATGTGATCAGCCATAGAGATGCTAAGAATAATGTACATAAAGTGATGAGTAGAGCAAGGGTGTTCGGGTGATCGTTTGGTTTCATTTTTTAATCCATTCGGCTATGGCAAAACCTATGAAATAAAATGGGAATAGGATGTAGTGTTTTAGCTTTGGTTTGAAATCAATTTTTATTTGTGATTCACATCCCTCAATAATGCCTATCGGAAGGCATGCAATGATCTGAATAAGTAGATAGAATATTATGATGATAGCTAGAATCGATGGTCCCTCATCCATGCATGTTGTGATTTGATCACCGTTAGCAAGAGTTTTTGTTAGGTATTGATAGCAGTGATAGGTGCTATTGTTTTGAACGATCATATTTTTTCTTCTATGATTTTTAAAAATTCTGTGAGCTGTTCTTTTGATTTTATTCTATATGTATTACATGTGCCTACATCTGTGTATAAAGTTAATTGAAGTGAGAAAAATTCATTAGTCTTTAATAACAATCTAACTAGCTCTAATTTATCTTTTTCGTTTATCAAATTATTTATCTGTTCATTTAGTGAATCTATTTTTTGTTCTAATTCTGCCATTTTTTCCGCCTTTCAGTAGTGAATGGGTATTGGATAGCAGGGGAGGGGGAGGGGAGTCAAGGGGGTTTTTTGGGGGCACAAATGGTCTATTTCGCAGGGAAACACAAAGAAAAAATTAAATACCGAGTAAGGGGGAGAGTATGAGGGGCATATTTCGCATAGGGAAATGAGAGATTTTTGTTATTTTTATATTGGTATATTATCCTGGG
>Ga0172380_10004873_pt1 | contig 16822 bp, 20 predicted proteins | sample Leawe162metaG_FD_119747 | JGI IMG/M metagenome (GOLD analysis project Ga0172380, IMG submission 119747) | Leachate microbial communities from a municipal landfill in Southern Ontario, Canada - Leachate well 162 metaG | ecosystem: Engineered > Solid waste > Landfill > Unclassified | place...
AATATTCGTAAACAAGAATTTGATGCGCATCTACTGGGTGTCTTTTGTGCTGGAATTTTTCTATGCGCTCATGACTGTTTACACTCCTTTGTATATGCTTGATTTGGGAATGAGCTGGACTCAGATCGGCGTGATTTTCACTATCATGCTCGTACCTTTTATTTTGGTAAATTATCCAGTGGGCGCACTTGCTGATGAAAAACTAGGGGAGAAGGAGATGATAATCTTCGCACTTTTTGTGATGGCCTTTTCCACCCTCAGTATTTTTTTTGTGACCAGCACCTCAATTCTTGTTTGGGGATTCGTCTTGTTCATGACCAGAGTGGGTGCTGCTATGATTGAGACTTTGCGCGATTCCTATTTTTACAAGAGAATCGATGGAGATGATATGGACATTATCAGTTTTTTCAGGACTTCTAGAAGCGTCGCTTATATTGCGGCCACGGCTGTTTCCGCCATGCTCTTGGTTATTTTCCCGGTGAAGGCGATGTTTTTGATTTTAGCGGTAGTGATTCTGTTGGCACTATATCCAGCTTTCACTTTGGTGGATAATAAAAGTGAGGAAGAGCTTGATAGAGAAAAGAAGTGCGTACGCGCTTAATATAAGAATGAAAATGCAAGACATGAAATTCAAAAAGTTTGATTATTGTATCTTGGTTATTGGTTATTGAAATTGTATGGCATATCATATTAAAATCGAACAATTTGAAGGGCCGTTGGATTTGCTTTTGCAACTGACGGAGCAGGAAAAGTTGGACATCACGCGGGTGAGCCTGGCTAAAATTGCAGACCAATATTTGGAATATATTGCGCAAGCGAAAGACATCACGCTGGCGCACTTGGCTGACTTTTTGTCAGTGGCTTCAAGATTGATTCTGATCAAATCCAAAGCCTTGCTTCCAATGTTGGAATTTACTGAAGAGGAGGAAGAGGAAATCAAAGATTTGGAATATCAATTGGCGGAATACAAAAAATTCAAAGATGCATCATTAAAACTTGCCCTTGTTTTTGATTCGCCTGAGGTCAGTTTTTCACGTGAAGGTTTTTTGGGATTCGGGACATTATTTTATCCGCCGGAAAAAATTGTGGCTGATGATTTGAAGCGAGCATTTGAAAAAGTGTTGGGGGAAATTCCAGTAGTGGAAAAATTGGAAGAAGAGATGGTCAAGGAAATTTTGACGCTGGAGGACAAGATTGTGCATTTGCAGGAGGTGCTGCGAGAAAGAGTGCAGACATCCTTTGCTGAATTGGTTGTCAATGCGAAAGATAAGGTTGAGGTTGTAGTTTCATTTTTGGCGATGCTGGAGCTAGTGAAGCAGCGAATTATTCATGTGGAGCAAAATGATTTATTTTCTGAAATAAGACTTAAGCATGTAGATAATAAAAATTTATAAAGTCGTAAAGTTTTTAAAGCAAAAATATGCCCAGTAGTGAAAATTCAAAATAATATAAACTGGATTTTTCTTTATTGCTGTTGATATAAAAATTTTAAAACATAATTTAATTTTAGATGTTATTTGAGCGAAGCTCATTTGAATTTCTACTACTGGGTATGGAAAATGATAAGTTGATCTCAATTATCGAAAGTCTGCTCTTTGTGAGTGGCGAACCAGTCAAGAAGACTAAGTTGATGAAAATTTTAGCAGTTGATGCGGATAAGCTTGAAGATGTTTTGAAAAATGTTTATGAGCGCTATCAAGAGGTGAAAAGTGGACTTGCATTGCTGACCAAAGGCGAGGAAATTCAGCTTGTTAGCAAAGCTGAGAACGCTGAATTTATTGAAAGTTTGGTGAAAAATGAATTACAAGACTCACTTTCGAATGCTGCCATGGAAGTTGTTTCTATTATTGCGTATCGTGGTCCAATTTCCAAAACTGAAATTGAGGCGATTCGGGGAGTCAATTGTGCATATACGCTGAGAAATCTTTTGCTGAGAGGCCTCATTGAAAGAAATGATAATCCAAGCGACTCGCGAGGCTATGTTTACGCCATTACGTTTGATTTTCTTAAAAAGCTTGGAGTGGATAATGTGAAAAAACTTCCAGAGTATGGTATACTTTCTGTGGATAGTCGAATTAATTCGATAATCGTAAAAGAGTAATGGGTATAGTGGCAACCATCTTAATGATAGCGTTTTTTCCGCTTAATTCCTTCTTGGTTTTCCATGAAAACTGGGCTACTGGAAATCAAGTTCAAGCGGATTCTTCAACGTCTGAAAAAAGTATTCAGGGCTTGGTTAAGGGCGTCGAAATTCAAAAAAAAGTTGAACCACCGAAACCTAAGGCTCAAGCAACTGACAACCCGCAATATCAGCCACAGCGAAAAGAAGGAATCAAGGATCTTGTTGTTCCTAATGCGCATGCCTCGGTTATTATAGATGCTGATACTGGCACAATTTTGCATTACAGTGAAGGCAGGGAGCATCGTCAGATTGCATCACTCACGAAATTGATGACTGCGATTTTGGTGATGGAAAATATCAAGAATCTCAATGAAGAAATTGTTATTGATGAAGAGGCTGTTTATGCTGAGGGCACGAAAATAGGTTGTCCTCGTAGTGGGTACTGCATAAGTCCGCGACTTAGGATTGGAGAAAAAATTACCGCCAGAAGTTTGCTTACAGCTATGCTTATGAACAGCGCTAATGATGCAGCAATCGCACTTGGAAAACACATGGCGGGAACGCAGGATAAATTTGCCGAGGTGATGAATAAGAAAGCCAAAGATTTGGGACTTACGGATACTAATTTTTGCACAGCTTCGGGACTTGATCTTGATGATGAAGCTGCAGCTGTCGGATGTTATTCCTCAGCTTATGATATTGCACGCATTGCAGCCTATTCTCTGCGCTATGATACAATTTGGAAAATTGCGCGTATGCCAAGCGATTCCATTGTAAGTTCAATTGACGGAAAAATTCAGCATACAATTTTGAACACCGATCAACTGCTTGATCAGATGCCTAATATTATCGGAGCAAAAACTGGGTTCACGCCACTGGCTGGGTATTCATTGTTGATGGTGGTTTCTGACCCTAGTACCAAGCATCGCATCGTCAGTGTGGTACTGGATGATTCGACGCGCTGGCAAGATATCAAAACAATGGCTAATTGGACATTTAATTCTTATAAATGGCTGTAATAAAAAACTAACAACCAATAACTGATAACTAATAACGAGAAATACAAAAGTCAAAAATTGATTTGTTGTGAGTTATGAGTTGTGAGTTATAAGTTAATTTATGCAATTTGCTCAAATTCAAACAATTCCGGAGGTTGTTAATGTACTTAAGGTTCTTGTGACAGGACTTCTGGCTTTTATTCTAGCATTTGCAATTACACCTCTCTGGACGCATTTATTATATAAATATAAAATTGGAATTAAAATCAAAAGCACAGATGTGAATGGTGAGCAGTTAAACTTTATCAGCAAATTGCATGCAGGTAAGGCTGGAACTCCAACTATGGGAGGCGTCATCATCTGGCTTTCAATTATTATTCTCGTCTTTGCCTCTCATTTTGTTTTTCCGCTTATTGCAAAGATGTTTGATATCGATTTTATTGCGCGACTAGATTTTCTGAGTCGTAAGCAGGTGTGGCTTCCACTTTTTGCACTTGCTGCTGCTGGAATACTGGGACTCTTTGATGATGTGATGAGTGTGCGTGGCTGGGGAAGCAATAAGGGTGGCGGCATGCGTTTTGCCATGCGCTTTGGTTGGCTCATTGCTATTGCAGCAGCTGGTGGTTGGTGGTTTTATTATAAATTGGGTTGGGATGTGCTACATATTCCAGCGATTGGTGATTTTTCAATCGGTCTTTGGTATATACCACTTTTTATTTTCATTATTTTATTTTCAGCGGTTTCCTCAAATGAAACCGATGGACTGGATGGATTGAATGGCGGAGTTTTGCTTATGGCTTTCTTCTCATTTGCAATCATTGCTTTTTTTGAGAATAAGGTTGACCTTGCATCTTTTTGCGCGGCCGCTGCCGGTGCAATGCTGGCATTTCTTTGGTTTAATATTTATCCGGCCAGATTCTTCATGGGTGACACGGGAGCTGTTTCTCTTGGCGCAACCTTAGGTGTGGTGGCAATGCTGACGAATTCTGCAGTGGTGCTTTTGATTATTGTTTTTGTGTATGTCTTGGAATCAACCAGTGTAGCAATTCAATTGACTAGCAAGAAATTTTTTCATCGCAAAGTTTTTTTGGCAGCACCGCTGCACCATCATTTTGAAGCCAAGGGTTGGCCAGAAACTAAGGTGACCATGCGCGCTTGGATTTTTACTATGATTACAGCCCTGGTGGGAGTCGTGATTGCTATTTTTGGAATGGGCAGATACTAAGGTTATCAATTCTTGAGCATAAAAAAATACGAATATAAAAATTAATTAAAAAATAAAAAGCATGTTTCATTTGCAATGACTCATGTTTCATTAAGCATATGGACATTAGAAAAATTCAAGAAGGTGTTTTTTTGAATAAAAAAATTCTGGTCAGGGCTGATTTTAATGTTGCAATTGCTGACGGCAACGTCAAGGAAAAATTTAAATTGGAAGCTTGCAAGAAATCGGTGGATTTTTTGTCGGCGCAGCCTGGAGCAAAAATTGCATTGATGTCTCATCTTGGTAGGCCGGATGGAAAGGTGAATGCTGAATTTTCACTTGAGCAAATCAAGGATGAGTTGGAGGCAATCTTAAATAAGAAAATTATTTTTTTGGCCGACTGCGTTGGTGATGGGGTCAAGATGGCGCTTGAAGATCTCAAGGAGGGGGAAATTATACTATTGGAAAACGTTCGTTTTCATGATGGCGATGAAAAAAATGACAGCGCATTTGCTGAAAAACTTGCCGAGAACTTCGACGTTTTTGTGAATGACGCTTTTAGTGTGTGTCATCGTGACCAGGCTTCAGTTACTGGCGTTACAAAATACATCAAGAGTTATGCTGGACTTTGGCTGCAAGAAGAACTTAAGAATCTCAATCGCGTTATTCATGAGCCTGAAAATCCATCCACTGCTATTATTGGTGGAGCTAAAATTGAAACAAAGTTGCCACTTATAAAGCGTTTCGAGGAAACTTACTCACATATTTTGGTGGGAGGCAGGATAGCTAATGAGGCCATGGATCAGAATATAACTTTTTCGTCGAAAGTTATATTACCAATAGATTTTGCTGGTGATCGACTTGATATTGGACCTAAGACAATAAAGAGATTCAAAGAAATTATTGCGCAATCAAAAGTTATCGTTTGGAATGGGCCAATGGGGAAATTTGAGGAATCTCCATACGACATTGGAACAAGAGAAATTCTTGATGCCGTCGTCGAGAGCGATGCCTTCACGCTTATTGGTGGTGGTGAATCAGTGCAAGTTTTGGAAGAAAATAACCTGATGAAAAAAATATCTTTTGTTTCAACTGGTGGTGGTGCAATGCTGGAATATCTCAGTGGAAATGTAATGCCAGGCATCGAGGCATTGCGAGAAGAGGAATAAGTCCTGTTGAAAAGTTTGAAATTACGTCGTTCATCGCAAGTGAAAGTAAGTCTTTATCTATGACTTGCCAGTAATTAAAAATAATTTCTGGAGGATAACGTTCGGTTGTGGTATAATAAAAATAAAGATAGAAAAAAATAAGCTTGAAAAATATCTATGGGCAGTCCTCAATTTAAAGCTGGTAATTTAGGTATACTTAATCAGAAAATATCGTTAGCAGAATTTAAATACATCGATCCAATCTCAATATTTGGATTATACTTCTCCGAAGTCTTATTGTTTTTGGGTATCTTGCTGGTGTTGTTTAATAATTTGGATATAGTTGCGCCCGGCAGTTATTTTGGCGCATATAGTTGGGTGACGGTCGTTGTTTTTTCTATTGGTCTTTGCATTAATTTTGTGGCTATCCCATTTTTGTATTTTTCTGGTTTAAAAAATTTCATCAAAGAAAATGATTTTTGGGATAAGGAGACATTTTGGATTTTACCCTTATTTTTTTTCGGAACGTTCTTTTTGTATAACAGTTTGATTTTTACGGCACTTTTTCTCTTGGTGATATCAATTGTAATGATAGGCGCCATACATGTTAAGGTGATTATTAAGGCTAAGGCGATCAGTGATAATTATCCAGATGATGCCTTTGCCACTCGAGGACAGTATATAATGACCCTTAAATATCTCACAGTTTACTATGTTTTATTGTTGGTAGTATTGGTTTTTGTGGATCCATTGCGTTTGATGTTTGCCTGGATTCGTTTGCATGCTTAGTAAAAAAATAAAAACCCAATTGAGGTCTCTGCCTGTGGCAGGATTTCATGGGATAAAAAAAATATGTTTAAAATTACAAATATTATTGGGAGAGAAATTTTAGATTCACGTGGCAATCCAACTGTGGAAGTGGAAGTTTTTTTGAGCGGTGGAGTAAGTGCAGTGGCGGCTGTTCCATCAGGTGCTTCAACTGGAACGTTTGAGGCCTTGGAGCTTCGAGATGGAGACAACGCTCGCTATGGCGGACTTGGTGTTCTTGCTGCTGTGAAAAACGTCAATACAAAAATTAAAGATGCCCTTATTGGAAAAGATGCCAGTTTACAACTCAGTATTGATGAGATAATGCTGCAGCTTGATGGAACTGAAAATAAATCAAATCTAGGCGCGAATGCTATCCTGGGTGTTTCATTGGCTGTTTGCAGAGCTGTGGCTAATGCTAAAAAAATTCCACTTTATCAATACATCAATCAGATTTCTGGTTTAAAGGTTAAGCCAGCTCTTCCGGTGCCAATGTTCAACGTGCTTAATGGCGGAATGCATAGTGATAGTGGACTCAGTATTCAAGAGTTTAAAGTTATTCCAACTGGCATAAAAACATTTGCGGAGCAGCTCAGGGCTGGTAGCGAAATTTTTCATAAACTTAAAAAAATTATTGAAGCAGGTAATCATAGTAGTGGTGTTGGAGATGAGGGTGGTTTTTCGCCAAAATTGGGAAGTAATACTCAGGCTTTGGAGCTCATTAACCAGGCTATAACTGAGAGTGGATATAAGTTAGGGACTCAGGTTAATCTTGGAATTGATGCGGCAGCGACTAATTTTTTCGTAGAGGCTGAAAATCATTATTTGGTTAAGCCCGAGGGTGCACACTTGGAGCGTGAGCGTTTGATTAATATGTATAAGGAGTGGATCGATAAATATCATGTGGTGTCAGTTGAGGATGGTTTAGCAGAAGAGGACTGGGCTGGCTGGGCTATCATGACAGAAAAAATTGCTGGAAAGCAGATTTTGAGCGGAATTCCCAAAAATGTTCTGAGTGAAAATTTACTCGTGGGGGATGATTTATTGGTGACTAATGTCAAAAGAGTGCAGCGCGCTATTAAGGAAAAGTCCTGTAATGCCGTGCTCATAAAAGTGAATCAAATCGGCAGTCTTTCTGAGACACTCGAATGCATACGTTTGTCGAAACAAAATAGAATGAAGATTATGATCTCGCATCGCTCCGGTGAAACTACGGATGATTTCATTGCTGACTTGGCAGCTGGGACTGCGGCAGAGTTCATCAAGTCAGGTTCATTGTCTCGCGGAGAGAGGCTTTGCAAATATAATCGCTTGATGAAAATTGAACAAGAGTTAAGCGCATAGTCCTGTATCAAATAAAAAACAAAAGATGACTAAAATTATTACAATTGGATCGGCCTGTAAGGATATGTTTTTTCCCACAGATGAGGGCGTCATTATGGAGACGCCTACCGATCTTGAGTCGCAAAAAAAAATTGCTTTCGAGCTTGGGGCAAAATATCATATCCAGCAGAGGCATGAATCACTGGGTGGAATCTCGATTAATGTTGCAGCTGGACTTGCCAAGCTGGGCGAGAGTGTTTCGTGCTATACTAAGATAGGTGATGATGAAATTGGAAAATGGATTATCCAAGAGCTTGAAAGAGCCGATATTGAATTAATGGAGGGCTCGATTGAAAAGAATTGTTCTAGTGATTTATCATCAATATTGGTTGACATTAAAAGCGCTGACCGTGTTATTTTTTCCAATCAAACTGCAAACCAAAAGCTTATAGTTGAAATGGAAAAAATTGGCCATCCGGATTGGATTTTTATCGGAGATTTGAGTGGACAGTGGCAGAAAAATATTGACACCATTACGGCTTTTGGAAAAAAATATAACACCCCAATCGTTTTCAATCCTCGGCAAAAAACTATTCATGATGACGTTACTAAGATTGTGGAGACAATTTCAAGAAGTGAGATATTTTTTATAAATAAAGATGAAGCAATAGAAATCGTCAGTTCATATGACAAAGACGCCTTGCAAGAATTATTGAATGAGGAGGAGTACTTGATAAAATCTCTGCATACTGTCGGTGCTAAGATTGTAGCCCTGACTGATGGAGCGAAAGGTGCTTGGGCGTATGATGGGATTGATGTTCTGCATGTTGAGGCTATGATGCAAAAAGCGGTAGATTCTACAGGTGCTGGAGATGCCTTTACGAGCGGATTTTTTGCGGCTCATTTGAAGGGGAAAAATCTGATGACCTGTCTGAAGTGGGGAATTGCTAATAGTAGTAATTCAGTTACTGAGTATGGTGGTCAAAAGGGTCTTTTGAAGGAAGAAGAAATAGAATTAATGTTACTCAAAAAAAGTTAGGATTTTAGTGTTTATCATTATGGGAATTTTATCTAAAATATTTTCAAGTAAGGAGGAGGAGTATTACTTGGCGCTCGATATTGGCACTGAGGTTGCTAAGGCGCTGGTTTTTCAGATTAACTCTGAAGAAAAAGTTGGCTATGTTATTGGTGTTGGTAAGGAAAGACAAAAAAAAGGCAACATGCAGAGTGGTGCCGTTTCGGATATTTCAGGTGTGATAGAAACTTGCAAAATTTCCATTAGTCAGGCGCTGGAAAAGGCTAATATAAAAAAAGTGAAAAAGGCTATCGTCGGTATTGCTGGTGAGTTGGTTAAGGGAACAACCACAACAGTGCATTATGAGCGTGGCAACCCTGATTCGCGTATTGATTTTCCTGAGCTTAAAAATATCATTCAAAAAGTTCAGACTAAGGCTTACGAAAGAATTCAGGAGCAAATCTCCTGGGAAACTGGTCAGGATATTGAAGTAAAGCTTATCAACGCTGCCATTGTGGATGTGCGAATTGATGGTTATCAGGTCACCAATCCAATTGGTTTTCAAGGAAGAGATGTTTCCGTTAGTATTTTTAATGCTTATGCTCCAATGATTCATCTTGGTGCTCTGCAAGCAATCGCTGATGAACTCAACATTGATCTGCTCAGTATTGCAGCTGAACCCTATGCTGTTGCTCGTAGTGTTGATTATGACGATGCACTTGATTTCAGTGCAATATTTATTGATATAGGTGGAGGTACTACTGACATTGCAGTTGTTAGAAATGGTGGACTCGAGGGAACAAAGATGTTTGCCTTTGGCGGAAGAGCTTTCACTAAGAAATTAGCGCAAGAACTCAGGATCGATTTCGAGGAGGCTGAAGAGCTGAAGATAAAGTATTCTGAAGGAAAATTAAGCGAGGAGGTCAGCTCAAAAATCGAACAAATCCTGCAAGGCGACAGTGCTGTCTGGCTCAGTGGCGTGGAGCTTTCACTTTCTGAATTTGCAGGTAGTGACGTTTTGCCATCAAAAATATTACTTTGCGGTGGAGGCTCTGGATTACCTGACATAAAAAAGACACTGCTTACTCCAGACTGGGCTTCCAGCCTGCCATTTTCAAAGACTCCAAGTGTTAATTATCTGCAACCACGCGACATTGTTCGTATTATTGATCAGACAAATGAACTTCAAAATCCGCAAGACGTGACTCCAATGGGATTGGCTAATTTAGTGATGGATGTAACTGGCGAAGAGAAGGTAATGTCGGGGATACTTAGGAGAGTTTTACAAACAATGCAAGATTAAAATAAGTTATAAAGTTTATAAAGTTATAAAGTTTATAAAGTTATACGGATTGTTGGGAAATATTTTTCATATTATTTCTTGATGAACTTTAAGAACTTGATGAACTTGCAACTAATTTATTATGCATCAAACATTTTACATTGATCTGGAGGAGGAAATTTCATCGGTGATTGATCGTTTGAACAGATCCATGTCTGTGGATAATTATTTTGTGGTGCCGAAGCGCGCAATTTTTTTGCAAAGCATCGTGAATTTGAAGCTTTTGAAACGTGAAGCGGACAAGGTTGGAAAGCATGTTGTTATTGTGACGCAAGATGAAGTTGGAGCATCAATGGCTGAGCGCTCGGGACTTGAGATTCGCAGCTCGGTTGATGGGCTCGAGACAATAGTTGATGCTGCTGATGAGGAGTTGGTGGAAACTTATGAGCAAGTGCCTGTTGTTGCAGTAAAATCAGAACAAAAAAAACAAATCAGATTAAACGGTGTCGGATCAAGTGATTTTTATGCTTCAGCTGCGCCTTCTGGTGGAGGATCTTTCCAGACCGCTCCAGTTGTAAAAAAGCAAATAAGAAAAAATGTTGCAAGTCCGGCCTCATCGGCTACTAAGAGGATGGATCCCATGAGTGGCGAAGTTGTGCGTTCCAATTTGGGAAAGACGGTTGGTGCGAAGTTGCCAGCCCATCATCGGCCTCAGGTTAGTGCCGGTCTGGGGTATGAGAAAAATCTTAATATAGAAAAGGAGCAAGCTTTGGAAAAAATATACTCCACAAGGGAAAATGTTTTCGAAAAACAAAGTAAGCCGGTCATCGAGAATGATGGGAGGATAAAAAAAATATTCATAAGCTTTATAGGATTGTGTGCGCTGGCTTTTATTGGAGTGGCGTTATACTTGTTTGTGCCAAGTGCAAAGATAATTATTGAGCCAAATATCTTAAAAAATAAAATTGATCTTGATTTGCGTGGCAGCAGCGATAACGTCTCGAATGAAGAAGGGAGTATTCCTATTGGCATTATTGACAAGGAGGTTAGTGTCGTATTGTCTTATGATGTGGTTGGTGGCGCTGTAGCTGTTGGCAAGAAAGCGCACGGCAGTGTGGTGATTTATAATGAATATGATTCTTCGGCTCAAACTTTGATTGCAACCACTCGTCTGGAAGCCGCTAATGGGAAAATATTTCGTCTCGTGAAGAATGTTGTTGTCCCTGGCACAACCACTGTTGCCGGTCAAGTTAAGCCTGGTGCGATTACGGCAGAGGTTATCGCTGACCAGCCCGGTAGCGACTACAATCTTGACCCAACCACCTTTAGTATCCCTGGCTTTAAGGATGGACCAAAGTATGCAAAATTTTATGCAAAATCAACTGAGCCAATCGTTGGTGGCAGCAGCGATGGTGAAACCGCAGGAGGGGCTGTTATCCAAAAGGATATAGATGGTGCCAAGCAAAAAACTGAAGCTGTTCTCAATGAACAGATTATAGATGCTATCAAGGCGGAATTGAAAGAGGATGAAGTGGCTCTTGCAGAAGCTGAAAAAGTGACTATTGCCAAATCCAATGCCAACGTTAAGGTTGGAGATATGGTCACTACTTTTAATTACACTGCTGTGGCTACGGTTCGTGCGCTGGTTTTCGCTGAGAATGATGTGAGAAAAAATTTGGAACAACTTGCTGGTCAGCAGAAGTCTCAGGATGTCAAAAAGGAGATTTCTAAGATAGAATATGGAGCTGTTAGTGCTGATTTTGATAAAAATGCTATGGAATTGAAGGTGTATGGAGAGGTGACGAGTACTCCAATAATCGATGGACAGCAGATCAAGAGCAAATTATTGGGCAAAACTGATGAGCAATTGGTATCGATTTTGAAGAAATACTCCTCCATAAAGAGTGTAAATATTGAGTTTCAGCCCACGTTTGTAACGCGCATTCCTCAGTATTCTCAGCGGGTAACGGTAGAAATCAAGAATGAGGCTAACTAGCGCCATTTATTGATAAAAAAACTAAAAGTTGACATTTGCCCGATTTGAGCTGATTGCCGGGGTTGACAAGAAAACAATACTTTGTTAAGATTGCTATACGTTTTAGAAAAACTTAATAGCAAATACTGATTAGAGGAACTTACTATTTGAATTTCAAGAATGAGGATAGTGTGTTGGAAGTAAATCCCCTCTATTTTTATGTTGTAATGCGAAGTATTATATGGCACCAAAACAGGAAAAAGAGCTCATAAAATTGGAAGGAACGATCATTGAAACGTTGCCTAGTACAACGTTTAAAGTGCGTTTGGATAATGGACATGAGGTGTTGGCCCATATTTCCGGAAGAATGAGAGTGAACTATATCAGATTGCTGCCTGGCGACAGGGTTCTAATGGAAATGAGTCCATATGACCTGACAAAGGGACGAGTGACCCAAAGAATGTAAATAACTAATAACTAAAGACTCACAACTAATGACAAATTACCAAAAGTGATTTGGAGAAAAAGTTATAAGTAGTGGTAAATAAAAGTATGAAAGTAAGAGCATCAGTCAAAAAAATGTGCGCCAAATGTAAAGTTGTTAGACGCCGAGGACGTGTATACATAGTTTGTTCAACTCCAAAGCATAAGCAACGACAAGGCTAAATAATAAATAATATTTTTTCAAGTTTCTTCGCCAAAAGGCGGATAGAAATTAGAAATTAAAGCAAGATATGATACGTATTGCCGGAATAAATCTTCCTGATGAAAAAAGAATAGAAATCGCTTTGACATATGTCTTTGGAATTGGACCTTCAACTAGCCGTAAGCTTTTGAAGCTTCTTGAAATTGACATGACAACTCGCACAAAAGACCTTTCAGCTGAGGACGCTAACAGACTTCGAGATGAAATTGAGAAGAAATATAAAGTTGAAGGTGAGCTCAAGCATGAAGTTAAGATGAACATCAAGCGCTTGAAGGAAATCGGAAGCTATCGTGGAACTCGTCATCAAAAAGGACTTCCAGTGAATGGTCAGCGAACAAAAACCAATAGTCGAACAGTTCGTGGAAACGTTCGAAGAACTATGGGAAGTGGACGACGAAGCGAATCTAAGACATAGAGCATAATTTAAATTAGATATTTGGAATTTAAACTTTGAAAATCGATAAGTAATATGGCAGACGAAATTAAAAAAATTGAAGAACTTTTAGCTGAAGAATCTGGAGAGGTTACTGCTCAGGCTGCTGAGGTTTCAGAGGCTGATGCAAAAAAGAAGAAAAAGAAGATCAAACGTCAGATCTTGAAGGGTCAAGCTCACATCAAATGCACCTACAATAACACCATGGTGATGATTTCAGACGCCAATGGTGCGATGCTTGGATGGTCAAGTTCCGGATTGCTTGGATTTAAGGGAGCAAAGAAAGCAACTCCATATGCTGCAACTCAAGTTGTGCACGACGTGACTGAAAAAGTTAAGAAATATGGTATGCATGACCTGGACGTTTTCGTTAGAGGAGTTGGCTCCGGACGAGAATCATCAATCCGATCATTGGCAAACAAAGGTTTCGAACTTACTGCCATCAAAGATGTGACACCGATTCCTCACAATGGATGCAGAGCAAAGAAGCCAAGACGTGTATAAGCAATAATTTGAATTTTCATAATATATAGAAGATATGGCACGAGATTTATTAGGATCAAAATGTAAAAGATGTCGTCGAGCCCAAGAAAAGCTTTTCTTGAAGGGTGACCGATGCAACAGCGCAAAATGTGCTATTTCACGCCGACCATACGCTCCAGGTGTTCATGGTAAGAACATTTCTCGAGGTTTGAGCGAATTTGGAAAGCAATTAGCGATGAAACAACGTATCAAACGAATGTACGGAGTTTTGGAAAGACAGTTTCGCAAGCATTATGATGAAATTAGTGGCAAGCCAGGAGTTACTGGTGACCTGCTGATGAGTCGTCTTGAGCTTCGCTTGGACAATGTGGTCCGCAAGATGGGATTAGCTTGCTCTCCAATTCAAGCCAGACAACTTGTGACTCACGGAGCTTTCTTGGTTAACGGCAAAAAACTTACAATTCCTTCATGTTGGGTCAAGGTTGGAGACGTGGTAACCGTTAAAGAATCAAAGAAGAGCAACGCATATTTTACAAATCAGATTCAAGTTTTGGCCAATAAGAAAGATTTTCCTCGTTGGATTCAATTTGATCAATCTAAGCTGGAAGGAACAGTGATCGCACTGCCAACTCGCGAAGATGTTGGAGTTCACGTTGATCCTCAGATGGTGGTTGAATCATATTCACGTTAGTAGGTAATTTTGTTTAAGAGTCTATATTAACTTTTTTAATTGAAAAACGCATTTCTTGTGGAAAAACCATGATTGATGCGTTAGAAAGAGGATATGCAAATCGTGTCGCTTCCTCAAAAGCCAAAATACACCCCAATTGATGAGAAGAGTGGGAAATTCGAAATCATGGGATGTTATCCGGGTTATGGTATGACCCTTGGTAATGCGCTTAGGCGTGTTCTTTTAGCATCTCTAGAAGGTGCAGCAGTTACCTCAGTTAAAATCAAAGGAGTTTCACATGAATTCTCAACTCTTGACGGAGTTATGGAAGACGCAGTGCAAATTATTTTGAACCTGAAGAAAATTCGCTTTAAAATGTACAGTGATGAACCTGTGAAGGTGACCCTGAAGTTTAAAGGTGAAGGAAAAGTTACTGCAAAGGAAATCAAATGTCCATCAAGTGTGGAAGTTGTTAACACTGATCAGCTTATCGCTACTGTTACCGACAAGAAAAACGAATTCGAACTGGAATTGGAAATCTCAAAAGGTTTGGGTTATGTTCCAATCGATCAACAAAATAGACCAGAAAAAGAAATCGGAGTTATTGCAATTGATGCAGTATATACACCGATTCGTCGCGTGAACTACGAAGTTGAGAATATGCGCGTTGGAAAGCGAACTGACTATAACAAAATTACTCTTGAAGTTGTGACTGACGGCAGCATGACTCCCGAAGAAGCTTTCAAGAAAGCTGTTGTAATCTTAGTTGAACAATTCTCAGTGCTGGGTGGTATTGAAATCGTTGAAGAGGCAGTTGAGCCTGAGGTTAAGGAGGCTGAAATCGTTGAAGAAGTGGCAGCTGTAGAGGCTGTAGACCCCTTGAAGATCAAAGTTACTGAACTGAAGAATCTTTCAACTAGAACTCTTAATGTTCTTGAAGCAAGTAAAATTGTGAAAATCAAAGACATTGCAAAGTTGAATGAAGAAGGATTGCTTGCTTTGGAAGGAATGGGAGATAAAGGAGTCAAAGAAATTAAAAAATCAATCGGTGAATTTGGAATTACCCTTAAACAGGACTAGCAAATAGAAAATATATGAATCATCTCGGAAGAACTAGAAAATTTAGCAGAGTGAAAAACCAACGAGTAGCGCTTCTCAAAACGCTCTTGGGTAGTTTTATCATGAAGGAAAAAATCACGACGACTGAAGCGAAAGCTAAGGAAATCAAGCCAATGATGGATAAGCTTATCACGAAAGTGAAAAAGATATCTGACGATGAGGCTAAAAAAGTTGCTGTGCTGCGAGATTTGCGAAAGCATCTTCCATTAGTAGCTGTAAAGAAACTTTCTGGTGAGTTTGCCCAAAAGTTTTCTCAAAGGCAAAGTGGATATACTCGTGTGCTGAAAATCGCTCAAAGAAAAAGCGATGGAGCAAAAATGGCAGTAATCGAATTTGTATAAATTTTAGGATAAATTAGAGAATATAACGCATATGAACAGACAATATCACCTCTTTGATGCTCAGGGAAAAGTGCTTGGACGCTTGGCTACTGAAATTGCAAAGACATTAAGCGGACGAAATAAAGTTGACTATGTTCCATACATTGATGGAGGCGATTTTGTGATCGTGATCAATGCAGATAAAATTCGTGTGACTGGAAACAAACTTGAAGGAAAGATTTATCACAAATACAGTGGATATCCAGGAGGAATTTCCTCAATTTCCTTGAAAGATTTGCTTGCTAAGGACGCTGGAAAAGTTATCCAAAACGCAGTATATGGAATGCTTCCAAAAAACAAGCTTAGAGACAAAATGATGCTTCGATTGACTGCTGTTGCTGGAGAAGATCATGGATGCAAAACAACTATTAACATAACTCACTAGAAAAATATGGCAGTAAAAAAAGTAGAGAAAACTGAAAAAGTGGCAAAGCCTAAGGCAGCCAAGGCTTCCAAGCCAAAAGCTGAAAAGGTTGTTAAGGTTGCTAAAGTTGCAAAAGCTCCAGTAGCTCCAAAAGTAGAAAAGATTGAAAAGGTGGTAGAGAAAGTTGCCAAGGCTGTAAAGAAGGCTAGTGGTGTTTACTTCTATGCTGTTGGACGAAGAAAAACTTCTGTTGCTCAGGTGCGACTTTTTGAAAATGACAAAGCAACTGATGACAATCTTGTTATTAACGACAAGATGCTGAAAGATTATTTCCCAACTATCTCACTTCAAAACAACATGCTGACACCACTCAAGGCTGTTGGTGTGCACGGAAAGTTCTCCATGACAGTTTTGGTGCGAGGTGGAGGAGTGACTGGACAAGTTGAAGCTGTTCGTCTTGGAATCGCTCGCGCATTGGTTATTTTCAACCCAGAATTCAAGAAGACCTTGAAAGATCTTGGAATGATGACTCGCGATGCTCGCGAAGTTGAACGAAAGAAACCAGGACTCAAAAAAGCTCGCAAAGCTCCACAATGGGCAAAACGATAAATATTGCAAAGCACTCCGAAAGGAGTGCTTTTTTTTGTTCGTTTTGTTTTATATTTTTATATTTTATTTGTACCTGGCTCGTTGCTGGGGCAAAGACTTCACTCTTCGCTAAAATTTACACTGCGCTTCTGCTGAAGCTCGCGCTAAATTTTTAGCGCTCATCACTCGTCTTTTGCCTACGCAC
>Ga0172380_10004874_pt1 | contig 16821 bp, 17 predicted proteins | sample Leawe162metaG_FD_119747 | JGI IMG/M metagenome (GOLD analysis project Ga0172380, IMG submission 119747) | Leachate microbial communities from a municipal landfill in Southern Ontario, Canada - Leachate well 162 metaG | ecosystem: Engineered > Solid waste > Landfill > Unclassified | place...
CTGTCCCTGGTGCCGTGATCCCCGGAAAAACCGGGCCTCACCAGCGTGTGCGGGGTGCGGGTTCGGGGTCGACCTGCGGTTCACCGACGTGCAGGTTGCACGCTTCGCACGATGCGATGAGGTACCGCTCGTCGTCGCCGGTCTTTGCCCTGCCGTGGGTGTGGTGTACGCACGTGGCCTCAACAGTGCACACGCCCGGCACCTTGAGCCGGCAGGCGTATCCGTCCCTGGCCAGCACCCGGGCCCGGATGCGGCGCCATGCCCGGGTGCTGCCTCCCTGCCAGGAACGCCCGGTCACACAGGTGGCCTGGTAGTGGGTGAGCGGTGCTGGTTGCGTTCGCCGATCAGGCTCAGGAACAGCCTCCTTGTGATCAGGGTTACGTCTGGCGCGTCTTCGGGCCAGTGGACGTAGAGGTCCCCGTCGTCGGCGAGCTGAACGGTTGGCTCGGCGATCTCCACCGTGATTCGTGTCATGACAATCTCCTCTGGCTGGTACCGGGCGGGGCCTCCTGGATCCGGTTCCCAGCAGGTCCCCACCCGGTGGCTCATCATTGCGTGATCAGGTCGCGCCAGTTTGTGGGTGCATGGACGGCTTCGCAGTCGCACTGAGTGCAGCGCCCGGCGGGCTCTTCGGGGTGAAGCGGGCACGGATGGGCGAGTCCGGTAACAGAGCTACTGAGACCGCGCGCCGGGGGCGACGAGAGCCCTCTCAGCCATGTGATGACTGCCCCTGCGTGGCATCCGGACCATGTGCGGCCTAGGACGGCCTGTCTGATGTCCGGTGTAGTCCACCCGAGACCGGCCAGGGTCGTGCACTCATCCACGAGGGTCTTGCGGGTTATTGATCTTCCGATTGGTCCACAACCACCCACCACGACGTCAGCAAGATCCGCTGCCTTGTCGGCGAGCGTGGGGCGGTCGCTGGTGGTTGGTGTGGTCTCTGGTGTGTTCTCTGGTGTGTTCTTGCTCCGACGGCTGCGTCGGGAGGGTTCCGACGGCTGCGTCGGGAGGGTTCCGACGGCTGTGTCGGGAGGGGTACCGACGGCTGTGTCGGTAGGTGCCGACACGACGGTGGGCGGAATGTCGCGAAGGCGGTAATGGCATCCTCCGATTGATCCATCGTCGCGGTGCCACTGAGCGGTCATCACGATGTCCATCTCGCGCATCCGGGAGATGGCACGCTCGGCGGTACGGGTCGTCACACCGGCTCTCTCGGCGACGCTCTTCACCCGCGGGTGAGCGGAGCCACCCCGATCCGCGTAGGACCGGAGCGCGACGTAGACGGCGAGCTCAGCACCGGTCAGGCCGATGCCGAGTACCCATACCGGGATCATTGCCCACGGTCCGACCTCAGTAGTGACGGTGTCCTGTTGTACGTTCTCCACGGAACGACCTCGACCTTCGTTCTCACGGCCCCGACACCCTGAACCGGTGTGCGGGGCCTTCCAATGCCCACATGGTACCACTCTTGTTGTGGTAGAGTTCTGGCATGAGATATATGGATGTCCCTAGGCAGGATCTCAAGAAATTCAACGGCAGGATCCCGGCCGAACTCTTCGATCAGATCCGCGCGCTGGCTACCCAGCTCGATCTCAGTGTCAACGCGACTGTTGTCGCTCTGCTCAGGGAAGCACTGAAGGACGCCCACGCCAAGTAGACGTCCTTCAGCAGCCAACGTCACCCCCAGCCATAGGAGCAACACCATGATTATCCAGCAACGATTCCCCTGGTACATGGGAGTCACCGCCGGAGTCGGCACCATCGGTCTCGTGACCGGGGTCGGCACCCTGGCGGCATCGTTTCAGCCGATGTTCGGCGTGTGGTCGTGGGGAGCCGCCGTGCTCCTGGATCTCCTGGCGCTCGCGCTCACCGTGTGGGCAGTGCAGGCAACCCGCAACGACGAACCGGCAATCGCGCCCAGGTCGGCCGCTCACATCTGCGTCGCTGCCTCAGTACTGGCCCAGTCCGTCACCGCGTATCAGGGCCTCTCCGGCGGTGTCGGCGGGTGGACGTCGGCCGCCATGCACACGATCCCGCCGCTCGTCCTGTGTCTCGCCCTGGAACTCATCGCACGGCACTACACCGCCCAGCACGCCCAGCGACGTGCACCACGTCGCGCACAGGAGACACTGCGCGTCCAAATCGCCAAGGCAGCCACGGGCCTACCGGTCGACCTACGCCGGTGCGCGAACGCCGTCGTAGCGGCCGCACGGGCGGACGTCGTTGACGTTCGTGTCCTCGCCCAACTCATCCCGTCCGGGGAGCTTGAGGAAGCTCCGGCCATGCGTGCCCTGTGTGCCGTGGCGGACCCGAACGCAGTGCCGAACGCCGTGGCGATTCCCGCGGCCGACAACGCCACTGACCAGCCCGAACACGGCGAACACATGGCCGAACGCGACCGGGCTGAACGCCGTCGGGCGGTGTACGCCCTGCGCGACGCGAACATGCCCGTCCGGACGATCGCTACGCGGCTCGGTGTCAGCACGTCCACCGTGTCCGCCGACCTCAAGGCCCGTCAGTCCGTCGGCTTCGCCGCTACGGAGGTGGCCCGGTGAGGACGTCCCCGTTCAGGGTCAGGACGATCACGCGCAAGAGCAAACGAGCCAGCGTTCACCACGGACATGGCGCAACGTCCGAACTCACAACCGTGGCCGAACCGGTCATCCCCCGTGGACCGTGGGTCCTCGGCATCCCCCTGTACCTCGCCGGCCTGTTCCTGCGCCGCGTGTGGCTGCCCGAGACGCGCGAGCAGCTGGTGTTCAGCATGGCGTTCTTGGTCGCCGGTGTTGCGGTCGGCGGGTTCTCCTACGCCTACGCGAAGGCCCGTACCCGGTTCCAGCGGTGGCACGCCACGGTGACTCCGGCCGCATTCGTCGTGATCCTCGTGGTCCCGCTGAACCTCGGGTGGGGCCGGTACAGCTCGCTCGTGATGCTGACCTACTGGATCGTGCTGTCCGGCGGATGGGTGGCCAGGGTCGCCCGGTCCGTGTGGGGCGACGGAGCCGACATGCACCAGCAGGATGGCCCCGGAGGCCAGATCGCTGACGCCCTCGGGCTGTCGGGAGTCCGGGTGTCCAAGGTGAAGGCGCACGGGACGCCGGGGGAGCGGCCGGACCGCATCACCTCCCGGTGGACGATGCGTGGTGCCGAGGGGTACGAGCACATCGCGAAGGCCAGGGAGGGCATCCAGAACTACGCGAAGGCCGTGCACGTCCGGATTCGCAGGGTGCCGACCGACCCTCAAGCGGCAGACGTGACGGTCGTCCGCCGGGACATGCTGGCCACCCCGGTCCCGTACCCCGGTCCGAGCGCAGCGCGGTCCGTCGCCGAGCCGTTCACCATCGGCGTCCGCCAGGACGGCACACCCGAGCAGCTGTGGCTCACCACGTCACACGGGACGTTCCGCGGGATCGTCGCCGGGTGCTCGGGATCCGGGAAATCCCGCGGGCTCTGGACGATCCTCGCCGAGGGCGCCGGTCGCACCGACGTCGTGTGGTGGATTGCCGACATCGCGAAGGCCGGACAGACCGTCGCCCCGGCGGCCGCCATGTTCGACTGGATCGCCACCGACGAGGCCGGAGCCCTGGCCATGGTCGAGGCTGCCGAGCGCATCGGGCAGGCCCGGTCCAGGGCCCTCGGAGATGACCAGGCGTGGCACCCCCGGTGCGGGATGCCGCTGCTGGTCGTGTGGATCGAGGAGGCGGCCGGGGTGACCTCTCAGACCAAGCTGGGCAAGCGCATCACGCGCCTGTCGGAGCGGGTCCGGTCCGTGGGCATCGTGCTGGTTCTGTCGATGCAGCGGCCGTCCGGGAAGAACATGCCGACCGACGCACGGGCTCAGTTCACCGGTGCCTTGTGCTTCGGCCTGGACGACGAGCAGTCGCCGAAGATGGTCCTGTCGTCCGGAACGTTGGAGGCAGGCGTCCGGCCCGAGCTGCTGGCCGACACTACGCCCGGTGTTCACTGGCTCGAAGGCCCTGGCATTGACCGGCTCGACTGGTCTGAGCCGTGCCGCACGTTCCTCGTCGAGCCCGGACAGCTGCGGGGCATTGTCGAGGCGACCACCGATAGCCGCGCCCGGCTGGACGTCGACAGCATCCGCGCAGCCGGAGCCACCTACGCCCGACGGGACGCTGAGCCTGCCACCGTTCAGGGCATCCGCCCCGCCGAGCAGCCTGCCCCCACGGGCAAGCTGAACGCCGCACAGCAGGCCGAAGCGGCGCGCGCCATCGTCGACGAGATGGACGAGGGCATCGTCACCACCGCGGAACTCGTGCGGGCGTGGACGGAGCGGACGGGCATGTCCCGCGGTGCCGCGTACCGAGCCTTCGGGGCTGTCGAGGGCATCAGCAAGGGTCCGGCGGACGGCCAGTGGACGGTGTGCCACGAGCGCCCAGACGAGGACGCTGCATAACTACAGGTCAGAGGGTGTCCGGACACGTCCTGGACACCGCTCAGGACACGTCCTGGACACCGTCAGGACGGTAGGTCAGAGGCATGTGCAGGGGCGTCTGCACATGCCTCTGCACATGCCTCTGCACATGCCTCTGCACACCGGTCAGGCCGCTGCCCGGTAGGTGAGTGCCGCCGAGAGGTAGTCCCCAGCGGCGACGGTGAACGGCTTGCCGTTGGCGATCCGAGAGTCCGAGATCCCCGTGCCCGAGTCGTAGCAGCCCCCGAACGCCGACTGCGTCCCGGCAGAGTTCCATATCCCCATCGACCCCGCGTGGTGCTTCACGGTGCTCTGGTCGCGGAACACCCAGCTGCCGACGCATGCCTGGATCCCGCCGACGTCGGCGGCCACGGGTAGGTCGACGTAGATGGTGGAGGCGAACGACGGAGTCGTGCCGAACACGACGTAGAGGTGGGCTGTCACCAGACCGTTCCGGTTGGTGTACCAGCCGTCGTTCGTCGCCCCCGATCCAAGGTCGGCAGCGTTGAACACGGGGGTCCAGTCGTGGATGGCGAATTCGCCGGCGTCGGCGTAGCCACCTGCCTTGATGACCATGGTTCCTCCTACAGTCCCCAGAACGACGGCTCGGCCAGCCGGACGGCTGCCCCGATGGCGTGCGACTTCACGATCCCGTTCACGCTCCGGGTCACGGTCAGGGTGTTCCCGGCGACGCCGGTCACGGTCATACGCTCGCCACCGATCATCACGTCGTAGTCCCCGTCGTCGTGGGTCCAGACCACGTCCGTGGGTGGCGTGACGTCGACCTCGGTCTCGGTGGCGTCGAGGGCCTCGGCGGTGACGGTGCCCTCTCCGGACCAACGGTGCTCGGTGGTCCAGTGCGCCACCCGGAACGGGCGCGCGGGTATGCAGGTCCACCGGACCCGGGCGTGCATCGGGGTGATGTCGAGGGTCCGGCCCACCACGAGGACGTCAACGGCGTCCGGGGGCAGCCACGCGGGCGGGTTGTTGACGACGAGCCGGTCACCGATGGCGATCGAGAGCAGGTCGCGGGTGAGCACGCCATCCGCCAGGAACGTCGGGTGCGCCAGGTCGACCCCCAGGGAGGGGTACCGGGCCTCGTCCCAGGTGCCCAGATGCACGCGCCACTGCGCTACGAGGGACGTCTGTTCGTCGCTGCCCAGGGACAGGGTCACGCTCTCGTCGTAGACCCCGACGTCGGCCGTTGACAGGGTGCCGGTCTCCAGTTCCTCGACCGAGGAGGACCCGCCGTCCCTGGTGACGGTGACGCGGTTGCGGAGCCGGGCGTCGTCGTCGACGGGCTCGAACGGGATGACGAGATTGTCGGTGTAGTCGATCTCTACGGCCGGCTGGTCGCACATTGACCGCATGGTCCGGTACCGCAGGGCAAGCGCGGCAGGGTCGTCGTGCAGGATCCCGCCGGCTGCGAGCGCTGCCTCTCCGAGCAGGTCGAGCAGGGTCCTAACGCCCTGGACTCCGAGCGCAACGGAGTCGCCATGTGCACCGCGGATCGTGCAGGTGACGCCGTTCTCGGCGGTGAGGCGCGCGACACGGGCATCGGCCTGCTCACCGGTCCACGCGCCGACCTCCCGGTACAGCAACGCCCAGGTGTCGAGCAGGATCTCGGACTGCACTGAGACGTGCCCAACAGCCATGTCGGTGGCGCACGTCTGGTTTGGATTGATGATGACCCGCGTGACCCGGCCGATGGTCTGCGTGGTGAAGGTGTCGTTGACTCCACCCTCTGCCCCGGCAGGCGATAAGGCCCAGAGTCCCCATTCGACGTCTGCCCCGTCCTGGGCCAGCTCGATACTGACTCTCCAGGCAACGTCCTGGGCCCCGAACGCGACGGTTCCGCCGGTCTCGGTCAGGGTGCCGTCGGAGTCGTAGCCCAGAAGCCGCAGGCCACCGGAGGTGGTCCACTGGAGGTCGATCCGGGCCAGCGTGCCCGTGGTGTAGACGCTCGCCACGATGTCACCGTTGGCCATGCCGGAGGCTGGGAAGTTGACCAGGAACCTCACAGCTGCCTCACCAGCGTGGGTGTAGGCCGGCACGGCCCCGGTCCAGCGGGAGTCGCCAATCGTGGGGATCGACTCCGAGCACGCGAACCCGTCATAAGCGGCCATGGTCGGTGTGCCAGACACGGCCATGGGGCGGGTGCCCAGGGAGCCGGCGGCGAGCGCTGTAGCTGTCGCGCCGTCCTCGCACGGCCAGTAGGCACGGGCCGGTGTCGTGAGGCCCAGAATCCCGCGACGGAGGGCACTGGACAGGGGCGACGCGCCCTGGCCGAGCCTGCGCATGGGCCCTGACGCCTCGACCTCGGTCAGGACCGAGGGTGAGCCCTTGCGGCCCCAGGTGAGGGGCCACTCGCTGATCTCGCACACGCCGAGGTAGTGCCGGTTCGTGATCGCTGCCGACCCGTACAGGGTGTAGGTGTTCGTCCCGTCGGAGAACGTGCCCGCCCCGACGGTCAGGGTCGAGGTGTCGACCCCGGAGACCACGGCCCCGGCGATCCCGTCCCGGATCTCCCAGCCGTAGACCTTCCCGCTGCCGGAGCCGACCTGAACAGTGTGCGTCGAGTCGAAAATCGACGTGGTGCCCGCGGTGACGACCGGCTCCCCCAGCTGGACCCAGGTCCCGTCGAGGCGCGCGGCGGTGTAGAACGTCGCCGTGTGCCCGCCTGCGCCGTTGTCCACGTCGAGGGTGGCCCGGAGTGCGATCCGTCCCGCCCATGCCGGGACGACGACGGTGGAGGCTCTGCCGAGCCAGTTGGTCCCGTCCGCGGTCCAGTAGATCCAGATCAGTCCGCCGATCAGGTACAGGGCGTATGAGCGGTCCCCTGCTGCTCCGTACTTCGCCAGGAGCAAGAAGTCGTCCGCGCTCCAGTCGTCGCGGGAGAACTCCACCCTTAGATCGATGTCCCCGGTGATGGACAGTGCCGCGGTGTCCGGGCACGTTGCGGCCGACCCGGACGCCGTGAGGTCGAGCCACGGTGCGCCAAGGTCGACGTAGGACCGAGCAGGGGTGTTCCGGCCGATGAGCCCGTACAGCTCGGACGAGGGGTTCCGGGCGGAGTACTTCCCGGTCGGGTTGGTCAGGGTGAACGCCATCGAGGCGACGTCGGCGGTTCCGCCCTCGGACCGGACGCCGTGCGAGGACGACGCCCCGGCCTGGTCAACCTCGTCCATGACGTCGTGCCACGCGCCGGAGTAGTACAGCTCGGTGCCGAGGAAGCCGGTGGGAAACGGGGACAGTTCGATCATCACGCGCTCCCGAGGACGGACTGGACGTTCCCGCCGTTGCGCCGGATCCTGACCCGCAGCTGCTCCAGGAGAGCGTCCAGCAGGGCATCCCCGGTGCGCTCCACGGAAAGCACCACGTCGAGGCCACCACCAGCTGTGCCGCCCCCGGATGATCCACCAGGAGGCGCCGCCACCGTGGCCGCGGCCAGCCGCCCGGCCGCGCGCTGCACGGCGTCGCGGGTCCTGTCGAGGCCGATGCCGAGCCCCTGGCCGAAGTACCCGCCGAGCCCCATGGCCACCTTCGAGGGCGAGGCGATCCCGAGGGCCTTGGCGATCGGACCGGGGATGGCGGACTTCGCCCACCCGATGAGGGTGGAGCGCAGCCACCCGCCCATGGCCCGGATCCCGTTCCACAGACCGGAGACCACGTTCCGCCCGGCAGAGATTAGCCAACTATTAGCGCCAGCAAATGCGGCCCTTACCCTTCCCGGAATTGATTTGACTTTAGCCACGATCGAATCGAAATGCCTGACTACCCATCGGGTCGCTATTCCGATCGGCCCGGTGATGATGGTGAGCAGGAGAGGCCAGTTCCCCTTGACCCAGTTCCACACGGACCGGACCACATTCAGTACGCCCTTGAATGCGCCGTCAACGATCTTGCGGAACGTCTCAGACTTCTTGTAGGCGATCACGAACACGGCCACCAGGGCAATGATCGCGGCGATGATCAGGAACACGGGGTTCGTGAGGAACGTGAGGTTCAGGGCAGTCATGGCGATCTTCACGCCGTTGATCGCGGGTGTCATGAGGGCGAGCGCGGGAATGAGGAAGTTGGCGAACCCGGACGCAAGGTCACCGACACCGGTGCCCATCAGGAACAGCTTGTCGATCATCGGTGCTTGCTGCTGGTCGAGGGCCATTGTGGCGGCGGCCAGCTCGGTGTTCGCCTGCGTGGCCTGAACGGAGTTCTCCCCGTACTTCTTCACCGCGGCGTTGTACGCCTTCTGCGCAGCCTCGACCCGGCCCGTGGCATCGGCGGTCGATGTGGTCAGCGCGGAGAACCCCCGCATGCTGTCCTGGACGCCGGTCAGGGTGTCCCGGAAACCCATGGCCCGGGTGTCGAGGACGTCGAACCCTTCCTGTGCCCGGCCGAACCCGCCGGTCAGCTTCGAGTCGCCGAGGGTCGTCACGACGCGCTTGACGTCGGTCTCGGTAGTCTCCCGGAACTTCGTGACCTCTCTCACGGCCTGCCCGGCATCGGCGAGGATCGCAATCTTGATCGGTGCGGCCACGGGCGGTCACTCCCTCCGGTTCGCCTCGGCGATCAGGGCCCCGCGCTGCCTGACGGTCAGTTCGAGGTACTCATTCATGGTGAACGGAACGCGGGTGCCGACTACGAGGGCTGCGTAGGCCCGGTCGCGGTCGGCCCCGGGGCTTTTCCCTCGTCCACCCCGGCATCCTGCTCGTCCTCGCCCTCCTGGCCGCTGAATCGACTGACTACGTCGTCCATCCGGAGATTCATGACGGAGCGGTACGACTCTCCGTCCTTCGCCCCGGAGCGCTTGGCCTCGACGAACAGCAGAGCCCGCATGAGGGGGAATGTGTTGCCGCCGTCCGCCTTGAGGGCCAGCTCGGCCGCCGAGCAGGTGAATACCTTCTCGATGGCGATCTCCTCGAACCCATTCAGGCTCTTGAACATTTCCTCAGGATCAATTCTCTCGACCTCGGTGTCCTCATTCATCAAGCCCAGCCTTCCCGGCCGCCCTGTCGAGGCCAGCCTCTAACATCTCGACCGCACGCGGTGCGAGTTCCTTGTCGGCGCGCTGCATGAACAGCGACGCCTTGATGTTGCGCTTCGGCCACCCGTAGTTGATCGCCCCTGCGTAGGGGATCCGGGCTCGCCCGGCGATCACCACGGCCTTCGCCTTCGCCTTGTTGCCGCGGACCGTGCCGGCCAGCCTGCCGGACCGCTTCGGGGCGTACCGGGAGGCCAGGACGGCGCCCTCTCGGGCGATCCCGGCCATGGTGTCCTTGAGGTCCGCGACCTCGACCCCATACGACTGGAGGGCCCGCAACGTCTTGTTGAGACCCTCCACCCGGACCGACCCACCGGCAGGCATGGCTCAGACGACCGGCTCTGTGTACAGGACAGGCTTGGCGACGTACTTCCACTCCACCTCGGTGACGAACCGCATGGTGGTCGAGGCGTTGGCCTCACCGCCGAGCAGGTCGCCATCAGGCTCGGCGACGATGCACTGACCGAGGAACATCGGCTGCGTCACGGTCGGAGTCGAGTCGATCGGCTCGCCGTGAGGCCAGATCTCGACATCCACGGTCGACCCGGCGGAACCCCAGATAAGGGCCCAAAGAGTGTCAGCGTCGGTGTCCTGCTTGACCGTGAGCGCCAGGACGTAATCCCGGAGCCCGCCGGCCGCAGCGTCGGCGAAGGACACGAAGTCGGAGTCGGTCTCTGCCGACTTGATCCGGACGTCCTTGACGGCGTCCGTGTAGAGGTCGTCGTCGATGACGAGGACGAGGGAACGAGAGCCAACGGCAGGCATTACCGGGTCACCTCCAGGAGGAAGGTCAGTTGGATGGCGTAGAGGTTGCCGGGCACGGTGCCGTCGGCAACCAGGATCATCGGCTCAGCCGAGACGTCGGCCACGTCGCCGAGCCCGGTCACCGCGTCCACCAACTGCACGCCGAGGTCGTCGAACATCTCGTCGGCCTTGACAGGGTCGGGGGACAGGATCACCACGGCCTGCATGGTCGCTGCGCTGGCCGTGAAGTCTGCGGGTGCGAGCCGGATCACGTTGACCCAGCCGTTCCCGGGCCGGACGTTGTTGGTCACCGGGTGGTCGGTGACGGTGATCCCGCCGATGGTGTTCAGGGCTGCGGCCACGTCCGCCCTGCGCTCGCTGATCGTTCCCATCACGCCACCGGGAGCTTTCTGAACGGCGCCTCGAACCGGCGAATCTCGGCATCGTTCTGCGGGACGCGCGCCGAGGTCGACCCTCCCTCGAACGCCGTGAACGAGGCGACCGGGACAGCTCGAGCGGCGAGGTTCCGGGCCACCCTGCGCTTGAGTGCCTGCGCCAGGTCCGCCGGGTACGGGACGGGGATGCGGCACACACGACGCTGCGCCCAGATCTCGGCCTCCAGGGCGTCTGCCACGTCCGCCACCGTGGCGGACGTGGAGGCGCCGAGGTAGGCCAGCACGTCCTCGGTGTCGGAGGCGTCCGGGGGCTCGTGGCTGTCGGGGTCGACAGCGACGAAGTCCAGTCCCTCGACGTCGTTGCCGAACGTCGCGTCGGTGACGGTGAGGACGGCCAGGTGCGCTCCGTCGTCCACCACTTCGTAGGTGACCAGGTACACCCCGGTCGTGGTCTGCGCCGTGACCGTGGCCGCCACGTCGGTGCCGTCCGGCTCGGTGACCACCACGGCGATGTCGTCCGGGGCCGCGAGCGCGCCGTCGTTGTCCATGACCATGAGCCACAGACGCCAGGTGTCGCCGATGTCGACGACGTCCGGCGCGGTGATGATCGAGATCGACATAGCGCGCTCCTTTCAGGTAGAGCCCGGCCGGGTCGTCGACGGGGAAGTAACGACCCGGCCGGGGGATCAGACGGCGACTACTGCGCCGTTGGAGGACAGGGGAACGTAGGTGAGACCCCAGGAGACGCGCGCCGTGGTGCCGATGGCGCCACTGCCGGTGGTCGACAGGACGATGTCCCCGGCATCCATGGCGATCGGGGCCTCCAGGTGGACGCCGTAGGCGACATCCAGCTCTGCGATCAGCACACCGCCGGCGGTGGGGTTCAGGGTGTACCAGGTACCCACCGGGTCGGAGTCGCACACCAGCGCCGTGGCCAGTACGACGTTCGAGCCGCCGTCGTCGGGGTCGAGGAAGAGGTCAAGGTCGATCGACTCGGCCGGCATGGCAGCAGTGACCCGGCCGAAGAACGCCGTGACGAGGACCTGCCCGGTGATCGAGAACAGGTCATCATCCGCGGTGTCGGCGGGAGGTAGCGCGGCGGTTCGGGCGACGAACACACCGGCCACGCCGGTACGGGCTCGCGTTGCGTAGGACATCAGGGTTCCTTTCCTGTCCTGGTGCGGTTGTCAGTGCGGTGGGGCGGGCGCCCGGAAGCCCTCGCCCGCCCCACCGGTCGCCATCCGGTCCTGGGGTATCCGGGAGACCGGGGGCGAGTCTCGGTCACGCCGCGGTGTAGGCCACGGCGTGGAATCCGGTGTACCGGAGCATCTGGCTCACGAAGTAGCCCCAGATGTTCAGGTAGATGTTCTCCGGGCCACCCTTCTCGAAGAACTTGAAGGTCAGCAGGGCCGACTCACCCACAAGCCAGTCCACGGAGTTGAACAGCGCCACGTCGTCGGTGGCGTCGGTCAGGCTCCAGGCGTTCGGGCACGCCAGGCCGTCAACGGCCAGGGTGGCCGCTGCGCGACCAACCGAGCCGAGAGCGTTCTGCGGGGCCACGAACGGGAACAGCGGGCGACCGATGTCGTCCACGGCCTTGACCAGGCCCTTGTAGCCGGTCGGGCTGGCGAGCATCCGGTCGGGCACGAGGAATCGGTGACCGGGGTAGTCGGCCTCCATCTCCCGGATCCCGTCGATGGCCAGGTCGTTCCCGGTGCCGGTGACGGTGTAGACGTAGCAGCCCTCGGTGCTCTGCCCGGCTCCCGTGTTGTTGTCGGTCGCGGCGGCCAGCTCGGCGGACAGGATCGCCTCGGTGTCCTGCCGGTACTCCTCGTGCATGGCGTTCATGGCGATCACGTCGATCGCTGGGTTCGAGGAGTCCATCAGCTCGCGGGTGACGACGAACTCACCCTGGCGGGCCGTCGGGGTGCAGGTCCGGTAGGTGTGGTCCGTGATCGTACCGGCGGCCAGGCCGGTGCCCTCGACGTTCTCTCCGGACAGGCCAGCAGCCCCGACCCACACCGGGACCTTGAACGGCGTGGCGTTGGCCAGGGTCACCCTGGTTCCGATGGCGTCGAAGATCGGGCGGCCCTGCGGGACCTGACCGACGTAGAGGTCACCGCGGTACTGCGCGGGGATCAGCTGGGCCTGGTCGGTGGTGTTGCCGGCGTTCGCCAGCTCCACCCTGCGGACGGCCGCGGCCGTCGCCAGCTCTTCCGTCTGCTGGGTGTACTTCTGGAGGCGCGCGTAGGCGTCGTTCGCCTCCTTCGAGCCGTAGCTCAGGTTCCGGGCGTCCCAGGCGTCGCGGACGAAGGAGTGGCCCAGGCCGGTGAGGTTGTAGACCAGCGGCTCGGTGACGGCAGCCACCGGGCTCAGCCCGGAGGCACGCTGCTCCGCCGGGACGGTGCTGTTCAGGGCCTCCACGGCCCGGGTGAAGGCGTCCGTGGCGCCGGTGAGGGCCGCAGTCAGGGCCTCAGTGCCCGGCACGGCGGCCGGGGCAGCAGTGGTGGCCGTGTCGGTCACGGTGGTGCTCCCTTCGGGGGTCCGGACGGCCGATGCCGCCACGGTGTCGACGCGGGCCCCGGAGAATGCCGGGTCCGCCGTGAGGGTGACCCTCCGCAGGTGTGCGGAGGTGACGTACAGGCCGCCGCCGTCGTCCGGATCGGCCGCCAGGATCTCGACCACGGCGGACAGGCCGTCAAGCGCGCCGTCCTCGGCGAGCGCAAGGGCTTCGTCCCCGGCCGCCGTGCGGGCGACCCGGAACTTCCCGCGGAGCCCGGCGGCATCGGATTTGATCTCGGTGGCGGAGCCCAGGAGCTGACCGAGGTCGTGCTCACGGTCGAGCTTCACGCGGGAGACGGCTGCCTTGTTCCATGTCACGGAGCCGGGGGCGAACCTCAGCTTCCGGTGGTCGTCGGTGCGGACGTTGAACGGGAGGACCATCCCACCTACGGTCCGCTTCTCCTTCGATGCGGCGAAGTCCTCGGACGAGAACGCGACGGTGACCGTCTCGTGCTCACCTGCGAGCGCCACGGTGGTGCCGGTCCTGGTCTGCATGACGGGCTCCTGGGTGACGGCCGGTGCGGGCAGGGCCCTGGCCGGCGGTTCGATGGGGATGTCCGGGAGGTTCTCAGCCGCGCGGACTTCCTCCACGCTCATGATGCCCTTGTCGATCGCGGTTCCGTAGGTACTCCACCGCGTCGCCGGATCGGCCTGCATGTAGGCAGCCAGGTCGAAGGCCACGGTGGTGCCACGCTTGGTGATGTCGTCCATGGACAGGCGGTCGGTGATGGCTCGCATCCACATGCCGAGGTTCTCGTTCACCTTGTCGACCCGGCGGTCCACGGCGTTCGCGTAGGTCCGGGAGGTCGTGTTCACGCCCAGATCCTCGGGATCGAGCGACATCAGGTTGGCGATCTCCAAGTCCGACCGCTGCTGTAGCTGGGCCAGTTGGAGGTCTACCGGGTTCGTCCCGGACGGGAGGTTCCGCTTGAGGGCCGCCGGGATGTACGCCTCACTGCCGTCCCGGCGAGCAGCTGCGTAGTCCTTGAGGTAGCCCTTGATCTCGTCCTCGTCGCCAGGGTCTACACCACCATCGGGGGTCCAGAACGCCCTGGCCTCCGGGTCGTCGGCGTACATCTCGCCGGCCTGCGCGAGCTTGACCGCGCGGCGGATCGCCGGGCCGGAGTCGCGCAGCGGCGGGTTCGGGGAGTCGAACCGGATCATGTGCCGCCGGTCGACGGTCTCACCGTTCACCCACACGACGCCCTGCGGGTACAGCCCGGAGGGCAGGGACTGGATCGAGTGCCCGGCCGGTGGGTGGATGCTCACGGCCTCGACGTCCACGTGGTGCACCCACTTCGGCCGACCGTCGTAGGCGTACTCGATGACCCTCCACCAGGAGACGCCCTCGAAGATCAGGTCGTCGATGGTCTGCGCGAGGGTCACCACGTTCGGGACGTTCGGGTCGATCTGCCGCAGGAACGGGGAATCGACGCTCACCCGGGCCGAGTCCAGCTCGTGCAGCGGCAGGGCGGCGATCGAGCAGATGAGGTTCCGGCCCCGGACCACAGCGGGCACGGTGAGAGCCTGCGCCCTGGTGACCCGGGTCCACGCCCCAGTCCCGACGTACGTGCCGCCCGGCAGCCATGGGGAGCTTCCAGGGGCCCAGCTGAACAGCTCAGTCACCTGGGCCCCGGGAACGGCTGGGCGGGACGTGGCGATGTCGCGGATCAACTTCCAGCGCGCTCGTAGTCCCACGACGACCATGGTATCCGGATCTGCGCAGGTCAACTACGACCTAGGCACGGCGACCACCCTCCGGACCTTCATCGCCGGGTAGGCCCGGGCCAGGTGGACGACGCCAGCCGCGGAGTAGGCCGCGTCACAGTGGCCGTGCTTGCGGCTCATCACCCACCGGTCGCCCTGGTGCAGCTTCGAGGTCCCGTGAACCTGCGCGTCGAGCAAGGGATCGGCGGAGTGCCACACGGCGTCCGAGCGAACCTGCTCGGCGAACCCCATGCTCACCGACGGGAGGTCCGTCTTGATCTCCTCAACTCGCGTCTTGAGGCGCGCCGTCCGGAGCCACACGGCCAGGGAGGCAGCCGGGCCACCGGGAAGCCACCCGAGGACCCGCGGCCGGACGCGCTCCACGAGGCCAGGGAGGTCCCGGCGGACCTGGGCCGTGGCGTCGACCCCGGACCACGCCCTGACGGGCTCCAGGCGGATCCTGCCGTCCGGCATGGTGGCCCCGGCCATGAGGGTGGCGTGCAGCTCGTCGGGGGCGATGTCCAGGCACAGCACCACGCGGCCGCGCGCCTCGTCGAGGGTGTCCGGCAGTGCACAGCGGTCCCACGCTGCCGGGTCGACCGCAGCGTCGAGGGCGTGCACGCGCTGGCACATGACCTCGGTGCGGAACCCGGTCTCCTCCTCGCCCCCGTTGGCCTTCGCCCGACGGGCCGGCCCAAGCAGGGTGTCCCAGTCCATGCGGTGCCGGACGGCAGGATTCGCCGCGGCGAGCGCCTCGGGGTCCTCCAGGTCGGCGCCGTCCGGGGCGGACCACTCGAACAGGCCGAGCCGGTAGTCACCCTCGCCGGTCTCCATGAACCGCAGGGCGTCGCCCCGCAGGGAGTCCAGGACGACCGACTGATCGTCGCCCTGATTCGTGATGGCCAGGGCCTGCGCGTTCGGCCGGGCGTTCATCGCGTTCGTCGAGGCGTTCCACGCATCCCAGGAGTGATGCTCCCGCAGCTCGTCCAGGATGAGCCGGTCGACGGACAGGGACCGGCCGCCCTTCCGGTTGCTCGCTGCGATCTTGTACCGGGAGCGGTCCGACGTCTTGAGGGTCTGCTCGCCGTTCGCCCGGCGGATCCCGTTCCGCGGGACGAGGACCGACAGGGCCTCGTTGTCCTCGACCGTCTCGACAGCCTTTTCCCACGACTCACGGGCGTAGTCCAGGTTCGTCGAGGTGCCCAGCACGAGGGCGACGCTCTCGACGAACATCCAGAACAGCGCCAGCACCTTCGCCACGTGCGTCTTCCCGTTCTGCCGGGCGACGAGGGCGAGCACGTACCGGAACCGGGGACGGCCATCGGGGAGCAGCTCGCCCGCGTGGATCACGATCCACTCCTGCCAGGGGTCCAGTGGCTCGCCGAGCACGTCGCGGGCGAACTCCACCACGGCGAAGCCGTAGGACGTCTCGGGCGTGAGGTCGACGAGGGGCGGGGTCCACAGCCGGGGGACCGTGTGCCCGTAGGGGAGTTCAGCCGCGGCCGCGGGCAGCACGGAGACGGGCGAGGGCGTCACCTGCGGGGTTGCCGACATCGGGCGTGCCTCCCTTCGTGCTCGCCGCGCGAGCGGCCGGTGTCATGCCGAGGGCGGTGAGAGCGGCCAGCAGCTTCGGCCCCAGGTCGGAGGCGACCGTCATGGCGTCGCACCGGGACCGGAGCCGCGCCAGTTGCTGCGCCGTGCTCTCGTCCTCCGGGATCACCCGCTCCAGTTCCTCGGCGACGGCCGCTGCCTCCTCGATGAGTGCGGCGTACCGGCGGGCGAGCGCCACGGTCCCACGGTCACGCTCCAGGAACTGCGTGTCCCGTAGCGCTGCGGACAACGCCCGGGCAATCGAGGGTGATCTCAGAGCCATCGGGTGTCCTCCTGGTCGATCGGGCCGGATCCGGTCCGGCGGGGCCTCACGGGGAGAGAGAGAACAG
>Ga0172380_10004875_pt1 | contig 16817 bp, 6 predicted proteins | sample Leawe162metaG_FD_119747 | JGI IMG/M metagenome (GOLD analysis project Ga0172380, IMG submission 119747) | Leachate microbial communities from a municipal landfill in Southern Ontario, Canada - Leachate well 162 metaG | ecosystem: Engineered > Solid waste > Landfill > Unclassified | place...
ACCACAAAGACGCGAAGGCACAAAGAAGAAATACCCCTCTGTGCTCGCTGCGACCCCTGTGTTAGATTCCGGGGATAACACTCGACGGAACTCTTGTTCGAACACAGAGATCACAGAGAACACGGGGGACACAGAGAAATCTCTTCGTGCCTTTGTGTCTTCGTGGTGAGATCTTCCCGGACTTGCGGAATGCAGTCAGGCTATTTATATTATTCATTAACGGTTCACTCTCTACATGGTGAACTCATCAAGGCACAGAACTTATTCTAAGACCGCCGGATTGTGAATTAACCGCCAACTCCGACGTGTTGACCACCATTGCTTTGCCAAGGAGTATGAAATGAAAACGACCGCCCTTTCTCTCTCTCTCCTCACGATTCTCTCCCTCAGCGCCGCATCCTCAGCGCGCATCATCAACGTCCAACGATCCATTCAAGGCGGCATTGACGCGGCTGAAGCTGGCGATACCGTGCTTGTGCAGCCGGGCGTGTATCGTGAAAGCCTTCAGATTAACACCCCCATCACACTCTGCAGCCGGAGACTTCTAGAAAACAACCGGAACGATGAAGACCGGCGCTGGATAGATTCGACGGTCATTGAGGCTGTTGATTCCAACCGGGTGATTTCCATTCGTTCTGAACAGAGTCATGTACGTATCTGCGGTTTCACAATTCGAGGTGGCTACACCCCTGAATCGGGCGGTGGAATAGTTGGAGCCTTATCGAATGCCTCACTGGATGAGCTGACCATCACCGGCTGCCGGGCGAGTCAGTATGGAGGAGGAATCTACTGGGTGGGAGACTGCGATTCTCTGATGATTCGGAATTGTATTATCACCGATAATTCTGCCGGGGAAGGGGGCGGCATTTGCCTTTCGGTACGTCCCAACGCCACGATCAGCGACTGTATCATCCGCGACAACCGCGCTTCAAACGAGGGCGCACTATTCTCTCACGCCGCTAATGTGACCATGCATAATGTCCTGATCACCGGTAACCGTTCGGGTGACTGGGGTGGGGTGATGCGGTTGACCTCTTGCACGGAAGGCTCGGCAAGAGTCAATCTGGAGCACGTCACGGTTGTCAGCAACCGGCTCCTCAATGAAGAGACAGAAGATAATATGGTCTTCATCCTGGCCAATTCTCCCGACACCCGTATGGAGGCGACTGTATCGAATTGCATTCTTTGGGGCGGTGATTATCCGATGATCAAGCTTATGGGATACCTGGGACGCTGCGCGATTGATTACTCGGATTTATCGCGTGGTCGGGAAGGAATTCGGAATGAAAGTGAAAACATCGAAGCCCTAATCGGCGATAACCTGCTCGACTCCGACCCCCTCTTCGTCAACCCCGACAACGGCGACTACCACCTTACCGAAAACTCCCCCTGCATAGACGCTGGAGACCCGGATTCAGAGCCCGATCCCGATTGGACAAGAGCGGATATGGGAGCGTTTTACTTTTCGCAGAATGCTCCACCGCAAGTCGCGGTCTGGATAGACGATTTTTCTGTAGATGAGGATTGCGGTACGGTGGTTATTGCCGATCTCGACACCATCTTCAGCGACCCTGACGGGGATACCCTTCAGTATGCCTTCGGTGGGGTGAATGGGCTGGGAATGGCACTGGACGAAGAAAACGTCCTCTCGATCACACCGGACCCCAACTTTTTCAATGACAGTATGCTGGTGGGAATCAATGCCGCGGACTCACGGTGGATGGCATTCTACAACTTCTACATTTCCGTCAATCCGGTGAATGATCTGCCGGGGCGATTCAATCTGCTGAGTCCGGCCGATGGTTACTGGAGCGGTGCGCATGACTCAATTCGTTTTGAATGGACGGCTTCGAGCGATCCCGATAATGAACCTGTCAACTACCTGCTCCGCATGGATGTGAAGTTTGGTCACGCGGTTGATTCCGTGTCGTACGATGCAGACTCCTTGACTTTCCGTCAATTCCCGGAGCCAAATGACACGATCCCCTGGCCTCGCGGCGGACATCTTGGATATGAGGTTGAATGGTGGGTCGTCGCGATTTCAATGGAGGACTCGGTGCGCAGCGATTCCACGCGCGTCATCATGGTCTATCCCGATGACGTGAAGGATGGCCAACACAACGAGCCTTCATCTTTCAACCTTCATTCGTTATCCCCCAACCCGTTCAACTCCTCGACCACCATCCGCTTCTCCCAATCTGCTGAATCTGCTCAATCTGCTGTTCGATTGGCAATCTATGGACTCAGTGGACGATTAGTGGACCAAGTGGACTTGGGGAGGCTTGAGGCGGGGGAACATAGCATCGTGTGGAATGCGGAGGGGTTACCGGGAGGGGTGTATCTGGTGCGGTTGGAATCGGGCGGGGAAGTGAAGACAACGAAAGCAATCCTACTGAGATAAACTTTCCCGACAAAGCGCTATGACTCGAAGCGAGAGATCTTGCTTCGGGTTATGCGCATTTGTAGTGAGTGTTTCGCATAAATGTACTGATCAAGAAACTGATTCGAGAAGGGAACTCAACATGGCTCGGACTCAACTCTGCACGGCACTTTTCGCTGTGCTCATCATGCTCAGTAGCGTCAACCCGGTTCACGCTGCAATCATCAACATTCCGGCAGACCAACAGACCATTCAGGCTGGCGTAGACGCTGCGGAGGCGGGGGATACCGTGCTGGTCGCGCCGGGAGTGTATAGGGAATTTGTCTGGATACGAAGGAATGTTGTCACTCTCGCCAGCCTGATCTTTACCACCGGTGATCCAGCTTACATTGACTCGACTATTATTGACGGAGAGGAAGAAAGGGCATGCTTAAAGGTGAGTGCAAGCGGAGATGGCACAAGTTTCGTCCGTGGATTTACGATTCGCAATGGAGGTGGTGTGAGTCATGGAGCCGGTATCAGTACCGGCCGCGCAACGTTCGAGGATATGGTGGTAACTAATTGCACTTGTGGTGCTGTTTACACATGGGCAGAGGATTCTGTCAGTTTCACTCGGTGTAAGATTACGAGGAATGGGTGGATAGAAGGAGGTAATACTCAAGGTGGGGGGATGTATACGCAAGGTCGCGTGTTCCTCGAAGATTGCGTGATCGCTGATAATCGGGCATTGGATGGAGGTGGTATTTTTGTGACCCGTCTCAACGGTGGCGAGTTGCATGCAAAACATGTACTAATTTCTGGAAACATCGCCATGGATGAGGGGAGAGGAGGAGGTATCTATTTGCGTAATAGCCTTGCAGTGCTTGACCAAGTCACCCTGACCGGAAACCGAACTCCTAATGGCGACGATGCTGCGATCTACGGCGGCGGTGAATGCAGTCTGACGCTGATGAACAGTCTCGGTTTCAATAATGGAACTCCTTCAATCCGTGTGATGGACCGTAACGCTCGCCTCGAGGTGGACTTCTCTGATATTGAGGGGGGTATAAATGGAATCGTTGAGGGTGGTGAAGCAGATATTAACTACGGCGACAACAACATTGACGCTGATCCTCTTTTTGTCGATCCCGATAACGGCGACTACCACCTGACCGAAAACTCGCCTTGTATAGATGCGGGAGATCCCGATTCCCCTCTTGACCCGGACGGCACGAGAGCTGATATGGGTGCCTTCTACTTCCCGCAGGTTCACCCGCCGGTACTGGACCATCCGATCCCCGACATTACCGTAGCCGAGGACTGCGGAGCGGTCATGATTGCTGATCTCGATACGGTGTTTTCCGATGTAGATGGAGATTCCCTCTGGTATGCAGTTATTGGGGCGGAAGAGCTACATCTGGCGTTGAACGAAGATAATCTGCTCTGGTTCGAGCCTGCGTTGAACTTCAATGGAGACAGCCTTGCAGTGGAAGTCAGGGCGTATTCGGGGAATGACTCAACGACGGCGGAGTTCCTCGTCAGTGTGACGCCGGTGAATGATGTGCCGGGGCATTTCAACCTGCTCAGCCCCAATCGTCACGAATTAGATTGGTTCAACGAATGGGACACTATTCGTTTTGAATGGGAGGCATCGGTTGATCCCGATCATGAAACCGTTCGCTACTTACTTCGTCTCGACTTCCACTACGGTCCCCATATAGACTCCGTTGCCTTCGATGCAGACACCCTGACCGTCTGCTGCCCATCTGATACCATTGACTTGGCTCCATGGCAACCGGGAGGTCAAATCATCAATGTTATACAGAAAGTCAGCTGGTGGGTCGTGGCGATTTCTGGAGCAGACTCGGTAAGAAGTGATTCAATTTTCACATTTTGGCTTGGTACCGGTGTCGAGAAGGACAGAGAAAACAATGAGCCTTCAGCCTTCAACCTGCATTCTTTGTCTCCCAACCCGTTCAACTCTTCGACGACAATACGATTCGGGCTCAGCAAGCTGGCCACTACGCGGATCGGAATCTATGGACTCAATGGACGGATTGTCCAAGAGTTGTGGACAGGCAGGGACGCCTATCCTCCTGGGGAACATGCGGTGGTCTGGAATGCGGAAGGGTTGCCGGGAGGGGTGTATCTGGTGCGGTTGGAATCGGGCGGGGAAGTGAAGACAACGAAAGCAATCCTACTGAGATAAACTCTAACGACAGGGAGCAATGGCACGAAGGGAGAGATTCTCGCTTCGGGTTTAGCGCTTTTGTGGTGAGTATCTACGCTAAATGTACTGAAAAAGAAACTGATTCGAGAAGGGAACTCAACATGGCTCGGAATCAACAGCTCACAGCGCTCTTCGCTGTGCTTTGCCTACTTTGCAGCATCAACTCTGTGAACGCTGCAATTATCAACATCCCGGCTGACCAGCAGACCATTCAGGACGGGATCAACTCAGCCGAAGCAGGCGATACCATCCTTGTCGCTCCGGGGGTGTATCGCGAAGAGGTCAACACGGTGGGGCGCACCCTGACGGTTGCCAGCACCTTCATCACCACCGGAAACCGTGCAATGATTGATTCGACGATCATTGACGGGGAAGGGCGTCGTCGCTGTATCATCACACGCAATGGCGAAGGCGAAGGCTCGATCTTCTGCGGATTCACACTTCAGAATGGATTCGCGACCTACGGCGGAGGGTGGTACTGCTACGGCTCATCACCGATTGTCAGTGATCTGGTAGTGCGGGATTGTGTCGCTGAGACAGCCGGCGGAGGAATTTACATCACCCAGAACTCATCGCCGCAGCTCACCAACATCACGGCGGTTAATGACAGCGCTGGGCGGTATGGAGGCGGGATCGGCGTGTATAATGAATCAACGCCGATTTTGGACGGGATCACGATCACCGGTTGCGAGGCGGGAAATTACTCAGGTGCGTTTCACATATCGCACGCGGGGCCTATGACACTGAGAAATTTCATCTTCGAAAGGAATAGTGCCCACTTTGGCTCAGCGTTAGGGGTGATAAGTTCCGAGATCAGCTTTGAAAACGGCTCGATTTGCCATAATGCGGATGGGACGGATCTACTATATAGTGAAGCCGCAACGATCAACATGTCTTATCTGCTGATTGCGGACAATGCGTCAACAGAGACTCACCATCTTCGGCTTTCCGGGCCAACCACCTTGGATCATGTCACGATGGTTCGGAATAGCGACAATGTCGCAGCCGCTCTATATGCAGCAAGCATGTGGGCTGGTTCGGTAAACGTTACAAATTCGATTATACGCAACAGCGGTCAGAGCGCACTCCAGATCTATGAGCCGGAAGAACCAGTGACAGTTTCCTACAGTGATATCCAAGGTGGACGAGACGCTGTCCAGGGGAGCAATCGAGTCACGTGGGGCGACGGCAACATTGACGCCGACCCTCTCTTCGTCAACCCCGACAATGGCGATTACCATCTGACCGAAAACTCCCCTTGCATAGACGCTGGAGATCCCGAATCTGATCCCGATCCTGACGGCACGAGAGCCGATATAGGTGCGTTTTACTTCCCGCAAGTTCGACCACCGGTGTTGGACCATCCGATCCCCGACATCACCATAGCCGAGGACTGCGGAGCGGTCATGGTTGCGGATCTCGATACGGTGTTTTCCGATGTAGATGGAGATTCCCTCTGGTATGCAGTTTTTGGAGTGGAAGAGCTACATCTGGCGTTGAACGAAGATAATCTGCTCTGGTTTGAACCAGCCTTGAACTTCAATGGAGACAGCCTTGCAGTGGAAGTCAGGGCGTATTCGGGGAATGACTCAACGACGGCGGAGTTCCTCGTCACGGTGACACCGGTGAATGATCCACCGACGGCCTTCGATCTGCTTTCACCAGTGGACAGTAGTTACGTAATTTGCAAAGGTGTCATACCTTTTAAGTGGGCAAAGTCATTCGATCCGGACAGCGACTCCACCGTGAGCTATGTCTTTTTCATTGAGTGTAGAGAATTCGGAGAATCGTACTGCACAGTGGTGGAAGCAGATTCGCTTGAGTATGAGATACTCTGGGATGCCGGGTGTACCTCGGTCATATGCAACTGGTGGGTTCGGGCGATTTCGGGAGAAGACACAACCGAATGCAGTGAGCGCTTTACTCTCGACGTTCAGGGCACCGGTGCTGTGGGGCCGGACGACGGCATTCCCGTCGAGTTTGCCATCCAGAGCATCTCCCCGAACCCGTTCAATAATTCCACCACGATCCGTTTCTCCCTCCCCGCATCATCATCATCATTGTCTGTTTATGGACTTGATGGGCGGTTGATGGACGGGATGGACTTGGGGAGGCTGGAAGCTGGGGAACATGCGGTGGTCTGGAATGCGGAAGGCTTGCCGGGTGGGGTGTACTTGGTGCGGCTGGAATCGGGGAAGAATGTCAGGACGACGAAGGCAATTCTATTGAGATAGCTTCAACCACAAAGGGCACAAAGGACACCAAGTTAATACTTTGTGTTCTTTGTGCCCTTGGTGGTTAGTTGTGTCGGGGTGACTCGATTTGAACGAGCGACCCCCTGCTCCCAAAGCAGGTGCGCTACCGGGCTGCGCCACACCCCGAATGATCTATCTGCCTATCCACAGGATGGAATGACTCTTAATATAAGCATAATTGAACATCGAATACAAGGGATTCAGGGCGGTGCTTGGCTGGCTTCGTGCAGAATGGCATCTCCTACGCGCATCCCGAATAATTAGCTCATCGTTTTCAACAGTATCAACGGGACTGAAAATGAACACTTCGCTCAAGACCGCTCGAATCGGACTTCTGTCTCTCGCCGCGGCATTCATCGCTTGCAACGCTTTCGCAGACACGCAACTGACCGAACAGTGGAGCATCCGACTGCCTCATCGTGCGACTGCGCTCGGATCGAACTGGGTGGAAGATGGCCGTCTGCGCATTGCCATAGGACTCGATTCCGGGACGGCAGTGATCGAAGACCAGAATGTACTCTTCGCTGTTTCACGTGGGTAATGGATTTTTAGCGAACCGTTACCGTCAAGTTACGCCCGCCTTGGAGTATCAGCTTTGGATTGTTATCGAAAGGCGGGCTTGAAACTTGCCAGCAACCATCTCCATACCTGGTTCTCTTGTACCCACACCAAGCAACGAAGAACCTGATGACTATTACGACGTTTCTCGGACGCACCTCGCATTGGCAAGGACTGCCAAGAGCCCTGCTCGGTAGAGCTTCCCTCGTCAGGAAAGGTTTTAGATACCGATTTTGAACGGGTTGCATCACCGCTGTTACCGGTAAGCCGCTTAGCAAACCTGCTGTTTGGTAATCCATGTCGGTTTCGCTGGATACCCTGACTGATCCCACCGAGCAACATCCCCAGCCTGACAAATCTGCCACTTTTGCCCCCACTCGACTCGTAGCTAACGCTGGTTGAACCTCCCAGAGCACATTTCTGAAACAGAACACCCCCGCGCGAGACCAATTCAAGAGGATGGTTTTGGCTGGATGGATTTTTACGAGAGACAGGTCAACGCTTGGGCCAGTCGAGACTGTTAAAATCCATAACCCTCACCCCCTCGTGTCGTGTCAAACAAATAATGTTCCCGGAAGAACTTGTTTTTGGATGGAAATATCTCTATTTTGTCAAACGCCTATGTCGCTTGACAGGCAGGTCGAGACTCGATATTCAATCAGGCCATTCTGGATCACACACCATGTACTTAAAAGGAAAGATACAGACGCAACGATGAGTTTGCCGGAACAACTAACGCAAGCGAATCTTCGCTTTTGGCATTCAACCCGTCTCGCATTCAAAATCTTCTTGCAGATTGACGGCGAACAATGGGCAGGAGCGTTCGCCTATAACGCGTTCTTTTCGCTGTTTCCGTTGATGATCCTGTTAGTGACGTTCACATCCTTGTTTATCGAACGCGATGTTGCGGTGAGTAAGGTAATCGCTTTCATGGATACCTACGTCCCAAGCAGCGGCCAGTGGCAGCAAAATATTGCCGGGACGATCACCAGCGTGATTAACTCGCGTACGGAGGCGGGGCTTCTCGCTTTTGTCATGCTGATCTTCGCCACACTGAGAGGTTTCACGACGCTGATTTCGGCTACCAACCGAGCGTGGGGAATCGAATCCTATAATTTTTGGCGGCTCCCATTAAGAAGCCTGATACTGTTAGGGGTGACTATGGGCTCAATCTTGTTCGGTCTGATTGTACCGGTGCTTCTTAGAGGCTTAAGAAACCTGATTTCACCGTCAAACGAATCCTTGTTTCTGCTCTTTGAAGTAGGGAACTATTTCGTTCCACTCGTGTCAATGTTCGTCGGCCTCAGTCTGTTCTATAAGCTATCCCCGAAACGACCGACGCAATTTTCCGAGGTCTGGGTCGGAGCACTAAGTGCGACTCTGCTTCTGGTTGGGAGCGAGAGTCTATTCGTGGTATATCTGAGTAGTTTTTCAAAGCTCAACGCGGTGTATGGCGCAATGGGTGGCATCATGGCTTTGTTGCTGTGGATTTATCTTTCCGGGTGTTTTTTCATTTTCGGCGCCTGTATTTGTTCGAGTAAGGCAGAGTTTAAGTCATTTAATCTAAAAGAATTGGCAGGAGATCATATTCAACCGGTGGACCACCTTGCCTGACAACGCAATCCAGTCAAACACAACCGCCTGGCACAGCCTTTCGATCGAGGAGACACTTGCCAATCTTGAATCGAGAGCGACAGGACTTTCGACTCAAGAAGCCGCAAGTCGCCTTGCAGCGAATGGGCCGAATGAGCTGAAGGAAGGGAAGCGACTCAGCCCATTTAAAATGTTCCTCGGCCAGTTCAAGAGCCTGATTATCTGGATTCTAATCGCCGCAGGACTGGTTTCCGGGATACTTGGCGAAATGTTGGACGCCTTCGCTATCTTCGCCATCGTTATCCTTAACGCCTTGATTGGCTTTTATCAGGAATACAAGGCCGAAAGGTCTATCCTCGCGCTAAAGAAAATGACTGCACCTCACGCCAAGGTTAAGCGTGACGGTCAACATACCACCATTCCAGCTTTGGGGATCGTTGTGGGCGACATCATCACACTGGAAGCTGGTGATGTGGTGGCCGCGGATGCCCGACTTATCAACACTGCCTCGTTGAAATGCATTGAGTCCGCGCTGACAGGTGAGTCCGAATCAGTAGTCAAGAATGCTGAGTCGAGCTTGGTGGGTGATATTCCTCTCGGTGATCGTGCAGATATGGTATTCATGGGGACAAGCGTCGCAACTGGAACGGCGTTGGCTGTGGTTGTCAATACCGGAATGGGTACCGAACTTGGGCGTATCGCCGGACTGATTGAGGAAGCATCTGCCGAAGAGAAAACACCGCTCCAGCATAAATTGGACTCTTTCGGGCGCGTTCTGATCTGGGCAACGCTGGGGATAGTCGCTCTCCTGTTTGCGCTTGGTCTTTTAAGGGGGACGAGGCTCTTCGAGTTGTTCATGACCTCGGTCAGCCTCGCTGTTGCGGCAGTACCCGAAGGACTCCCCGGCGTGGTGACGGTCGCATTGGCCTTGGGAGTATCCCGATTGGCTCGTCGCAAGGCACTCGTGCGAAGACTTCCGGCGGTAGAGACCCTTGGTGCAACCACAATTATCTGTACAGACAAAACCGGCACCTTGACGGTTGGCGAGATGACTGTTCGAAGGCTCTATGTCGCCGAGAAAAGTTATGAAGTAACCGGTGAAGGATATGGCCCGACCGGTGAAGTACTGATCGCTGGAAAGAAGGTAGAAAGCTCCTATCTAACGCCACTATTTGAGCTGGCGAGTGTTCTTGCCGGATGCAACAACGCTCATATCGCTGCGGAAAAGGGGAAGTGGCAAGTTATTGGTGATCCAACAGAAGGCGCATTACTGGCGGCTGCCCATAAAATTGGAAGAGATCAGGAAGGGATCGAGAAGGAAATGCCTAAGCAGCATGAGATTCCTTTTGATTCTGACAGGAAGATGAGTGCCGTTATCCGCAAGACGTCTGACGATAATCTTCGCGCCTTCATCAATGGCGCGCCAGACATCCTGTTGGAACATTGTTCAAACATATACACTGGCACCAATATTCGAGTTCTGGAAGAGAAGGATCGTCAGGAGATTCTCATTCAGAACACCGCTATGGCTAAACAAGGCTTACGGGTTATTGGTTCTGCCTATCGAGACTTGCCCATTTCGACCTCAGAATTAACAGCGGAAACGGTCGAACGTGAGCTTGTCTTCGTTGGGCTATCAGGCATGTATGACCCTCCTCGAACCGAAGCCAAAGAGGCTGTGGCGAAGTGCCATTCTGCAGGAATTCGCGTGGTGATGATCACCGGCGACCATCCTCATACGGCAAAAGCCATTGCGGAAGAGATTGGTATTGACAAACCGGGCGACGTTACAATGGATGGCATCGAATTGGATGCACTGAACGACGTCGAGCTTCAGAAACAGGTATCCAAAATCGCCGTTTATGCCCGCGTTACAGCAGCACATAAACTCCGTATCATACGCGCATGGAAGGCAAATGGAGCAGTGGTCGCAATGACAGGTGACGGGGTTAATGACGCTCCGGCGCTCAAGGGTGCCGACATCGGCATTGCCATGGGTCGCAATGGAACTGAAGTCACCAAACAGGCGTCGGACATGATCATCACCGACGACAACTTTGCTTCTATTGTCAACGCCGTTGAAGAGGGGCGCGGTATTTACGACAACATCCGAAAGACCCTTCAGTACCTACTCGCGGGCAACACCGGGGAGCTGTTACTGATTGCTGTCTGTGTTGTGGCAGGTCTCCCCATGCCCCTCCTCCCTATCCATCTGCTCTGGATCAATCTTGTCACCGATGGTATGCCCGCGCTTGCGCTGGCCGCCGACCCGATAGACTCCGACGTTATGAAGCGCGCACCGCGCCATCATTCAGAACGAATCACAAATCGCAGTTTCCTTATGACAATGTCACTCACAGGCGTATTGACTGCTGGTATGGCATTAGCAGTCTTTATCTACATGCTGAAGGCAGGCTCGACAGAGGTTGCTCGCACGTACGCATTCACTACTCTGGTCTTCGCCGAATTGTTACGCTCTTTTGGTGCTCGGAGTGAGACCAAGCCCTTCTGGAAAATCCCATTCTTTTCCAACTTGAATTTGGTAATTGTGGTTGGCCTTTCAATCGGTATTCAGATTTTGAGCCAGCACAACGAAACTCTCAGCCGCCTCCTGAAAACATCACTCGTATCCTTCACCGATTGTCTCATACTATTTGTGATCGGTTCTATTCCCTTGTTGATACTTGGAATTGTTAAAACACTCCGAAACTCTCGACATAAAGGCATATCGGTTACTCGCCAGCATACTCGCAACACCCTGAATACGGGAGATCTGCGCTGATGAGTCTGGACACAACCCTCAGACTGCCGAATCGAATCAGGATGAGCGCATGAAACCAGCTATCCTGATCGGATACTTCGTCAAACGTTCTGAAGCATTCACTGCCTTGAGAGCCTTACGTAAAAAGGGGTTCCGACGAGTCTCGTGGATAAACAGGAGCTTGGATGGCAGATTACATTCTGGCGACCGATTTACGTATGTTCGGATAGCCGGAGCGGTTTTGGCGTTCATGCTGTTTGGGTTGATTGCAGCACTCATTACCTTCGATTCAAATTGGATGGCGCAGAGCTTGGATTGGACCAGCTCCTCGCTATTGGTTGTACTGGCGTCGGGACTTCTCGGAGTAGCCTTAAGTGTGGTATTGCTAAGAAGATCGTTCTTCGGAATTGATAGTAAGTTAATCACCGACCATTCCCGATGGCTGGTGAATGGCGAGACAGTTCTCCTTTTTCAAGCGCCGATTGAAAAACTACGTAAGCCGATGACCGTACTGCTGGAAACAGGCGAGATTCCTCCGGCCGTCTTCGTCTTGCACCCTAAGCGGAACAAATGCTATCCAGAACTCGGCAATGCAGCGCAGAATATAGCGCCATTAAGCCTGACTCAACTTTGTGATCGAGCCCGGCGTTTGGCAGCAGAACACCAAGTTGATACCAGACCGATCCAAAATACAGAGTTGTTAAAGCGGCTCGAACAGAGTCGCCGTTGGGTTCAGAAAGTCTGTCTCGATTTATCCGAAGCATCCCATTTACAGCAGAACGTACCGCCGACAGCGGAGTGGCTTCTCGACAACGAATACATTTTTGAAGGTAACGCTCGGGATGTCACGCTCAATCTCCCGTGGAAGTTTTACCGTCAGCTTCCAGCTCTCCGCAACCCAGCTGGTCAAGGACTTCCACGAATCTATAGTCTTGCGCGAGAGTTAACCGACCACACCGACCTGCGTCTTGATGAAGAAAACATTCTCGCCTTCATTACATCGTACCAAAGCGTACACCCCCTCTCGATTGGTGAACTCTGGTCCTTCCCCCAGATGATTCGCTTGGCGCTGGTAGCGGGAATTGAACGGCTTGCAGGTCGTGCCTTCACCGAACTTCGCGAACAGGAAATCGCCGATTTCTGGGCAAACCGCCTGATAACTGCCAACCGCCGTAACCCGGATCAGCTTTTTACCATCATGGTGGAGCTTACGGCCAACCAGCCCAACCCGAGCCCCTTCTTTGCATCCCAACTCATTGATTACCTTTATGATGAGCGAGCTGCACTTACTCCTGTGCTGACTTGGCTTGAACATACTCTTCACAGGCCTCCTGCCGACCTCGCCACGCGAGCCAAGATCCAGCAATCAAAAGACCAAATATCCATCGGAAATGCCTTTACCAGTCTGCGTCAGCTCTCTCTATTAGACTGGAAAGAGTGCTTTGAAAAGCTTAGTTTGGTGGAGGGGAAGCTGCGCGAGGATCCCTCAGGTATTTACCCCCAGATGGATTTTGGTACGCGTGATCGTTACAGACGGGCGATTGAAGACCTTCAACGGGGATCGGGCGTCGAGGAACTTCGAATCGCCAGTCAGGTTATTGCTCTGGCAACAAGTGGCAGTTTAAGCTCTCCAACGGACGTTCGTGAGTCTCATATCGGAACCTACCTGATCGGTAACAAGCGAGGTGAGCTTGCCCGGCTCGTCGCCTGTCGTGAGAAGCTGCGATTTCGTTTGCTGCGATGGGCTCATTCCAATCACTCATTGCTGTTCTTTATCGGTATGGGATTATTCACTACCGCGTTTATCGGATTGGCGCTCCTCTTCGGGCTAAGTGCAGAATATTGGTGGTTACAGACTTTCTTTGCCCTTCTATTGCTCATCCCTGCGAGTCAGCTCTCTCTCGATCTGCTGAACACCATCATTATTCACCTCTTTCCCACAAATTCTCTTCCAAAGATGGACTTCAGCATCGCAGGAATCCCCGATGAATACCGAACACTGGTAGTTGTCCCGATGATGTTGGTTGATGAAGATAAAATCAAATATGAGGCGGAGAAACTCGAAATCCGCTATCTCGCCAACAAAGAAGCCAATCTGACTTTCGGGCTCTATTCGGATTATCAAGATGCAGATCAAGTTCAAAGTGATTCTGATGCGGAACTGCTTAAGTCCGCCATCGAGTGCATCCAGACCTTGAACAACCGCTATGGCGGCGAACGCTTCTTTCTCTTCCATCGGGAACGAAAATGGAGCGAGAGCGAGCAAAAGTACATCGGCTGGGAGCGTAAGAGGGGAAAGATCGAGGAGTTGAACGCGTTGATCGTCGGCTCACGCCCTCTCGAATGGGAAAATCTGGTTAAGGTCGGCGATTCCGCCAGACTCACCGCGATAAAGTATGTCATCACCCTTGACAGCGACACACAGCTCCCTCTCGGGGCTGCACGTCGGCTGGTTGAAACACTGGCGCACCCGCTCAACCATGTCCGTTTTGACGAGAAGGGTCATGTCGTGGCGGGCTACACTATTATCCAACCACGGGTCAGTGCATCGCTTCCGAGTTCGAGCGGCTCACCCTTCAGCAGGCTCTATTCCGATCCCGTCGGTATAGACCCTTATACCAGCATAGTATCGGATGCTTATCAAGATCTGACCGGTGAAGGTTCTTATCACGGAAAAGGCATCTATGACGTACGCGCCTTCAATCGTGCACTATCCGACCGTTTCCCACCGGCCTGGTTGTTGAGTCATGATTTGATTGAAGGCGCACATGTCCGAGTCGGCCTCGCCAGCGATATAGAGCTATTTGATGAGTTTCCACAAGACTATCTGAGTTACACCAAACGTCAACATCGTTGGATACGCGGCGACTGGCAGATTCTGGACTGGATTCTACCGTCTGTACCTCTTCCTAACGGTGACCGCACAGCCAACTCGCTCGCGCGGTTTGATCGCTGGAAAATCCTCGACAATCTGCGTCGCAGTCTATTGCCCGTTGCGAGTGTTGTGCTCTTGATAACCGCCTGGTTTGTCTCCGCGGAAGCTGGATACCTCGCCAGCATTGTCGTCGCGACCCAGATGCTTTTTCATACACTGCTACAACCATTTGCCTGGGTTACTTCTCGCACCGGCTTGAAGAATGTATCCGCCGATAAGGTTGCTCACGACCTTTTACGAGTGGTGGCTGAAGCGACACTTCTCCCCTTTCAAGCGTGGCTGGCTTTGGATGCAATTATCCGTGTTTGGTATCGCCGTCACATCTCCCATCGGAAATTGTTAGAATGGGCTTCCGCGCAAGCAGTGCAGAGTCAAGCCACGACCTATCTGTCAGTATATATGCTATGGATTAGTATAGGGAGCCTGTTCAGTCTGTTGTTAACAGGGATAATTGCCTATGGAAGACCGGCAAATCTACAAGTTGCGAGTTCATGGTTGATACTCTGGTGTTTCTCGCCTCTGATCGGCTGGCTGCTTTCCCGCCGCCCGCCGATAAAACAACCCCTGGACATGCTTCCTGAAGAAGACCAGCAATTTCTCCGAAACATCACACGACGGACTTGGCGCTACTTTACTGATTTTGTCACCGAAGAAACATCATGGCTGCCTCCCGATAATTATCAGATCTCCTACCAGATCGGGCTTGCAATGCGCACAAGTCCCACCAATATCGGCCTCTATCTGACCAGCGTACTAAGCGCGCATGATTTCGGTTACCTATCCATTGATGAAGTTGAGCAAAAGTTGTCACGAACGATGATGACGATTCTAAAGCTTGAACGTCATGAGGGTCACCTCCTTAACTGGTATGACATCAACACTCTGGCTCCGCTCCAGCCCCGTTATGTCTCGATGGTTGATAGCGGGAACCTGCTTGGGGCGCTCTGGACGTTGCGACAGGGGTTAGAGTCACTGGTACAGAGACCGCTCCTCGACGGGCAAGCATTTGCCGGGTTGTATGATGCTGGTAATATCCTCGGCGAAGTAGCTTTGGAAGAGAGATTTATTGGTCTTGATCATCATGCTTTCGATGAACTCTTGGACACATGGGAAACTCCGCCCGATGCGATTGCCGATAAGCTGACACTCTTGAGACAAACCGAACGGAATCTCAAGATGATATCAGAAGCTGAGTTTGGCTCTCTAATCGAACATGGAAAGGTAACGTACTGGGCAGAGCAAGTGCGGGGGCAGACTTCAAGCTGGATCAATGTCGCGGATAGGTATCTCAAATGGGTTGAACTCCTCTCAGAGAGAAATGTTGAGGAGATTACCAATCTTGATAGTGAATCGTTATTGGCATTCCATGAATGTATGAACATTGCCCCTTCTCTATACGATTTGGCTAACGGAAACATCCCCTTCATGGGCTGCCTTGTGCGCCTCAAGATGAAAACGCCCGCGAGTGAACCGGTGCTTCTGGAGTGGATGGATAGAGTGCTGGTGGCTTATGGTAAAGCCAAATGGCTTGCCGGAGAGATGCTTGCCCAGATCGAACTACTTACGAAACAAACTGAAGAACTCTCAGCATCGCACAATATGCAATTCCTCTATAACGCCGACCGTCGTCTCTTTTCGGTCGGTTACAATGTCTCTGAGGGACGCCTCGATCGTGCTTTTTATGATTTATTGGCGAGTGAAGCGCGACTTGGAAGTTTCATCGCCATCGCTCGAGGGGATATTCCCGCTGAACATTGGTTCGCCATGAGTCGGCCTTACGGCGCTATCGGCCAGCGAAAGGCTCTTCTCAGTTGGACAGGGACAATGTTCGAGTACATGATGCCTCTTCTTTTCCAGCGATCATTTGAGAACTCATTGTTAGATAAGTCAGCCAGAGACGCCGCTGCGATCCAGATAAACTACGGCCGCAAACATCTGACGCCCTGGGGTGTCTCGGAGTGTGCATTTGGAGATATAGACACCCATAAAATTTACCAATATCAAGCTTTCGGTGTGCCGGAACTCGGTCTGAAGCGCGGATTGGCTGATAAGGTCGTCGTTGCACCTTATGCAACACTTCTGGCAATGACATTCAGACCTCGCGAAGCAGTGCAGAATCTGAAACA
>Ga0172380_10004876_pt1 | contig 16812 bp, 10 predicted proteins | sample Leawe162metaG_FD_119747 | JGI IMG/M metagenome (GOLD analysis project Ga0172380, IMG submission 119747) | Leachate microbial communities from a municipal landfill in Southern Ontario, Canada - Leachate well 162 metaG | ecosystem: Engineered > Solid waste > Landfill > Unclassified | place...
CATTTTGGGCAATTTTGATAGTTTACTCTTCGTTGTGGAAACAACTCTGAGTTTTTCAATAAAATAAAATATAATACATTATTTTCATAACGTTACATAAAAAATCAAACTGAACCAGTGCCCATCAGTCCGCCCCAGTGAAAAATCGAGAAGCGACCTGAAGTTTTGGTTGCTGGAAGACTCAGCGGCCTCGAAGGTCTCGACCAGATAGCGTAGTTCGGCATTGAACAGGGCGTTGATCGAAGTATCCGATTTGGCGGCGATAACCTTTGCCCGCTTGAGCAGGCCACGATCCACAGAGCCGGTGAAATTAACCGTAGCCATCCTTACCTCCGTTAAGCGATAAACACATAATTGAGTGTAGTGCATATTTATGTGTTGCACCATAAATTTTTGTGGATCGCACCCAGAAAACTTCCAGCGGGTATTTAGGCGTCTTTTTCATCTTGGCAATTGTCGCGAATGGAGGCCAACAGTTTTTTGTGTTTTGTCGTTATACCGCCGATAGTATCATGCCGTGCAATGGTGGAGAAATACGCCGAGCCTGAAATGGTCAGGCGTCCTTCTGGAGACGGCTTGCATTGTTTGGGATTCATACTCGCTTAAGAATAGCGGCTAAAATTCCCCCTTGCCGCTCACTCCTAGTATAATGCGCGCTTTCGTGTCTTCCTTGCCCTCCCGATTATCGTTTCCCACCGCCGGGAAACGCTCGCGTTTCGCTAGCCCGTGCGGCTCCGGCGATGCCTTGCTGTTGTCCGAAATCGCCGCGCAGGCGCGACCGCTGGTGGTCCTCACCGCCAATGCGCTGGATGCCCAGCGCCTGCATGAGGAAGTCCGGTATTTTTCCCCCGCGCTGGCGGTGCATTTGCTGCCGGACTGGGAAACGCTGCCCTATGACCAGTTTTCGCCGCACCAGGACTTGGTTTCGGAAAGGCTGGCGACGCTTTACCAGATCACCCACAATGTCTGCGATGTGCTGATCGTTCCGGCCAGCACCGCGCTGTACCGGCTGCCGCCGCTGGCCTATCTGGCCGCTCATACGTTTTTTATCCAGCAGGGCGCAAGGCTGGATAGCGAGGCGTTGCGCAACCAGCTTGCGCTGGCCGGCTACAGCCACGTCAGCCAAGTGCTCTCGCCCGGCGAGTTTTCGGTGCGCGGCGGGTTGATCGATTTGTTTCCGATGGGCAGCCCGCTGCCCTATCGCCTGGATTTGTTCGGCGACGAAATCGAAACCATACGCACTTTCGATGTCGACACTCAGCGCAGTATTTACCCGGTGAAGGAAATCCGCCTGCTGCCGGCGCGCGAGTTTCCGTTGGATGAAGCCGGACAGGCCACTTTCCGCCGCAATTTCCGCGAAAAATTCGAGGGCGATCCGTCCAAGAGCCGGCTTTACAAGGATGTCAGCCAAGGCATGGCGCCGCCCGGCATCGAATATTACCTGCCGCTGTTTTTCGACGGCACGGCGACGCTGTTCGATTATTTGCCCAAAGATGCGATGCTGTGCCTGCATCATGCGGTGGAGGATGCGGCGCAGGGGTTCTGGCGCGATACGCAATCGCGCTACCGCCTGCTGTCCGGCGACCGTGACCGCCCTCTCCTGCCGCCGACGGAAATGTTCCTGCCGGTGGAGACTTTTTTCGCGGCAATCAAGCCCTTCGCCCGGATCGACCTCGCAGCCGACGACCACTCAGCCCCCGACACTCAAGACTCGACACCCGACACTCAGCACTCAGCACTCAGCACTCAGCACTCAGCGCTGCCCCCTCTGCAAGTGGAACGCCGCGCCGAAAACCCGCTGGAGCGCTTGGAAAACTTCATCAACGCCTTTGATGGACGCATTCTGCTGGTCGCGGAAAGCCTGGGGCGGCGCGAGACCATCGCCCAGTTCCTCGCCGAACACACGCTGAAGCCGACGCCTTGCGATTCCTGGAACGATTTTCTGCAAAGCCGGGACAAATTCATGCTCGGCGCCGCCCCACTGAGCGCCGGCTTCATTGTTCAGAGGACAGAAGACAGAGGACAGAAGACAGAAAAAACCCCTCCTCAAAATCTGTCCTCTGTCCTCTGTCCTCTGTCCTCTGATACCGCAATCATCACCGAAGGCGAGTTATACGCCGCCCAGGTGCGTCAGGCACGGCGGCGCGAGGCGCGCAAGACCAGCAGCGAAAACCTGCTGCGCGATTTGTCCGAGGTGCGCATTGGCGACCCGGTGGTGCATGAGCTGCATGGCATTGGGCGCTATCTCGGTCTGGTCAGTCTCGATCTGGGCGAGGGCGAAACCGAGTTTCTGCATCTTGAATATGCCGCCGGCGACCGGCTCTATGTGCCGGTGGCGCAGCTCCACCTGATTGGGCGTTATAGCGGCGCGTCGCCGGAATCCGCGCCACTGCACCGGCTCGGCAGCGGTCAGTGGGAAAAAGCCAAGAAAAAAGCACTCAAGCAGGTGCGCGACACAGCCGCCGAATTGCTCAATATCTACGCCCAGCGCGCCGCGCGGCAGGGGCATGTATTCAAGATGCAGCCGCACGATTACGAAGCTTTCGCTGCCGCGTTCGAATTCGAGGAAACGCCCGATCAGGCAGCCGCGATTCAGGCGGTGATCGCCGACATGACTTCGGGCAGGCCGATGGATCGCCTGATCTGCGGCGATGTCGGCTTCGGCAAGACGGAGGTCGCGTTGCGCGCCACTTTTGTCGCGGTGGCCGACGGCAAGCAGGTGGCGATATTGGTGCCGACTACGCTGCTCGCCGAACAGCATTTTCAGAATTTTTCCGACCGCTTCAGCGACTGGCCGGTGAAAATCGCCGAACTGTCGCGCTTTCGTTCCGCCAAGGAGCAAACGGAGGCGCTCAAAGGGCTGGCCGACGGGCGCATCGATATTATTATCGGCACCCACAAGCTGATCCAGAAAGATGTCAAGTTCAAGCAACTGGGGCTGGTCATCATCGATGAGGAGCACCGCTTCGGCGTGCGCCAGAAGGAGCAGTTCAAGGCGTTGCGCGCCGAGGTGGATGTGTTGACGCTGACCGCCACGCCGATTCCGCGCACGCTGTCGATGTCGCTGGAAGGGCTGCGCGATTTTTCGGTGATCGCCACCGCGCCGCAAAAGCGCCTGTCCATCAAGACCTTCGTTCATGCTTATTCCGACGGTCTGGTGCGCGAGGCGGTGCTGCGCGAGCTTAAACGCGGCGGGCAGGTGTATTTTCTGCACAACGAGGTGGAAACCATCCAGAATATGCGTGAGCGCCTGGAAACCCTGCTGCCCGAGGCGCGCATAGGCGTGGCGCACGGCCAGTTGCGCGAGCGCGACCTGGAGCATGTGATGCGCGATTTTTATCACCAGCGCTTTAATTTGCTGCTGTGCTCGACCATTATCGAAACCGGTATCGACATTCCCAGCGCCAACACGATTATCATGCACCGCGCCGATAAATTCGGCCTGGCGCAGCTACACCAATTGCGTGGTCGGGTCGGACGCTCGCACCATCAGGCTTACGCCTATCTGCTGACGCCCGAAAGCGAGGCGCTCACGCCGCAAGCGAAGAAGCGGCTGGAGGCGATTCAATTGCTGGAAGACCTGGGCGCCGGCTTTCACCTTGCGATGCACGATCTGGAGATACGCGGCGCCGGGGAAATCCTCGGCGAATCGCAAAGCGGCGAATTGCATGAAATCGGCTTTTCCCTTTATGCCTCGCTGCTCGAACATGCCGTCAAAGCGCTCAGGGAAGGCCGGGAACCGGATATCGAGCAGCCGCTGGTCGCAACCACCGAGATCAACCTGCACACGCCGGCGCTACTGCCCAACGACTATTGCGGCGACATCAACGAGCGCCTGACGTTGTACAAACGTCTGGCCAATTGCGGTGCGTCGGCAGAGCTGGATGCGATACACGAGGAATTGATCGACCGCTTCGGCCTGCCGCCACCGCCGGCGCGGGCATTGCTGGACACCCACCGCCTGCGCATCCTCGCCAAGGGGCTTGGCATCGTCAAGATAGACGCCGGCCCGGACAACCTGAGAGTGCAGTTCGTGCCGCAGCCGCCGATTGATCCGATGAAAATCATCGCGTTGATCCAAAGCCGGCGCAATGTCAAAATGAACGGCCCGGACAAGCTCAACATCGCGGCGGATATGCCCACGCCGGAGGCCCGGGTGGCGCGGGTATTGGGATTGTTCAAGGAGATTCAGTGACATTTCAGCGGGGAGCGATACCAAGGTAAATTTGTTCTCGCCCAGAAAAAAATTATTCACCGCAGAGACGCCGAGACGCAGAGACGCAGAGAAATCAATGAAAAGGGTAAAACCATTCAATTCTACAACCCATTGTTTTTCCTCAGCGCCTTAGCGTCTCTGCGGTGAATGGTTTTTCCCCGTGCGAGCACAAATTTACCCTGGGAGCGATACTTGACCAGATTCGAATCCGTATGCAACTATGCCAAATGGGTACATGCAATAATGCGCCCGCCCTACCTGGATCGCGGCAATTGAGGTATATTGATATGCGTGCAGGCAGCAGTTAATGGGCAACACGCAACACAATGAAAGTCGCAACAATTATATATCTATTTATAAGTAACTATCCCGAACGAGTGAAGGTAAAAAATACAAATGAAACTCAACAGTAAAATCAATATGTTTTTCATCGTTCTTGCCACAGTCACAATCTCGGTTCTGCTCGTCGTGAGCCTGCTTTCCTTCCGCCATTTTTCGATCAACTCGATGAAGGAACACATCCGCACTTCTGCCGAGATCGTGCGGGTTAGCCTGACCGAGGCCATGATCAACGGCATCATCGACAAGCGCGGCCAATTTCTCTCGCGGCTGGCCGAAGTGCGGGGCTTGAAAACGGCGCGCGTGGTGCGCGGGCCGATGGTCGAACACCAGTTCGGCAAGGGGCTGACCCAGGAACAACCGGCAGACGAAATCGAGCGCCGCGTATTGGCGGAAGGGCAGCCTTTCTACGAGGTGGAGGAAAGCATAGGCGGCGGGGACATTATTTTCCGCGGCACCATTCCGTTCGTGGCGACCAACACCGGCTATCCCAACTGCCTGCAATGCCACCAGGTCCCGCAGGGTTCGGTATTGGGCGCGGTCACCCTGACCATGTCGATCTCCCAGTTGAGATACCAGGCGCTAATGACCATAGGCCTGGTGGTTGGCGCGGTGTCCCTGTCCATCCTCGCCGCGATGCTGTTCCTGCGCCGTTTGCTGGGGCCACTCTCGATTACCGCGAACGATGTCGCAAACGCCGTGCAGCGCGCGATACATGGCGATTTCCGCGCGCACATCGAGCGCCGCACCAACGACGAAATCGGTCAGATCGCAGAAGACCTCAACCGACTCATGGCGTTCCTGCACGAAGGGCTGACCACCATGGGCAACAACGTTGCGCAATTGATTAGGCATGCGCCGCCGTCCGGCTTCAACCTGCTGACCACCACGGTGGAAATGGTCGGCGGCCTGATTAAGGCATCCCATTTCAAACAGTCGATCGAGGAAGACGAAACCCGCGCCGAAATCTACCGACGCCTGTCGGTGCTGCTGAGCGATGATTTTTCCATCAGCCACTTCAGCATCTACGAGGTCGGCGCCAATAACAACCAGATGACGCCGGTGATCGTGGATGCCGAAATCGGCGGGTCATGCCGCTGGTGCGACCCGGAAATCCTGATGCGTTCTGTGGCTTGCCGCGCCCGGCGCACCGGCCACACCATCAACTCGGTGGAAACGCCGGGCATCTGCAATTCGTTCCGCCCACCGAGCGAATTCACCGGCATGAGCCACATTTGCATCCCCATCATCCAGTCCGGAACCGTGGGCAGCATCATGCAAATCGTCGGTGCGGAGGAGGAGAAAGACCTGCTGCAAATGTATATCCCCTTCATCAACATCTACCTGCGCGAAACCGCGCCGGTGCTCGAAGCCAAGCGCTTGATGGACACCCTGCGCGAGTCGAATCTGCGCGACGCCATGACCGGCCTGCACAACCGCCGCTTCCTGGAAGAATACGTCGAAACGCTGGTGGCCAGCAACCAGCGGCGCAATTCGCAAATATCCATCCTGATGCTCGACCTCGACTATTTCAAAATGGTCAACGACAACTACGGGCACGATGCCGGGGATGCCGTGCTGAAGGCGCTTGCCAAAGTGCTCAGCCAGTCGGTGCGCGCCTCCGACATGGTGATACGCTATGGCGGGGAAGAATTCCTGATTATCCTGCAAGACACCGCCGAGGTCACTGCGGATGCCGTATCGGAAAAAATCCGGGCATCGGTGGAAGCGCTGAAAGTCCAGGTCGGCGGAACAACGCTGCAAAAAACCATTTCCATCGGCATCTCGGATTTCCCCAAGGACAGCGAAACCTTCTGGCAAGCGGTCAAATACGCCGACATCGCGCTCTACCGCGCGAAAGAGGAAGGAAGAAACCGCGTCGTGCGCTTCGACAAGAGCATGTGGGCGGCAGAAAACAAGGAAAGTTATTAGAAATGTAGAGGCTAGGGGCTAGAGGCTAGGGGATGTCGGCGCTACGCGCCGGGTTTTTACTAGTCTCTAGCCTCTAGCCTCTAATCTCCAGCCTCTAGTCTCTAACTGGGTACTTTTACATGCACCTGATTCGCCCGTTTTCCGGCCTGAGGCCGGTTTCTGGTCGTGCTGCCGATGTGGCAGCGCCTCCCTACGATGTTCTCTCCACGACGGAAGCGCGCGAACGCGCCGCCGGGCGTCCGTGGAGTTTCCTGCACATTTCCAAGCCGGAGATTGACCTGCCGCCGGAAACCGACCCCCATTCCCCGCAGGTTTACGCGATGGCGGCGGAAAACCTGAAAAAGATGTTGGATGCCGGCATTCTGGCGCGCGATGCGCAACCGTGCTATTACGCCTACCGCCTGGAAATGGGGACGCATGTGCAAACCGGCCTGGTGGCAGCCGCCTCGGTGGCCGACTACGGCGCCAACCGCATCCGCAAGCACGAATTCACCCGCCACGACAAGGAAGACGACCGGGTGCGCCAGATCGACGCGCTTAACGCCCAGACCGGTCCGGTGCTGCTGGCCTACCCGGATGCCCCCGAGGTGGACGCCATCCTGGCGCAGGCCGCCATAGCAACGCCCGACGCGGACGTGACTATGAACGACGGCATACGCCACACCCTGTGGAAGATCGGCGACGATGCGCTGCAACAACGCCTCACCGCTGCATTCGACGCCATGCCGGCGCTCTACATCGCCGACGGGCACCACCGCTCGGCTGCCGCCGCGCGGGTTGCTAACGCACGCCACACTGTCAACCCCACTGCGCGCGGCACGCAAAGCTACGATTATTTCCTGTCGGTGATTTTCCCGCACCACCGGATGAAAATCATGGATTACAACCGCATGGTCAAGGATTTGAATGGTCTTACCGTTAACGACTTCCTTGCGCGCGTAGCGGAAAAATTCACGCTCGCAGCCGCCAACAGTCCAGTGAAACCCAGCCGTCACGGCGAATTCGGGCTGTATCTGGCGGGGCTGTGGTTTCATTTGTCCATCCGCCCCGACCTGATCCCGCAACAAGACCCGGTAGCCCGCCTGGACGTGAGCCTGTTGCAAAACCATCTGATCGCCCCCGTACTCGGCATTAGCGACCCGCGCAGCGATAAGCGCATCGATTTCGTCGGTGGCATCCGGGGCTTGAAAGAATTGGAAAAACGCGTCGATAGCGGAGAAATGGCGCTGGCCTTCGCGCTGTTTCCGACCGGCATGGAAGACCTGATGGCGGTTGCCGACGCAGGCGAAGTCATGCCGCCCAAATCCACCTGGTTCGAGCCTAAGCTGGCGGATGGACTGGTGTCGCATGTGCTGGATTGATTGGGCGACCCATAATCCTAATTAGCTTGGGACTCTATACTTCGGAGGATTGATCGTTCCCACGCTCCAGCGTGGGAATGCCGCCCCGGACGCTCCAGCGTCGCGCAGTTCCGTAGGATGTGCCGAGGAACGAGGCGCATCGGTCGCGAAATTCCGTGCCATCCGCGATTGATGCGCCTCCTATCGTCGGCACATCCTACGGAACTGGAGCGTCCCCGGCGGCGTTCCCACGCTGGAGCGCTCATCGTTACACACAAGTCGGAGCGGGAAGCTCCTCCCCCTTCAAGGGGGAGGTCGGGAGGGGGATGGGTTAGAACGACACAGGCTAAAATCAATATCTTACATTGTCGCCTGCGCCTTCTACCCCATCCCCACCCTAACCCTCCCCTTGAAGGGGAGGGAATGCCACGCGCTATCTTTTCTGCATGTAATCAAATGATTGAAAAGATGTGTGTAACGATGAGCGCTGGAGCGTGGGAACGATCAATCCGGCTTGCCTTTTTACGCATCCCTGGAAATCACCTTATCGGTTTATATAGTTGAACAGCGTCAACGACTGGGTGCTGACGAAGGACTTCTGCGCCGCTTCCAGATGGGTCTGCTGCAAGGTCAGGTTGCTGATGGACTCGGCGTAATCGACATCCTGCAAGCGGGAAATGGTTGCCTGGAACTGGATAGTCAGGTCGGCGCGCGTACCCTGCATCGAATCCACCTCTTTCATGCGCGCACCGATGGAGGCGCGCACCGTCAGGATGTTGTCGAGCGCATTGTCGAGATTGGACATTGCGGTGTTCAAACCATTTTGCAATGCGGTGGGCACGGCAACGGAAGGCGGTTTCGTCAATACGTCCAGCAAATTCGACAGCGTTTTGAACACGTCTTCATTGGTGCTGGCTTTTACCGTGAAGGTGTCGCCGGTGGCCGGAGCGCCGGCGATATCGAATTCCGCGCCGAAATCGAAAGGAACCGGATTGGTGTCGGGCGGCGCGACCGTCTTCAGGCTAATCGCGCCGCCGGTGGAATAAGTGCGCGGGTAAGGGCCGACGCCGGTAGGCCCCACGCCGGTCAGCAGCGAAATGCCGGCAACGTTGTCGATAATATCATAGGTCGTAACTGCGGGTATCGTATTGCTGACATCGAATATGACCGTAAAATCCTTATTGTTGGTCGGATCGTTCCACTTAGCTTTATCCAGCACATTCCCTGGGCTAATCACGCCGCTGCCGGTATTGTCCACCGTGCCGCTGGTAGCATTGGCCTTGGTGGCTGCGGTGACGAACACCCCGTTGCCGTTTTTGATGCGCTGAAACACGTCCGCCCCGGAATCGCTCACCGCCACCTGCCGACGTGCGCCGATGCGCGCACCGCGCTGCCCTTGGTCGCCGTTGTAAACTACATTGCCCGGCGTCGTTTCCGAAAATGGCGCGGTGCCGCCCATATAGCCGGAAAACATATACTGCCCATTTTCATCGGTGGCATTGGACAAACCAAGCAATGCCTGGTAGCGGTTTTGCAATTCCGTCGCCAACATCGTGCGGTCGGAAGCGGACAGAGCGCCATTGCCGGCATTCACCGCCAGATTTTTCACGTCCTGGATCAGGTTTCCGACATCCGTCAGAGCGGTTTCTTCCATTTGCAGCTTCGACATCGCCACGTTTGCGTTGGAACCGTTCTGCTCGTTGACGTTCATGTACTGGGTCAATTCGAGCACCGACGAGGAAGAAACGGGATCGTCCGAAGGCGCCAGAATGCGCCGTCCCGTGGAAACCTGTTGCTGGGTCTTCAATACGTCGGCCTGCTGTTTCTGGATGGTTCCAATCCCCTGAGCATAGACCATGCCGGTGCTGATTCTCATGATAATTCTCCTTACCTGAGGTTAAGCAATGTATCGAACAACGTGCCGACAATCTGGATCATCTTGCCGGCAGCCTGATAGGCCTGCTGATAGCGCAGCAAATTGGCCGCCTCCTCGTCGAGATTCACCCCGGACAGCGATTGCTGCGTTTGCGTCGCCTGTTCCAGCAAGGTTTGCTGCGCCTTGCCGTTCACCTGCGCTTCGTTGGTCTTGTTGGCCACCACGCTGACCATCTGGCTATAAGTTCCCTGAAAAGTCGCCGTCCCGTTTGCCAGGGTGTTCTTGGTTTGCAACCCGGCGAGCAATAACGCATTGCGGTTATCGGTGACGCCGTTGATCGTCGGGCCGATGGTGAACGTATCGCTCAAAGCCGGCGCGCCGGCAATCTGCACCGTCCAACCGTTATAGCTGATGTTCGCTCCGGGGGTGTAAGCCACGCCGGCATCCAGAACGCCGTTGACCGCGTCGGTCACGTCAAAAGTGGTGGCGCTGGTGAAGCTGATGGTCACCTGGTTTTTTAAATTCAGATCGGTGCTCGGGTGAGCTGGATCCGGCGTGACAGGCGTCGCATTCACCGTGCCCGCGCTGATTATCCCCGTGCCGGTGTTGGCGGCTAACGTAGCTGCGGTGCGAATTGGCGTCGCCGCCGCAATTTTCGCCGTATCGGTGATCGCCACGTTGATTTCGCCGGCGGCATTGCGGGTCGGCTGGAACTGGAAGCCATTGCCGTCGTTCGGCGCTCCCGTCACCTCAATGCTCATGCCGTCCGCGATGAAGGGGTCACCAGGAACGCCCGAACCCGTCATCGCAACGGTTGCTCCCGATTTGACTGTGGTCAATTGCCATGCGCCTGCGGTGGCGCTCCATTGCAGATTGTAATCTTCAGTAGTCAGCTTGCTTACATCGCCGACCGTCAGCGTCGCGGTCAAACCTGCGGCGTTGCCATACTTGGCAATCGGCGGCTTGGGAGATAACGCGGTAAAAAAATTCTCGCCCAGATCACCGTTAAGGTCCTGTCCTAATTTCTGTTGATCGTTAAACGTTTGCGTCAACCCCATCGCCACCCGACCCAGCGCATTTTGCGCCATATCAAGCACCTCGCTGCGGTAAGCCAGCAGACCGCTCAAATTGCCGCCCTGCAACATGCTCGAATCCAACACTGCGGTGGCATTGCCGACGACCAGACCGACCTCCAGTCGCTCCGGGTCATAGGTTGAGGGTGAGGCGCTCAGGGACAGTTGCTTCGTACCCAGCACCAACGGCTGGCCGGAGCCGATAAATATATTGAGACTGCCGTTATCCTGCTTGACGACTGAAACCTGGACTTCCTTGTTGAGTTCGGCGATCAGTTGTTCACGCTGATCCAGCAAGTCGTTGGGCGGCTGCCCGAACGTCGTGCCTATCGCCACTTGCTGATTCAGGTCGGCTATCCGCAACGTTAAGGAATTAACCAACTCCACGCTGTTCCTAACCTGCGTGTTTATGCCGTCGCGCATCTCGGTCATGCGCGTGGCAAGCCCTTGTATCCGGGTGACCATGGCCTGCGCGCCGCTCAATACAGTCTGACGGGACGGCGCGGAAGACGGCGTGCCGGAAACATCGTTGACCGCCATGAAAAAATCCTGCAACGCCGGCGACATGCCGGAGTTGACATCAGCCAGCAGATTGTCAAGTTGCGAAGCCTGGGCGTTGTACGAATCGAAACGGGAAAAACTGGTTTGCGTTTGCAACACCTGGGTATCGAGAAATTCGCTATAGATGCGCTTGACCGTATCGACATGCACCCCCTGCCCCAGAAACCCCGCCCCGGTATACTGGGGAATATTTGTCACCTGGGTTGCTTCCTGGCGATGGAAGCCGGCTGTAGTGGCGTTGCTGATATTGTGCCCGGTCGTCGACATTCCGACCTGAGCAGCGTTCAATGCGCTTAATCCTATGCCATAAATACTGTATCCCATTTTGCTCTCCCGGCCTTCCAGCGCCTATTCGGGCGCCGGAAAGCATTATTCGTGAACGGCCTACAAGCGCAAAACTTGAACGCTTAAACCGCATCAGCAGCGCTTGCTCAAAGCTTGGCAAGGCTCAAGTCCATATCTTTCTGAATCTGGAGTATCTGCGAATTCCCTTGAAACTCCCGCTGGGCGACGATCATACTCACCAGGTTTTCGCCCAGATCGGCATTCGAATCTTCCGTCGCCCCAGCCTGCACCACGCCTAAAATTCCCGACCCCGGCGCACCGGAAACCTGCGCTCCGGTCACGCTGGACACATCCCATTTATTGTCGCCGACGGGAATCAGCCCATCGATATTGCGAAAACTGTGCAACTGAAGCGTGTCCAGGGTCTGGAGCGCCAAATTGCCCGCTGCATCCTTGGTCACCCCATCGCTTCCCTGGATCAGGCCTTCCGGGCTAATGCGCAGGCTCGTAGCGTATTTCGTCATGTCGATCTGAATCGGCCCGTTGGCGCCCATCACCTTGTCGCCCTCGGGCGTCACCAGAAACATATTGCTGTCGGTGTGAAACTGGCCGTTGCGCGTGTAAGCCAACGAACCGTCGGGACTCATGACCTGGAAAAATCCCTTGCCGTTGATAGCGACATCAAGCACATTCCCGCTCATCGTGACGCCGCCCTGAGTAAACTGCCGGCTCATGTTTACGCCGGCGGCGCCGGACCCAGCCTGCCCGGTAGCGGTCTTACTGAAAAATATATCGGAAAACCTGGCCGTGCTTTCCTTAAACCCCACCGTTTCCGCATTGGCGACATTCGCCCCAATGACATCGAGTTTTTGCGAAGCAGCGCTGATTCCGCTCAAGGAAGATTGAAAGCTCATGATATTCACCTAATAAAATCGGTTGCCTGAGTATCTATGAAGCAACTGCCGTGCCAACCAGTTCAAGCCCTGCGGATACGGGGGTTCATCGACTCAGGGCAAACGGGCGACGGAAAACCTTGCCGCTCGGAAAGGAGAAAAGGTGGGGGGTGCGCTTTTGCACCCAGCGAGGATTACTTCCGCCATCGCGGAAAAGCGGGAAATAGATCAGCCCACCAATGCCTGGCGCATGGCGGAACTATTGACAATACGGGTCAATTTATCGGCATAGAGGGGATCGGTGGCATAGCCGGCGCGTTGTAGCGCGCCGGCAAAGCCCGCCACATCGCGACCGTTTTCGAGCACGGCGGCATAGCGCGGATTGTCGCGCATCAGGCTGGCATAATCGTTGAAAGCCTCTGCATAGGAAGGATAAGCGCGGAACCGCGCAGTCCCTTTCTGGGCGACGCCATCGACATACTCGGTAGTGGTCGTTTCCACCACATCGCCATGCCAACCCGCGCCGGCCTTGATATTGAATAGATTGTGGCTGTTCTTGCCGTCCGCGCCGCGAATCTCGCCCTTGCCCCAGCCGCTTTCCAGCGCCGCCTGCCCAACCAGAAAATGCGGCGCCACGCCCAGCGCCTTGCCGACATTCGCCGCATGTGGCCAGATACTGTCAACAAAGGCTTTTTGCGCTTTGCCCAACTCCTTGGGGCGATCGGCAGCCGAAGACGACAGGCGCGAATCGACCGGCGGCTGAACCGGCGCGGAGCCGGTGCGCAACTCAACAGACGATTGCGCCTTGGCGCGATTGAGCAGCGGAGGCGGCGTGCGCAAATCGACCGGTTGCTGCGCCTGATTCAGCGCAACGGCAGCAGGTTGCCCCTCGGCGGCAATATTTTCCGCCTGGACGACCTGCCCCGCCGAACGCGACATCTGCTTGACCATCATATCCGCCAGGCCGATGCCCTTGCCGCTGGAGAGCTTTTGCGTCAACTGCCGGTCGAACATTTCGGTATAAAAGCGCGTTTGGTCGCTATCGAACATCCCATCCTGCGGCGAGGCATCGCGCATGCTTTTCATCAGCATGTTGAGAAACACCCCCTCGAACTGCCGCGCCACCGTCTCCAGCGCCTTGCCCGGCTCCTGGCGGGATTGCAGGCGCAACTTGTCGAGGCTTTGCGCATCGAGCGAGAAACGACCGGAAATGTCAGCGGAATTAATCATGGTTATGACTTAAGCAAAACGCTTGCCATGCACTGCATGGAGACTGGCTTGCATGCAGTGCATAAAGGGCAGGGTAAATTTGTTCTCAGAAATTCATGATGAAAATCAATGATGGAAGACATTCATGAATCGCAGGAAAACTTAGCGCGACGCTACTCGACTCATGGCGGCAACCCATAAAGACAAAACCTTTTTCACCGCAGAGGACGCGGAGGACGCAGAGGAAAAGCATGAGGGGTTTCCTCTGCGTCCTCCGCGTCCTCTGCGGTGAATCGGTTTTTTCCGTACAGAGAACAAATTTACCCTGCTGGTTGACGCCATCCCCCTTGACTGCCCCGCACTGATGGCGCGATACTGGCGGCACGGTGCTCGTAACACCAAGGAACCAGCGGTTATTCCACCCCGAAGCGTGGTTTTTTTGCGTCCATAGGTTTTGTTCATGGGCGGATGCGCCTGTCCGTAAGGCTGGCGGCATGGCTGGTTCCATGTTACGAACATCCGCCCACCCCCGCTCGTAACGGGGTTCATCGACTCAACCAGGAGCAAAAACCATGAACGCCACCACTTCAATCAAAGCAGCCCTCCAAGAACTGAGCAGCACCATCAACACGCTTTCGCGCTTCTTTCCCGAAGACGACAAGGGCGCAACCGCTGCCATGCTGACCGTTACCACGGCACGAGCGCACCTGCGCGACGCACTGGAAGCGGCAGCACTCGCCGGCGATCAACCCGCCTCCACCTCAGCCGCATCCATGCCGAAGCACCAGACCGCAGACTATCCTTTCTTCTCATGCAATCTCCAAAAAGACAAGCTGTTCTCTGTGCGTGAGGGCATCCCGCTGAAGGGCGCGCTTGAGCAGGCGTCTTTGTTTCTGGATTCGGCGCAAGCCATTGCCGGTATCGCCGAAGACGTAACCCCAGCGGTGGTTTATGGTGCTGCCTATCTGATTGAAATGGCGAAGGCCGTAGTCGATGCCACCGTGTACGCAGCTCATGCCGAAGAAATGGGAGGAGGCCAGCCATAGGCTGTACTGTCCAAAGCTTTACCGCTAACCCACCCACCGACGAAACAATCAACCATGCCAATCGCATGGTCTTTTTATCCGTCGAACCAAAGGGGGTCAAGTCTTGACATCATTGTTTCACTTCTACAGTGGGCAAATCGGGGAGGGGAAAGCGTGATGTCAAGACTTGACCCCTGCCCTGCGGCAAGCCATGGGGTATTAACTGCGCTCTTCAATCCGCTGGTTTCCAGCCAGCCTTCGCCCCAAGGGACGGGGAATTAAACCCGCAGAGATTCAAAAGAATTGTATAACAAGCGCGGAGCGTGAGAACGATACAATCGCCGAAGCTTCCTGCATCCTGAACGAGATCGCACCGCCTGTTACGGTTCCGGCTTGTTCGGTTTATACATTTGCCGGAATCTGTTCACGCTTAGGGAAATGCTTGGGAACAACATCCCGGCAACGTTGTTCCAATTGATATGCAATGCGTTTGATCATCTCGCCGCTTAGCTCGGTGTGAATCAATTTACCCAAAGCGCCAGAGGCATTTTTGCCATTGATAATAGCCACATCGCTTTTCGCCTTCACCTCAACAAACCACCCCGGCAAAGCCAACACCGGCTTGACCCGAATCGTGTCGCCCACTGCGCTTGAAAGCCACTGCGCAAGCCACTTTGCTTGGCGAACCGTTTGATCCAAAGGCGCGGTTTCTGCCCAGTCCGGGAACTTCAGGCTCTGTCCGTTGAAAACCACCTTGGCGTCTTCTTTGCCGCGGCCCCGCTTGGGCTTCATCCTGGCTTTGGTTTCCACGGCGAACACCCCGTTGGGCCAGACGATCACATGGTCGATATTGAAACCATCGGCAGGTACATCATGGAAAACGTAAGCACCCTCGCGCATGAGTTGGTTCAACTCCTGAGCAATAGCCACTTCGCCTTCGTAGCCGAGCCGCAGCTTGTGGATACGTTTTAGCAAGGCAATAATTTTGAAAATCAAGTGGCAGGAAATGCCGACAACGGCTACCACAGCAATGGTAATGCGGAAAGCTGATTCCTTCGCTTCGCCAAGATAGGACTGCGAAATATGAAGCGCATAAAATATCAACGGCATGGTGGGAAACATAAGCAAAAGCACTACCATCTCCCCGAACGTATCGTTCAGCTCGTTGCGTAGCGATTCTCCCGGCCCCCGCAACAGCATGCTGGTCAAAGGGGAACGGCGCTCGGATGTCTGCCGTTTCTGCCAAAGATAAATCGCACCTATTGGCAGGAAAAACAGCGCCAAGTAAGCGCCCATGAGAAAAATAGAATACCATAACATATACATTGTGTTAGTTGACTCCGCTGGATATTTGATGCTGTCTTGCCATGCGGGCTGCCCCGCTACTTGTGCTCTGACCGGTTCAGACGCCATTTTTCGAATGCACGCATCGGCAACCGAGGAAAACTCTTCAAATTGGGTTACGGCTTTGGCCTGACGGTATACCTTTAGTGCCTGGGGGTCAAGAGACACCCCCCTTGTACAGCAATTCAGAGCATCACAAAAGCCACAATAAAATGACGGGCGCTACCTCCTAAAAATTAGTGTTAAACAGCTTGTGCGGGGTTTCAATCCTCGCCCGCCCAGAAGGACGGGCGCTACGTCGCCCCCCGGCATTGTTGGGTCTGCGGGGTATTTGTTTCAATCCTCGCCCGCCCCGCAAGGACGGGCGCTACGCGGCTGGTGTTTCTAGGATCGACAATAACAACAGGTTTCAATCCTCGCCCGCCCCGAAGGACGGGCGCTACACCATTTACCATCAGCCTCTTAAACGGTTTCCCCGTGTTTCAATCCTCGCCCGCCCCGAAGGACGGGCGCTACAGGCGATGCGGTATTGATTGCGCACGGCTCAACGCTGTTTCAATCCTCGCCCGCCCCGAAGGACGGGCGCTACCTCCATCCGCTTAGAAACTGTCTATTAATTGTTTCCCTTTTTTCAATCGCTAGTTATACTTTGAATTTCCTGCTGTTTTATTGAGGTTTTAACAGTGTCAGTTGTTCAAGATGTAGCAGTGGATTCTTGG
>Ga0172380_10004877_pt1 | contig 16810 bp, 15 predicted proteins | sample Leawe162metaG_FD_119747 | JGI IMG/M metagenome (GOLD analysis project Ga0172380, IMG submission 119747) | Leachate microbial communities from a municipal landfill in Southern Ontario, Canada - Leachate well 162 metaG | ecosystem: Engineered > Solid waste > Landfill > Unclassified | place...
GCAACCGTATCAATGATTGCGGATGCTGGGGCGGCAACGGCCCCAGCATAAGCAACCGTATCAATGATGGCCATGGCGTAGGTCTGGGCCGCAAGCCAATCGGGAATTTCGGGCGGAGGCTCGGGCGGATCCGGTGGGACAGGACGACTCCCACCACCTGTTGGGATCTCCATGACCCAAAGCGTAGAGTCAAAGACAGGAATCAGGGCTGGCCCCAAAGAATTTTGCCAGGCAATTGTGATTTGCTGCCCTGCAACTACGTCCACCACCGCGAAAGTGGAGATGGTATGCCCCTCCTGCCCTGTCATCGAGGAGTAGTAGCTGCCCCGGTCAGTACCAGGGACTGTCACACCGGCCACTTGAATTTGAATCCACGCGACTCCACCCCCGAACTGAAAAGTGTAGGCTCCTCCAACCAGCAGTCTCATCGCACGTACTGCCGAGATGGTTGTCCCAGTCGAGGTGAAATCCTCGGCACTACTAATCGTCGGGTACGTCTGTGCTAGAGTGGGAAACCCCTCCCATGTTGCAGACACCGTCTGGCCTTCACCCCCCGATTGGTCCACTGCGTACTGTCCAATGGAGGCATAGGCTCCCAGGACGGGGGCCATCCACATGGACATGGAGTTCAATAACAGGCCACCCGAGGCACCCCCGAAAAGTTGCGTGTTTAGGTGCAGAGTCTCGCCGCCTGGCGAGTCTAGCAGTAGCCCCACCATGCCAGCGTGCTCCTTAGGGGAAAGCAAGTTGGTTCCAAAACTTGTGGCAGCGCCAACTGCCCCGGATGTCCCATACGGGAACATACGAATGCGTTTAGCAATCGGAGCGGAGGAATCTTGAAATTCAGCATTCCAGCCAACTAGCCAGTTGGCCACCCCCACAGGTGTTACAATCCCATCCAAGGCAGTGGTTAGCCCGGAGTCCCCCACGACGCGAGAGATTGCCAGTGCCGCTGTTTGGGCAATGGGGTTTAGGGTGCCGTCATTTGTAAAACCTGACGGGATTGCAAGAACTCCTGTGGCCATTACGGCCCCGCTGGGGGTCTCTACGGCTACAGTCTGACCACCTTGAAAAGCAACTCTTAGTGGGGGATCAACCTGGTCATCCCGAAATCTCCAATCGGCACTATTAGTTGCGACAGTCGCAAGGTGCGAAATTGGGTGCCCGTAAGCAGCATCCGAAAACAGGATGGGATCCGTATCATCACCGCATAAAGCAAACGCGGGAGTGTTGAATACGGCCAAGTCGGTGGAGATCACCGCCACGGCCAAGGGGGATCCTGTGGGTGTGATTGTGGCGGCTACAGCATTTACTGTGGCCATTAGGGGGGTTGTGACACCAGCTATTTCCAAACCAGGGATACGGAATTCCACACCTTGGACAGGCTGAACGGTGGTTGGTGGTTCTGTCACATAGCCGAACATGGCACTGAGAGTGTTGCCTCCGCCGCCACCTGAAATGGAGACTACGAAGCTTGGCTCAACTTGTAGAGCGCTCCACGTCAGTCCATCTGTGGTAACTCTGAATTTCAGAACCATCGACCAGCCGGCTGGAATGGTCAGTGTACCAAAGGCGGTAGCGGTGGCTGGGGCAAGCCATGACCAAGGGATCTCAACACCCTCACTTGGCCACAGCGTAAGGGTTCCATCCACCAGCCCAGTGTTGTGGACAATCAGAGTCAACAATTGATTGGCACAGTCAGCAGAAACGGCACTTGGGGGGAACACATGGAAAGCTGCCCCCGCCACGTCAAGAACATGTAGCAGGGTCCCTGTGGTGACCAGATTCAGATTGGGGAGATAAGGGGAAACAGGTGCTACCCAACCATCGGGTAGCACCGCTGGCTCCATCGACCCTGCACGCTCCCAAGCGAAGCCCAAACCGTCCACTACACTTTGAAGTAGGGTGCCTGTATTCGTTGCGAAGGCTGCCATCCCAGCTTCGGTTGGAGCGGCCAATTCAGCGGCGGATTCTGCGATAACCAGTCCATTTCCGCCGGGGGCCCCCACAGGTGGCGGTGAGATCTGCTCGGCACTGAGGGGGACCCCATCAGAAGCTCTAATGACGGTTTGGAACTTGTACACCCGGGTCTCATTGGCCGGGATTGTGATGGTACCTAAGGGCAACCCACCCGCAATCCAGAAGTCCGTCAGTGACACGTCCACGGCTGTTAGGGCTTCCAAATTGATGAACATCAACGTGACTGGTACCACCCCCGTTGGCACAGCAGCGGGGGTTAAAATAGAGAAGCCTCCGGCATCCAACACGATCACATAATACAGAGCTAGTGTGAGGTCCGGGGTGAGGGGTGAAGTTGTCGGACCAGACATTGTTTTAGGGTCAAACTGACCAACGGGCAACCATGCGTAAGAGGGGCCCGGCATGGTCGTGACAACCACGATGTCTCCACGATCAGTCACAAGGGCCACACGCCCCACATCCGCAAGTCCTACAACCGGAAGACTAAGCGGGGAATTGACAACAAGAACACTGGAGCTAACGGCTGGGGTTGCCCACGAGGGGATACCTGCAACAATAGTAGCAACTTGCCCCTCCCCTCCTCCGGCAGGGGCTATATCCGTGATGTTGTGCCCATGCGCCGCAGGTGCAAATGTGCCAACAGCCACATATGCTGCCGTGTTCAGGTTGTTGACCTTGGTCTTATCTGCCCCCGTCATCAAACCAGAGTTTCCAGCAGCAACCACCTCAGGCAGGGTTACATCGGCCCCTGTCGAGGATGCCAATAGCCGAGTGGCTGCCGTGTAGCTCAAGTCAGTAGCAACATTGACTTGAGCGCCAGCTGCTACCCCGTCGAGCTTGGTCTTATCCGCTCCCGTCATCAACCCGGAGTCTCCAGCCGCAACTACCTCAGGGAGGACAGCATCTGCTCCGGTGCTCGACTCCAGTGTTCGGGTGGCGGGGACGTAATTCAAGTCAGTAGCGCCACCCCCCCCACCACCTACAATGGGGTCACTGCCCCCAGCGGCATGAGTCTCAGCGTGCTTTTTCGGTTTGGTAAAACCACCAAAAGTGGGCATACGAGTTTCTCCTCAGTACAGATTGGGATTGAAACCCGTGGCCACACGGTCGACTGAAATAGCCCCCGTGTTATCGGACCAAGACAAACGGAGGGCCGGGAAAGCGCCCTCCAAAAAGATAGAGTCTGTGGTCGTTGTCTCTCCCGTGATGGGAACCCAACGTGTAGCCCCACCCCCGGTGGGAGCTACCGACGCTTCAATCCAAACTTTCCCAGCAACCGTGATGGTCACCAGAAAAACTTGTCGATACGTCTGACGTGGATTAGGAATCAGAATGGAGCCAAGAGCATCCACCGTTTCTGAAACCAACCCATATTGTTCGTTCAACTTGAGCATGGACCACCTCTTCTTCTGAGGGGGGTCCAATAACCAAGAAACCGAGCTTAAGTCAGTTCAGGGAGTCATCCCCATCACGGGCGGGCAAAGCAATCAAACCCACAATCTGTAGGTAATGCTCGAGCATATAGACCACAGTGGCCCGTGCCTCAAAAGCTTTACCCGCCAACTCGGATGCGAGACCTGACTGTTCAGGGGTCACCTTGGAGGCATAATTATGGGCCAATTTTTCAAGTAGAGTGGCGGTTTTATTAGCCTTCTTGATTGCGTCTTGCATGATGGTCAAAGCATCAAAGGTCTTCACCCTCATACCTCGTCCCCCGGGTCCCCGGGGTAGGGAACCTCTACAAGGAGGTCCGTACTGCACACGGGTGACAGTCCCTTCAAAAAGTCCAGTTGACTCTGGATCATAGTCTCATCGTCGGCAAGACACAAAGTGTGTATCAAACCACAAAAAGTGTCTACCGGATAGACCCACCAACTGTGACCCGTGGGTACAAGAGTTTGCATCTGAGAGGCAAACTCTTGATCGAGGAGCAACTCCGACATGATGTCTTTCTCATCCGCATGCTCATCGGGGGCACTGAAGCTACCAACAGTACGTGGTAGTGGTAACCCCTCCTGCAAGGAGGACACAATACTGATACGAAGATGTGCTACATCAACCATGATCTTGACCCTTTTGCACCAAAAAGAAAAGCTCACGGGGGCATGTTACCCCCGTGAGCTTTTCCCGGATGCGCCGTTACATACGAGTGGTGAGAATCAACTTGATCAGGGCTTCCTTGCCCCCAGGGATCTTGCTGGCTCCCAGAATGTGCAAGTGCTTGGCTGCATACTTGCGCAAGGTGCTCAAGTCGATCTTGGTCAACTGGTCAGGGCTCTTCTTGTCCAGTTCCTGGTACAGGTCCTCGAGATCCTGATCCGTGACCACAGGCTCTGCGTATCCCGAGGAACGACTCTTCTTGCTCGCGCGGGGGATCGTCTTCGTGAAGGGGCCCAATTCGATGTCCTCGGGATCATCATCATCATCATCGAGGTCCTCATCATCCCAATCGTCATCCTCGTCATCCCAATCGTCATCCTTGTCATCCCACCCAAGAACGTCATCGGTCCTCGTCTCGAAGTCCTTGTCCGTCTCCTCCTTGTAGACCGTCGAGGACATCTCTGCCCCCATGACGCCAATCACGGTGTACTTGCACACGCGCATCTTCATGGCATCATGGTCATAGGGAACACAGACCACGTCTTCCGGGTCCACCTGCACGATCACCATCTTCCGGCTGGAGTCCCCGAAAGTGGAGGCGTACTTCAACGCCCCGACATGAAGACCAAAGTGGCAGGCCTCCCGAGGATCATCACTGATCTGGTTGCGTGGAAGGGAGGGGCTTTCCCCGACACGGTTGGACACCTTCCCGCTGTGGAAGTCCATCCAATTCGAATTCACCGCCTTGTACGCCAGGAAGTATCCATCCTCTGTGATCGGAATGCCCTCGTGGTCAAGAAAAGACCACAACTGCTGTACCGAACGGAAGCTTGGGTTCTTCTGCAGCCGTTCCCAGAAACGCAGGAGCGAAGATGGATCCTCGTTCTTTGCGGCCATGGCGACAATGCGTGTGTTCAAACCAGCGGGGAGAGGCTGATCCAAGTAGTACACAGCCCCATTCTTCACCGAGAAGGAACCCTTTGCCCAGACCTCGATGCCTTTGGCCACAGTGAGGTACTTTTCCGCCTCAGCCCAATTCTCTGCCAACAGGGCGTTCCGTAAGGGCAGGTGGTTGACCGTGCCCTTCTGAACCGTGTGCACCTGTCCATTGTGCACACATGTAATGCTTTCACCAGTAATTGTAAACTTCATGGCTTGGTGGTCTCCTCTTCTTGTTTGCGTTTCATTTCCCTTACTTGATCGACCAACTGTACATACTCGATCCAGGAAGGATGGGGTTTGTTTTTGAACAACTCAAGCATTCCTCCCGCCCGAGTCAGTAGTGGGTAGGTGTCATCAAGGTGCTTAAGGGACTGATTGGCCTCCAGCTCAAAGAGAGGACAGAGGCTGTACAGATGCCTCAGTTGCTCCCTTTTGTCCTCCGTCATCCAGTTATCTGACTCAGTCAGGTACTTTGAGACCATCACCAGCAATGGATGGGTGTCCCCCAAGATGGGGGACAACACGCGGACCCCCGAGGCGATGTGGCTTTTCTCATGATACAGATTTGCCCCGGATTGAAAAGTTCTCCACCCATACCGCTGGAGCAAAACTTGAAGAGTGGGGTCTTGAGCTAGAAGCTCAGGGAACTTCTTTTTGCGCCACTCCCGGTAGGGAGTTCCAATCAGCGTCTCCTCCACCACAGGTTTCTTCGCCGTGTCCTTGTATCCATACAAGGGCGGCATGGTGAAGTTGAAGAGATTAGCCACCTCGATGTCTTGACGCAGAATCTCATACAGAGATCTGTGGTGTGTGTCTCCAAGAACCGTAGGGCACTCGAAGGCATTCAGAATGACAAACACGTCCTCCGGTTGCGGTTCCCGATCCTCAATATCCCAATTCTCTGAGCGGGTAGTCTGGAAACGATATCCCGCCTTGATCTTGAAGGTGGAAACTGTGTGCTTCTTGTTGAAAACGGGCTTCGGTCGTGCCTTTGGGGCACGAGGTGGGGCCTTGTAAGGCGCCGTCCAGGGCAAAGACGACAATCTCTGAACCGTCAGACCTGTGATTTTGTTTCTTTCGGCGAAGGCGGGCCATGCAGCCAACAGTTCATCTGGGGTTTTCCCCGCCGTGGGTGCAGGAACAACATCGTTCTCCCAGGAACGATCCACATGTTCCTTTGGGACGAGAAAATAGATCGAACGGTAGTAGGGTAAGCCGTAACCACTGATGTCTAAATCGGTGTCTCGAAGAAGGATGTCTACGTGACGACCTGGGATTTTGTTTGCCCGGGACTGATAGCGTCCTCCTGTGGTCAAGCAAAAAGGGTCCTCGTCCACATAGGTCAAAGTGACATCCGTCTTGAGGTATTCTTTCAGGAGAGGACTTCGCAGCTCGTAAGGCAACATGAAGGGCAACTCATGAACCCGTATTCTCTTCTCCCAGTGGGAAAGTTCGGGGTCCACTACAACCATGGTCATCTCCGCAAGAGCCGCAAGATGCAACTCGTGCAACTTCCCGAGAATAGCTCTCTTGGTTTTGTCTGTGTACTTCAGTTCCTCTCGGGAAGCTGCAATCTGGACATCACCCATTTTAAATTTCAGCACTCCACCCAGATGCTGAAAACCTTGCAGTTTCTGCAAATCTTGATCAGACAGATTCTTGAGAACTTGATTCAGATCCAGTCGGTAGGGCACACAGCCCATTTTTGCAAACCAGCTGATGCTGCCCTTGGTCAAATTGCCGAATTCGGACTGGAAGGAGTACTCCGGGATCTCCATCTCAATGTTGATCTCAGGAGGAGGGTCGAAAAAGGGAAACAGCTGCCGGGCTCTCTGTTCAAAGGACCGCAGGTCCTCAGGGCGAGTCGGGATAGAGATCTCCAACCCGGACTCTGTGATCTCGCAAGGTGACACGTCCAAGAGATTCAATTCACCAACATTGGAGGAGTCCAAAGCTGCAACGTAAATGCGCTTCTCCCCCCCATGCCAGCTGGTGACAGAGAAGGTGTCACTGTAGCAGAAGCCAGACTTGGAGCCGATTCCCATCAGGCCATGCTCCTCCTCCCCCAGTCGGGACAGGGATTCCCCGAACACGGGGAAAATCTCGAACATGTCCTCCTCGGAAAGGCCCAACCCAAAATCTCGGATGCGCAGAGTGGGGTCCAACGATGTCGGAATGTGCACCTTGATGGGGGTGCTCTTCTTTCCCGCGGCAACGTGAGCATCCCACGCATTGATGCTGTATTCGCGGAGTACCGCCAACATGGGGTCCGAGTACATGGTGTCCCGGAGAATCTCCATGAGGTGGGCTTGATGCCTTTCTGAGATCGAGAATGTACCTCTCGCCTCCGATCCCGAGGTCGTCGCTGTTCGAGGAGCGGCATTATCCAGCATCTCTTACCTCTTCAGGAAACTGGTGGCGATAGCCCAACCCGCGGCCAAGATCCTTCGATCACCGACGGGATCCGGGGCGGACAGCCACTTCTTGTTCGTGGCGTACTGGGCATACACCAGATCATCTTGCGTGGAAACAGCTGACACAGCGTGGGTGAGAAAATCCGAATCCCGAATGGCCCGGTCGCACCATGCGACCATCAACGCTCGGGTCTGCTGGTCAATGAATTCATCTTGCCCTTTCGTGAAGGCCATCTCAACTCCCGTGTTGCCCCGTGTGTTTGAGTAGGGCGGTCTCCAACCCTACTCAAACACACGGTGGCATGATCAATCAAACTCGGTGGCGTCCTTGCCCTTCCGCAGCAAGTACTGGGCGCTCACACTCTTGAGCTTGACCCGCCCCAGCTTGTCGTCACGACGCTCCACCACCGGGGCCATGACAATCCCCTCTCGCATGTGCAGGGCCTTGCCACTCACGGTCTCCAGACCCTCCGTGTACAAGTCCTGCACCTCCTTGCTGTAGGGTCCCCTGTAAAGGACGGGCACCCGGGGAAGCCCCATCCTTTGGCAGATCCTCTCCAACTCCTGATCGTTCAGGTAGCGTCCCTCACTGGGGGCTCCCACGAAAATGTCGAAGACTCGGAACCCGAGGGTCTCGTCCCTGTACTGGTTGGCCCCATACTTCAGGTCCTGAACACCGTAGGTCTCACCCATGATATAGACGGATCCGTAGAACCCATCCTCGTCCTGAATGACCAAACGGATCTTCTCGGGCACCTTCAGGTATCGAAAAGCCCGCATGTAGATGTTCTCGTCGTTCTCGTGGCAGTCCTTGTAGGTGAGACCCTGAGCAAAGATTCTCTTGCTTGCGCAGATGGGCCTCCAGTACCCAGCATTCAAAGCGTCGGAGTTGAACATGTTGATCAACCCGAAAACGGAGAAGGTACCATGAATCTTCTCCGTGAACACAACCTCCTCCCCTGTCTGAAGAACATCGGGGAACATCTGGTAGTTGTCCACGTCGAAATGGAGAGCATGCTCCACCCCGAGTACCTCCACCTGACCCTCCAAGCAGGAGGGAACGGGTGGGATGTACTTGACGATCCCCAGCAGCTCCTGCACCTCCTGGCCTTCCACCCAGGTTGGCTGCACGGGGTAGCAGATCCCCTGGGAGAGGGCGCCACGGAGACGGATCGCCTTCACTCGGTTCTTGAGACGCCCGGAGAGCAGGCCCGAGTCCTTCATGCCCAGGGTCTCAAGAACCGGGTCAGGAAGAACCGCCGCCTCTGGAATGTAGGCCACCAGATCTCCGGGGGTGAAGACACCCTTTCGGACCACGGTCTGATAGCCCTCAATCACCGCCAACTCAAGAACGTCAGCATTGGGGTGCGGGAGGATATCTCGCACACGTCGCACTGTCACACTGAAAAGGGCCATTTGGGCCTCCTACTTGGACTTGACCCAGAGCCACTGACCCCGGGCATTTCGATGAGCCAGACCCTCGGCCACCAGAGCTTGAAGGCTCTGCGTAGCAACTTCCTCGGTGGCATAGATGTGCGGATCCAACAGAACAAGTTCTGCCGCCGTCATCTTACGCATCACACGCAGGGTCTCTTGGGTCGCCTTACTGCGTTCAACACTGGTCACAAACATGTGAGTAGGTCTCCTTAGGTTTTACTACTCTAAGAGAGCCCCAGATGATCAAAGCAAAGCATTCAAAATCATCCCCACCATACTCCAGTCCAAGGAGTCCTCCTCCGCTTTGAACAATTCCTGCACGGTCATGACATGAACGTAGGTCTGTTCTGAGTCTGCTGCAACTCCGTGGGCATGACCCGAATCTTCCTCGTTCCGCAGGAACTGCATTTCCTCTTCCGAGAGGGGACAGGCAAAGACATGAGCCTTGTGCGAGGACAAAGTCCCGCACAGCTGCCGAGACCCGAGGTAGCGGATCCGCTCCTTCTCAATGGTGAAACCATTCTCTGGCCCTAGCCCCGTTTCCTCCTCCATCTCATGGAGCATAGTCTCGATGGGGTCGGTGTGGGGCTTCCAAGAGCTTCCCCCAGGGACCTCCCAGATGAAGCCACTCTTGTTCCTGACGGGGCTTCGAAACTCTCGGATCAGAGCAATCTCTGTCTCACCCACAGGATCCTTGCGATTGTAGCCCACGAGGGTAGAGATGTCGGGACGGAAGAATACGAACTCATTTGTCTTGTTGCGACCCTCACTCGCAATGTGCACGTTGACGCGGACAATGGAGGCAAACGTGAACTGACGCTGGGGCCCAACCCGGAAGGACCACAGCACCTCTGCCCCATCCAGCCTATTGCCCACACACTTCTGTGAGGTCAACCACTCCTGGAAAGGAGGAGTCCTCCAAGTGTTCAAAGGAATGTCCCGTTCCCCACCTACACGCTTCCTACCTTGCCCCAGATAGTTCAACGCTGTGCCCAACGTGGCTTCCAACGTGTCACAGATAGGGACGGCCGAAGCAGAGGCCCTCGTTGCCAGGTAACGCATGCTGACGGCAGTAGGGGGGAACCCGAGTACCACACGCCCCGTGTCATGGTAACGACCAAACTCCACGTTGGTCGTTAGGGCAGGCATCTTCTCCATGTCCCGGGGAACCCAGAAGACAATCTGGTCTGCACGGTTCAGGTTCTGAACCTCCCAAGCCACCTGCACGTCGTAGGGGAATGGGTCAGATTCCCAGAGGGGGACGTAAACCACCCCGTCGTAGCCCATCTGTTCCAGCAGACGGAGCGCTTCGTACTTCCAGTCCAGTTCCTTAGCCTCCTCGGCTGAGACCAAGGGTTGCCGGGGGGTGGGCCCCGCCAAGAAAATGCTCTTGCTGTAGCCGTGGGGCGGTTCCTGCCCCGTGTAAACAACTCTCATTTCAACATTGGGCGATTCGTATTCCATTTACTTCTCCAACTCATGTAGAACGGCGTAGCTGAGGGAGGGAACCAGGGCCCCTTTTTCCTTGTCCACGGCCATGACTCCGGCCACAAAATCCATGGGTAGTTCTCGACCGAGGTACTCCCAAATGAATGGCACCTTCGAAATGTGTGTGGGTTCGGTCCCGGTGTAGACGGAGGGTGCCTTGTTCCAATCGGCCAGCCCGGTTCTCGGCACACTCACCAAGCATTTGCCTCCACCTAGTTGGTTGACATAGCCCAAGAATGCAGCTGCCCAACCGGAAAAACTATCCCCTCCAGAACCCCGGTGGAACTTGTAGATCGAGCCCCAGAAAGATGTGTCCTGTCCGTCAGAGCGAGTCAACTCGGACTGGATCTTAAAGAGCACCTGGAGGACACCCAAGAAATAATCCTCCAGGTGCTCTTTAAACTGCACCGAAAGATATAGGGTGGTTGCAATCAGTTTCTTGTAATCCTCAGGGGTTCCAAAGACATGGATCTTCGGGATCCCACACATAGTGAGCACCCGGTAGTTGTAAAAAGGACTGGCCATGTCCATGAAAGCAACCAGGTTGGCAACATCACTTTCGGGTGTGCTGGTGCTCAGATCCAGGAGAACCTCGTCCATGATGTTGGAGGGGACGATTTTCTGCAGGGCAGTCTTGAACAAGGGAATGGCCTCGTCCCAAGGTGACATCAGATCGCCCAAACGAAGTCCATCGTGTCGGACTGTGACCGTTTCCCGATCGTCACTAGAGGTGAACAAGTGACGGTAATCCGTCGAGTTTCTCTTGACGGTTTCCGCCACGGTGGAGAGCACGAGGTATAGCAGCACCTCAGGTCGAACACCAAAGTCAAAATGACGAGCATAGCTCGTATGCAGTGCCTGAAAAAAGACACTAGACTTCCTCACCTCTGGAAGTTGTGCCTGCTTTGTCCGACCCATGAAGGCTGGCTTCTGATTAGGGAACATGGTTTTCAGATATTTGACCATGGACCCTGATGGCAACTCTTGCCCTCGGCCCAACTGATCCTTGGGAAACACCTCAAAAGTCTTGGCTTGCATAGGATGCATCTCAGGTGGGGGTTTTGGCTACGTACAGTAGATCGGCGACCTTCTCACACCAGTCCTGGGCCCCCTTCAGGGTGGCAAAAGAATTGGGCGCTGAGAGAAAAGGGCCATAGGCATGGCAGAGGTTTGCTGACACAGGGGTGTCACAAACGACGTTGGTACGCGAGTAGTCCGTGATCTTGAAAAAGAGGTTCTTGTCGAGGTCCTTGTACCAGATATAGTCCGAGTGATACTCGAGAGGTCCTGAATTCGTACCGTAATAACGGTCAATTTTCTGCCACTTTAGGGGCAAGGAGGGGAGTTTCCTATGCTCGGGGTACATCCTCTATCCTTTGATGATGTTCAAGCTCTCGTCCAGACAGGCTACAAAGCCATGCCCTTGAATGTTGAAACAAGGGGTAGAGAACTCCCGGTCATTGTCTCGAACGGTCCCTGGAGGGGCGTAGGGCAAGGTGGGAACCCCAGGCAGCTGTTCATGAAGATGAAGGATGGCCGAGGCATCGGGATAGCGTTCCGAGACCCTACGGAGCAGGGGGGCATTCAGGGTTGCCTTGTTTGGACCCACCACTCGAACCAGAGTGCCCTCCACGCTTCTGATATAGGGAGCATCGAAACTCCCAAAGCTACTCTTTTTCTCCCTTGGGGAACACCACCCTCCTCTGGGAGGGTTCCTGTCAGGAACGAAAAGGGACCCGAAAACAGAACCGTCCCCTCGAGGGGAGAAACGATCCCGGTACTTGTCCATCACCTGATCCACCAGCGGAGAGGTCTCGAAGATTGTCAAACACGTCCACTGTGTTCTGTAGAAAGTGTCTTGGATCAGGTCACTGATGTGCTGGTACAGATGCAGAAAATCTGGGGCAAAGGAAGGTTTCGTTTTCTCCTGCCGAAACTCGAAAACTGTCTTGTCCGGGTAGACCAGCAATTTGGTTCGCAAGTCCTGTAGATCGTTGGCTACGACTGCGTTGCACCCTGCGGCAAGCAAAACACCATGATAGGCTTCCTCTACCAAGTGATCTCGACTGGAACCCGAAAGCATTTTGCAACCCACAAGGGTTAACTTGGGGTTACTTTTCCGCATACGGTTAATGACACGAGGAGCCAAGTAGAAGGGAACATCAATTACTGACCCCTCTTTGTACCCTTTGGTAGCCATCTTCCCGATCACTGGCTCAGCCGGGATCCAATTCACAACGGCAGCCGTCATCAGGGCAGCGTCATGCGTCAAGGCCAGACCCAGACACTTCTGTTGGTAGTCCTCAAAACCCGTGTGCTGCATTAGCGTGAGGTTCTTGTGCTTGGAGACGGTGCCCCCCAAGGGAAGATCAGGAACCAAAAGGGTCACCTTGTTGCCCAGTTCCATTAGAAACTCGGCTAGGTGCAGCGCCCAAATCCCCCGTGCTCGGTTAGAAACCACCTTGTTGTCATCCAACGGCCCATACACAGGACCAGCAGTGATCAACACATTTCTACTTGTCATGGGAAACTACGCTTTGGTGCAAACCCAGTGAAGGCTGCGACCCTTTTTTGTTACTTGGCACTGGAAAAGTCCGTCTGCAGCTGCTCGCAGTTTGGACTCCGAGTGGTATTGAAACAGACTCAGATCAAAACCACGACCGACACCTGTCAGTTTGATCTGTGCATGCAGTACACGACCAAAAAGGAAGACGTGCCCCTCGGCAAAATGATCGCCGTCATAGGGATAGGCGTCTACCGATGCCCTTGAGGGTTTGGCAAACGTGTTGAAGACAAAACGTCCTCGAGGGGCCAATACTTGATGCACATGGGGGAAAACTACCGTGGGATCAAGGTACCCAAGTGCCTGTCTGCAGGCAACCAGGTCAAAAGATTCAGGGTTGAAGTACTGGTCCAGGTAATGGGCGTCCCCCCGGACCATACGGACATGAGACGTGTCCGTATGCAAGCGTGGGTTCATGTCAAACAAGACAATCTCTTTGGGGTCCCAGACCCAAGAGGCCACTCGAAGAGCGGCCAAGGTCTGCACCCCTGACCCCCCACACAGGTCAAGGAGACGATCCTTCTGAGGGTTGTAACCCCCTTCTGCTAAAAGCGTGTGGGGGTGTTCGAGCCACGGAGCGTAGAGCTTGTCGTATTGTGGGGTGTCACAGACTAGCATCGCATCACCATGGAATCTCCTTGGGCACCCGAATCACGGGACCTTCATTACGAGCCCAGGCCCTCAATTCCTCAAGGGTGAAGTAGCCGCAGTGGTACTTGCCCTGCTCCTGGGGATTGAGCCAAGCCTTCAGAGTGCCCTCGGCACTGCTGATCAGAGTGCCACCCAAACTGAACCAGGACTTATCGGCCTTCCTCAGTTCCTGAACGATACCTGAGTCGTCCCATTCCTTCCGCCGCTTCTCGTCATTCCTCTCCCGCTCAATCCAGACCTCGTTGAGGTCTGTGGGGTAGAGGTGGATGAGGATCAACTTCAGGCCCCGCCCTTCCCCAGGAGCAGCGAGGGTGACAGCCACGTCACCATCTGCCATTCCCGAAACGATCTGGCGCAGCACCGTCAGGGCCTCACCTTTTGCCCGGACTCCCAACATGCGGTCGCTCCAAGCACCGATAAGGGACTGGTCGCCACGGGAGGGGAAGCAAAGAGTCTGCTTCTTCAGGTTCTCCAGGCCACCCTGGAAACCGATGGTCAACAGACCTTCGTCCCCAGTGTCCTCCCACTTCTGGACCCCCTCCCGGGGTGCGATGCGCCTTCCTTCGATCCCATCCTCCTCACTTACAATGTGGAGGATGGCTTGCAGGGGCCCAATTCCGCATTCATGCTCGGTGGTGAAGTCGCTGCCCAGGGCAAGCCCAAAGGCAACACCCTCAGCGGTCTTGAGAATCTGCTGGTCGTAACCGATCTGCATGAACATGGTGGTCTCCTGTGTACGCTGATACTACTCAGGAGGTGACCATCATGATCTAGTCTGTGCTGTACAAGCGGTGCAAAAGGTTCAAGGCGTACTCGGTCTTACAACCCGTCGCCCTCGCCAGACAAACACTTCCAGCTTTGGGGTCTTTTAGGAAAAGACGCTGGACCTCGTCAAAGTCAAAGTCCTCAACGGAAACATTTTGAAGGAGTGTCTCGTACTCCTTCTCTGCCTCGAGGTAGTCCAGCTCGTTCCTCCACCGGAACTGATCATCACGACTCATCTCAAAAACTCCTGTGCAGAACAGTTACAAGAGGACACTACCCGTATCAGCAGTGTCCTCTTGTAAATTTCTCAGTCAATCGAGTAAGACCAGATGGCCTTTGGGTTGGCCTCCCAACTCTTGCAGCGGCGGATCTCATACCACCCCGGAGGGAGGCTTTCGATGTCCTCATGCTCAGGGTGATCAACCCTCAAACCGACAGGGGCTTGCACAAAACCCAGTCGATTCTTGGGGGTCTTGGCCTCACTACGGTACAAGGTGAGATCCCGATCTTCGCGCAAGGACTTGAGGGCATGGCTCTCAAAAACCAAGGTAGGAGATGTGGCAGGATCCCCTACCTTGGCCCCGTTTGCAATCGGATCCGAGGGGTGTGAGATGAAGATCAAGTCCCCCTGCTGGGCCGCAATGTCCTTGGCCGAGATGTTGCCCGCCATGTACTGGTAGCAAGCCTCGATCAGTTCGCAGGCTGGACGCTTAACCCCGTCCTTCTTCCGAGAAGGGTGTACACGGTGGAAGTGCACAAAGGTCTCAATTCCCGGAGGCTTGACGATAGACCTCATTGTACTGAGGTCCACTCGGTCCGTCACATAGGGGGGGATGACCCGCCGCTCGAGGATGACCAGGAACGAGGGGTAACCCCTTGCCGTGTCCGTACCCGTGAGGGTGTAGTAACACAGCCCGTAGTCATCCCGACCATTGAGCTTGATCTCCAGGTCTTGGGTCACCACAGACTGGCTCTCGGGGTCATGGAACCCTTCCTCGAAGATATGGTAGAACCTGGAGTACACCCACTGTGTGCGTTGACCCGTGACGGACATGGCCACGTAGGGGACGGTTACCACCCGAGTCTCATTGTCTGCCACGGGGGTCAGAGCCGACCGACGCTTGACCGTCCCATCCTCATTGGCCTCGTCCATTTCCAGCTCATACTGGGATTGAACGAACTTCGGCATGGACCGCCACTTCTTCGACCCCTTGGCATGCTTGTCCAGGTAGGCCGTGATCTTGAACAGGAACATCAGGTAGGAGGTGATGTCTCGCTCGTAGGTGCCACGTCGTGCCGCATTGGCCGCGATCTCCTTGAGGACCGGGGCCCAACCCTTCTGATTCAGAGCCCTCTCCCACAGGGCAAATTCCCGGTTCACGGGGTCACCTGAGGGTTGATTGAAGATCCCGATAGGAAGGGATCCGTCCTCGATCGCAGCACGCAACTTGGGGTACGACTCGGCAAGGACGCCAAGCCCGTCAGCTTGACCTGCGGCGGTTGTTCGCTTGCGGAAATCCTGCTTGGCGGCAATCTCCTGGATCTTCTCCTCGGCACCTGGAAGCTGCTGACAGAGGACCCTGGTCCATTCAGTCCACGACGACTCGTGATCAGTCCAGTAGGACAGATACGGGACGTCGATCAGGTGCTGCATGGCCTTGTTGAGCCCCGCCACCAACAGATCGTAGTCGTGCCCTGCAACCTGCAGGAAGGAGGCCAACAGCTTGTTGTTGCTCTGACCCTTCGAGTTTTTCTTGTCGTGCAACCACCGGAAAAAGAGCCACTCTACCTTGTGCAGGGCAAGTTGTGCCAACACGGGGGCGATGTCTTTTCGCTTGTACAGGCTCGACAGCCCATCCATGGGGACATCCTTCTTGACCCAGGTTGTCAAGAAGGCAAGCCACAGGGCTTGAGGACCTCCCTCGATAGAGGAGTACTTGAGATGCCGTCGAAGGATGTGAGGGACCCCATCGCTACCCGAGAAGGGTGATCGAGCCTTGTAAGGGTCTTGCACGGCACCCAGAGTCTCTGTGAAGGACTGGGAGATTCCTGCAGCATTCGTATGGACTTTGAGATCCAGACCCTTGTCCGTTTTCAGAGTCACGTGGCCAACCTTGGGTTGGCGGAAAAACAGTTCCCCCTCGGCCGTAACACCCTCAAAGGTCACACGGACCTTTGCGAAGAAGTACGGCTTGTTGCCCTCATCCCGGGGGTTGAAATTGAACCGATCGTAGCTGTTATTGTTTTCTGGCTTGTACCTGGCGGTACAGGTAACGGTCTCTGTCAGAGAACCTCTTCTGGGGGCACCCCAGGGGTAAGCCGGGGTCTTCGGAAGATCCCCATACCAAGAGTATGTGATCGTGGCCTCCCTGGTGTAGAAGCCACCTGGGGTCTCTACCTCCACACCCGTCAGCGGGAGAAAATGCTCCCGGGCGTACTCACAATCTGCCCTGTCCACTGGGTACATGTA
>Ga0172380_10004878_pt1 | contig 16807 bp, 12 predicted proteins | sample Leawe162metaG_FD_119747 | JGI IMG/M metagenome (GOLD analysis project Ga0172380, IMG submission 119747) | Leachate microbial communities from a municipal landfill in Southern Ontario, Canada - Leachate well 162 metaG | ecosystem: Engineered > Solid waste > Landfill > Unclassified | place...
GCCAGGGAACTGACCAGTCTCCAACAAGGAGCAAAATGCTGACTGGAAAGCCGGATGCGGGAAATCCGCCTGTCCGGTTTGGAGGGAGGGGCGGGGAGTTGCATCTCCGCTCCTACCCCGATCATTCTTAAGTGAACAGCATTGGGATAAGCCCGAATCCAGCGATTCCTCACGCAGAGGCGCAGGGTGCGCAGAGAAAAGCGGCTTTCAGGATAAGGCTTCCTGTGCCCTGGGGATACGGGGGTTCTGCAATACCCGGGGATGGCGTGGGGGGGAGGGCTGTCTTTCAGGCGTGATACTCCTGCAAGCTCTTCACCCCGTAGCCCGCCTGCTGGATGGCCCGGATGGCGGCCACGCTGGCGCGGGCTCCGCGCAGGGTCGTCATGGTTGCAACGTGCGCCGCGACAGCGGCACTGCGAATGACAACCTCGTCCCGCCGGGGTTGTCGGCCGCTCGGGGTGTTGAGAATGAAATGGATCTCGCCGTTCTTGATCAGATCCAGAACATTCGGACGACCCTCCTGGATTTTCAGAAGAGTTTTCACGGGAACTCCGGCCTCGATCAAAAACTTGGCCGTGCCGGATGTCGCGTGGATTTTGAAGCCCAGGCCCGCAAAATCCCGTGCGACCTCGATGGCGGCCGGCTTGTCGCTGTCCTTCACGCTGATGAAGACATTTCCCTTCGTCGGCAAAGGCGGCTGGGCGGACATCTGGCTTTTTGCATACGCGATGCCGAGGTCGGGATCGATCCCCATGACCTCGCCCGTGGAGCGCATTTCCGGCCCGAGAATGATGTCCACGCCCGGAAATTTGATGAAGGGAAAAACCGCTTCCTTCACCGAATAGTATTTGGGGATTTTCTCTTCGGTGAAGCCCAGTTCCCGGAGCGTTGCCCCGGCCATGATCTTTGCGGCCAGTTTGGCGAGCGGAACGCCGATGGCCTTGCTCACAAACGGAACCGTGCGCGACGCGCGGGGGTTGACCTCGAGAATATAGACGTCCTCGTCCTTGATGGCGAACTGGACATTCATGAGCCCGCGAACATCCAGCTCCCTGGCCATGGATTTTGTGGCGGTTTTGATGGTCGCGAGCGTCTCGGGCGAGAGGGAAAAACTGGGGATCACGCAGGCGCTGTCGCCGGAATGGATACCCGCCTGCTCGATGTGTTCCATCACCCCGCCGATCACGCAGGTCTCGCCGTCGGCGATGCAATCGACATCGACCTCGGTGGCATCCTCGAGGAAGCGATCCACCAGCACCGGCCGCTCGGGACTGGCCGCGACAGCCGTGCGGATGTATCTCCGCAGGTCCGCTTCATCATAGACGATTTCCATGGCCCGTCCGCCAAGAACGAAGGATGGACGGACGAGAACGGGGTAGCCGATCCCCGAGGCCACCGCGACGGCTTCCTCCTCATTGGTGGCCGTCCCCCCCTGCGTCTGGCGGAGGCCGAGTTTGTCGAGCATGGCGGAGAAATGCTTGCGATCTTCGGCCATTTCGATGCTCCGGGGCTGCGTCCCGATGATGTTGCACCCGTTGGCAGCGAGGCCGGCGGCGAGATTCAGCGGGGTCTGCCCGCCGAATTGAACGATGACCGCGCCGGCCTTTTCGCGCTCGTAGATATTCAGAACGTCCTCGAGCGTGAGCGGCTCGAAGTAGAGCTTGTCGCTGGTGTCGTAGTCCGTCGAGACGGTCTCGGGGTTCGAGTTGACCATGATGGTTTCCCAGCCGAGTTCCTTGAGGGCGAAGGCGGCGTGGACGCAACAGTAGTCGAATTCAATTCCCTGTCCGATCCGGTTCGGTCCGCCGCCGAGAATCAGCACTTTCTTTTTGTCGCTCGTGCGGGTCTCGTCCTCGTCACCGTAGGTCGAATAGTAGTAGGGCGTGTAGGCCTCGAATTCCGCCGCGCAGGTGTCCACCAGCCGGTAGGTGGGGACGATCCCCGCCGCTTTTCTTTGCTTCCGGACCTCCGCCTCGGAGGAACCGGTAAGATGCGCGATCTGCCGGTCGGAAAACCCGAATTTTTTCGCGCGCCGGAAATCCTCCGCATCCCGCATCCCGCATCCCGCATCCCGCATTTCTTCCACGACGATCAGCCGGATGTGTTCGAGGAACCACGGGTCGATTTTGGAGAGTTCGTGAACATCCCCGACGGTCAGCCCTGCCAGAAAAGCATGGCGGATGAAGAAAATCCGGTCGGCTCCGGGGATCCGGAGTTTTTGTTTGATGGTGGCGAGGTCGGGCTCCGTGTCCTTGCCGTCGGCACCGAGTCCGAAGCGTCCGATTTCGAGCGAACGGAGGGCTTTTTGAAGGGATTCCTTGAATGTCCTGCCGATCGCCATGGCCTCGCCGACGCTCTTCATCTGGGTCGTCAAGGTCGGGTCCGCCTGCGGGAACTTTTCAAACGTGAAGCGCGGCACCTTCGTGACCACGTAGTCGATCGAGGGCTCGAAGCAGGCCGGAGTTTCGCGGGTGATGTCGTTTTTCAGCTCATCCAGCGTGTAGCCGACCGCAAGCTTCGCGGCGATTTTGGCGATGGGAAATCCGGTCGCTTTCGAGGCCAGCGCCGAGCTGCGCGAGACACGCGGATTCATCTCGATGACGACCATGCGGCCGTTTTCGGGATTCACGGCGAATTGGATGTTCGACCCGCCGGTCTCGACCCCGATCGCCCGGATGACCGCGAAACTGGCGTCGCGCATCGCCTGGTATTCCTTGTCGGTGAGCGTCTGGATCGGGGCCACCGTGATCGAGTCGCCGGTGTGGATGCCCATCGGGTCCAGGTTTTCGATGGAACAGATGACGACGCAATTGTCCGCCCGGTCGCGCATGACCTCCATCTCGAATTCCTTCCATCCAAGAAGCGATTCCTCGATCAACACCTCGGTGACCGGCGAGAGATCGAGGCCGCGCCGTACGATCTCTTCCAATTCGTCGCGGTTGTAGGCAATTCCACCGCCGGCGCCACCCAGGGTGAATGCCGGGCGGATGATCAGCGGGAACGTGCCGATTTCCGAGGCGACGGCCGCCGCTTCGTCCAGGGTGTGGGCCACGCCCGAGAGCGCGCAATCCAGCCCGATCTCGATCATGATATTCTTGAAAATCAGCCGGTCCTCGCCGCGCTGGATAGCCTCCGCATTCGCCCCGATGAGGCGCGCTCCGTGGCGTTCCAACGCCCCGTTCCCGACCAGGGCCATCGCCGCGTTCAATGCCGTCTGCCCGCCCAACGTGGGAAGCACGGCATCCGGCTTCTCCCGCTCCAGGATTTTTTCGATCACCTCGGGAGTGATCGGCTCGACATACGTCCGCTGGGCAAACTCCGGATCGGTCATGATCGTGGCCGGGTTCGAGTTGACCAGAACCACCTCGTAGCCTTCCTCCGCCAGCGCCTTGCAGGCCTGGACGCCGGAATAGTCGAATTCACAACCCTGCCCGATGACGATCGGACCGGAACCGATGAGCAGGATTTTTTTGATGGAATTGTCCTTGGGCATGATGCGGCGGGCAGACTACGCCAACCCGGTCCCCAAGGGCAACGAAATGCGTGATTAGCGCGGAAAAAGAAAGGGCTGCCGGACTTTTTTGGAAAAACCGGCTGTCCACGATTGACGGGGCGGTCCAGATGCTATTCTTCATGAAAAGTGAATTCAGGCACCCCTCAATCCGGCACCGTTCCTGTTTCAAGAACCCGCATGTTGTTTTTGCTGGGAGGACTGCTTTTCGCCGGATTTCTCCTGACGACCGGCGCGAGCTATTGGGTCTCGCGGGATGCCATCCGCAAGACGATTCTCGACGACGAACTCCCGCTCACGAGCGACAACATCTATTCGGAAATCCAGAGGGATCTTTTCGAGCCGATCCTGATTTCCTCTCTGATGGCGAACGATACCTTCGTGAAAGACTGGATCCAGTCCGGGGAGAAGGATGTGGAACGGATCGTCAAATACCTGCACCAGATCCAGCTTCGTTACGGGACGATCACCAGCTTTCTCGTCTCAAATGCGACTTCGAACTACTACCACTCGAACCAGGTTCTGAAAAAGGTGAGCGAGGGGAATCCGTTGGACGCATGGTTCTTCCGCGTCCGGGGAATGACGAAAGACTACGAAATCAACGTGGATCCGGACATGGCCAACAAGAATGCCATGACGATATTCATCAACTACCGGGTGACTGATCGGGAGGGTCGGTTTCTGGGAGCCACCGGCGTCGGGCTGGCGGTGAACGCGGTGAAGACTTTGATGCAGAATTACCGCCGGCGGTATCATCGGGACATCTACTTCTATGACCGGAGAGGGAAGCTTGTGCTCAACAGCCTCGGGGATGGTCCGGGAGCGGACCGGAGGCTTCCGGATCACGTTTCCGGCGGGACATTCCGGGAAGTTGTGGCAGATCTGGCCTCGGGAAAAACAGAGGTCGTCCGCTCCGTGGTTGGAACGAACGGCGGACTCCTCAACTACCGGTATATTCCCGAATTGGACTGGATCCTCGTTGTCGAACAGTCGGTGGACGGCACGCGAGGGATCCTTTTGAAAAGCCTCGGCCTGAACTTCCTGATCTGCCTGCTGACCTCCATCGGCCTGCTGGGGATCATCCGCGCCACCATCCTCCGGTATCAGCAGAACCTCGAATCCCGGAACTGCCAGCTCCAGAAAAAAAACGGGCAGATCGAGAACCAGGCCGCGGAACTCGCCAAAGCGAATGCCCGCCTCGACGCCATGCATCGCGAAAAAGACGAGTTCATCGGCATCACCGCCCACGATCTGAAGAATCCCCTGAACTCGGTCTTCGGCTTTGCGCAACTGCTCTTGGACAATCCCTCCGTAAAAGATGAGGCGAGGGAATATGTCGGCTACATCCACAACAGCTCGCGGGAAATGCTCGACCATGTGGACTCGCTGCTCACGCTCCTCGAACTCGACGACCCCGTCCGCCTCGATCTCCGGGATTTCGATGCCCGCCCGCATCTGGAGTGCCGGGCGAATGATTTTCGCTTCCAGGCGGCCGCCAAGAACATCTCGATTTCCTGCGATTTCGGCGACGGCCCGATCCCGGTCCATGCCAATCAAAAGGGCCTGGCCGACGTGCTGGGCAACCTGCTCTCGAACGCCGTGAAATACAGCCCCATCGGAGGAAAGGTGAAGGTTGCCGTCCAGGCGGGCCCGGAAGAAATCCGCATTTCCGTCAAGGACGAGGGGGAAGGGATTTCGCCGGACGAACAGCCGCGGCTCTTCCAAAAATTCGGGCGGCTTAGTCCCCGTCCGACGGACGGCGAGAGTTCGTCCGGCCTCGGGCTGTTCATTGTCAGTCAACTGGCCGGTCGGATGGGCGGCCGTGTTTGGTGCGAAAGCAAAAAAGGTGCCGGAGCCACGTTTACCGTCGCGTTTCCCCGTCCGGACGCAAAAGGTGCCTGATCCGCAAAATAAAGAAGGGGCAGTCCGACGAAAACGTCAAACTGCCCCAACCTTCTAACGGGAATTTGTTATTCGCCGACTTCGAGGCCCATCTGGCGCGCGGTGCCACAAAGGGTGCGGAACGCGGCTTCCTCGTTGCGCGCGTTCATGTCCTTGAACTTGATTTTGACGATGTCCATCACCTGCTTTTTGGTGAGCTTTCCGACTTTCGTTTTGTTGGGTTCCTTCGAACCGGAAGCGAGGCCGGCGGCCTTTTTCAGCAGAACCGCCGCGGGCGGGGATTTGGTGATGAAGGTGAACGTTTTGTCCTTGAAGACCGTGATGACCACCGGAAGAATGTCTCCCGCCTGCTTCTGTGTCGCCGCGTTGAATTCCTTGCAGAAGGCCATGATGTTCACGCCCTGCTGACCGAGGGCCGGACCGACCGGAGGAGCCGGATTGGCCTGCCCCGCAGGGATCTGCAACTTGATTTGTCCAACAATTTCTTTCGCCATAAGAGAGATCCGCTGATTGAGCGGAAAAGGGGTTAAGGAAATCACCGCTTCCGACCGGAAGCAAGAGAAATTTCCCAGCGATTTGACGGGCGACATAATAAACTGACAAAGCGACGCCCATGCAGTAGTTTTCCCAACAGTTTTTTACGACCCAAGTGACGACCTCCCATTCACCCAGCACCTCTTCCCTGGTCCCCGGCATCCGGGCCGACCTCCGGCCTGAAAATATTCGCGATGCCGTGATCCGGCTCGCGGGAAATTCCCAGGACGGAATCCAAAGTGCGGGGGCGTTGCTGGCCCGGCTCGCGGGACGAAGCGCCCAGGATGTGATGACCTACATGACCATCCCATCCACGATCTCGGGGGGGGCGTCGCTTTTCCAGGTGCGTGTCGGTACGGGCGAGGTCCTGTCGCCGGGCGATGAGGCGGATTTTCTCGTCGCGTTTTACCAGCACAGCTACGAGGACAACATCGGATTCCTGCGCGAGGGCGGCGTGCTGCTTTACGACTCGGATCACGTTCAGCCGGACACGGCCGACAAGCGCTTCGTCCACGTCGGCATCCCCATCACCGGCCTGACGGTCGAGGCGCTCGGCGGCACGGCAAAGGACAAAGGGAAGAATGTTTTTGTGCTCGGGCTGCTGGCGAAGATTTTCGATCTCGACATCGAAAAACTCCAGCGGCTTCTGAATGAAAAATTCGGCGGAAAAAACGAAAGCATCCTGAACACGGCCCTGATGGCATTTCAAGCCGGCTACGCCTATCCCGTCGGCAATGTGCTCTCGACGCGGTACAAGTTCGAACCCTCCCTGGAAACGGGCGGGCGGGCCCAGTTGACGATGGATGGCAACCAGGCGCTTGCGTATGGCCTGATCGCCGCCGGGGTGCGCCACGGGGCGGCTTATCCGATCACGCCGTGGACGACCATCATGGAAACCCTCCGCGCCGAACTTCCGAAATACGGGGGGCTGTTTGTGCAGTGCGAAGATGAAATCGGGGCGGTGTCCATGGCGCTGGGGTTTTCCTATTCCGGCCATCTCGCGGTCACGGGCAGTTCCGGTCCCGGCATCTCGCTGAAAACCGAGGCGATCGGCTGGGCGAGCATGGCGGAGATGCCGCTCCTCATCGTGAACGTCCAGCGCGGGGGCCCCAGCACCGGGCTGCCCACCAATGTCGAGCAGAGCGACCTCTTCCAGGCCATCTTCGGCGGCCACGGCGACAGTCCCCGGGTCGTGCTCGCCCCCTCGACGGTCGAGGATTGCTTCTACATCGCGATCGAGGCCGCCCGCATCGCGCGAAATTACAGCACGCCGGTCTTCATTCTCAGCGACGCCTCGCTGGCCACGCGCATCCAGGCATTTGACGAGCCGGATTTGAAAAGCCTGATGGTGGAGTTCCGGCCGAACCTCACGCCCCGCGCGCCGGGATTCCAGCCGTATCCCCTCGAATCCATCACCCAGCACGCACCGCCGGGAACCCGGATGCCTGGCGGGGCCTATCCCACCGTCACCGGACTCGAACACGACGAAATGGGACACCCCACCGGGAGCCCCCGGTTGCACTCGGCCATGACGGCGAAGCGCCGGAACAAGCTCCAGCGGCTCGCCGCGGAAATTCCGGTGCCGGAAGTTTTCGGCGACCCGGAAGGCGAGGCGCTGATCGTCGGCTGGGGGTCCACCTACGGGCCGATTTATGAGGCGGTGAACACCGCCCGCGCCGGCGGGGAAAGCCTCTCCGCGCTCCATCTGCGGCACTTGAATCCCCTGCCGAACGGCCTCGAAAAAATCTTCGCAAATTTCCGCCGCATCATCGTTGCCGAGATGAACGACCAGGGGCTCTACGGTTATGGCCAGCTCGCCACGATCCTGCGCGCCCGCTATTGCGAACCGAAAATCAGCAGCCTGAACAAGACCAGCGGGCTGACATTCCGTGTGAAAGAAATCCTCGAAGGAGTATTGAAATGACCACCCCGACCATCTCTCCCGCGCCGGAGAAATTGACGAAAAAAGATCTCACCGCCGACCATCCGACATGGTGTCCGGGCTGCGGCGATTTCGCCGTCTTGGCCTCGTTTTACAAAATGCTCGAGCGCCGGCAGCTCCCGCACGAAAACATCGTCACGCTGGCCGGCATCGGCTGTTCCTCGCGGTTCCCGTATTTTGTCAACACCCACGGCGGGCATTTCATTCACGGGCGGGCCGTGCCGTTCGCCTCGGGCGTGAGCCTCGCGCGGCCGGATCTGCACGTCTTCCTTTTCGGCGGCGACGGCGACGCGTTTTCCATCGGGGGCAACCACCTCGAACACGGCGCCCGCAAGAATATCAACCTCACCTACGTCATCATGGACAACTTCGTCTATGGGCTCACCAAAAAGCAGACCTCTCCGACATCGCCGGTCGGTTTCCGGTCGAAGACCGATCCGAATGGCGCGGTGGACCAGCCGGTCAATCCGGTGAAAAAACTCATTGCCGCGGGGGCCACGTTTGTCGCCCGTTCCCATGCGACCCAGGTCAACCACATGATCGGGATGATGGAGCGCGCGATGGACCACCCCGGCTTCTCCGTCGTCGAGATTCTCTCCGAGTGCGTGGAGTTCTTCCCCGGCGCGTTCGATGCGGGCAACCCGCGCAAGGGCGGCGCTTTCCAACTGATCGAGGAGAAAAAATGGGACGGCACTCCCGAGGATGAGCTGCGCCACGATACCACCGACGAACTCGCGGCCTACAAGCTCGCCGGCCTCCCGTTCCCCGGAGCCTTCGGCGTCTTCTACGAGAGCGACCGGCCGACAAAAAATGCCCTCGAGGCCCAATGGGTCAAGTCCACGCAGGCCAAGCTCGGCGAAACCACCGCCCTGGAGCTCCTGCAAAAAACGTTCGACCGGATGAAGTGATCTGTCGGAAAACCCGTTTCCGGGATTACCCCTCTCATGCCCCCTCTTGAGGGCATTGGACCTGAATTCAGCGATTCCTCACGCAGAGCCGCAGAGATCGGAGAAAAGCGATTTTCGGGGTGGATGCATACCGGCGGGAAAATCAGGAAACATCGAACGTCTGGTGCCGGGGGCACACCCGGACGCCCCCGTGGCAACGGCCACGTGGCTCCAACAACAGGAAGGCGCTCCCGTTCCGCGGAGCCGTTGTGTGACGAAATCTTTACAAAACTCCCTTTGGCAGACTGGCGGGTCATGGGGCAAGGTTCCAATATGATTCATCCCGAAAACCGAGTTCGCGAAACACGCCCCGTGTTCCGCTACAGAAAACACCGTTTTCGTTCACCGAAGAGCCGGCCTTGCCGGGGCTTCAGTCTTTTGGAACTGCTTGTCGTCATCGCGGTGATGGCGGTCATGATGTCGCTCATGCTGCCGCCGCTCGCGGGGTTTTCCAGCACAGCGGGACGTCGCGGCGCGGTGAACATCCTCATGAACACCTTCGAGCAGGCCCGCGTCGCCGCCCTCGAAAGCGGACAGAATGTCTATATCGGCTTTGCGGATGATGACTTCCCGGTCGAGGACATGCGGTATGCCGCCTTCATCGTCTTCCGCGATGCGACGGCGGAGGAGGCGGCCAGTGGCAAAGCTTATGTGGTTTTGAAGAAATGGACCCGGCTTCCCAAGACCATCGCATTCAAAAATACGGCCAAGTCCCTTGTGGGAGCGGACGAGATCAAGAAGCAATTCAGCGGGCTGGCCTCCCAATTGGGATCCGTTCATTCCGACGAGCAATTTCCTTACATGGCTTTCAACTCCAGCGGCGCCGTTGACGAACCCTCCAAAAATCTCCGTGTTTTTCTCTACGAAGGGTATTTCGCCGGAGAGAAGGACAACTTCACCCGCAACAGCAACGTCCAAAATTCCGCCGCAGGGCTCTTCGAGCAAATCTCCCTCTCCCGCTACACCGGACGCGCCCAACTCGATATCACCGCCACCGGCTCATGACCTTTCAGGATCGGTCTTCTGCTTTCGCTGGAAATCCTGAAATCCTGAAAATCTTGTCCATCCTGTCAAAAAAATCTCCGCGTGGGATGACTCCGCTCCGCACCGGTTGCCCGCCCTGGGCCAAACCTTCGATTTTTCCATCTCATAAAGCGCTACCGCGCGGGTTTTGCGCCCCTGCGCCAAACGCCCGAGTTGGCCCATCTTACAAAGCGCTATCGCGCGGGTTTTCATTTATCGAGGTCGTATTGGCGCTCGGGGTGATTGCCTTCGCCCTTGTCGGGATCATGGGGCTCTTTCCCGTCGCGATGAAATCCGCCCAGGAAAGCCAGCGGGAAACCCGGGCCACCCTGATCGCCCAGCAGATTTTTTCCGACCTGCGGGTCGCATCCGGCACCGACCGGTTTGTCGTGTCCGGTCCGGGCTCCAACGATACGAACGGGCTGAGCCTGGCAGCCACCGGCAACCTGTATCTGGCCTTCAACACCAACGGCTCACCTCTGGCCACCATCACGGCTTCGGGTTTCTCGAACACTTACCCCGATGTCTCGGCATCCTTCCTTGCCAACATCACCGTGGACACCAACACCGGCGTCTCCAATCTCTCCCGCGTGCAGGCAACGATCGAGTCTCCCGCCGCCGCTCCCTCCGCCAGCCGCTCCCAATACACCTTCGTCACCCTGATGAATTATTAGGGGTATTTTCGACAGGATGACAGGATTTTCAGGAAACTTTCAAAAAGAGTGGAAAAAGAAGAACTGACGGCGAAAATCATCGGGCGTGCGATGACGATGCACCGGGCGCTTGGGCCAGGGTATTTGGAATCCGTCTACCAAAATGCCCTGTTGATCGAACTCAAGCACGCCTGCCTCTCTGCAGAGTGCAATGTTCGGATACCGGTTTCCTATCGGGGGGAAATCGTTGGGGATTTCATCGCCGATATTCTCGTCGAAAACGGCGTCCTATTGGAACTCAAAGCCGCTCAAGAAATCCATCCGGCGCATGAAGCCCAGCTTGTCAATTACCTTCAGGCGACCGGTGTGGACATCGGACTGGTCCCGAACTTCGGTGTTCCCTCTCTCCAAATCAAACGAAAACACAGAATCTACCGCCCCCAATCCCTTCCTGTTCATCCTGAAAATCCTGCAGTTCCTGTCAAAAAGTCCCTCCAAAACGCCTTCGCCCTTCTCGAGCTCATGGCCGCGATGGCCGTCATGTCCATTCTCCTGGTGCTTCTTCTCAACATGGTGGACAGCGGGACCAAGCTCTGGAGGGCGAACGAGAACCGGGTCGGTTCCTATCGCGAGGCCCGGGCGGCCCTCGGCATCATCTCCCGCGATCTCCAAAATGCCCTCGCGGTCACCAACACCCAGTTTCTGCTGGACACCAAGGCGTTTCCCCAGGTCGCCACCATCGGGAGTGCCGTCACCGACACGAATTCCGGATCGGCCGTCTTCTTTCTCTCAGCCATCCCCCTCAAGGCCCAGGAATCCTCCAACAAAAGCGATGTCTGCCAGGTCGGATACTTCCTCGCCTTCGACCGGACGACCGCCTCAACCAACAAATCGCTCAACCTTTACCGCTACTTTCGCAGCAGCGACGCCACCTTCACGAGCCTCACCGCCAATTCCCTTTTTCAAAACCCCGCGATTGGCCCGGCCGGCGAGGAACTCCTGGCACGAAACGTCACCGGTTTTCGAATCACCGCCTATACTTGGTCGACGAACAACACCCTCACGAACTTCACCACGAACAACCTTCCCGACCTCGTCGAGATCCGGATTTCGGCCATCAACCAGGACGCGGGAAAGAAGCTCGACAACGATGTCTCGACATGGACGGATACCAACTCCGCGACGTATTCGTCGGTCATCGAACCGGTCGAACAGACCTTCACCACCCGCATCAAACTCAACCGCCCGCAATGAGTTTTTTTTGACAGAAAACCAGCGCGGAAGCGCTTTGTAGAAGGGCAAAGTGGAGAGATTGGTGCCGGGAGCACAACCGGAGCGGAGTCATTGCAGGATGAACAGGATTTTCAGGAGATTTTGGACCGGATTCACGGCTTGCACATCCGGGTCCGTTTCATTCCCAATTCCCCATTTCGCATTCCAAATTCGGGCGAAGCCCGCATCCAACCGCCCACAATGAGGTTTTTGACATGATTGACAGGATTTACAGGATTGGCAGGATGGGCGGCAAGCCGAGGGGTGACGCATGAGAGCAGAGACCGACAGAGGGAAACTGGAAGTTTTTTTCGAAGCTTTGGGGAATCGTGTCTCCGGAGAAGGCCGCGTTTACCTGACCGGTGGCGCGACGGCCGTCCTTTATGGCTGGAGGTCCATGACCATAGATGTGGATATCAAGGGCGCCCCTGAACCAAACGGTTTTTTTGAAGCCATTGCAGCTCTCAAGGACGAACTCGACATCAACATTGAACTGGCGAGCCCGGATCTGTTCATCCCCGCCCTGCCGGACTGGAGGGAGCGCAGTCTCTTCATCGGCCGGCACGGTCATGTCGAATTTTTTCACTATGACCCGTATTCCCAGGCGCTCGCGAAGATCGAGCGCGGTCATGGCCGCGACGCCGGGGATGTGCGCGCCTTGCTGGATCTCGGCCTCATCGACAGGAGCCGGCTTCTGGAATATTTTCTCGCCATTGAGAAGGAACTCATCCGATACCCCGCCATCGATCCCGGCACCTTCCGCGGGGCCGTCGCCGCCTTCTGCGTCTCTTGAAATGAATCCCTCACCCACCATCGCCGGAAACGATCTGCTCACCGGGCTTCCCGGCGAAGCACTCATCCGCAAGGGGCTTTCCGACCGACACGACACCCGCCTCTCCGTCGAGTCCTGCCTTGTCGAAATCGCCGCCCCCCGCCTTGTGCGCGCCGGAATCCTTCAACAAAAAATGCCCCTCATGGATGCCGAACGCACTCTCTACCGGTTGCTCTCCCAATCTGCCGGAAATTCCTATTCGCGTTACAACGCCCTGCTTCGCGAACTCTCCAGCTTCGAACATGCCCTCGACCACAGAATGGCGAGATCGATGTGAGGGGATTTTTGACAGGATTTTCAGGATGAACAGCAACCACAAAACCGGTCAAAACGGAGTCCCGAACGATGCGGCAGGGCCGTCTCCGCTTCGTCCTTTCCAGCGGGCCTCTTCCCTGATCACCACTCTCCTCGTCCTCGTCGTCCTCTCCACCATCGTCGTCGCGTTCATGCAGAGCATGAGCATCGAGCGAAGCGTGGCGCGGAGCGCGAAGAATCGCCTTGTTGCGGACCTTGCCGCTCGTGCAGCACTGGCAGAGGCGACTTCACGAATCCTCGGTGCCGACCAAGGTTTTCCAATAGGTGCTTACGAGGAGTTGGCGGTGGGCTACCAATCGAACGTCACGAATGCGCCATACCTTACACTCCTGAAACCCAAGGCCGATTGGAGTGGAGTTCAAGAACGCTGTTATCTCGTGTCATCTCAGTCAAAATCTACTGCTCCAGATTCCTCCATAGCAGCGAAGTCGGTGGACGTAAATTCTCCGATTGACGGGGCGATATCTGGATGGATTGGCCTAACAACCAGCAATGGGATTCGACGCACCGTTCCTGCCGAGTGGATCACATTACGCGACAGTGGCGGAAATATTACTGCACGTTATGCATTCTGGGTAGACGACGAGAGCGCCCGCATCGACATTCTGTCAGCCGGATCAGTGGACACGACTCCGCAAAAAAATCATTTGCGCCAATCGGGTTATCATGCTTCCGAAATTTCTATGCATGGTTTGTTCGGCACAGGGACCAATGTTTCGAGTTATCTCACAAGCCGGCTAAATAGCGCAAATGTCCCGTTGGGGTCTCTGGGTTTTGCTCAAATCGCCGCACATGCTCCCGGTGGTGCTATTGCTTGGAACGGCGGACTCGATATCCTTCGGGCATCTGTTGGAATTGGCAGTATCCCCGACGAACGAGGCGCACTCGGGATTCGCAAGCTCGATCTGAATTCATGGGCAGAAACGAACTCGGCGTTCAATACGCCGTCGGCGAGAGATCTTCTTGCAAAAAAAATCATTGCTTTGGGAGATTTCATTGACCAGGCGGATCCGGGATTTGGGACTCGCTATTTTGATGGTGCAACTGGCACCGATGCCCGCAACTACTGCATCAAGCTCGCCGCGAATATCCAAGACTACATCGATCCGGATAGTCAGCCTTCTGTGATCCGGAACAACCTTGGCGGATGGCTGGAGCCTCCTAATCCTTCGGTGATTGGAGAGGGCGCTCCAAGCCTCCCCCCTGTTGCTTTTGGAAAAGAGGTTGTCCCAACCATTGGTGAGTATCTGGGTTACTATTACAATGATGCTGGTTTTCTCCGGATCGATCACACCTTCGAGGTCTGGAACTTGCACTCCCAAAGCATAGATTTCCAAGCTCTTGGAAGTGCTCGGATCCTTGTTGCGGAAAGAAACGATGTGACCCCGCGGGCCGGTTCCGATGCAGTCGATCCGGATCTTCCCGGGGAACCGGGCAATCCACCTTTGACCCTAAATCTGCCTGCCGGCGGGACGCTTCCAGCAGGCCGCTATTCTCTGCTGACGACGCTTCCTGCCGGAAGTGCACTGGAATCTCAATGGGTCGTTGGAGCACCTAACCGCATTCCATTGGATCGCACTGAGCCAACTTATGCCTACGGCAGTGGTGGGCTCTACATGAACGGCGATACCCTGGCGACGCTTGCTGATGTCGATACCGAGATAGTCATCGCAAACCAGTTTGGATACCTTGATATTCAAGCCAGAGTCGCCCAGCAAGGGCCTGTGAACTTGAGAGCAACCGACAGCACCCGCTTTATCGCCACTCAGCCGTTTGGTAACGATCCCTCCAGCAGTGGAAACAACACTGATAGAAGGTATCCACTGGATAGCGGTGATCCGCGCGCGCTGACTGAAGTATTCCCTGCCTACTCAGAAAGCGGAGGATCTTCCAGTGCCATCGCATGGAGGCGGAATACAGCCAATTCACCGGGGGCTACTCGTTTGGGCGGTGATTCGAATGGCGGCACATATGGAATTCTCCCCAGCAATTCCGGTTCGGATACCAATGCTTTTGTCCCCGAGCCTGTCCCCAACCCGGACATGGCGAGCGCCGATGATGCGGTGTCCATTATTCGCAACGGACCGATGCGGACGGAAGCGGAGTTGGCTTTTATCTACGATCCTGCGATACCTGGTTCTGGGAATGCGAATGCAAATGTGAGGAATCGTGGCGGATTTCGGACGCTCGCTATCGGCTCAAAGCTCGGCGAAAAATCAGGCCCTGCACGACTTGCGCATGTGGATGAAAAAAATCGCGCCTCACGCCTGCTTGAGCTCTTTACCGCAGAGAACACGCAACCTCGTCAGAAGCTCCTGCTAAATTCCGTTCTCCGCAATCCGCAGAATCTACCCTGGAGGGCGCTTCTTGATCGTTTGATCACGCAAACAAATTCAGCTTCAACGCTTGAGTATGCCGGGCCGAAGGATCCAGATTTTCCCGTCGCCGGCTTGAGCGTTGTTCCGGATGAACTTGTTAAAGCGATCGAAGCCAAAGCACGCGGGGCAGGAGGAACCCCTGGCTCTCCGTTTTTCTTTATCGGGCAGCTTGCTGATCTGGATGTGTTCAATACGGGATCTTTGCTGCTAAAAAGTATTGCGACTTCGACACCGTTCGATCTCACTCCAGATGCTGCGAACAAAAAGCTTCTGGATCGTGGTAGAGAGGAAGTATTTCGACGTCTGGCTGGACTTCTCACTCTGAAAGGTTCGACTTACAGGGTCTACTCCATCGGGCAAGCCGTGAAGGAACTGCCGGATGGATCATTGCGCATTCTTGCAACAAGCAACCTGCTCACACTTTGCCAAATTGAGCGCGACTATCCCACGACAAACGCGCTTGCCAATCTCACAATGCCGGCATTGCTAACCAATAACCGCTCGACAAATGCACGGTCCAAACTTATCCTCCAACTGCAACAGTGAAGAATTCATTTCCTCCTATTGTCACTTGCCCTTTAATCCTTGCGTGCTGCTTGAGCATCGCTGCTCACGCCCAACGACCGGACCTCAACACAGCCGGCACGGCGAAGCCTTCTTCTGTTGTCTATTTGCGGTTCGCAAACCTTCTTCCCATCAAAAGTGAGAAGCTTTCGATAATGCGGGGGACAAAACCATTTCTAAGCGGGCTAAAGGCGGGTTTTTTTCTTCCGTATGAGGAGGTCGTCGCCGGTGATCCCATGGCTTTCACGGTATACTCTGGAACCGTACCTATCGGTCAGTTTACCCTCAAAGCGGGCGTTGCAAACTCTTTCTACACCGTTGTCATTATTTCCAAAGGAGGAGAAAAAAGTGTGCTGTTTTCTCAAGATGCCCCGTCTGTGGTACCTGATTCTGATTCCTCTACAGCACCACCAAAGCGGTTTCGGGGATACTTTGGCGGGTTTGAGTTTCCATACCAGGTGAACGCCGGCTCTATCGGGCAGTGGTCTGTTGATGGAGATGCTTTGTTTGTTGATGTGCCGATCACAGGCAATCCTCCAGAAACAGTGGGTGTTACCTTTACAACCGATGATGGGGATAAGGCGGAATTGTTTTTTCCAATCGCCTTTTCCGCATTTCGGGAAAACTCTCTATTTGTGACCCAGCGTGGACCACGCCGTCCACGTGTTTTCTCGTTCCCTGACAATTGTCCTCCTGATAATGAGTCGGTGGAGTCTCCGTAAGTTGCAGCATGATGATTGAGCCGCTGTATTCGACCGGGCATCCGGCCAAATCAGGATTTGGGCGACTCGTCCACCGCATCAAAGGTTTCGAGCTGATCCCACCAGCCTCCGGTGGCGCAGATTTGGAGCACCCTCTGACGGCCGCTTTGGACAAGGCGGGCGGCGATGAGCAGGCCCCATCGCCTTCCCCTCGCCGCCTCGATCCCCAGCAA
>Ga0172380_10004879_pt1 | contig 16805 bp, 32 predicted proteins | sample Leawe162metaG_FD_119747 | JGI IMG/M metagenome (GOLD analysis project Ga0172380, IMG submission 119747) | Leachate microbial communities from a municipal landfill in Southern Ontario, Canada - Leachate well 162 metaG | ecosystem: Engineered > Solid waste > Landfill > Unclassified | place...
ATCAGAAAACGAGTGTACATTTTTGGCGTCCGCAAGGATTGTCTCCACTTATTAAAGAACAACATCAAAGAGGTAGTCGATGAATTTAGAAGAAAGATTGAAGAAGAAAATAATGAAGTTCCACCCGGAAATCAATCTAGTGCCATTACTAGCACCCATCGGTACCGTGCCTATGAGGCCGGTCAGCGAGATCTTGACGCACGAAGAAGACGAGAGATTGTATCTAAAGAAGGACACGGAGCTTTTCCGAGTAGTGGACATGTGTCTAAAAGCCCAGAAAAACACCAAAGCCTTGAGAACATCAATTCAGGGGCCGAGGAAAGCACCATTAATCTCGTCCCCTACAGTAACACCACCGAAGGACCAATAAAAACTTATAGGATCAGACTAGACGACGTGTTTAACACACTCGTAGCTAGCGGTTCTTTTTGTTGCTCAGGCAACGGCGGCACATTAATTTTAGACCATGGCAGACTTCGTTTTCCTAGCCCAAGAGAGGGCGAGAACGTGATGGGATGGCCAAAGGACCATGTAAGATATGGCTTGTACAATGGTGAGAAGAAAGAGATCCCACTAAGTGAGCAGTGTGCTATGGTAGGAAACGGCATCATCAGCCAATGTGCCAAAGATGTCATCGATTCAGTTTTATAAGGAGTACCCATGAAATATTTACTATTGCTATCAATGTTCATTCTGTTTTCTTGCAAAGACAACACAGAGGTGATCGTCATCCAGCCGACGCCCATCCCTACAGTGTCTGTCACAAGTACACCAACGACTACATCGTGGTGGAAGCCCAAACCTAACGTGAAGTGGCAAATTCAGTTTGCTGGAGACTTTAAAGAAGTGCCAGGAGCTGTGATCTACGACCTAGACGGCATCGACACTCCACAAGAGACGATCGCTAAGCTCAAGGCCAAAGGCATTGCTGTGATTTGTTACTTCTCGGGCGGGAGCTATGAAGAGTGGAGAGACGATGCTAAGGATTTTCCTGCTAAAGTGAAGGGCAAGAAGCTAGACGGTTGGGCAGGCGAGAACTGGCTAGATGTTAGACAAGTAGAAATTTTAGGCAACATCATGACTAAGAGAATGGTCAAGCTCAAGACTAAGGGTTGTGATGCAGTAGATCCAGACAACATGGACGGCTTTGCTAACAAGACGGGCTTTCCTTTAACTTACGATGATCAGCTCAAGTATAATAAGCTGATTGCTTCAATCGCTCACAGTCTCGACATGGGCGTAGGTCTTAAGAATGACTTGCTCCAGATCAAAGACCTAGCTGACACATTCGATTTTGCTATCAATGAGAGCTGCTGGGACTATGATGAATGTCATTATATGCTGCCATTCATTGAACGTGGTAAAGCTGTTCTGGGCATTGAGTACAAGAAAGAGGCTAAAGAGTTCTGTCCAAAAGCTAATTCACTGAACTTCGACTTCGTCAAAAAGAACCAGAATCTAGACCACGCTGTGGAGTATTGCCGATGAGAAAGTTATATCTGTGGTTCATCGGATTGTTCGACCTCAAGCCTAAGATGAAAAAGATCGAAGCTCCATCTCTTACTGAAGAGCAAGCTGAGTTCCAGGCAGTGCTAGAAGACATCATCGAAGAGCCAGTATTCAGAAAGCGCTACTTCAATGAGTCTACCCACAGCTTCGAGTATGTTGAAGTTAAGAACACCAAAGCTTTATCTGATGGCATTTACCTGATCGGGACCGAGCGTTACACTATCAAGAATGGTGTGCCAACTATCCCGTACTCGGAAGAAGCTCAGAGTATACTGAGGAACTTTTAGTAGAATGTACGGCACTAGATTTAATGATCGAAGAAATTCTATTATAAGGGCTGCGGTGAAGATCGACGGCCTTTATAGAGCTAAGCCTATCAGGAAGTTTGATAGAGATTTTAGAGATCATGCTATTGTTCAGCATATACTTGAGTACAATGGCTTTATTCACCTATCAGATTTCATACTAACTAATGTGAGTCTTGTATGGGGTAGCTTTAGTTGTGCCAGTGAGAGATTTAAGATCACGAAAGATAGAGTTAGTTCAATCTGGTACAAGGCTCACAGACTAGAAAAATGTCGTTTGAAAGCTATGGGGGCATTTGATGAACAGACTTAAAGAATTGTGGCTAGATTTTTATAATAGCAAATACAACCCAGTGCTGTTTGTGTGGTGGGGCGTGCCAGTGAAGTGGGTTAACTTGCCCATCAAAGACATCAATCTATACTGCATGGCTAGAGAGTACTGCCCCTCTTCAGATAAATGGGGCTTTGTCAACTATCACTTCGAGACAGAACACTACTGCTCACGCGACTTCAAAGTGTTCGTGCCTTATTGGCGAACTTGGATTTTCTGGGCTGAAGAAAATTAAGCAGCCTCTTTGATTTCTTCTACAACTTTAGGCGTCGACTTCATGTCGCTCTTCTGACTAAGATACAAGGCCCAGTATCTAAAGACTAGAGTCTCTTGATCTGGGAAAGCCTGTAAAGCTGCCCATAGACCCTGCTCAACGAGAATTTTTCCTATACCTTTCATAAGTACCTCCTGAGAACATTATAGCACTTCATCCAATTTTACTGGAGAGTTTCTTACTTGTATTAGTTTACAACGACTTACGTGACATAAAGTGGAAGAATCCTCCACTTTAATTGTCAACTAAATTTGTCTTGTTTAGAAAATTGAGCGGTTCCAGATTAGCATATTCAGAAAGAACACGCCTAAAATCATCACTTCAGCATATTTTAATTCTTCAAAGTCCATAACTATTCCTTGAAGTCGATCATTTTACCGCTGTCGACTATCTGTCTTAGGTTAGTGTCATCTGTTAAAACTTCAAAACGATCGGCCAGCTTGCACATGCCTAGCAAGAGTTCGTAGAAGAACTTGGCACGCAATTCAGTGTACGGCATCTGTTTTAGTTCACTGATGTCAACCAGGCCATCTAGCCAACGATCTTCAGTGGCAAAAGCTAGCTTGAATTCATTTAACAAGTACAAGAACGGGTGCGTTTGATCGTTGTTGCCCTCAATAGAGCTGTGGGCTGGGTTGATGTATTTGATGTAATCACTGTTATCTTGTGTGACTTTTACCATGACTCTGGCATAGACATTCACGGCGTACGACTTCAAGTCTTGAGAGTACTTAACACCTTTCCAGTTGCCGTCATCTTGGGCCAGTGGCCTTCTTTTAGCTGTAGGCTCTATAGAGCCATCGTCATTCTTCCAATAGCTGACGTTGTTCTCTATTTTGTATAAGATCACAAGTTCTTCTTTAGTGCCTGAGTCGGCTGCAGTGTTTACTAATGACTGAAATACAGCCTCTAGATCTTTTAAGTTGGCAGCGAATAGCTGAGTGATGTATTGCTTCTTGCCGCCGATCAATCTAGTGCCAGGCACAGGCTTACTGCGCATGTAGACGCCCTCGCGTTTGCTTGTAGCTTGCTCAACGAACTTTAAATACTCGTCAGGCACATCGCCATAAAATTCGCCTTCGACGTTTACATTCAGCTGCACGCTCAAAGACTGATAGCCGCCAGCACTCTTATGACAAGTGTACTTGCCTAACTTCATCTTAGCCATGATCTCTCCTAAGCCACCATTGGCAATTCGATCTTCTTGCCATATACATTTTCTTCTACTGTCAGAAAGGCATTGAGAAGAGTATCAAAAGTCTTGACTTCACTCACGCTTCTGATCTGGGCCAGTGTATAACTTACTTTGTTGACTTTGATTGAAACTTCTACGCCCCAAATGCCATGGGCCAAGAATGGCCTTAAGTGCAATACACGCCCGTCTTTTGCTTCGATCGTGTGTACGTTGTGGCCCTGTTTCCATTCAGTAATGTGATAGCTTTTGCTCTCTATGATCTTGACCATTGATTTGATTATAGGCAATGCACTCTTAGCGTGATGCATGGCGTTTCTGATAGTGCCCTTTAAGCCCTCTGAGTTCTTTCTGATTTTTGTAATTTTCATGTGTTCTCCAAATAAGAGAGCGAACGGCCTAAGCCGTCACGCCCTGTTTAAGTTTTCTGAAGTGTTCTGTCATTTCCCAAAGTGCTTTGTTTAGCTTGACATCTTCGCCTACGCCACTTACAGCTTTAGTTTTTACACGTCTGCTTGTCGCGCTGTGGCCTCTCAAGCCGCCTTTGATGATGTTCTCTTGAATAACATTGAAAGTCGTCCAAAGATCAGTCTTGCCATCGCCGTATCTTCTAGGCTGAAGTAACTGCGGCGTGTACTGTTTAGCGTAGTCGCTGCCCTCGCCCCATCTATAGTTAGCTGCCTGAGCTGCTAACAAAACTCTCTCATCTTCTTTCATCTCGATTGACTGATATGTAGCCACTTGATTCATGATCTTTGGCAAGTCTTCTACGATTCTGTAACTAGCTTCGATTACATCGCTATCTTTAAAGCCTACGTGACGAACTCTTTGAGTGTTAGCACTTGTGTCAGCTACGACTAGGCCATTTGAGCAAGCTAGTCTGTATAGGCCAGCACTGAAAACGAACGCTGAACTGCCGTCGTGGCTATTAGTCAAAACGATCTGCGGAAAAACGTCGCCTACTTCTTTGAGAGTGCTTTTGTTCATGTTTTCTCTTTCGAAGCGAAGCATGTGCTTAACATACTCACGGCCCCCTTCAGTCTTAGCACGTGACTGAGATGCGTGCACTGCGTGCACTGCGTGCCAGCCCTCGCCTTGTAAAAGATCAACGATTTTTGACGTTGGGATAAAGGCATATTTCTGTGACAAGCCTTCTTTCGGCTGAGTGGCGTAGATCGAAGGCGCATACTTCATCAGTAGGCTTGCGTCTAGTGGCGAGTTTTGTGCTGTCTTGATCATCGTTTTCCCCTTGTTTGTGTTTTTGATCCTATGATTATAACACATTCGTGTACGAAATGCAAACAAATTTAGATCAGCTAAACTATTGAGAACTGAACAAATTTTAAAATTTTTAGTTTTGTTTTAGTAGCTAATTACGGTTTGTCCTGGTCGATTAATATTAGCAAACCTTGTCTAAGCTTTACCTCTTCAGTCATTGAGATCCAACCACCATCGATACGAACACCGTTTAGTGGTCCATAAGTTGTCTTCACTTTACCTGTGTCGTCAAAGCATACAGTATAGTGAAATCCCTTCTTTTTGATGTAACCTTCGAGCACGTGTGCTTTGTGGCTGTGGTCGTATGTGTATTTGTAATGAGTTAATTCTTTCATCCGTGAAGCCATGCCAGTCAAGAAAGCACCACCTTCTCTTTCGTAGACTGCCAATCTCAGAGAATCATTTAATATACCAGCACCCTGGTCTCTCAAAACTGTCAAAAAATCGATCATAATCACTCCATTATTGTGACACGGACTTCTACTATTTGCCCGTAGTCGTTTTCTCTGGCGAACACTTCGTATGTGCCATCGCCGTATATACTGAAAGCTACTGCCAAGTTGTCTTTGATTTGCTTGTGATTGAAGCCGCCTTTTCTAAAGCAGCCATTGTCGCTGAAGGTGTCGTCTACTTCGTGGATCTCTTCCCACTCGCCTGCTCTCAAGTAGTCATTAGGCTTAATCCCGTTCTTGAGCGGAGTTTGGTATGTCTCAAAAAATTCTACGCCTGGTGTGTCCTTGAGCTTTTCTTTGGTCTCTTCATTGCCCCATCCAAAAATCTTGCCTGCTTTGTCAACATAGCAACGTACATCTACAAATTTGCTTTCTTCCCAGAATTTATCTATGTAACTGGGATCGCAGATCATTAACCCCGCACTGTCGACATTGACTTCGCCAATTTTCTTCCACTTCTTGAGCAAGCTCTGGACGTACGCTGCTCCTATCTCTTCTAGTGCTGCTAACACCGCTCCCTTAGCGAACGCAATGTCGTAGTCACTAGGGGTACCAGTGAAGTTCGGCAGTACACGTTTGTTGAATATGTCTAAAGCGATTTGATCCATAGCTCTCATAGATGAACAGTCTCATTAAGAGCGACTTCAGTCTTGGCCTTGTCGACAAATTCTACAAACTTGTCGTAGGCCTCTGCCATGCCATTAGTGCGATTATTTGTCTTAGCCTCTTGTTCTGTATGGTACTCTACGTCTCTGCGTGCACCCCTCATGATTTCATTCTTATAAAGCTCTATGTCTGTATATACGTTCAATGTAGGTGGTGAGCAAAAGTCAAAGTTCTTAGCTTCTGCTATCTGCTTAATAGCAAAGTCTAGTGTGCCTTCTGACACTTCGTCTAATGGTCCGTTCTTATAGCGCATGCTCAATAACTCTGAGTAAGCTTTCTCGTGAGCAGCTAAACCTTCGTTATGTTCCTTTAAATTTTTCTCGTATCTGTCTTTGAGGTCTATATTGAGACGTTCCATCTCAGCGTGCCACTCCGATTCTGTTCTTTTCAATAGATCTTCTAAAGCTTGTATAGATTCTTTTCGTCTAGATGTGTGCCAGTTATCTTTTATTTGGTTATTTAAATGCTCTCTTATTTCTTTCTGATTTAGCTGACCATACTCTCTGACGGCCATGCAAACGCCCATAGCTCTGATAGCTCTTTCTTTTAGCCATTTCTTAACATCATAGTTCATGTTCTTGAGTTCGTGTGTGTAACCTGTAGGCATGATTAGTTCTCCTTATTTAAGCCGTTCCCTAAGAGCGACTTGACAAATTCTTTCTCGTTATTTTCTTCTTTCTGTAGCCACTTCAAGTCTTCTACAAATGCTTTGTGGCAAGCAATGACCTGGCACTCGATCCTATACTGCTCGCCTGACTTCAAGATGCCTGCAGTCTTGGTGTTTTCGGCAATGTAACTCTCGTACTTCTCTATGAGTTGTTGTATTTTCGACATGTTGGCTCCTCGTTGGTAAGGAAAGATAACACCGTTCGTACGTAAATGCAACTACAATTTCGGGTACGAGATGCAAAATTGTAATTTTTCAAGGATTACGAATAATTACGGATACGCGATACTGCCAGGCATGAACAGAAGAACGAAGAACTTATTGAAATTCATAATGCGTAGCCGAATGTACAGCAAGTACCCGCACTACACAATGTATTGGAAACGTCAGTCTACAACGACTTCGATCCATGAGTACAAACCACTAGACTTTAATTCTCTTAAAGAGCTAGCTGAAAAGATGGGAGTGATTAAGCCAAAAGTTAAGGATAGTCTAATCGGCGTCAACATCGGTACTATTGGCAGCATAGACTTGCCAGGTCAGTATGCCAGTCTTCTCATTAATAGGTTCAGCATGCCAATTCATGTACCAAGATTATTCCCTGATATAGAAACATCGGGGCTAAATCGATACAGCACAGAAGAGCTAAGGAGAGAGTTATCAAAACGTTTAAAATGATTTACAAGCACCTTTACAGAAAATTCAGGCTTTTTGTAGGTCTTCCGGCTAGACGCTACTTTATGATCAGTTACTATTACGTGATAAAAAGTAAGAGCACGACGGGCCACGGCACTACATGTGTAGATCTTTCTCACGGGTACTTGAGCAACAGACAGATAACAGACTACATCGAGAAATTAAACCCAGGTTTCAGCGTAGCTATCATCCACACGTATGAGATGACAGAAGCTGAGTATGAATTTAATGAGTCAGTTTGGAAAGACTATAAAGACAAAAAATCACAAGAAACAGCAGCTGAGAAATCATTATTAAAAGACAATAAAGGAGATACAGATGACGGACCAAAATCAATCAAAATCGCAGGACCAGGATCTATCACAGACCCCGAAAACCAAGTTCGTGAAGTTCCACCCAGCAGTAGTGGGGAACCCGAGCGAGATCACTAAGGGCGACTACTTCCGAGTAGAAAATAACATTGCCATTAACCCATCCCTAGTATACTTAGCCATCGAAGACGGTCAAGATGGAGAGAAAGAGGGTGACATTCAAATCAAGAGTGTTTTAGCTAATGGTGCTTTCATCCTTCAAGAACGTGCTAAGGCGGCTGAGCTGTTGCTTAAGATCCTTTTAGCCGATCTGAACAGTGGTGCACCGATTGAGCAAGATTGTACTGTTCACAAGAACATTCGCGCTCACATGCTGAAGTACTGTCCTAAGGAGGGTCTTCATGACATCCCAACGACTAAGCTTGTTAAGAAAAAGAAAGCACCTGCTAAGAAGAAAGCGGAAGTGGCTCAATGATGGTCATGTGCAACGGCCAAGAAGTCCGCAAGGGCGATCTTGTAGCTGTGTCTACACTAGTGGATGAGTTCGACTTCAAGTGCTTTGGTCGCGTGTACGAAGTAAATAACATGAATAGCTCAGCTGATCATCCTATGGTTTGGGTAGAAGGCGTGAGTGGCGCTTATCATAGAAATGCTATCCATAAACTATCAGATAAAGAGATCAAGATGTTGAAAGGCGCAATCAGTCGTGGCTTCGGTACATTGTTCAAGGTTACTGAAGGTCATCTATGAGTGATGAAAACAAACTTCCCGAGATCTCCCTAGCCTCTGTTTATGTACCACGTCCGAAGGTAGAAATCAGCCGAGAGCAAAAGATCCAGGTCGCTAAGACTGTATTCGAGTGTAATGACAAGTGTGCTTCGTTTATTGTCGACATGATGGACGCTAATCATGGCCTCACTAATAACTTGGCTGAGTACACTAAAGAGTACAGCAAGGTATACACAGAAAACTTGACTATAAAAGATCAGCTCAAAAACTTTACACAACTGGTGGATGATGAAGAAAGCGAAGGTTAAAGAAAATTTAAGAGGTATGACCGTCAACACCGTCATCCTGATAGCGTTCTGTGCAAGCTACGCATTTGACTACTACTCCAAAGGTAATGGATGGGCAGCGTTAGGCTATGTAATTGTCGGCATGATCTTCGTCACCGACTTGAAGGGCCATAGTGACGTGTACGAATTCTTAGACAAGCAAGAATTCTACGATGACCCTTGATGAGCTTAAAGAGCTAGTCAGCAAAGCTAACGAGCTGAATCACAAGTACATTCCCTTGCACCTAAACAAGAAGGTCAGTGACTACCAGGCAAGTACGCGGACTCCCTTCGGTCTAGCCAAGATATGCAATGTAGGCCATGGCTGGTGCCATGTGTGGGTTGAGGTTAAGAAAATAGAAAAATACATCAAGAGGTGTGAAGCATGATCGATTTCAAAACAGGCGCTATGTTTGCTGGTGTGACAGCAATGTGGTCTCAACTAAAAGGTATATTTGACCGCATCAGAGGTTTGTTGTTCATCAACATTCAGATAGAAGCTGGCAATGGTTCAGTTATCATGGATTATTTATGGGAAAACTATAAAGTAACTGGTGGTAACAAACGCTACTTTATTGCTCAGTCTAGAATTAAGGCGACGGGTAACTGGGGTAAAGTACCGTACGAACAACCTTCCTCCGCAATGACGTTCTGGAATGGTTGTTGGCCAGTCTATGTCAGTTACGAAGAAAGCAAAGAAAGTGGTCCTTCACCTGGTAAAATTAATATTTCATACTTCAGAGGTACGTTTAACTTTCAAGATACAATTTTTACTGCGTGTAAAGTACATAAACCCAGTAAACAATCTAAAAGGTTCTATTACCAACAACGTTTTGGTAATTACTCCTCTGGCCCTAGTCACGAGAATGGTCAGAGAGTTCATGGATCTCATCATAATGCAGGCATGGGTTCTAGGCCAATTGGCTATAAACCTGAAGAACTAGGTGAAGATCAGCCATTGAGCCCATTCTCGAGATTGTACTTAGGTTACGACGCCCTCAAATTCGTGGAACAGGTCAAGCACTGGCATAAGTCTAAGGACTGGTTCATCTCGCGTGGAGTGCCGTGGAAGTTAAGCGCTATGTTCAAAGGAAAACCTGGCACTGGCAAGAGTTCTTTAGTCAAGGCCATCGCTCAAGAGCTGGATATGCCCATCCACAGTTACGACTTGAGTTCTATGAGCAATCAAGAGCTGAGTAACTATTGGAAGGATTCATTATCAGAAGCTCCCATCGTCATTCTGCTAGAAGACATCGACAGAGTGTTCCATGATCAAAAGACCGTCATTGAGCATGAACATAAAGGTAACTTGACACTAGACTGTCTGCTCAATCTGACTAGTGGTGTAACAGCTTCAGACGGCGTTTTACTAATCGTGACAGCGAATTTCCCTGATCGACTAGATCCTGCATTAACTCGTGCAGGTAGAATCGAGAAGCACATCGAGATTGCTGAGCTATCAGAGGATCACAGATATGACATGGCCTCTAGGATTCTCTATAACAAAGACAGGTACAGAGACGGTCTAGAAGACTCTGAGCTGAATGAAGTAGAAGAGATCGTCAAAGCGCATAATCAAATTACAGGGGCAGAATTTCAGAAGATATGTACTGAAAGAGCTAACGAGCTATTTTGGCAGTCTAAGGAGAACTAAGTGAACGATTTGACTAAAGAACTTTACGAACGTGGCGTGGTTTGCGTTAACCCAAAGATGGGTGGCTATGCTGTCATTAAGTACATTGGTACGACTTATTTACTGTACGACTACATGCCAGATGCAGATGAGTTGTTGAAGCCATCATTAGCCACTAGCGAGTGTTGTAAGAAAACAGATGAATTTAAGAGCGAATACAAACCCACAAAATTTAGGAAAATGCTACAATGAAATTATATAAAATCATAACTAGTTTTACTTCTAAAGGAATTGTTCAGAATGCTGAACAGTACATCGAAAATCAGCGCAGATGCAGAGACAGTTTAGATACTGCTTTCAATATTGATGAACCGATCAATACAATGGTAGAAGGCGAGCGCATGATTTTGATGCCTTGCGGTTCTGTATTAGAAAAACGTGAAAATGACTTTGTAGTTGTTGGCATTGATGAGAATTTTGTGTGGTCTCAAAACAGTCTCAAGGAAACTCAGAAGTTCAAAGAGAACACGTCGTTCAAGATCATTGAACGTCAGTGTAAGCGTGATGCATATCAGACAGCACTCAGTTACCTGAGAAACTGGTCATTAGAAGACGCCAAGAAAATTCTACAAGATAAGATCGACAGCCACAATGAGTACCTTTCTAGTCAAAAGCTGCACTACGATTACGGAACTCAGAACTTCGAACCTAACCAAAACAAATACGACAGGATCAAATTGAATGAAGAAAGCGAAATTGAGCCACTGGGACATAGTTAAGAGATTCTTTGACTCTAAGGTGAGCGGAAAAATTTTCACGCGTAGCGAGTACATGAATCACATGACCAATCATGGTTGTTACAAGACGACTGTACCGGACACGTATAGGAATACGCTGGAGAGAGCTGGCTACATCACAGTACCAGAACCTGGTGTGTACCGAAAGCTGAAAAAGATCCCGAAGGGACTTTCCATTACGAAAGCTCTAATTGAGGGTAAAGACAGAGTTAAATACGATAGCTCCATCTTGAAACTAAAGAGAAAGCAGGCGTTGATCAGGGATGCACTAGCATGAAAGAGACAGAAAAACTCATTAACAAGTTTTGGAAACCTTATGATTTGGCTTTCAGAAGAATGAAAGAAGTGAGTGTTCTCAATTTCGCACAAGCTAAGTTCATCAATCACTTGTATGGCAACGACAACCTAGATAACCACGGCTATAGGAATGGTGGTTCGGTTTATCCCACTGATCCGATGTCTCTAGAGCTTAAAAAGCTAGGTTTCTTGAAGATCCACCCTAAGAGAGATGGACATACATTCGTCACCATAGAGCTTAACTCTAAGGGCAGACGTGCAGCTGAGACTCTTTTCTGGATTATGAATGGTCAGAAGAAAGCTCGTCACCTAAACAAAAAGATCAAAGAACTAAATAATTACATAGGAAAGAATTTATGAAAAAGCACGTAGATTTCTATGACGATGAATTCGGCATGCTCCAATTGTACCCAGAAGCTCAGATGGAAGATAATGCTATCGAGTTCACGCTTCTCGAAGCCAAGCTTGATGTTATCAGACATGGTTACATGCCGCTGACTAAAGTGTGGCACCTGAATGAGCAGATCAAGGCCCATCAGATCGAACCGGGCCTGTGGTGTCAGCGTCCTGATAGAAAGGACGACCCAGCTTCTCACGATAACGTAACGCCTATTGTGGAGTTCTCAGAAGCGTACGGGGCTGAATACCATGAAGAAATCAAGATCTTCAAAGGCAAATTCTTCCACCCACGTGACATCATCTACTATTCTCATCTAAGAGGCAAATGGTACGATCAATGGACATGGCTATTCTTATGGGTATTTTCACTGATCTGTATTGAATCGTGCATGAGTACCTGGAAGACTAGAAACGGTATTAAGATGCCTGTAACAGATGGTAAGATCTTGACATTTGCTCGTTGCTACTTTAAGATGCCTATTACTTGGTGGATCTGTAATAAGATCATGCAGCGTAAGTATAAAACTAAGTATCCGATGCATGAGATTTTCAAAATCTACTGTCGTCATCCATTGCACCCACTAATCATTAAAACAATGGACCTAGTATGAAAGATCAAGTTTACTCACCTAGACCTAACCATTATTTCAATGCAGAAGAGTTTTCTGATGATTTGTTCACTCCATGCTGTAATCATCGGATCGCTCAGCACGTAAATTATTTCTACATAGATGTCACCGGCAAGGGCGAGCTTAAGTGTTCGCACTGCCACACTCCATACGGCCCAGTGAAGTACTTCAATAGCGATGTCAGTAAAATAGAAGCAGACAAGCGTTGGGACGATTTCTGGAGAGACATTTGTACTAACCCAGATGGCTCAATCAATTTAGATCAGATCAAGAAAGAGCTCCATGATAGTCACATGTTGATGCACATCAACACCAAATTGGTAAGCTATCTTTCGAGTGAAGTATTGAGCTACCCTAACTACGAACCTCAAGTGTTGATTGACATGCACAAAGCCAATGTTAAGCGTCAGCAAGAGGATTGGCTAGAAGAAGAACTAAGCGTACGCGGCTACTCCGTCAGCGACGAGCCAGGTACTTAGTTTAGCCGATATTCGTACATTAGAACACCAAGAGGGAGATTTCATGAACGAAAACGTGACTATTAGTCAGAAGGTCGCCATCCTCATAGATGGGAATAACATAGAGCGTGGCCTGCACGAAGTAACAAACAAGTATAACACAATGCTAGACTTTGATAGAGTTGTACCTAGACTTTTAGAGTCTAGGACTCTTAACAGACTGATCTATTTCCGTGAAGGTGAGAATATCAGTGAAAAATTAGCAGAGAGATTACAAGATCGTTTCCATGGTTCTGTTCATCCATGTGGCAAGGGTGCAGACATTCCTTTGACTATCAGGGCCACACAATTAGCATCAAAAGTAGACACAATCATCATCATGTCCGGAGACGCCGACTACATCGAGTTAGTCAAGCACTTGAAGCACGAAGGGGTACGCGTCGAGATCGCTGCTGTGGAGCGCTGTACTTCAGCGGCTCTCATTAAAGAAAGTGACCGATACTTTCCAATGATCAAAGAAGACTGTTTTATATACGACGGGAGAAAGAAATGATTCATACACCAGAAAATTGCAAACAACAGGTAGTAGACTGTCGAGGTAATATAGTACCTGGAGCTGCTAGCTTTAATGATGAAACATTCGAGATAGAGGCTTACGCTATTGGTGCGAATAACAGGCCTCTTGTCTCTCAAGTATCTGAGGGCAAGGTAGAAATGCTCAAGGTCAAGTTCATTCTTCTAGGCGCTAAACTCGTTGACCGGAAGACGACGTAATGTCGAAGGTAGTTCACTTCTACTCTCAGACAGGATACATGGTCGTTGATCCCAACGATTATAGCTACAAGCGCTGCCAATCCAAACACAGATTCTTATGTGACAAAAATATGTGGGCCCTCAGGAAAGAGGGCATTACCACAACTTCAGTAGACCTAGTCACCTGCCCTAAATGCTTGACCATCAGGATAGAGCAGAACCAGAGGGAGATCGACAAGATGAGGGCAAAACTGCCAGAGGAGATTTATGGAAAAATCGACAGTAGCGAAGTTAACGAAACACAAACTGACTCATGACGTACTAGAGTCATTAAAGGCGTTCAAGGGTGACATCAAGGATTGGGCTAGAGAAAATGATGTCTGTCCACGTACAGCTGAGAGATGGAAAGAGAAAGACGCTCTAGGCCTCTATCAGAATACTAGCGGCGAGCTTTTAGCTAGTGAAATGTATTCTAGGATCGTCAACTGTGCATCTCCCATTGAAGCTAGACAGTGGATTGGCACCTACAGAAAGCAATTAAAGAGTTCGATAGCCGTCAAACAAGCGTTCATTCAAGGTTGCAGAGAAATGTACAATCGGGATGATGGCACTTTCAAGGCTCCATTATGGAATACTTTGATTGAAGACGTGGAGGATTTGGAAATGGAAGTCATCAAGAACAATGCCCCAGAACTTCGTGGTGCTTTTAGAGGTAAAGATAAAAAAGAGTACTTCATTCCTGTCGAAGAGCCAGTCGCCCCAATAGTCAATAATACAGACTTTGACTTTGTAGACGATGTTAAGATCGGCTTCGGTCACATCGAAGAAGGCGACATTAACTTATTAACAAGAGCTAAAGATCAGTTAATCCGCGAATTGTACAGAATATATGAAGGTGATAACAAGCAAATCGCTGATGCACTAGGTGTTGGAGTCAAGACCTCTAGGACCATGATCCGTGAAGTCAAGATCAAAGATAGAGCTAAACGAGCCACTATGATTGGCGGACTTCTGTGAGGAAGTACCAAAAGTACTGGCAGCCTAGACAAGGACGATCTGTCAATGTCAAAGGGCTCAACATTGCTGTTCACGGTGCAGGTTTCTTAGGGCCCTTGACTATCACAGCTGAGTACTTCATCGAGTGCGGATTTCATACAGTGGTCATTGGCAAAGACAACTTAGGTGCAAGAAACGAAGTAGTTTTAAACATGAAATACGACGATCTATCCCGTAGCATTCTAGACGAACTAGAAGCTCACGAGACTGATGCAGCGATTGAATCGACTGGCATCGTTCTCAGGATTGGAATTGTTGATACTAAAATACTCTGATATAATGGAACAAAGGAGTTTCTATGATTATGAATACCAAAATGCAGATGGCTGTTTTATTACTGAATGAGTTCAAACAGAACTTAAACAGTGGCAAGCCACTAAGAATTTCAGACATTGCTAAGAAGCATGACAAGAGTGCTGACTACCTGCAACAAGTAGCTACTGTTCTTCGCAAGTTGGGTTGGATCACGAGCGTGCGCGGGCCTGGAGGCGGTTATATTCTAGCTAGAGAGACGATCATATTCTCAGAAGTAGTGAAAGAATTCGCTGGCAGGAAATACACTAGTTGTGATCGATCAGTTCTTCCTTTGATGAGCCAGATCACTAGCCGCTGCGAGAACCTGTCTATCTTTAATGCCACTCAGAACTAAGTCTAAAGTACGGTGTGGGTTCTGTAACAAGGACCTCACCTATGTTGACGACGAAATAACATACATGGACATTAACGGTACCGAGTTCTGCATGGTGCCAGACTGTTACCAGCTACATCTAGAGGAAACCGATGAACGGAGAGATCAGGAATTCACAACCAAAAGCAGCTAAAGAGCATACTTGTGAGTGGTGCAACGAAACTATAGAAGTCGGTGAGAAGCACAACTACAGATGTTATAAGTTCGAAGGACAATTCTTGACTGGCCGCATGCATCTAGTGTGCGAGAAGGCTATGAGCACATACCCGAACGACGACCTATTAGACGGCTTCGACTTCGGTATGTTCAGGAAGGGATCTCACAACACTCGTTTCTAAAGTCGAGTTTCAGACGTTCTTTCTCGATTACACCCACATAGATCCCACCAAAGTAAATACACAGCCATTCGTCGAAGACCTTCGAAGTGTGGTATGTTACATTGTCGTCTTTCTTTAGGATTGTGAGTTTGAAGTTTGCGTACAGACGGAAGTTGTCGCTGGTGAGGTTCGCAGTTTTGAAATTGTTAAAAGCATCTCTTCATAAAAGTTCTCCTGTTACGTTCTAGATTTCTTCTCGTGTCGGTCGATGGCCCAATTTAGTACAGCCTGACGGGTCTTCAATGTCTCTAGACTGTTGATTGCATCTTCTACAGTCTCTTCGGACAAGAACTCAGCACTCTCTAGTTCTTTGATAACTTTGTCGGCCAGCTCTTCAGTCTCGTGTAGTAAATCGTTTAAACGCATAATTTCTCCTGATGACTTCTATCGACGATAGTGATCGTCTTTGGAGGCAACATGGTCCTTATTTCTGAGCTAAAAGAGGCTGATGCTTTCGAAGAGAAAGTGAAACTAGGCCATTTCAGGCACTCACACTCACTAGTTAAGTTCTTTTTGAATACGATCCAAGACGGAAAAACGCCATCGTGCGACTTAGAATACCTGGAAGTCATTTTAAGAGAAGCTATGATATACTCGTCCAATCACCCTAACTTAGTAGACTTCACTTTAACCAGTCACGAGAATCGGGTGTTCTTAACTTTTAACAACAAATACGCTATGAGCCTTTTTAGGCTATTAGCAAAGGACATTGATGCAACCTGTATTTTCGGCGGTGAAAGCTCTGTACGTGAGGCAACTGATGCCGTATTCAGACAAGCACCCAAGATGGAAGCTAAAGATGTGGCTATTTCTAAACTCAATGAGGTGGCAATGGAAGACAGCACTGAGAGAACTAGGGATTTTAGTCTACGTAACAAAAGATAGAGAAACTGGTACGTACCACATCAGTCCATGTGATACAATCTACGGACCGTGCACAGCGTACCATTACGAGGGCATTGGCTGGAACCCAAACGTAGTC
>Ga0172380_10004880_pt1 | contig 16804 bp, 16 predicted proteins | sample Leawe162metaG_FD_119747 | JGI IMG/M metagenome (GOLD analysis project Ga0172380, IMG submission 119747) | Leachate microbial communities from a municipal landfill in Southern Ontario, Canada - Leachate well 162 metaG | ecosystem: Engineered > Solid waste > Landfill > Unclassified | place...
AAGAATCGAAGCGAAAAATGAGCTGGTCGAGGGCAGATTTTCCCGCTTTTCAAGCCAATAGTTATTCATATTGGCTTGAAAAGCGGGGAAATATGCACCGACCAGGTCATTTTGCAGCCGATTTCTTTAAGTCCGACAGGCTCCTAGTCATTGCCTGAGTCATCAATCACTAAACCTCAAATTCCAGAAATTCCGGGCCGCCTATGTCCACCCCAATCATCAATATTGCAGATGTTGTCCTTGAATCGCGCCCTCAGGCGTTCGCTCCCACGGGCGCCGCCGCAGATCGGTTTGACGCAAGGATAGGCGCAATCGGCGCGCGCATCGGCGCCAAGAAACTCGGCTACAACATAACCGCCGTCCCGCCGGGCAAGAGTGCATTTCCTTTTCACAACCACTGGGTGAATGAAGAAATGGTCTTCGTGCTGCAAGGTGCGGGAACTATTCGGATTGGCGCCGACAAGCATCCCATTCGTTCCGGCGATGTCGTCGCGCTTCCCCCCGGCAGCAAAGAGGCTGCCCACGAGATCATCAACACCGGGGAAGAAGAACTTCGCTATCTTGCCGTAAGCACCAAGCTGTCTCCCGAGGTCGGCGAATATCCCGATTCCGGCAAGTTCGGCGTGTTTGCCGAAGCGCCGACCGCCCCGGATGGGAACCCCCACTTTTTCCGCTTCATCGGTCGCGATAGCCAATCCCTCAATTACTGGGAAGGCGAATGACGCAGCCCTAAAGGGCTGTGAACGCCAGCCTGCCCTGAAGTTGCCGCCGATGGACGAAAAACCAAAGATGGGCATATACTCATGCAGCCCTGCCGCTTCGGAAGAGCGCCGACGCAGCCCTGCTGGGCGCACAGAGAAGGCGAAGGCGGGGGGGAAGCATCCATGCAAAGTATATTACCTGGAGGAAATGAAAATGACCATCCGCAACCAGCAACGCACCGTAAGCTGCGGGATGTTGGCGGCTTTCCTGATCGCCATGCCTCTCGTAGCGCTTGAGGCGCATGCGGAAACTCCCGCAGTGGAAAAGGACGCCGCGACGCTGGAGTTTGAAAGATTCCGCGCCGAGATGGAGGATTTCGGCCCCTCCGGGCTGTGGGAAGATAAGGGCGAACAACTCTGGAAAACGCCACGCGGCCCCAAGAATGCGTCTCTCGAAAAATGCGATCTGGGACTCGGACCCGGCGTCGTCAAGGGCGCTTACGTGCAAATGCCGCGCTATTTCGCCGACGTGGATAAAGTCATGGATGCCGAACGGCGCATCGTCTGGTGCATGGTGAATTTCCAGGGATTCAAGGAAGAAGACCTAGCCAAACAGCCTTTCGCCAAGGAAGGGCAGGAAACGCCCGAGCAAACTTCGCTCGTCACTTACGTGGCCGCCCAGTCGCGCGATATGAAAATCGCCGTGCCGCAAAAGCATCCCAAGGAAATCGCCGCTTATAAAATCGGCAAGGAAATCTCCCTCTACCGCGCCGGACCCTACGATTTTTCCTGCGCAGTTTGTCATGGCGCGGACGGCAAGCGCATCCGCATGCAAGCGCTGCCCAACATCGCCACCCCGGAAGGCGCGCTCAATACTTTCCAGGGTTGGCCCGGCTACCGCATGACCGGCGGCGTAATGCTTACCCAGCAATGGCGCATGAACGACTGTTTCCGCCAGGAGCGCTTTCCGCACCCGAAATATCTTTCCGATACGATCACGGCGTTGCTGACTTACCTCACCGCGAACGCCAACGGCCAAGTTTACAAAGGCCCCGGTATTAAACGCTGACCTGAAGGAACCGAACATGAACCGTCAATCCGCATTATGGATGTTGGGCGTCGCCGCAGCATCCGCATTTTCTCCCGCTGTCCTGGCTGAACCGGACTGGCGCGCCGAGGCCGTTGCGATGCTGAAGCGCGATTTCCAGAGCAAGGGGCAGGCATCCGTGGAGCGCATCCAGGAAGACAGCTTGCAGACGATCTGCAACACAACCAACAACAATCCCCCCGAGAGTATTGCCACACCGGCAATGTTGGAGCAGGCAAAAACCGTGAAATATCCTGCCGATGGCCAGTTGATGGGCGATTGGAAATCCGGGGAAAAAATCGCGCAAAGCGGCAAGGGGCTTACCTGGACGGACGAGCCGGGGCAGCCGGTCGGTGGCAATTGCTATAATTGCCACCAGATTGCCCCCAAGGAAATCTCCTACGGCACGCTGGGCGCCACCCTTTTCAATTATGGCAAACTACGTGGCGGACCGTCGGCGGAAATGCAGAAATACACCTATGGCAAGATTTACAATGCAAAAGCTTATAACCTGTGTTCGCTGATGCCGCGTTTCGGCCATGTCGGCGCGCTCAACGAGCAACAGATCAAAGACCTCGTAGCGCTGCTGCTCGACCCGGAATCGCCGGTCAACAAGTAAGCACACTGCGTCAGGAACCCTTCCATGAACCGCCGTGAATTCCTACAGCTCCTCGCCGTCGCCGCCGCCGGCGGTTTTACGCTGGAAAGCTGCCATGCGCCGACTGCCGGCCCCGCCGGCCTGTACGATTTACCGCCGTTCGGCAACGTCTCGTTGTTGCACATTACCGACTGCCATGCGCAATTGCTGCCGATTTACTTCCGCGAACCCAATGTGAACCTCGGTTTGGGCGGCAGCAACGGCAAAGCCCCGCATTTGGTGGGTGAAAAGCTGCTCAAGGCGTTCCAGATCGAGCCGGGCGCCTTGGTCGCGCACGCTTTCACCTATCTCAACTTCGAACAAGCCGCGAAAACCTACGGCAAGGTCGGCGGCTTCGCCCACTTGGCGACTTTGGTGAAAAAAATCCGCGCAACCCGCCCCGCTTCGCTGCTGCTGGATGGCGGCGACACCTGGCAAGGTTCCGGCGCCGCGCTATGGACCCAGGGGCAGGACATGGTCGAGGCCTGCAAGCTGCTCGGCGTGGACGTGATGACCGGTCATTGGGAATTCACTTACGGCGCGGAGCGCGTCAAACACATCGTCGATAACGATTTCAAGGGCAAGATCGATTTCGTCGCGCAGAACATCAAAACCACCGACTTCGGCGACCCGGTTTTTCCGCCCTACGTCATCAGGCAAGTCAACGGCATTCCGGTCGCCATCATCGGCCAGGCTTTTCCCTACACGCCCATCGCCAACCCGCGCTATCTGATCCCCGACTGGAGCTTCGGCATCCAGGAGGAAAACATGCAGAAAACCGTGAACGAAGCGCGCGCCAAAGGCGCCCAAGTGGTGATCGTGCTGTCGCACAACGGCATGGATGTGGATTTGAAAATGGCCGGGCGCATCAGCGGCATCGACGCGATCATGGGCGGCCACACCCACGACGGCATTCCTGCGCCCAGCATCGTGCAAAACCCCGGCGGCAAGACGCTGGTCACCAATGCCGGCTCCAACGGAAAATTCCTCGGCGTGCTGGATTTTTCGGTGAAAAACGGCAAGGTGGCGGATTTCCGCTACAAGCTGCTGCCGGTATTTTCCAACTTGCTGTCGGTGGACCGGGAGATGGCCGCACTGATCGACAAAGTGCGCGCCCCCCATCTCGCCAAACTTAACGAAAAACTCGCCGTCAGCGAAGGGTTGCTATACCGGCGCGGCAATTTCAACGGCACCTTCGACCAGCTCATCCTCGACGCGCTGATGGAAGTCAAAGGCGCGGACGCCGCCTTCTCCCCCGGTTTTCGCTGGGGCACTTCGCTCCTGCCGGGCGACACCATCACCATGGAGCACGTGCTCGACCAAACCGCGATCACCTACCCCCATACCACACTCACCGAAATGCGCGGCACGATGATCAAAGACATCATGGAAGACGTGTGCGACAACCTGTTCAACCCCGACCCCTACAAGCAACAGGGCGGCGACATGGTGCGCGTGGGCGGCATCCAATACACCTGCGACCTCACCCAAACCGCCGGCAGCCGCATCCGCAACATGACGCTCAAAGGCGAGCCGTTATCCCCCAACAAGACCTACAAAGTCGCCGGCTGGGCGCCGGTGGCCGAAGGCGCGAGTGGAGAGCCGATCTGGGACGTGGTCGCAAGCTACCTGCGCGACAAAAAAACCATCAGCCCGCGCCAGTTGAATTTACCCAAGTTGATCGGGGTGGAAGGAAATTCGGGAATGGCGTGAACCTGAACTTGTCGGGCTTGCCTCGTCCCCACGCACCGCGTCACGGCCATTTAAGTTAGGAAAAATCCGTTCGCCCTGAAGCCCAGCCGAAGGGTGAACGGATTAAAAGCAATGTATATTGTAATGTTTATTGGCATGTGCAAAATACAAGGTGTCGAGAATGCGCTTTATCACCAAGGCTAAAACAGCCTTTGCCGCAACCCGAAATATGTCCTCAAAACCCAATATGAGCCATGTTTTTTTTGGCATGACAAACATGGGCTAGCATTGGCGCTCCCTCCCCGGAAAGCGGGAGGGGCGGGGTGGCAGGGTAAATTTGTTCTCCGCACGGAAAAAACCGATTCACCGCGGAGGACGCAGAGGAAGAGCATGAGGGTTTTCCTCCGCGTCCTCTGCGGTGAAAAAGGTTTTGTCTTTATGGATTGCCGTCATGAGTTAAGCAGCGTTGCGGCTCAGTTTGCCTGGGATTCATGAATGTTTTCCATCATTGATTTTCATCATGAATTTCTGAGAACAAATTTACCCTGCCACCCCGCCCCTCCCGCTTTCCGGGGAGGGAGCCGCGATGCAGGCATGAATCGGGAGATAATTAACGGACAGTTTCTTATTTGGTTGGGTTGCTTCTGCCCACCCTCTCTGCCTCCATATGTCCGCTTCAATAACATATTGAAACAATTGACGACAATTTTTTCGGGTAGCGGTTCGGCATGTTAAAATTAACGCTATCCCGGTTAGCTATGCATATGAGGCGAATGTTATGACTGAAGTTTCCTATCCGAATGCGGATTACGATCCGCAAGTGCATGCCGAACGAGTCCGGCGGTGGCAAGCGGAAGACAGTGACGAACGGCTGAGAACGAATTACAGTTGCTTGGGGACGGATTCCGTGATTCTAGACCTCGGCGGATTTAATGGTGACTTCTCCTTTCGGATGAATTCACAGTATGGCGCCACCTGTCATGTTTTTGAATTAAACCCGGAATGGTGTGAATATATTCAAGCGGATAGCCGCTGCAATGAGAAAATTATTGTCCATTCTTTTGGTTTGGCCGGCAGCACTAGACAGGAAAAACTCTTTCTGGTTGCAGAAGGTTCATCAACGTTTCTGGATAGATCGCAAGATGCTAAAACGATTGACGCCAAATTGATCAGGGCATTGGACTGGTTTAACGCTGAATTGGGTAATGCCGTCGTCGATTTGGCAAAGATAAATATCGAAGGCGGTGAATACGAGCTGTTGGAGCATCTGATAGAAACGGGCCTCATACGTAGAATCAAAAATATTCAAGTCCAATTTCACGAAGATGTCATTCCTGATGCTATCGCCAGAATGAACTCGATCCACGAAAAATTGGCCGTCACCCATCGTATTACGTTCCAGGAGAAATTCGTTTGGGAAAACTGGGAACTGATTGATGATTGTTTCAACAAGAATGACGATATGTTGATCCCGGACGCTTGGGACGACTCCGACTATCTGGCACGCTACCCGGATGTTGCCCAGGCGATAGCATCGAAGCAATTTACCAGCGGTTGGCAACATTACGTTCAACACGGAGGCGGTGAGGGGAGGCTGCCTGGCGGAGCCTTTGCCGCAGCGCCGAGCGTCACCCGCAACTGTTTGGATCCGTGGCGCTATCTTGAAATTACGCCGACCCACGGCGTTAAGCCATGCTGCAATATACCAACAATTGCAGAGTGGACGCCGAACGGTCTTTCGCTGGGAGATTTGCGCAACGGGGAAGCGTTTCAATTGCTTCGCAGGCAATTGCTCACGGGTTGGTTGTCCGAGGCTTGTCGGCGGTGTCATATTCGCCCTTTCGTGTCTCTCAATGAATTTCAGGCAACCGTTCAAAAAGAGTGCGCTCCGGCTACCGGTGCAACTGAAATGATGGCGCATCCTCTACGCGAACTCCGCGTGGAAGTAACCACGAAATGCAATTTGCGTTGCGTTTATTGCGCCGTAAGCCAACCAGGATATTCCGCTGCCGAAATGGCGAAAACCACATTTGACGAAATTGTCGCTCTCGTGAGCTTACAGTCGCGCGATTTGGACATTGTGTTGAATGGTCATGGTGAAACGACATTTCACCGTGATTGGCTGCATCTGTGCAAAGCGATCGTTGATCTTGGATTTCGCCCCAGCATTATCACCAATCTGGCAAGGCCGCTTAGTGATGAGGAAGCTTCGTGTCTGGCTGGTTTTCGTATTGTTTGCATAAGCCTTGACACGGTTGATGCTGATTTGCTCCGCAATCTAAGGCGGCGCGTAAAGCTTTCGAATGTTTTAGATAACATTCACAAGATACGCGCGGCGGCAAAAGCGAAGCGACTGCGCTTACCGGCTATTAATATAAGCTGCGGCGTTTACAATGAAAACTACATGCATCTTGTTGAATTTGCGAAGTTTTGCATTGTGCAGGGCATCTATGGCGTCACATTTTGGCAGCTTGTCAAATACGATGATGTGCCTGGCGTACAAAACGTATATCCAATCACATCGCTCGATAACGATAAGATCGCTGAAGCCATTCATTATGTGGAGCGCACGATTCAGTTGCTTCATCAAAATGGTGTCAAGACTGATACTGCCGGGGGATTTTTAGACGAGTGGAGAAAACAAATAGCCCAAAGTCGAGATGTATGACGTTGTTGGCGTATCAATCAAAAATCCTGCGCGATCATCACGTGAATTTACTTGTATCCTTTGAATGCCGCAAGATGTTGCTTCCGACAGGAAGCGCATCGTTCGCGAATCCTGGTGGCGACATGCGAAAGCGTGCCCCCCCTACCCGGCTGACATGAACGGCAAACAAGTCATAAGCAAACTGGAGACGGCTGGATGGCGCTTGATTCGCACCAGCGGCAGCCACTATATCTTGGAAAAGGAGAAGCTGCGTGTTACGGTGCCGATGCATGGTGCGAAGGACATCAAACCCGGCACATTGGCATCCATCCAGAGGCAAAGCGGAGTAAAGATGAAATGAACAAAATCAATTATCCCGCCCTGTTCGACCCGCAACCCGACGGCGGTTATACGATTACGTTCCCGGACCTCCCCGAGGCCATTACCGAGGGCGATACGGAGGATGAGGCATGTTTCAATGCTGCGGAGGTGTTGTCATTGTGTCTGGCGGTGCGGCTTGAGGCAGGCGACGCCATCCCGGAAGCCAGCCCGCCGGATGGAAATGCGCGCATTATCGAACCCGATGCCGCCACGCAAGCCGCCCTGCTGATACATCAGGCACGCGGCGCCCGCTCGCTGGCGGAGCTTGCCCGCGCTCTGGGGACAAGTTGGCCGGCTGCTCAACGCCTGGAAAACCCGCGCCACTCACCCACGCTCAAACAACTTGAACGGGCGGCGGCTGCTTTGGGAAAACGCTTGGTGTTGACATTCGAGTAAATTTCCAGGCAAGAAACCGCGAAACTTCCCGCTCAACTGAGCTTTCCAGGATCATCATTCACCAAGGTGAATTTGGGATTCCGAATAAAATTCGTTTTTGATTTAACTGTGGATTATGTGCTGTTATTATTGAAGCCTATAAAGGAATGCACATTCGAAATTCAAAGCCAGGGTGGCTTTTCCCAGGGTAATTTTGTTCTCGCAAATTCATGATTAAAATCAATGATGTTCAACGATCATGAAAGTCGCAGTCGTAGGGTGGATAAGCGCAGCGCATCCACCGTGCCAGTGCAAGAAAGGTGGATGCGCTGCGCTTATCCACCCTACATTTTTTCTGAGAACAAATTTACCCTGTGGCTTTTCCCTTGACCAAAACGGCTCCAACCATTACTGTTCAAACCTTTTCCGAAAATATTCTGCAACAGGGCGTCTTATGGAATTAACCGGTGCTGAAATCATGGTGCGTTGCTTGGCGGAAGAAGGCGTGGATTTCGTCTTCGGTTACCCTGGCGGCGCGGTGCTGAACATTTACGATGAAATTTACAAGCAGAACAAGTTCAAGCATGTGCTGGTGCGCCACGAGCAGGCGGCGGTGCATGCCGCCGACGGTTATGCGCGCGCTTCCGGGCGTGTCGGCGTGGCGCTGGTGACTTCCGGGCCGGGGGCGACCAATGCGGTGACCGGCATTGCCACGGCTTATATGGATTCGATCCCGCTGGTGGTGATTTCCGGGCAGGTGCCGACGCCGGCCATCGGCATGGATGCCTTTCAGGAAGTGGATATGGTGGGTATTACCCGCCCTTGCGTTAAGCACAATTTCCTGGTGAAGGAGGCCAAGGATGTCGCAGTCACCCTCAAGAAGGCGTTCTATATCGCCGCGACAGGGCGTCCCGGCCCGGTGGTGGTGGATATTCCCAAGGATGTGACGCAGCTTAAGGCGGAATTCGATTATCCTTCGACCGTTAAGCTGCGCTCCTACAACCCCACGATCAAGGGGCATCCCGGCCAGATCAAGCGGGCGGTGCAGATGCTGCTGGAAGCCAAGCGCCCGATGATCTACACCGGCGGCGGCGCGGTGCAAAGCGATGCGTCGGCGGAGTTGACGCAGCTCACGCGCCTGCTCGGATTTCCCTGCACCAGTACATTGATGGGGTTGGGCGCTTATCCGGCCAGCGACCCGCAGTTCCTCGGCATGTTGGGGATGCACGGCACGTATGAGGCCAATATGGCAATGCAGCACTCCGACGTGCTGCTGGCCGTAGGCGCGCGCTTCGACGACCGGGTTATTGGCAACCCCGATCATTTTGAGCATAAGGGACGCAAGATCATCCATATCGACATCGACCCGGCTTCGATTGCCAAGCGGGTCAAGGTGGATGTGCCGATAGTTGGCAACGTCAAGGAAGTGCTGGCGGAAATGGTCAAATTGATCAAGGCCAGCAAGGAACGCCCCGATCCGGCAGCGCACAAGACCTGGTGGACGCAGATCGGGTTGTGGCGCGCCGAGAATCCGCTCAAGTACGACCACGACAGCGTTCTAATCAAGCCGCAGTATGTGATCGAGAAAATGTTCGAGGTCACCAAGGGCGATGCCATTGTGTGTTCCGATGTCGGCCAGCACCAGATGTGGGCGGCGCAATACTACAAGTTCGACAAGCCGCGCCGCTGGATCAATTCCGGGGGCTTGGGCACCATGGGTTTCGGGATGCCGGCGGCGATGGGCGCGCAGCTTGCTTTTCCCCATGCCGCAGTGGCGTGCGTGACCGGCGAGGGCAGCATCCAGATGAATATCCAGGAGCTATCCACCTGCAAGCAGCACAACCTGCCGCTCAAGATCGTGCTGCTCAATAACCGCTATCTTGGTATGGTTCGCCAGTGGCAGGAGTTTTTTTACGGCGAGCGCTATTCCCAATCTTATATGGAAGCGCTGCCGGATTTCGTCAAGCTGGCGGAAGCCTACGGCCATATCGGGATGACGATCGAGAAGCCCGGCGATGTCGAGGGCGCATTGCAGGAAGGTTTCGGTCCGGCGCTGAAGGAGCGGTTGGTGTTCATGAATTTCATCACCGACCAGACTGAGAATGTATTCCCCATGATCCCCGCCGGCAAGGGGCTTAATGAAATGATTTTGGTGTAATCATCATGAGACACATTATTTCTCTGTTGATGGAAAACGAGTCGGGCGCGTTGTCCCGTGTTGCCGGGCTGTTTTCGGCGCGCGCCTACAATATCGAGTCACTCACCGTGGCGCCCACCGAGGATGCCACTTTGTCGCGCATGACCCTGGTCACGCGCGGCTCGGACGATGTGATTGAGCAAATCACCAAACAGCTCAATAAGCTAATCGACGTGGTCAAGGTGGTGGATCTGTCCGAGGGCAGCCATCTCGAACGCGAGCTGATGTTGGTCAAGGTGCGCGCCGAAGGCGAATGGCGCGAGGAAATGAAGCGCATGTCGGATATTTTCGGCGGGCGCATCATTGATGTCACCGACAAGACCTACACCATCGAGCTGACCGGCGCAGGCACAAAGCTGGACGCCTTTCTCGGCGCGCTGGATAAAAGCGCCATCCTCGAAACGGTGCGCACCGGCGCTTCCGGCATCGGACGCGGCGAAAGAATACTGAAGGCGTGAGGGGGAAGGGGTGAGGCGTGAGGGAAGTGGTTTTTCGCCTCACCCCTCACGCCTTACCCCTATCGTTTCATCTCTCACTTTTTGAAATGTAAAGGAAAAACATGAAAGTCTATTACGACAAGGACGCCGATCTGTCCATCATCAAGGGCAAAAAAGTCACCATCGTCGGCTATGGTTCGCAAGGTCATGCCCACGCCAACAATCTGAAGGATTCCGGCGTCAAGGTCACGATTGGCTTACGCCGTGGCGGTGCTTCCTGGGAGAAGGCCGAGAATGCCGGCATGGAAGTGGAAGAAGTCGGCAAAGCAGTGAAAGACGCCGATCTGGTCATGTTGCTGGTGCCGGACGAGCAGCAGCCCGGCGTGTACCGCAATGAGATCGAACCCAACATCAAGAAGGGCGCCACGCTGGCGTTCGCCCATGGTTTCAACGTCCACTACGGCCAGATCACCCCGCGCGCCGATCTCGATGTGGTGATGGTTGCGCCCAAAGGCCCGGGGCATACCGTGCGCTCCGAATACCTCAAAGGCGGCGGCGTGCCGACGCTAATCGCGGTGCATCAGGACGCCTCCAAGAAAGCCAAGGATGTCGCGCTTTCCTACGCAGCCGCGAACGGCGGCACCAAGGGCGGCGTGATCGAGACCAACTTCCGCGAGGAAACCGAGACCGACCTGTTCGGCGAACAGGCGGTGCTGTGCGGCGGCTGCGTGGAGCTGGTGAAAGCCGGTTTCGAAACCCTGACGAATGCCGGTTACGCGCCGGAAATGGCCTACTTCGAGTGCCTGCACGAACTCAAGTTGATCGTCGATCTGATGTACGAAGGCGGCATCGCCAACATGAATTATTCCATTTCCAACAACGCGGAATATGGCGAATACGTCACCGGACCCAAAGTAATCAACGACGAATCGCGCAAAGCGATGAAGGAAGCGCTGCACAACATCCAGAACGGCGAATACGCCAAGCGCTTCATCCTGGAAGGCATGACCAACTACCCCGAAATGACCGCCCGCCGCCGCCTCAACGCCGAGCACCCCATCGAAGTGGTCGGCGGCAAGCTGCGCGAAATGATGCCATGGATCGGCAAGAACAAGCTGGTCGATCAGACTAAAAACTGAGTGAGGAGAAAGGAGTGAGGAGTGAGGAGTAAAAACCACACCACCTACTCCTCACTCCTCACTCCTAACCCCTCACTTACCAAGAACGTAATGGAAGTGAGGAGTGAAGAGTTAAGAGTGAGGAGTAAAAACCACACCACCCACTCCTCACTCCTCACTCCTAACCCCTCACTTATCAATGAACTATCCCCATCCCATTATCGCCCGCGAGGGCTGGCCTTTTTTGGCTGCCGCCGTTGTGGCTTCCCTGCTGGCGACGCTGTTCGGCGGCTGGCTGTGGGCGTTGCCGCTGTGGCTCGTCAGCCTGTTCGTGCTGCAATTTTTCCGCGATCCCGCGCGCCAGGCGCCGCACGGCGACAAACTGGTGATTGCGCCGGCGGACGGGCGCATTGTCGCGGTGGAGCGCACTCTGGACACTTATCTGAACCGCGAGGCGCTCAAGGTCAGCGTGTTCATGAACGTGTTCAACGTCCATTCCAACCGCAGCCCGGTCAATGGCGTCGTCACCGGCGTACAGTATTTTCCCGGCAAATTCGTCAACGCCGATCTCGACAAGGCGTCACACGAGAACGAGCGCAACGCGGTGCTGCTGAAAACCGCGGACGGTCAGGAATTGTCCTGCGTCCAGGTGGCCGGGCTGATCGCCCGGCGGATACTGTGTTACGTGAAAACGGGCGACGCGCTCCATCCCGGCCAACGCTACGGTTTTATCCGCTTCGGCTCGCGGGTGGACGTGTATCTTCCGCTTAACGCCGGCGTCCGCGTTAGCCTGGGCGACCGCGTGCGCGCCGGTGAAACGGTGTTGGCCGAGTTGGCCTGAGTTTCCGACATGCCCGCCCCTTACGACCGCAAACCGCTACTTGACCCCAATATCCGCCGGCGCGGCATTTACCTGCTGCCCAACCTGTTCACCACGGCGGCGCTGTTCGCCGGTTTCTACGCCATCGTCCAGGCGATGAACGGCAACTACGACCAGTCGGCGGTGGCGATATTCGTGGCAATGGTGATGGACGGCCTGGATGGGCGCGTGGCGCGCATGACGCGCACCCAAAGCGCGTTCGGCGCGGAATACGATTCCCTTTCCGACATGGTTTCGTTCGGCGTCGCCCCGGCGCTGGTGGTGTACGTGTGGGCGCTGAAAGGCATGGGCAAGCTCGGCTGGATCGCCGCCTTCGTCTATTGCGCCGGCACCGCATTGCGCTTGGCGCGCTTCAACACCCAACTGGAAGTGGCCGACAAGCGCTACTTCCAGGGACTGCCCAGCCCAGCCGCAGCCGCACTGATCGCCGGGCTGGTATGGGTGATGCACGACTATCAGGTCAAAGGGGGCGACGTGCGCTGGCTGGCGTGGTCGGTGACGCTATTCGCCGGCCTCACCATGGTCAGCAACCTGCCCTACTACAGCGGCAAGGAAATCAACCTGCGCCGTAGCGTGCCGTTCATCGTATTGCTGCTGCTGGTGCTGGCCTTTATCCTGGTTTCGCTCGACCCGCCGCAGGTGCTGTTCGGGCTGTTCGTGCTATATAGCTTGTCCGGCTACGCGATGTGGATCGCACGAAAACTGCGCGCCAGGAAAGCGCCGCAAAACGGCGCATAGGACGATCCGATTGACAAGATATTCAGCAGTCGTAGAGAATCATCCTAGGCCGTCAAAATTTATCATTACTGGTTTTTGAATATTCGCAAATTTACGGACAGGGTCAAATTTTCCCGTTCATGGTGAGCTTGTCGAACCATGAACGGGAAAATTTGACCCTCACTCCTCACTCCTCACCCCTCACCCCTCACCCCTCACCCCCTCACCCCACTTTCAGCGGTAGCGCGTTGTATCCGCGATACCCGCCTGTTCAAAGCCCGCGCGGCGCAGGCGGCACGAATCGCAGACGCCACACGCGCGGCCTTCCTCGTCGGCCTGGTAGCAGGACACCGTCAGGCTGAAATCCACGCCCAATTCCGCGCCGCGCCGCACGATGTCGGCTTTGGGCAGCGCCACCAGCGGGGCATGGATGCGAATGCGCCGGCCTTCAACGGCGGCCTTGGTGGCGAGGTTGGCCATGGTTTCGAAGGCCGTCAGGTATTCCGGGCGGCAGTCGGGATAGCCGGAATAATCCACCGCGTTCGCCCCGATAAAGATATCGCCGCTGCCCAGCACTTCAGCCCAGGCCAGCGCCAATGACAGCATGATGGTGTTGCGCGCCGGCACGTAAGTGACCGGAATGCCGACGCCCGGCTGGGTGGGAACCGCTATCGCGGCATCGGTCAGCGCCGAGCCGCCGAACACCGTTAAATCGAGCCGCACCACGCGCCAGCCAGGCGCGCCGAGCAAGGCGGCGATGCGCTCCGCAGCGCGCAGCTCCGCCCGGTGACGCTGGCCGTAATCCAGGCTCAGGCAGTGGCAGGCATAGCCCTCGCTATTGGCGATAGCCAGGGTGGTGGCGGAATCCAGTCCGCCGGAAAGCAATACGACAGCGTTTTTCAAGATGCTTCAATCCGTAAATCAATCGGGATGCGTACAACGGCGCCACAATAACCTCAAAACCTTTTCTTGTCCACGAAAAATACGAAATTCACGAAATAAATCAACGCAATATATTGAAAACCAATGCGTCGGAAAGATAGCCGGATGGCTTGTGCCGGACATTTATAATGTTTTGGCGTTTTTCGCGGTAAAATGACTCTGGGGTTAATCGCCATGCCCCTTCCGGCGATGCTGGAAAAGAGTGGATTCGTGTGCTCTTTTTCCCGCGCATAATCACGCCATGTCAACTGCGGCTGGCGACCGCACCATGAGCCACCTGCAATGATAAAAAACGTCAGCGTCGCACAACTCAAGCCCGGCATGTACATCCACGACCTCAATTGCGGCTGGATGGAACATCCGTTTGCGCTCAATCAGTTCAAGATCACCTCGACGGATCAAATCAACACCATCAAAGCACACGGCATGCACATGGTTTACATCGACACCGCCAAGGGGTTGGACGTGGCGGATGCCCAGACCGTGCAGGAGGTCAAGGAGCAACTCGACGCCAAACTGGTCGAAATCGCCACCCGCCAGGCGGAACCGATAACCCACATTGCGGTGGCGGAGGAAATGGCCAAGGCCAAGGTCGCCTACAATGCGGCAAACAAGATCATCACCGGCCTGATGCAGGACATACGCCTCGGCAAGCAGATCGAAACCGCGCAAGCCGCGTTGGTGGTCGAGCAAATGACCAACTCGATCTTCCGCAACAAGGACGCGATGCTAAGCCTCACCCGCCTGCGCGGCAAGGACGATTACACCTTCCGCCACAGCGTCAGCGTTTGCACCCTGCTGGTGTCTTTCGCGCGCGCGCTGGAACTCGACCGCGAAACCATACAGGCTATCGGCGTCGGCGCGCTGTTGCACGATGTCGGCAAAATGAAAGTGCCGGACGCGGTGCTCAACAAACCGGGAAAACTCACTGACGATGAGTTCAAAATCATGAAAAGCCATGTCGTCCACAGCCGCATCCTGCTGGAGGAGACGCCGGGCATGACGCCGATCGGCATAGCCGTGGCAGCGCAGCACCACGAACGTTTCGACGGCAGCGGCTATCCGCTCGGGCTGAAAAGCGATGCCATCTCCCTGTACGGCCAGATGGCGGCGATAGTCGACGTCTACGACGCCATCACCGCCGACCGCTGCTACCACAAGGGCATGGAAACATCGGTGGCGCTACGCAAGTTGGTGGAGTGGAGCAAGTTCCACTTCAGCGAAAAATTGGTGCATTCCTTCGTGCGCTCGGTGGGCATTTACCCGGTAGGCACATTGGTCAAACTGGAAAGCGGGCTGCTCGGCATCATCTACGAACAGCACGAAAAAAACCTGTTGACCCCGAAAATCCGCGTCATGTACGACAGCCTGCGCAACATCTCCATCCAGCCGCGCAACATCGATCTATCCAACCCGCACGGCAAAAGCGGCGGCGACCGCATCACCGGCTACGAAGACCCGAAAAAATGGCAGATCGATCCATTGAAGTATTTGTGAAGGGGACGCGTTGAGAAAATCCAAAAAACCGGCTGATTCCTAACCCATGTTTGTCATGCATAAAAAATATTTATCCATATCAATGTGTTACACATCAAAAAAGTTGGAGTGGCACTACATTTACGTTATTTTCGCTTAAATGAGCATTTTTGCCATTCAGCTTATGCGGTCTATTTCGATCTCCTTGTAGATATTTATCCTGCCAGATTCGGTGGCAGGGCTATTGCGGATGTTCAAGATTCGATCCTCCCGTATTTGAAATGACGGAGTCATCCGGCGCCGAGCTTTCAGAACGGCTCTCAAGCCTAGCCAACACGGCCTTCAGTCTCACCCGCAGAAACTGCACAAACGGATAAGCCGGCATCGTGATGAACAGCTCGGATTTGACGAACAAAAACGCCCACAATATTAGCAGAAAATCAAGTATATTTTCATTGAATGGTTATATATTATGGCACTACAAATGGAAAAATCCCGAAATAAAAAATATCATAATATGAAAATCAATGTGTTACGATAAAACCGATAGGGAAAAACGGCGAATATGCCGTTTTTGTATGACAAAGATGGGCTAAACTTCAATCAACTCGAAATCGTGGGTGACGGTTGCGGTTTTCCCCAGCATGATGGTGGCGGAACAGAATTTTTCGGCGGATAGCGTGAGCGCCCGCTCGACGGCCTCGGCCTTGAGGTTTTTGCCGCTGACCACAAAATGCAAATGTATCTTGGTGAAAACTTTGGGGTCGGTGGCGGCGCGTTCCGCTTCTATCTCGACTTCGCAGCCGCTGACTGCGTGCCGCCCTTTTGTCAGGATAAGCACCACATCGAAAGCGGTGCAGCCGCCGGCGCCCAGCAGCAGCATTTCCATTGGGCGCGGCCCAAGATTGCGCCCGCCCGCTTCCGGCGGTCCATCCATCAGCACCGCATGGCCGCTCTCGGTCGTGCCAAGAAAACTCTTTTCCTCTACCCACTTAATGCGCGCCTTCATGCCGGGATTCCCTCAAATTGGATTGTGGGCTGCGATTCTATCCTATGCTCCCAGACGATACCAGCACGATGGCGTTCATTGAGAAAAGCGATAAGGCTCCATCGCAATCGATTCGACCCTGGCGCCCAGCAGGGTCAGCCGCCCTTCGAGGCGGTTGTCGCCGGTGTCGCTGAATTCGAAACGGTAACTGCGGCGCAGCACTCTGCGTCCCTGCTCGTCGCGTCCCAGCGCAAGCGCGATGCCGGCGACGGTGTCGTCGAGAAACTGCACTCCCGCGCGGTTGCAGGCCAGCTTTCCCGCGTTCCGGGCGATTTCAAGGGCGCGCAGGCTATCGAGCCAGAACCACCCGAGCGCGCCCAGCGACAGAAAAAACAGCAAATCCATCATCCTAGAAACCTCCGTTGAACGGGCTGGAGTGTGCGGTTTTCCGGGTGCAGGGCAAGGCGCAACGACGAAGAATGGTTGTTCCATTCTGAGAAGTTGCAACGCCGCCATGCGCCCGGAAAAC
>Ga0172380_10004881_pt1 | contig 16802 bp, 9 predicted proteins | sample Leawe162metaG_FD_119747 | JGI IMG/M metagenome (GOLD analysis project Ga0172380, IMG submission 119747) | Leachate microbial communities from a municipal landfill in Southern Ontario, Canada - Leachate well 162 metaG | ecosystem: Engineered > Solid waste > Landfill > Unclassified | place...
TAGGAATGTCGGTGGTAGCTTTAGGATGCGGGCTGGGTTTTGCCGCCGCCTTTATGAATCCCTTTACCGTAGGCCTGGCACAAAAACTTTCAGAGCTGCCGCTCTTTTCGGGCCTCGGGTTCCGCGTAGTTGCATGGTTCGTATTCGTTACTATGGGCGTAATGTGGATGATGCGCTATGCCGCAAAGATCAGGAAAGACCCCAGCAAAAGTCTCATGGTCGGAATAGACATGGGAGCAATGGCTCTTGACCATGACGAACTTGTGAATACAAAGTTTACCGGCCGCAACAGAGCCGTGCTCCTTGTTCTGTTTATTGGCATGAGCATCCTTATCTGGGGAGTTCTCAAAAAGGGATGGTATTTTGACGAACTCTGCGGAATATTGCTTATAACCGGTATCGCTGCTGGAGTTGTAAATGGTTATGGCCCCAGCAGGATCGCTGTGATATTCATTGATGCTTGGAAGGACATTGTCTTCGGAGCATGCGTTGTAGGTATTTCGCGAGGTGTTCTGATCGTAATGAGACAGGGGCAGATCATCGACTCCGTCATTCATGGTCTGGCACAGCCCCTTTCTTCTATGCCGAAATGGGTAGCAGCGGAAGGAATGCTTTTCGTGCAGACGCTGATCAACTTCCTGATCCCCTCCGGATCAGGGCAGGCTGCAACAACGATCCCCATCATGGCTCCTCTTTCTGACATTCTCGGTATCCCGCGTCAGATAGCAGTACTTGCATATCAGTTCGGCGACGGATTCTCCAATATACTCTGGCCGACCACACTGTTGCCGGTCATGTGCGGTATAGCCAAGGTTCCGATCGAACGCTGGTGGAAATACTTCGTTCCCTTCTTCTTCCTGCTCTTTGCTGTACAGATGGTATTTATATTTGTAGCAGTGATGATCAACTACAGCTAAAAAGACAGACATGCCTGTATATGATCTGGTGATTCAGGGAGGAGTAGTACTCCTCCCTGAACTCAATAAAGAAGAAAAACTTAATATTGGCATCTCACAGGGAGTCATAGCCCGTCTTTCCTCTGATGAGATGGAGGCAAAAGATAAGATCGATGCTTTCGGGTCATACGTCTCCCCCGGATTTATCGACTCTCATATGCATGATGAAGAGAAAGAAGACGGGGGCATTATAGAAAAAGCGCTCCTGAGACAGGGTGTTACGACTGCAATAGCAGGAAACTGCGGATCAGGTCCGTTAGGTGCTGAAATACTGCCTTTCCGAAAGGAGCCCTGGGTCAACCTTGGTTTCCTTACAGGACACAAAAAACTGCGTGAAGCCGCTGGAGCGACAGACAGATACTTGCCTGCGGAACAGCATCAGGTCGAAATGATGAAAGACCTTCTCAGGAAAGAGCTTGAAAATGGCTCTTTCGGGCTGTCTATAGGTCTTGAATATCTGCCTAATACCCCGATCAGTGAACTTGAGGCCCTCTTTGAGGTCGCTGTCGATTTCAAAAGAATATGGGTACCTGTACATATAAGGGAAGATGGTCCCGCTTCGATAAGGGCGACTCAGGAAATACTGGACCTTGCCGCAAAATGGCCGCTTCGTTTCCAAATATCACATACAGGCAGCATGACGGGGTTCGGACAGCTTAAAGAGGTCCTAACGCTTATCGATAAAGCGAGAGCGTCAGGAGCGGATGTCACTTTCGACTGTTATCCATATGATGCTTTCTGTACAGATCTCGGTTCAGCTGTTTTTGACCCCGGGTTTGAAAAAAGATGGGGCAAAGGAAAAGAATCCCTTGAAGTTGCAAGCGGTCTAAACCGTGGCAGGTGGCTTGACGAGGAGGGCCTTTTTGAACGTTTGAGGCAAGAAGAACCTGAGTGCTTGATCATAGCGCATGTAATAAAACAGGAAGAGGTAGAGCTCTGTCTTTCTCATCCCGACTGTGCAATAGCTTCAGATGGTTTGTTAAAAGGCGGGCGTGGCCATCCAAGAGCTGCCGGAACTTTTCCGAAAGCCCTCAGGATGCTGAGAAAAATGGGTTACTCCTGGCCGGAGGCAGTGCGAAAATGTACATCGCTTCCTGCGGAGATGAACTGGCTTGATAAAGGGGTCATTAAAGAGGGTTTGGATGCGGATCTAGTAATCTTTGACGGAGAAAGGCTTTGCGACAAAGCAACCTTTACTGACGAACTGCTTCCTCCGGAAGGAATAAAATGGGTGATCATCGGAGGGCAGAAAGCTGTTAAAGACAGCGAGGTGCTGGGTGGACCAAAAGGAAAGCTAATGAGAAGAAGTTTATTTCAAAAAGAAAAAAACTGAAAAATGTCCAGCAAAAACCTGTAGCAGAGGCCCAAGTACGCTTTCTGCTGCTAAAAGGAGGGCATAATATTGGATAATAATAAATTTATACAACGCCTTTACTCGGAGATAGATAAACAATGGCTGGAAATGGCAGAAATGAGCGATGCCTTTGCTGCTGAGCCCGAAATTTCAGGAGCGGAGTTCAAGACGAGCAAAAAGATAGTTGATGTTTTGAAAAAAGCAGGATTCGATGTCGAATATCCATTTATTGGTCTTCCGACAGCATTCTTCGCAAAAAAAGGAAAACCCGGAAGCGGCGGAAAGGTTGCCCTTCTTGTAGAATATGATGCCTTACCTGAGATAGGACATGCCTGTGGTCACAATCTCCACGGAGCGATGTCTGTTCTTGCCGGATTGGGACTCCTGCCCCTGATGAAAGAGATCCCCGGAGAATTGCTTGTAATTGGGACCCCTGCAGAGGAAACAAACGGAGCTAAAGTGGAAATGGCCGAGAAAGGTGTCTTCGACGGCTGTGATTTCGCTATCATGATACACTCCCATTGCGGTAAAACGATAGTTAAGTATCGCTCGCTGGCAATGGATGCGGTGGAATTCACATTTAAAGGAAGGACTTCGCATGCAGCGGCAGCTCCCTGGGAGGGAGTGAACGCCCTGAATGGACTGCAGCTCTTCTTTCATGCCATAGACATGCTTCGTCAGCACGTTAAGCAGGAAGTGAGGATGCATGGCATCTACCACGAGGGCGGCACTGCTCCTAATATAGTCCCGGAAAGGGCGAAGGGGCGTTTTTATTTCAGGGCGCCCAAAAAAGCCTATCTTGATGAGATAATGGAAAAGGTCTACGACTGTGCCCGGGGAGCAGCACTCGCAACAGGGACCGAGGTGACATGGGGCAACTTTGAAGCCAGCTTCAAGGATATGCTTCCAAATGAGACTGCGGAAGAACTTTTGGAAGGTCTTTTTGCAGAATTTGACATTCCGGTTACCCGGATAGAGGGATTCATGGGATCGTCAGATGTTGGGGATGTAACTTATAAATGTCCTGCCGTGCAGCCTGAAATGGACATTTGTGGTAAAAACATCGAAGCCCATACGAGGGCATTTGCAGAAGCCACCACGACGGAGAGAGCGCACGAGGCCCTGAAAACAGGGGCAAAAATAATAGCAAGATCGGCGCTTGAAGTTTTACTTGACGAGAAGCTTCGTGAAAGAATGTGGGAAGACTACAGGAAAGAAATGGAAAAAGGAAAGGAACACTGACAGGCATGGAAAGATCAAAGGTTTACTTTACAAACCTCAGGACTACACCGGAGAGGAATATCCTTCAGAAACTGGACAGGCTTGTAAGGAAAGCCGGGATCGAAGAGATAGACTTCAAGAAGCAGTATGCTGCCATCAAACTCCATCTCGGAGAACCGGGAAACCTTGCATATCTTAGGCCAAATTATTCCAAGGTAATAGCCGACATCGTAAAAGGACTGGGAGGAAAGCCCTTTCTGACAGACTGCAACACTCTGTACGTAGGAAGGAGAAAGGACGCTCTTGAACACCTTGATGCCGCATATGAAAACGGCTACAACCCATTTTGTACGGGGTGCCAGGTAATTATTGCCGACGGTCTCAAGGGGTCTGACGAATCTCTTGTGCCTGTGCAGGGCGGAGAATTTGTAAAAGAGGCTAAGATAGGAAGAGCAATTATGGACGCGGATATCCTTATCTCAATGACACATTTCAAGGGGCACGAACAGAGCGGTTTCGGAGGAACGGTCAAAAACATCGGCATGGGCTCAGGATCACGAGCCGGCAAGATGGAGATGCACAGCACAGGCAAGCTAAAGGTAAAACAGTCCAGATGCAGATCCTGCAGGAAGTGCATAAGCGGATGTGCGCATGAAGCTATCACTTTTAACGTCGAGGGCAAGGCGGTCATCGACAAAATTAAGTGCGTAGGTTGCGGACGATGCCTTTCACTCTGTCCCTTTGACGCTATCAGTCCGGCTGATTACGAATCAAACGATATTATGTGCAGAAAAATGGCAGAATATACTAAAGCCGTGCTGAACGGAAGGCCCCATTTCCATATAAGCTTTGTTGTTGATGTATCTCCGTTCTGTGACTGTCACGTGGAAAACGACCTTCCTGTTATCCCCGATGTCGGTATCTTTGCATCAAAGGATCCGATAGCCCTGGATCAGGCATGCGCTGAGGCTGTAATTAAAGCACCGGTCATATCGGGAAGTCTGTTGGACGAAAAGATGAGAGGGTGTAAAAAAGAGGACCATTTTCATACGATACATCCGGACACTCACTGGCAGACGACGCTCGAGTACTGTGAGAAACTGGGGATAGGGGTCAGAGATCACGATCTCATAGAGGTTTAAGGGAAGATTTGTTTCAGGCTTTGATAAGTATATTCAGAGCTACAAGGATTAGCACGACTCCGCCCGAATATTCGGCGTAGATTCCGATCTTTTCCCCGAGTTTTTTCCCTCCCAGCGCTCCTGAGAAAGAAAGTAAAAAAGTTATCACTCCGGCGGAGAAGGCAAGAAGCAGAGCTGATCCCCCGGAGCTTTTTATTGAGAATCCGACTATCAGCGCGTCAAGGGAAGTGGCAAATGCCAAGATCAGGACGTTCATCAACGTTATGTTCATGCAGGAGTTGGTCTTGTCCTTTCCGAGATAGGCCTCCCTTATCATGCTCAATGCCACCCAGATTATGAGGGCTGCACCTATCCAAGGAGCCCAGCTGTTCAGAAGGCCTGTCATGTTGGCAGCTATGAGGGCCCCAAGGAGGGGCATCCCAAACTGCGAGATCCCAAAAGCCCCTCCCAGAGTAAGAGCGTCGCGCCGGTCAAGGTCTCCATGGCATATGCCCATGCATACAGAGACAGAGAAAGCGTCCATAGCGATAGAAGCCGCTGTTGCCAAAGTGCTGAGATCGAAGTTCATTGAACATGATCCTCATTTTTTTTCACATAGCAGTGAGAGCGGTAGAGATCAAATATCAGGAGGAAAAGTACCAAAATAAGCGGTCCAAGAAAAACACCCAGAAAACCCCACTTTATTACCCCGCCGAAGAGTCCCAGTATCACAAGCAATGTAGGGATCTCTTCTCCCGTTCCTTTGCTCTTGCCTCCGCTTATCAGGAAGGGGCGCAGAAGATTGTCGATAGTTCCCACTACGATAGAACCCCATGCGAGAAGCAATATGCCCCCTTTAAGGTCTCCGGATAGGATCAGGTATAACCCTCCCGGTATCCACACAACGGCGGTACCGGCCGGGAACATCCCAAAAAAGAACATCAGCATTCCGAAGAACGCAGGGGTGCTCAATCCGACGAACCACCATCCGATTCCCCCAAGTATTGCCTGAATGGCCACTGTCAGCAGTATCCCGAAGATCACAGAATTGAGGAGTTTTTTTGTGCGCGAGAAGAACATAGTCTTCTCTTCCTCTGAAAGCGGTGTAACGCTTTTTACATATTCGACAATATTTGCCCCGTCCCTGATGAAGAAGAAGGATACCATCATTACAACTATCATCTCTACCAGGATCGAAGAAGCGCCTTGGATCAGCGATTTTGAAATATTGGTAAGATTTCCCCCTGCCCACTGTGCTGTCTTCTGAACGAAACCCCTAACAGATCCGGAGTCCAGAAGAAAATCTTTGAGGTAGTCTTTAAGCCAGCCCGGTAACCATTCGGGAATGAGATAAACAAAATCTCTTGTCTGGTTTATCTCGTTTATCGAAATAAAATCTGTAATAGCTCCGATAATTTTTGAGATCTCGTTTCCAAGGGAAGCTATGATGTATATGAGAGGTATTATGAACAGGATAGCAATAAGGCAGAGCGCAGCAGCGGCAGAGATATTCCTGAAACGCCCTTCTGTGAGATTTGTTAAATAACGGTAGACAGGCTGAACGATAAAAGAAAGCATACCTGCCCATATCAGGGCCATCATTAATGGATGGGTGACCTGCCATGCCAGGAAGGCAAAAACTGCCATAAAAAAAACAAAGGCTGTGCGGTCGCCCGGAATGTTATCCTTCCTTTTACATTTTTCTTCGTTTAAATCCAACCGTGCCTCTCTCCTCTGTTGTATAATGGTGTTGGAAATGTTCTGATTATACATCAACAACAAACGGGAGTGGTGGACAATTGAGTATATCGGCAACAGAGCTTTGCTATCCGTATCCCGAGGAATCCGAAGGGACATCAAAGGCGAAAACTCCTTCCACACAAAATAGATCTGAACCTGCACGCAGAGAATCCATAAAGGTCATTGCTGTAGGAGGCGGCGGCGGGAACGCACTCAACCACATAATCACAAAAGGAATAGAGGGTGTTGATATCCTCGCAGTAAATACAGATATAAGAAGCTTGGACATGTCTCTCAGCCACAATAAGATCGTTCTTGGCGAGAAAGTCACGAAGGGGCTGGGAGCAGGAGCTCTGCCTCACATAGGAGAACAGGCGGCAAGAGAATCACTCTCCGAAATACGCGAGTATCTCCGAGGGTCAGACATGGTTTACCTGACTGCCGGTATGGGCGGTGGTACAGGTACAGGTGCTCTTCCGATAATAGCCCAAACCGCAAAGGAAATGGGCATACTTACAGTTGCGGTAGTTACCAAACCATTTATGTTTGAGGGAGCAAGAAGGATGCGCTACGCGGAAGAAGGCATCGCCAAACTTCGACAGTGTGTAGATGCTCTGATAGTGGTCCCTAATGACAGGCTTCTTCAGATATGCCGCAAAGAGACTCCTTTAAGCGAATCCTTCTCGATGGTCGACGAAGTCCTGAGGCAGGCGGTACAGGGCGTTACGGACCTTGTTATGCGTCCGGGAATGGTCAATGTTGATTTTGCTGACCTTAAAGCTGTCATGAAGCATGCGGGCATTGCTGTAATGGGCGTAGGCTGTGCGAAGGGTGAAAACAGGATCGATAATGCACTCAGGGAAGCATTGGAAAGCCCGCTGATGGAGTGTTCAATGCATGGAGCAAAAGGAGTCCTCATGAACATAACATGCGGAGAGGGTCTTGGAATCTTCGAAGTGCAGCAGGCTGCCGCATATATTGAAGAAATCATCTCAGAAGATGCGACCTTTGTCTGGGGATGTGCTGAAGACAGCGATATGGAAGAAAGCGTTGAAATAGTGATCGTTGCTACTGGATTTGAAGACGACCATTCAGAACGCGATGGATTCCATCAGGAATCACCTGTCAGCCCGCAAAGGTCTGTTTTCAAACAGGAGATCCAAAGGCCGGTCTGGCATGAACCCCTTTCGACTGCAGCAGAAGAAAAGATAGAAAAGGATACTGCCCCTGTGGCCGAAGTCAGAAGAGGGCCGTCATGGCTTGAAGAAAAAAAGGGACCACAGCTTGAAGAAGCGATTCCCAGGGAATTATCCGAGGAATTGGACGAACCTACGTTCCTCAGAAAAAACAAGACCTCCGGCAAACCTCAGATAGTCTGAACCTCAGATTTAAATTATATATAACGTAAAGCAGGACGCCTCCCGTATTTTTTAGGGGGCGTCCTGCCTGTTATGTTGAACGGGGATTATCGTGAGGGAAAAAGCAAAGAGTGTATAACGGGATCTTCGTGACGTAAATAAAGCTAAAGAAGGAAATAAGGTCAAGTTTAGTCAACGCTTTAACGCTCATTTTTACTCTTAATATAGTCCAGATAAGGGTCATTTTTCCGAAAACGATGACTTCCAGTGATATAATTTGACGAGTTTAATTGAGCGGTCATAAGGCAGTCGAATAACAGGAGGAATAGAGATGGCAGTAAAAGCCAGTTCAGAGTTTGATTATGAGATATGCAACAACAGGATCAGACCTATTGCGGAGGCCCTCATAGCGAAATATGAAGAGCTGCGACACATAGATCCGGAGAAGATACTTTTTCTTGTCAACCACAAAAGCTCCGGAAGCAAAAAACAGATGGTGCTTGCCAGGACCAACAGGATCTCTCCCAAATGGACAGAGATACTTTATCAGCTGGGAGCCTGTTCGTATTTTTATACGGTCGAATTCTATGCGAAGACAACGGCGGCAATGGACGAAAGCCAGATGGTAGCGCTGGTCTACCGTGAATTGAGAAGGATAGGCCCGGAAGGCGAGATACTGATACCCGATGTACACGACTGGTGGCAGATACTCATGGGCCTGGGAAGGAAATGGTTCTACCCCGACAGCACATGTCCTAACCTTCTTGATGACAATGTCGACTGGAAAAAACTTATGGGACAGTACTACGAGGATATTCATTCTGCTGAGTAGGTACAGAGTCATTTATTCAGCGGATATCTTCGGGAGATAAAAGTTAAAGCCCCGCGCCGCGGGGCTTTGTTGTTATCAGGCTCCAGGTTTGATGCGTTCGTAACCTGGTTCTCCGTTTTTTTTGTTTGTGATCTCAAATATCTCGAGTATCGGTAGTTTTTTCCAGATCCGCTCTTTGCCGGAGGAGTATATTATCTTAATGTCCGTGAGTCCGAGGATGCTCTCCCTTTTGATGTCAAGGCCCGCATTCTCTCCGTTTTTAAGAGAAGTATCCTTTAGGAGATTTTCGGACCAGATATTCCTCCCTGTTTCAGATAGGAAGATCCCATTTATTTCTGAACCCGAGCTGTTTATAAACTCAAGGGGGATGCCCTTTTCCTCCTGCTTTTCTTCTGCCGGAGGCGTGGTGCTGCAGACCTCTGCAAAAGCAGGCAGGGCAAGAAAGAGAAATATGATCGCCGCAAGGGCCGGTATCTTCTTCATAAGATCACTCCTTTTATTATTATTCTGTAATGTAATATCATTATGTTCAATAGGTAAAATAGCCTGTCTGAGTTATTATTTTCTCGGGTATTATCGGTAAAGATGTAGATCATATTATCTCTTCAATTTAGGACGGGGTGATGGGCATGCTTTGGAAAATGTCAGAGAAGAACCTCCTTGGGATACTCTCGGTCATTGCTTTGATATTATTATCTTTCGGAGCGCTCCCTGCTCCCGGAGTCGGTGAAAAAGAATTCCTTATAAAAAAATTCACCCCTCAGGGAGAGGTCAAGGGAAGAATTGAGATCAAAGCAGTTTTTAACCGTCATGCTGCCCCTGAAGGCAGGATAGGGACACCTCTTTCTCCTGACGAGCTGCCATTTAAATTTACACCGGCAATTCAGGGTACCGGAAAATGGATGAATGACACGACCTTTGTCTACTACCCCAAAGCCGGCCTGCTGGATAAAGCTACCTCATACACAGTAACTGCCAAAGCCGGCCTGAGGGATAAAGAGGGTCTTCAGCTCTCCGGAAAGCAGTCCTTCCTTTTCAACACAACTGCCCCCATGTTTATTGGCGCAAAACAAACAGATTTTGATATTGAACGCGAAACAGTTAGCTATGAACTGGAATTTTCACTTCCGGTATCACCGGCAAGGCTCCGAGGGTACACCGATGTGAAAGAGACGTCGGGAAAGCCGGTAGAGTTCCAGATAGAACAGGGACCTGTGTCAAGAAAAATAAGGATGAAAGTGTTCACCCCAGGAAGTCCCAAAAACATGAGACTCTCCATATCTGCAGGAATGCCTGCATCCGCGGGTAATCTAGGTCTGGCAAAGGGAATTTCTGTCAGCCTTGATATTGCTCGGAACATGGAGATCAGGGATTCAAATGCCTTTTCAAGCATAAACAACGGGGAAATATATGTTGAGACGACTGCTCCAGTTGATTTTTCCAAAGCCGGCGCGTTCATTGAACTAAGCCCGAAAAGCAGTTACACCATCGAACCAAGGGACAGGGGATTCGCTATCATCGGTGCGTTCGAACCCCAGGACAGAGTAAAACTGACCGTCAGAAAAGGTTTTCCTGCGCTGGGAGGCAAGCCTCTTGGTGTTGAGTGGCACAGGACTTTTATATTTCCGGAGAAGGAACCGGAGATACGCTTTACAGCACCGGGAAGGATCCTTTCTCCCGCAGGAAGCATGAGGATCCCCATAGAGACAGTGAACATAGATACTGTCCAGATACTTGTCTGGAAGCTCTTCGAAAATAACATTCCGATTGGCATGAGGAGCCCATGGTCGGAATATCCAATTGATCTTTCTTCGATGCTGGCAAACAAAGAATATAAGGTCCAGGGAGGCCTTAACAAAAAAGTACGCAGTGCCCTGGATCTCAAACCGCTGATAGGAAACGAAAAAGGAGTATTCCTGCTGCTTGCCCAGAACAACAGCGGAGAGTGGACCGAAAGCAGGCAGGTTGTTAATGTTACTGATATCGGAGCCACAGTCAAGGCCGGTCCGGATTCTGCGCTCTTCTGGATAAATTCAGTGAGTACAGGTGATCCTCTGCACGGAGCGGAAGTTACACTCTGGTCATGGTCGAACCAGCCTGTCGCAAAAGGCCGGACAGACAGAAAGGGTCTTTTACAGGTGAGATACAACCCTGACAGAGATCTCTATCCTGTCATGGCAACTATAAGCAAAGGCTCTGATACTGCCTTTATAAGATTTGACAACGGACTCTACGGAGGGAAAGAAGTATTCGATACGAACGGAGATCCCTGGATCTACAAAGGTTACAGCGCATACTGTTATACCCCGCGGGATATTTTCAGGCCGGGTGAAAACATTCCCCTGGCAGCGGTTGTAAGGGACGCAGGGAATGTATTTTCCAAACCCTTCCCGGTAAACATAAAGATATTCAATTCAAAAGGTACCCTCTCATTTTCACATACAGAGACGCTGACAAAAGAGGGGACGATTTCCAAAGAATTTCACGTCCCAGCGGATGCCCCAACAGGAACGTGGTCCGTGAGCATCCATATCCCGGGAGAAGATGAGCCGATCGGTCGGAAAGAATTCTATGTTGAGGAATTCGCTGCCCCAAGGCTTTTTGTAGAAGCTGGCGCCTCTCCGGAGATCCTGATCGGGAAGGCCGGAGCCGAGATCTCGATCTCATCAAGATATGTTTTTGGGAGCCCTGCTTCCGGCCTGCCGTGGGAGTCTGAGATGAGGACAGAAGAAAGAGAATTCAGCCACGTCAATTGGAAGGGGTTTACCTTCAGGGATTCTGAGAAAAAATTTCAGCCTGAATCTGAATACATAGGTTCGGGAAAACTGGATCAGGAGGGCAGGGCTAAACTTAATCTGCCCGGCAGGGACCGCACGGCTCCCTCTGTACTTGATATCCTCGTGGGAGCCTCCGTCTTTGAGGAGGGAGGCCGCAGGGTCACCAAGACTGCGGTTCTGAGGTGGTATCCGTCTGAAGTATTGCTCGGCATAAGCCTGCCTGAGGGAGTTTTTTCTCCCGGAAAACCGATAAATTTTACTGTAGGAGCGGTAAAACCAGACGGGACCCCCGCATCTTCTGAGGCAATAAAGTACTCCCTTTTCAGAGTTGTGGAACAGAGGGTGACCTATCAAAAAGACGGAAGGACGGACACCCGTCTGCAGCAGGAACTGCTGCCCAGGGGAGAAGGAAATCTTAAGCTTTCTTCGGGCAAGGCTTCAGGAAGCTTTATGCCTTCAGAAGCAGGCAGGTATTTGCTCAGGGCAGAAGATACCTCCGGTGGATCGCGTGCCTCGCAGTATATCTATGTATACGGAGACGAAACCGCCGATTCTGACGTCGGCCCGGACATGGTCGAGATCATGACTGACAGGGAGAGGTACAGGCCCGGAGAAAAGGCTGTTGTAAAGATTAGGTCTCCCCACAGCGGAAAACTTCTGATAGGGGTAGAGACCTTCCGTGTAGTCCATAGTTCTGTATATGACATCAAAGAGGGAGATACGGAAATATCATTCAAAGTAACAGGCGAAATGGCACCCAATGCTTGGATAACAGCTCAGGTAATAGAAAAAGAAAAGGGCGGGGAACGTTCAAGGGCATACGGAGTCGCACCGCTTTATCTTGATAACAGGGATAAGAAATTAGAGGTGACAATCGAAGACCCGGGAAGGATCAAGCCGGGGGCAAATGATTTCAGGCTGAAAGTAACAGACAGCAGCGGCAGGGCAAAGGAAGCCGATATTACTGTAATGCTGGTCGACGAGGCTATACTCGCGCTTACCGATTACAAGACACCCGACCCCTGGAAGCACTTTACTTCGAAGAGGATGCTCGGAGTAGAGACCTATGACATTTACGATTCAATAATCAAACCGGAGGATCCATCCTCGCCACTGTTGAAGGCGGGAGGAGGAGGTCCCTCAGAGATGGCTCTGAAAAATTCGAACCTGAGTCCGGTCCAGGCCAAAAGGTTCAAAATGCTCTCGCTTGTAAAAAAGGTGCGTTCAAATTCAAAAGGGGAATGCGTTTTTTCATTCACTGTACCGGAATTTGCAGGAAAGGCCAGGCTGATGGCGGTCGCAGTAACTCCTGCCGAGTCAGGGGGAGCTTCTGTGGAAGTGGACATAAACAGGGAGGTCGTAGTCGAGCCTTCGCTTCCGAGATTCCTGGCGCCGGGAGACAGGATCACCGTTCCATGTCAGGTTTTCAACAGGAGCTCAAAAAACATAAAAGTCAGCCTCAATGCCGAAACAAGCGGACCTCTTCAGATAAAGGGAGCAAAAAGCTTCAGCACTACGTTGAAACCGGATTCAGATCACACCTTTAGGATAAGTTTTGAAGGTACCGGAACAGGAACCGCGAGCGCTTCCTTTACAGCGAGGTGGGGCAGCGAGGTCCTTAAGACCAAACTGGAGATCCCTGTAAGGCCGGCGTCGCCTAAAATCACAGAAAGTCTCTCAGAGATCATAGAGCCCGGGAAGACAAAAGATATTAAAATACCCGGCGGCTGGATGGAAGGTACGTTGAGCGGTACTCTCGTGATGTCGGCAATGCCCTCAGCGAACCTTCAGGATATTGCACGCTTTTTGATAACATATCCGCACGGGTGCATGGAACAAACAGTCTCTTCGGCGTGGCCGCTTCTTTTGCAGCGCGACCTTGCCTCCTCGATCGACAGCTCCATCGGAGATCCCGATCCCATGAAAAATTCTCTTGAACTAAGGGTACAGAAGATATTGGGACTCCAGAATTATGACGGAGGTTTTACCAGATGGCAGGGCGAATCCTGGTCCCAGCCCTGGGACAGCATCTACGGTACCCATTTTCTTGTAGAAGCTGGGAAAAACGGTATAAAGATCCCTGAGGAAAGACTGAATGAGGCGCTTAAATATTTGAAAAGGCAGCTTTCCGTGGAGCCATACGACGTAAATGATGAAAACGTCTGGCGTCAGGCGCTCTCGAGAAGGGCATACGCCTGTTATGTACTTGCCCTTGCAGGAGAGCCTCCTCTAGGCTGGATGGAGAGCCTGAGGGACAAAAATGACTCACTGGACTCATCAGGCAGGCTATTTTTGGCAGCGTCCTATGCTGTTTCAGGGCAGAAGGGCGAGGCTGAAAAAATGCTTGGCAGGAAGACCGGTGCAAAAAAGGAAATCCCGGGCGGAAATGAAAATTATGATTCCAATCTAAGGAATGAAGCCCTCGATCTTCTGGTCAGGGTACACATAGACCCCGGAAGCTCGGGGTCGGCATCCTCGGCATCCGGTCTGCTGGGATCGGTCAGGAAAGCGAGGTACCTGAATACTCAAGAAGGGGCATTTGCAATGCTTGCCCTATCAAAATTCTTCAGAGCGCAGCCGGCTTCCGGGAAACCTTCAGGAGAGCTTTTCTCAGGCCAGAAAACTTTAGGAACAGCCAACTCAGAGAAAAGGACGATATCAGCTCCCCTTGATGGAAGGACTTCTTTCAGGGCCGTCAACAAAGGATCTTCGAGGCTCTTTGTGTCCTGGAGCGCTGAGGGCATCCCCCTTGGAAAAGTTAAAAACAGAGATAACGGCATGGAAGTGAGACTCTCTATGTCAGACCGTAAAGGGAAGCCTGTGGGACAGAAGATCGAGCGGGGCACAGCCCTAATATCGAATGTCTCTGTTTTGCCCGGGGCAAAGGACCTTAGGAACGTCGTGGTCATCATCCCGCTTCCGGCAGGCCTTGAAATCGAAAATCCGAGGTACAGCGCGGACGCTGAGCCCATTCCTCCCTATGTGAGGGTGGAAGCAAGGGATGACAGACTCCTCCTCTACATAGAAAAACTTGAAAAGAGGCTGGACTGGAAATTCATACTCAGGGCAGTGACATCAGGGGCTTTTGATGTGCCGCAGATATCTGCAGAGTGTATGTACGACCCAGCTGTTTCCAGCGTAAGCGGCGGCGGCAGGATAGAGATCAGGTAGGATATCAGCTCATCCGATCCTTTGATATGAAGCTCAGACAATACTTATCTGATACTTCGAAAAAAGACTTCCGTAAGGTCCGTAAAACTTGGCCCTTGCTGCTTATCCTTGTTTTTGTCTTTCTAACAGCGGCCCTTTCTGTTCCTGGTGAAAAAATAACAAAGTGGCACTGGTCAACAGTAGTTACAGATAAGCGGGGTGCGCCTCTTCAGGGATATCTTTCAAAAAACGAAGAGTGGTCCCTGCCTGTTCCATTGGAGGAAATGGGAGCGTGGATGCCAAAAGTGGCAGTTGCCCTTGAAGACAGGAGGTTTTTTTCTCATCCGGGAGTTGACGGAATATCCCTCTTGAGGGCGATGATCCAGAATATGAGGGCAGGGAAGGTAATATCCGGGGGCTCAACGATAACTACACAGCTGATAAGACTTTCTTTACCAAGGAAAAGGACACTCAGAAACAAGGCGGCAGAGTTCTGGCAGGCTATACAGCTGGAAAGACTGATGACGAAAAGAGAGATACTTGAGCTTTACCTCAACAAGGCTCCGTTCGGATCCAACATTAGGGGCATCGAAGCAGCCGCCAGGGCCTGGTTCAGCAAACCTGCCAAAGAACTATCCCTTTCGGAAGCGGCAATTCTTGCCGGATTACTTCGGGGTCCTGCATTTTATCGTCCTGACAGGCATCCTGAACGGGTCCTGGCATTAAGGGACCGTCTCCTAGACAGACTTGAGGAGCTGGGTATCGCTTCCCCTGATGAGATCCGAAGGGCGAAGCTCGAATCTGTCCCGGCAAAGCGCTTTGCTATTCCTTCTTCATGCAGGGAAGCTTCGGCGCATGCCGCAGCTCAGGGGGCTTCCCCCGGACTTCGTGACAGATACGGACGCATAAGATCTTCCATAGACAGAAGGATGCAGGATATTGCCGAACAGGAACTCAGACTCGCACTTTCGGGACTTCCCAGTGAGATCACGGCTGCAGCTGTTATAGTTGAGAACGAGACCGGCCTGGTCCGAGCCTATGTGGGTAATATGAGGGAAGAAGGAGACGGACCGGCATCCTGGGTCGATTGCGGCAGCTCGCCCCGTTCTCCCGGTTCTCTGCTAAAGCCATTCGCATATGCGCTTGCTTTTGAGTCAGGAAAACTTACCCCCTCATCCCTGCTTGCTGATACACCCATGTCGATGGGACAAACAGCGCCCCGCAACTTTGACAGGCTTTACAGGGGACCGGTTTCGGCAAGAACAGCCCTTGCTGATTCCCTAAACGTTCCTGCAGTCAGAGTCCTCAGGAATATTGGACCAAACAGGCTCCTGGACCTTTATAGGAGGCTTGGTTTCAGCTGCATCACAAAGGATGCCGGGTGGTATGGAGACAGCCTGGTGCTTGGTGGGTGTGAGGTGACCCTTTTAGAGACGGCAGGAGCATACCGGACTCTGGCAACAGGAGGGAACGCGGGTCTTATCAGCTGGATAGAAGAAGCCCCCTCGGTCGAAAAAAGAAAAATCATATCAAGCGGAGTCGCGGCTTTAACGATAGATATATTAAAAGACGAAAGGAGGCTTATGCCTCTTTACAGGGAACTTTTCGGCGAAGAAGGAACTGTTATAGCCTTCAAGACCGGTACCTCGTATGGTTTACGCGATGCCTGGACAGCCGCTGTTACAAAACCTTATACGCTCGTCGTCTGGTTTGGAGATCCGACCGGAAAGCCCCACCAGGCGCTGGTCGGAATAAAGACAGCTGCGCCGCCGACCGTACGCATTATGAGAAAGATAACGCCTCCCGGCACAAACTGGTTTGAATATCCTTCTGAAGTAAAAAAGGGAGAGGTATGTCCCCTCTCCGGTTCTCCGCGCAATTCGCTCTGTCCGAGGGGAGTAACAGATATCTTTATTGAGGGTCTCTCTTCAAGAGAACCCTGCAGGCTTCACGTAATGGGTGATAACGGGCCGGAGGTCAGGTGGCCTCCTGAAATCGAGCTTTTCCTCTCGGACAGGGAATTTGAGCGGACTATTTCCCTGATAGAGATAACATCGCCCAGGAATAATGCCTCCTACATAATGGGAAGCGGAGGAGGAAAAATACTTCTGAACTCAAAAGGCGGCGAGGGAGAAATCTATTGGTTTGTTGACGGAGGGCTCTGTCCTCCCGCAGAAGGTTCAGGGGAGGTCTGGTGGCAAATGAGTGAAGGCAAGCATAAGATCTCTGCTGCTGACGCATTTGGTAATTCTGCCCATGTATGGATAACGGTGATATCAGGGAAGGTAAAAGA